>Ga0075272_1000362_pt1 | contig 9828 bp, 7 predicted proteins | sample SF_Rice_5C_0N_40_FD_69776 | JGI IMG/M metagenome (GOLD analysis project Ga0075272, IMG submission 69776) | Rice paddy soil microbial communities from Twitchell Island, California, USA - SF_Rice_5C_0N_404 | ecosystem: Environmental > Terrestrial > Soil > Paddy field/soil | place: USA: Twitchell... | reverse complement strand
GCGGATCATCTCGATGTCGAACATCGTTCGCTGGTGGAGGCGCTGCGCCTCCAGCTTCCTGTTCTCGGCGTTGAGCTCGGCGAGCCGCTCCTCCAGCTCGACCTGGATGTCCGTGATCGCGAGGTCGAGGACGGAGCGCGGCGTCGCGTAGAACGTCCTCGGGTAGATCGCGAGGCGCGGCACGCGGGCGAGGACGCTGCCGCGCAGCGGATCGATGCGCGAGATCTTCTCGATCTCCTCGCCGAAGAACTCGACGCGGACGGCGGCGTCCTCGTATGCCGGGGCGATCTCGACCACGTCCCCGCGCACGCGGAACGTGCCGCGCGCCAGGTCCGCGTTCGTGCGCTCGTATTGCATCGCGACGAGCTTTCGCAGGAGCGCCGGAACGCCGGCCGCGTCCCCGACCTCGAGGAACGCGAGCATGTCGTAGTACGACTCCGGGCTCCCGAGGCCGTAGATGCACGACACGGAGGCGATGACGATCACGTCGCGGCGCTCGAACAGCGCCTTCGAGGCCGACAGGCGCAGCTTGTCGATCTCCTCGTTGCGCGAGGTCTCCTTCTCGATGTACGTGTCCGTCTGCGGGACGTACGCCTCCGGCTGGTAGTAGTCGTAGTAGGAGACGAAATACTCGACGGCGTTGTCCGGGAAGAACGTCTTGAACTCCTGGTAGAGCTGCGCCGCGAGCGTCTTGTTGTGCGAGAGGACGAGGGTCGGCCGGTTGACGGTCTCGATCACCTTCGCCATCGTGAACGTCTTCCCGGAGCCGGTGACGCCGAGGAGCACCTGGTCCTTCTTTCCGGAACGAAGCCCGCCGACGAGCGCTTCGATCGCGGAGGGCTGGTCTCCCTGCGGCGTGAATTCCGAGACGAGCCGGAAGGCGCCGCTCGTCCGCTGCTGCGACTCGCGAAACGACGCCGGCTTGTCCGTGTCGATCCGGGTCGCCGGCCGCTCGACCGTCGACGTCCCCGGGAGTTTCCTGACCCTCACGCCGCGCGCGCGGCCGGAGCGGCGGCGCCCGCCAGCCGGTCGAGGAACCGCGCGAGCGACCGCACGTCGGACGGGCCGAGGCGCTCCTTGCGCGATTCGAGCATCAGGCGGCGGCGGAGGGGCTCAGCGGCGCTCATGTCGATCTTTCCGGCGTTCCACGCCGCATGAAAACGCTCGCGGGCCGCGCGGAATTCCTCGCGGTCCGCAGCCGACACGTCCGGGCCGAAGTTCTTCTCGAGGGAATCCTCGAGCGTGTCGAAGAGCCCCCCGAGCGCGCTCCTGAGCTGCCGCGGGTGCTTCGCGACGAAATATCCCACGAGGGCGCCGACGACGAGGAGGATCAGCAGCGCCGAGCCGCAGCCGAGGATCCCGATCCGGAGCGCCTTCCGGCGGTTCGACTCCGCCGGCCCGCCGCTCACGCGGGCGATTCCGTGAAGACGGTGCCCTCCCCCTCGAAACGGATCTTCGGCGGATCGTCGCTGTCGGGGAGCATCACCTCGTCGAGGAAGCGGTCGGGCAGCACGGAAGGGACGAGGTTGCCCGACCAGCCGACGAGGTCGCGCGAGGAGACGTTCAGCGGGAACTCCCCCGAGACCGGGATCGAGAAGCTGGCGCGCGCGGGCGAGAGAACGAGCCCCCCCCTGCCGAAGATCTTCAGCACGTCCACGCGCCGGCGCCTCGGGAAATCGTGGATCGGCTCGTATCGGAACGAGAGCGTCGGCCCGATCGCCAGGATCCGGGACCCCTCCGCCGAGAAGAATTCGTCGTCGAGCTCGACCAGCATCGGCTTGCGGCCGCGGTCGGCGAGGAAGATCGACCCTTTCCCGGAGGCGCGCAGGAGAGCCTCGGCCCGGGTTCCGGCCAGGCGCGGGTCGGGGCCGAACGCGATCCGGCCGCCGTACGAGGCGACGGTCCCGCGCCGGACGAGGACCTCCCCTTCGAACGTGATCTCGACCGTCCCGTTGTCCCGGATCCGGAAGAGCCGGGCGGCCGGCGCGGGACGGCCCGGCGGGGCGGGGACCGCCGGCGCCGCCGCGAGCGGCGGCGCCTTCGGCACGGCGGCGGCGGGCGAGCGGAATTCGGCCGGTATGACGAGTTTCGCCGTCGTGCTCTCGTTCGGCAACGGCCCCTCTTTCCGCATCGCGGCGCGCACGTCGCCGCTCTCGCGGCTCGACCGGCGAAGCTCCTCCTGGAGCTCGGCCACGAGACGGTCCGCGCCGGCGAACCCGAAATGCTCGAGCGCAAGCCCGAGCTTGCGCTTCTGGCGGTAGACGAACCCGAGATAGAGATGGCTCTTCGCGTGGTCGGGCTTCAACTCGATCGCGCGGCGGAGCTCCGCCTCGGCCTCGTCGAGCGCTCCCGTCTTGACGTGGATGATGCCGAGGTTCGAGCGCAGGACGGGCGAGTCCGGATTCTCGGCGACCAGGAGCCGCGTGAGCTTCTCGGCCTCCTCGAACTCGCCGGCCTTGAAGTACACGACCGAGAGGAGGTTGCGGACGTCCTCGTCTCCGGGACGGATGGAAAGCGCCGTCTGGAGCTCGGCCCGGGCGGTCGCGACGCTGCCGTTGCGCAGCGCTTCGCGCCCCTTGTTCCGATGGAGGAGAAAGATCCCCTGGTCGAAGGGCGGCGCCTCGCGCCGGGAGTGCGCCACGGCTACCGCCGGCGCAGGACCGCCGGGGAGCTGGCCGTGGTGAGGACGACGCGGTTGTCGGCGTCGCGCTCGATTCGGACCGGCTTTCCGGGCGAGAAGCTCGCGAGGACCTTGAATCGCTGCGTCGTGGCCCGGCCGAATCCGCCGCCGAGGTACGGCTTGCCGTAGTACGCGGTCAGCGTCTTGTGAACGTAGAGGATCGTTTCGTCGTAAGGCGGGATCCCGCCGTATTTCTCGACGGCGCCCTCGCCGGCGTTGTACGCGGCGAGCGCGTTCTCGAGATCTCCGTGGTAGAGATTCAGCAGGTAGTCGAGATAGCGGGCGCCGCCGGCGATGTTGTCCCGAACGTCCATGACGTTCCTGACGCCGTAGCGACGCGCCGTCGCGGGCATGAGCTGCATGAGCCCCCGCGCGCCCTTGCGCGAGAGGGCGGCGGGGTTGAAGCCCGATTCGACGAGCATCACCGACTTCAGCAGGGCCGGGTCCATCGCGTGCTCGACCGCCGCCGAACGGATCAGGTCGTCGTACGGCGACGGCCGCGTGCGTCGGCTCACGAGCCAGCCGTCGCTCATCTGGATCGGCTTGTACCGCCGCGTGTCGACCTCGTCGTTGTAGATCATGCGGGTGCCGTCGGGACGCACCGTCAGATGGACGCCGGCGAACGCGGACGAGGACACCGCACAGGCGAGCAGAATCGGTAAGGTTTTCCTCATGGGCGGTCTGAGCCGGAGGGAGGATACCACGGCGGCGGCCGTTTCGGCCTGATCGAAGGGTCAGGAGCCCGCGAGGAGCTCCTCCACGGCCGAATAGGCGGCCGCGAGCCCCGCCGGGAGGAGCGATTCGTCCCTCCCGCCGACCTGGGCGAGGTCGCGTTTGCCGCCCCCGCGCCCCCCGAGCGCCGGCCCGATGCGGGCGGCGATGTCCGACGCCGAAAGGCGCGGGGTCAGGTCGGCGGTCACGGCGACGATGATCGCCGTCTTCCCCTCCTGTCCGCCCCCGACCGCGACGACCCCGGACTTCAACTTCCCCTTGAGAGCGTCGGAGAGGTTCCGCAGCTCCCCCGGGGCGAGCCCCCGCGCCTCCCGGGTCCAGACCTTCACCCCGGCGACCTCCCGCACCCCGTCGTCGGCGGCGGAGGCGGAAGCGCCGCCTCCGGCCGCGGCGAGCTTCAACCGCAGCGATGCGAGCTCCTTCTCGAGCGCGCGGATCTTCTCCTCGGCCCCGCGGAAGACCTCCGGGAGCCGCTCCCGCTCCGATTTCGCCTGCTGGGAGAGCGCCGAGAGGATCTCCTCGTCCCGGCGCAGGAGATCGACCGTCCCGAGCGAGGTCACCGCCTCGATCCGCCGCACGCCCGCCGCGAGTCCCCTGTCGGACAGGATCTTGAAGGCCCCGATCTCTCCCGTCGTCGGAACGTGGCATCCGCCGCAGAGCTCGACCGAATACCCCGGCACGGTCACGACCCGCACCCGCTCGCCGTACTTCTCGCCGAAGAAGGCGATCGCGCCCTTCGCGTTCGCCTCGTCGCGGGAGACGACCTCCTTGGCGACGGGCTTGTCGAGCAGCACCTCGCGGTTGACCTGCTCCTCGATCTCGCGGATCTGCTCCGGGGTGAGCGGCGAGCGGGCCGCGTAGTCGAAGCGCAGCCGGTCCGGGGCGACGAGCGAACCCATCTGGCGCGCCGATTCCCCGAGGACGCTCCGCAGCGCGGCGTGCAGGAGGTGCGTTCCGGTGTGGTTGGCCTGCGTCCGCCGCCGCGTCCACTCGTCGACTTCCATGTCGACCGGGTCGCCGATCGAGAGCGCCCCCTCCCGGACCTCGACGCGGTGCGCGATCATCCCCGGGACCGGACGGCGCACGTCCGTCACCTCGGCCGCGCCTCCCGGCCAGCTCCACGTCCCGACGTCTCCGACCTGGCCGCCCCCCTCCGGGTAGAAGACCGTGCGATCCGTCACGACTTCGCCCGACTCCCCCTCCGAGAGGCGGCCGGAAGGCTCCCCGTCCTCGACGATCGCCAGCACGCGCGCGCCCGACAGCCGCACGAAATCCTGCTCGGGGTACCCGCGGAACTCCGAGTGGGCGTCCGGGAGCGGCAGCGTCTCGAACACCTTCGCGTCCGCGGCCTGGAACCGGGCCGACGCGTGCGATCGGGCGCGCTGGGCGTCCATCGCGCGCTCGAACCCGTCCACGTCGACCTGCAGCCCCTCGTCCTGCGCGATCTCGCCGATCAGGTCGAGCGGGATGCCGTACGTGTCGTAGAGACGGAATGCCGTCTCGCCCGAGAGCGCCGACCCGCCGGTCCGCCGGATCCCCTCGATTTCCTCGCCGATCCGGTCGATCCCCGACGTGAGCGTCCGGCCGAAGAGCTCCTCCTCCGCGCGCAGGTCGTCGGCGATGCGGGACCCGAGCGCCCCCGCGTCGGACAGGAAATAGATCCCCTCGAAGCCCCGGATCACCGTGCCGACGAGGTCGCACAGCATCGGCCGCTCGACGCCGAGGCGGCGCGCGTAACGGAGCGCGCGCCGGATGATCCGCCGCAGCACGTAGCCGCGCCCCTCGTTGGAGGCGATGACGCCGTCGGCGATCAGCATCGTCGCGGCGCGCGCGTGGTCGGCGATGACGCGGAACGGAGCGTCGTCGACCTCCATCCCGCCGCGGTAACGCCGCCCCGAGATCTCCTCGATCCGCCCGACGATCGGGCGGAAGAGGTCGGTGTCGAAGTTGTTGTTGACCCCCTGCAGGATCGACGCGATCCGCTCGAGGCCGGCTCCCGTGTCGACGGACGGCTTCGGAAGGGGCGTCATCTTCCCGGCGTCGCCGCGCTCGTACTGCATGAAGACGAGGTTCCAGATCTCCATCGTCTCGTCGCCGGGGCCGTTGACGAGATCGGCGCGGTTCTTCGCCGGGTCCGACGGGTCCTCGCCGCGGTAGTAATGGATCTCCGAGCACGGCCCGCACGGGCCGGTCTCCCCCATCGCCCAGAAGTTGTCCTTCTCGCCGAACCGCAGGATCCGGTTCTCCGCCGCGCCGGCCTTCTCCCAGAGCGCGGCCGCCTCGTCGTCGGTCGTGTACACGGTGAACCACAGACGGTCGACGGGAAGACCGTATCCGCTCTTCTCGTCGGTCAGGAGCTCCCAGGCGAACCGGATCGCGTCTTCCTTGAAGTAGTCGCCGAAGGAGAAGTTGCCGAGCATCTCGAAGAACGTCTGGTGCCGCGCGGTGTAGCCGACGTTGTCGAGGTCGTTGTGCTTCCCCCCCGCGCGGACGCACTTCTGCGACGACGTCGCGCGGACGTAGTCGCGCTTCTCCCGTCCGGTGAAGACGTCCTTGAACTGGTTCATCCCCGCGTTGGCGAAGAGGAGCGTCGGGTCCTCGGCGGGGATGAGCGACGACGACGGCACGCGCCGGTGCCCGCGCTCCTCGAAGTACCTCAGGAATCTCTCGCGAATCTCCCGGGAATCCACGCCGTCTGCTCCTCCGAACCGCGTATCCTGTCAGAAAACTACGCCCTTTGCATCGCCCCGGAGGAGATCGACGTCGTATTTGCGGTCGCGGTTGAAATCCGAAGCCCGAATCTCGAAACCCGAAACAGGTCCGAAGCTCCAAATTCGAATGATGAAACCGAACGCCCACCTGTCGATTTCGCCGGACGACCGGAGGCCTGGACGGAACGGGAGCCTTTCCCGTTCCGGCATTCGGTCATTCGAATTTCGAATTTGTTTCGAATTTCGAAATTCGGATTTCGTGCTTCTGATTTCGGCGTGAATCGTGGCTCCGATTCAGTCCTCCGCCTCTCCCATCGTCTCGAGGATCTGCGGCGCGCCGAATCCGCGCCGGCGCAGGAAGTCGAACACCTTCTTCTTCCGCTTCTCGGGAGGAAGGTCCGCCAGCTCGTCGAACCGCCGCCGGCAGAGCGATTCGAGGAGCGTCCGCTCGTCGTCGTCGGAGATCCCCGCGAGCGCGCGGTCGATCGAGACCTTCGGAAATCCCCTCTGCCGCATCTCGGCGCGGAGCCGCTCGCGCGAGAACCGCTCCTCGCGATTGACGAGGAACGATTCCATCGCCGCCTGCTCGTTCAGGCTGCCGTCGCGCACGAGCGCGTCGAGCGTCGTTCGGATCGTCTCCCCGTCGAACCCGCGGAGCTCGAGGGCGCGGCGAAGCTCATCGCGGGACCGAGCTCTCACCGTCAGGAGGCGCACCGCCCGGAACCGGCAATCCTCGGAAGAGTCGGGCCGGCGCGCTCGCGCGACGCGGCGGCGCAACGCCGTCATCGCCCCCGGGTGAACGGGGGCGGCGGGGGCGTTCCCGGGACCTGGTTCGAGAAGTCGAAGGGCGATTCCTCCGAGAGCGGATCGACCTCCGCGGGCGCCTGGAGAGCCGTGTCCATCTCCTCCTGCGCGACGTCCGAGGTCGACTGGATGCCCTGGAGCTTCAGCCGGAACTCGTTGGGGTTCGTCGCGCGCTTCAACGCCTCGTCGAGCGTGATGAGCCCCGCCTTGTAGAGGGAAAAGAGGGACTGGTCGAACGTCTGCATGCCGTACTGCGACGTTCCCGCCGTGATCGCGTCCTTGATGAGCTTGGTCTTCTCCTTGTTCTCGATGCAGTCGCGCACGAGGGCCGTCGTGATGAGGATCTCCGCCGCCGGAACGCGGCCGAGTCCGTCGGCGCGCGGCATGAGACGGAGCGAGATCACGGCCTTCAGCACCGCGGAGAGCTGGAGCCGGATCTGCTTCTGCTGGTGGGGCGGGAAGATCGCCACGATGCGGTTGATGGTCTCCGTCGCGTCGAGCGTGTGGAGCGTCGAGAGCACGAGGTGGCCCGTCTCCGCGGCGGTGAGCGCCGTCTCGACCGTCTCGTAGTCGCGCATCTCGCCGACGAGGATCACGTCCGGGTCCTGGCGCAGCGCGCTCCGGAGCGCGACCGAGAACCCCTTCGTGTCGACGTCCACCTCGCGCTGGTTGACGATCGACTTCTTGTCGCGGTGGAGGAACTCGATCGGGTCCTCGATCGTCATGATGTGCTCGTTGCGGGTCGCGTTGATCAGGTCGATCATCGCGGCGAGCGTCGTCGACTTACCCGATCCCGTGGTCCCGGTGCAGAGGACCAGGCCGCGCTGCTCGGAGCAGATGCGCTCGATGACGGGCGGGAGCAGCAGGTCGCGGACCGCGAGGATGCGCGACGGGATGACGCGCAGGACGAGGCCGACCGTCCCGCGCTGCTGGAAGATGTTGCAGCGGAACCGCCCGAGGTCGGGGACCGAGTAGGCGATGTCGATCTCGAAGTTGTTCTTGAACCGCTCCTTCTGGCGGGCGCTCATGATCGAGAACGCCATCGCGATCGTGTCTTCCTGCATCAGGCGCTTCAACTCGACCAGCGGCGTGAGGGTGCCGTCCACGCGGATGACCGGATAGGCGCCGACCTTCAGGTGCAGGTCGGAGGCTTTCCGCTCGACCGCGATCCGGAGCAGATCGTTGATGTGCATACCAGAACCTTTCCCGGGGACTAACCCCGAACCGGCGCCGCGGGGCACGCCGGGAAACACGCTGCGGGAAACGGGACGACCGCTCTCACGCGCGGGCGGCGGCCCTCTCCGGCACGCCGACGGGCGTGAGCCACCCGTGGCGGTCGGGGACGCGCCCTTCGACGATCGAGAAGAACTCCTTCTGCAGCCGCTCGACGATCGGGCCGCGCGTGCCGGAGCCGACGGGGATCCGGTCGACCGACCGGATCGGCGTGATCTCCGAGGCGGTGCCGCAGAAGAAGACCTCGTCGGCGATGTAGAGCATCTCGCGCGGGACGACCTGCTCGACGACCTCGATGCCGCAATCGTGCGCGAGACGAATCACGGTCGTCCGGGTGATCCCGGGCAGCCCCGCGCTCGCGACGGTCGGCGTGATCAGCCGGCCGTGATGGGCGAGGAAGATGTTCTCCCCGCTCCCCTCGGCGACGGTCCCGTCGGGCGAGAGGCCGATCCCTTCGACGTAGCCGTTGGTGAGCGCCTCCATCTTGATCAGCTGCGAGTTCATGTAGTTCGCCGTCGCCTTCGCCATCGCGGGGAACGTGTTCGGCGCCATCCGGTTCCACGACGAGACGCACGCGTCCACGCCGTTCTCGAGAGCCTCGGGCCCGAGATACTTCCCCCATTTCCAGACGCCGATCGCGACGTCGATCGGAGAGTTGAACGGGTTCACGCCGAGGGTTCCCATCCCGCGGTAGACGACCGGGCGGATGTAGCACGCGTCGAAGCCGTTGGCGCGGATCGTCTCGAGGACCGCCTCTTCGATCTTCTCCTTCGCGTAGGGAATCTCCATCCGGTAGATCTTCGCGGAGGCGAAGAGCCGGTCGGTGTGGTCCCGGAGCCGGAAGACGGCCGGCCCGCGCTCGGTCTCGTAGCAGCGCGTCCCTTCGAAGACGCCCGATCCGTAGTGGACGACGTGCGAGAAGACGTGGATCTTCGCGTCGGCGAAGTCGACGAGCTTGCCGTTCATCCACACCTTCTGGACGTCCTCGAAAGCCATGCGGGCGCCTCCTGGCACGGGGGGGTTCCGGAATCGCGCTATTGTCCGCCCGCCCGCGCCGCGGTGTCAATCGCCCGAAGGGTCAGGACGATCGCGGCGATCGCGGCCGTCTCCGCGCGCAGCGTCGCGCCGGGAAGCCGCACGCGCGTCCACCCGGCGGCGTCGGCGGCCGCGAGCTCCTCGGCGCTCCACCCTCCCTCGGGGCCCACCCAGAGCGCGACCGGCGTCGCGAGCGAGCCGGGGAACGGTCCTCCCGAACGATCGAGGAGGAGCGCGGAGGAGACGGCCGCGGCCCGGGCGAGAACTTCCGCGGCGGCGACCGGTCCGGCGAACTCCGGCGCCGTGAGCTGCCCGCTCTGCTCCGCCGCCGCGCGCGCGATCCGCGCGAGGCGCTCACGATCCCGGGCCGCCCCCTCGACGCGGCCGCGCTGCGCGCGCTCGCTCGCGACGATCGTCACCTTCCCGGCGCCGAGCTCGGTCGCCTTCTCGGCGAGCCACGAGAGCCGCGGAAGGCGGATGGCGGAGACGAAGAGCTCGACGCCGGGCGGGCCGATCTCGCGGGCAACGCCGGCGAGCACCCGCACCTCGCACGCGTCGCGCGAGAGCCGCTCGATCACTCCCCGCGCCTCGCACCCCGCCCCGTCGGTCAGCCGGACGGCGCTTCCCTCGGCC
>Ga0075272_1000360_pt1 | contig 9837 bp, 11 predicted proteins | sample SF_Rice_5C_0N_40_FD_69776 | JGI IMG/M metagenome (GOLD analysis project Ga0075272, IMG submission 69776) | Rice paddy soil microbial communities from Twitchell Island, California, USA - SF_Rice_5C_0N_404 | ecosystem: Environmental > Terrestrial > Soil > Paddy field/soil | place: USA: Twitchell... | reverse complement strand
CAAAAGAAAATCCATTTAAATACATTGAGCTTCTGTTTCTCATTGGTCTACCCTTGGAAATTCTCTTAAGTGGATTATCTGGCAATAATTTTCCGCATTATTATATTTGCTGGACTCCCTATATTGGCTTTTTCAGCGGACATATCCTTAATACAGATGAACGCTCAAATAAAAACTCCTTACAAATCGTGCTAGGCACGATTCTACTGATTTCATCTTTTAATCTAGGCACGCTTGTCCAATATCGGACCGCATTTGCAAAAATATTATTTGACAGAAAAGGAGGGATTGAATTGGTCGATCCTGTTGCAAAATATGTTCGAGAACATACCAGCCCATCAGACACTGTCCTGGTTTGGGGATTTCAACCATACATTAATGTGTTAGCGCACAGAGATTCGCCGACAGGCATGATGTCCTACCCACAATTTGCAAATTCGCCAATTACGAATGAATTGAACTCCAGATTCTATGAAGATCTGGTAAAAAACAAACCAGCTTTGGTTGTCGACATGGTAAATCCAAACAATGACACAATACCATTTATTGATCCTGCTCAAAGAGAAAGTCAATACCCAAGGCTAAAAAGTTTTGACGCGCCCTCCAACTTGGATCAGGTATTCAATTTTATTCACAGCAACTATAGTGTGGTAACGACCATCAATGGAACGACAATATATCAATTAAATCAGACGATCCCCTAGGTCATTTCTGAAATATTCCCTGGTATAAATTAATTAAGTTTGACTTAAAGCCTGCCAGTATGCTACACTACAATTAAGTTTTTCCTAAAGTGCTATGAACAAAATCGAAACCCTGCGTGCTTTTGATCAGATCAAACTCCTGGCGGACACGCGCCGCATGACGATCCTGCGCCTGTTGATGTCGCAGCCCGCCACCCTCACGCATCTGGCGCGGACCATGAGGCAGTCGCCGGCATGGGTGCGGCACCACATCAAGACGCTTGAATCCGCCAAACTGGTCGAGATCGCAGAAATCCGCAAAACGGGGACAGTGACAGAAAAATTTTATCGGGCAAGATCGAATGCATTTTTGTTGCAGGAACTTATCCTGCCGCAAAGCAAAAAGCCAGCGTTGATTTTTTCAGGAAGCCACGACCTGGCTCTTGAATCGGCTGCCGAACATTTAGCCAAACATTTTCATTTATTTAGTTTGCCTGTTGGCTCGCTGGACGGACTGGTGAACCTGCGTCAGGGCTTGTGTCAAATATCCGGCGCGCATTTGCTCGACGAGAACGGCGATTACAACACATCCTACATCCGACATTTTTTCCCCGACCGCAACGTGGAAGTTGTCACGCTCGCCTATCGCACGCAGGGACTCATGCTCTTGCCGGGCAACCCCAAAAAGGTCAAGAAAGTTGCGGACCTGGCGCGATCAAACATCCGCTTTGTGAATCGCAATGCCGGTTCGGGCACGCGTTTGTGGATCGATCAGGAATTAAAACGATTGGGGATTTCGCCTGAAAAAATCACAGGCTATGAAAATGCGGTGAAGACTCACAGCGAGGCCGCGGCTTTGATCGAAGAAAATAAAGCCGACGTATCCCTCGGCCTGCAAGCCGCCGCGCACCAGCACGGACTCGATTTCATTCCACTCTTTGAAGAGCGTTACGATCTCGTCCTGCCGCGTGAAAATGAAAAGGCGATCACCCCTTTATTGGATTATTTACAAACTGCATCTTTCCGAAGCGAACTCAACGCGTTGACCGGATACAACTCCGCGCACAGCGGTGAACAAATTCCACTCTAAGGGAAGAAAAAAATGAAGCGTTTATTTTCTGTTTTATTTTTGCTTGGCGTTTTGCTTTCAGCTTGTGCACCTGCATTGACACCGATAGCGAATCAACCCAAGACTCCGCAGGCACTTCAACCGACTGCAGTTTCGACCGCGTTGTTTCAAGTTGTTAAACCGGATGGAACCAAAATTGGCATCACGATGGATGATCTCAAAAAATTGCCTCTCGCCCAATTAACTGTCGACGGCAAATTGCAGGAAGGTCCAAAATTGATGGATGTGTTGAATGCGGCAGGCGTAACCGACTTTACCGAAGTCACATTAACCGGCAGTGCCAACCCCGTGACTTTGACCAAGGCTCAAGTAGACGATAACACCATCCTTGATTTCAATAATCATGGCACGCTAAAACTAGCCACAACCTACGTTCCCATGCCCGACTGGACGAAGGATATTTCCGAGATTGCTGTGAAATGAAATATTTAGTTGGCATCGACGACACTGATAATTTGGAAAGCCGCGGCACTGGACATCGCGTCCGCACGTTAGCAGATTGGCTGGCTGAAAACAAACTGGCTGCGCCGCTTGGCATCACGCGTCATCAATTATTGGTCGATCCACAAATTCCGTACACATCCCACAACAGTTCTGCCTGCATGTCCATTGACGCAAATAATTCTGACGATGTCTGGGAAGCCTCGCGTGAATTTCTCTTGCGTGAAAGTGCGACTGGTTCAGATGCAGGGTTGTGTCTCGCTGCATGGGATGAAGTTCCGCCGTGTGTGCGTGCCTTCGGAGTCCGCGCCAAGCAAGTTATATTGACTCAGCTCGAAGCGGAAAAAACCGCCCTCGATAACGGAATCCGCCTCGAAGGTCTGACCGGAACCGGCGGTGGAATCATCGGCGCGTTGGCCGCCGTCGGCTTACGTCATGCCGGTGAAGATGGCCGTTTCCTGTGGCTTCCCGGTCTGCGTGAATTACAAGGACAACTTTCTGTTGCAAAAATTTGTTCGCAAGGTCACGTGGATCGAATTTGTACTGTTGAAGAATTTGATCTTTCACCCGAAACCCTGGTCGATGTCGGCGAATGGGTGCGCCCCGTTCTGCGCGGCGGCCAGGCCACACTTTATGTTGAGGAGATAAATTATGAATGGCATATCATCTCAAAAGACCGAATCAAAAGCCTTTCCAACTGACTGGTCATTAAGTTGGATCGAAGCGCTGCTGTTAATTGGCAGCGGAGTGCTGGCCGTTGTCATCCATCGCAACACAGATCTTTCGCTTGGCCTGCCCGGTCATCAAGGCATCACCTGGATGGCGATCCTGATCATTGGACGCATGTCATCGCGCTTCCGCGGTGCGGGAAGTCTGGCAGGCATCGGCGCGTCAGCAGCAACTTTTATCCCAGCCTTACACACTGCCAATCCTTTCACCGCGCTGTTTTATCTTTTGCCCGGCCCCGTAATGGACTTTGCTTTCTATTATTTTCCTCGCTACGCAAACAAGCTTTGGTTCCTGGTTTTGATCGGCGGTCTCGCACATGTCACCAAGCCAATTGGGCAACTCGTGGTCAATCTGTTTATGGGTTGGCCGTTTGGTTCGTTCCGTTTCGGTGTACTTTACCCAATCGCCAGTCATTTGCTCTTTGGCTTGATCGGTGGCTTTATCGGCGCCATCATCATGCTCGGCTTCCATCATCTGTCAAAAAAGCATTCACAGTAAAACCACTAATTCAAAAACATCCACGCAAAGCGTGGATGTTTTTGAATAGGTATATATTAACGGCATATCCCGCGATCGCGCGCGGGATAGCCAAAGACCAACTCAGAGGGAGGAGAGAGAGAGTCTACCAAGTAGGCTTCGGAGGAAGCCCGCCTAGTTTACAAAGGTTGATGGTCGGGATTTGTGCCGCACCAGATACAAACAGGCTTTTCCAACTGGTTACAGGCGATGGCATTCGAACAGCGATGAGCGACCACTCGCGGCAACTGTTCAGGCAAATGTTCAGCAGGATAAATTACTTCAGTTTCCAGAGCGATCTCGTGCCCAACATGCTCACAATATTCGATCTTGCTGACTTCCCAAGTGCGAACTGCCATCTGGCACCTCCAAACTTATACCCAGTTTAAAGCATGTCAGACAACACTGCCAGTGACACGCGTCACAAGCAAGCGTGACAAATAGCCCCTTTTTAGGACTAAAAAGGCCAGGTTTATTGTGCCAAACTTTTTTATTTTTCAAGGCGATAAATGCCGCCGTTTCGGTCAGCAAGGTAGATTTCCCCGGAAGAATCCTGTCCAAAGGTGGTGATGTTGAAGCCCGTTTCAAACAGGACCTGTGACTGCCAGCCGTTCTGTGAGTTGACCAACCCCCAGACCTTTCCAGAACAAAAATCGCCAAAGAAATAAATGCCATTCCATGCAGGCATCGCACCGCGATAAACATATCCGCCAGTAATGGAACATCCACCTTCAGCATGACTGTACTCAGTAACCGGCATGGTGATATTTACACCCGCTGGCGGCTGGCCTGCATATGGATGTAAGCCCTCATAATAATTCCAACCAAAGTTCAAGCCCGGCGCGTTGGATGGAACGACGTCCACTTCTTCCCAGGTATCCTGACCAACGTCGGCAATATAAAGATTATTCGTCGCACGATCAAACGAGAAACGCCATGGGTTGCGCAAACCATAGGCCCAGATCTCTGGCCGGCCGCCACCTTTTGCAAAAGGATTATCTGACGGGATCGCGTATGGGTCACCGTGGTCAACATCGATTCGCAGAATCTTTCCGAGCAGGACATTCGTATTTTGTCCATTGCCATGCGGATCGCCTTGAGAGCCGCCATCGCCGAGTCCCATGTAGAGATAGCCATCGGGACCAAAAATCATTTTGCCGCCATTGTGATTCTGAAACGGCTGTTGAACATGCAATAAATCTTTTTCGCTGGCGGGGTCGGCGATATCCCCGTTTGCAGTGAAACGAGCAATCACTGTATTGCCATTGACGTCTATGTAATTGACATAAAAATACGGGTTGTGTTTAAAGTCTGGATGAAAGGCAAGACCCAGTAATCCCTGCTCGTTGCCTTGACTGCCAACCTGGTTAATGATATCAAGGAACGGAGGGTCGAGCATTTGACCATTTTCGATAATTCGAATTCTCCCATCCTGTTCGATGACAAACATACGGCCCGTACCATCATCCGGAAATTGAATGTCAACTGGTGAAGCCATGCCAGAGATGAGTTGAATCCAACGATAGGCCGATGGATTTGGAAAAGTGGTTACGTTCTCAAGAGTCGGCGCGGGAGCAATCGTCGAGGCGGGCGGGACGGGAGTAAAAGTTGGAGGCTGGGTAAAAGCAGGAAACACGGTAGCCGCTTCCGGTGTAGAAAGAGGCGGCTTGCCAGAATTTGAGCAAGCCGCCAACAATAGAGTCAACAGTAAAGGTAGTGCGCGCTTCATCGTCTTATTTGTCTTTTATATCCACCGAGTCTGCATCCACCACTTCATCCTGACCGTCCACAATATCCAAATTGCTGGTCAACTTTTTCATATGTTCTTTAACAACATCGGGCGGACAAAGTTCGATGAAGAAATATGTACCCAGAGCAGCGACTGCGGCATCGTCCAAAGCATCGACACCTGGGATCCCCATGATCAAATCTATGGGCGAGACTATGTATATAAGCGCGCCGATCGGAATTAACTTCACCCAGGGACTGACACGCCGATCTCCCATCAAATTCCACACGAGTTTGGCGCGCATCAAGAGGCCGCGCAACATCCCCTGTGGCGGGATCGTCAGGTTATTATTATTCTTATCGGTCATGTTATGCTCCTTCTTATAAGGTTACATTATACACGCGGAAGTTTTTCAGTTATCAACGTGTCTATTTCATGTACGAAATAACTTCTCAAGAGTGGTAGCTCACTTTATCACTACGCTATAATGACGCCATGTCTTACCTGATTGACGGCCACAACCTGATCCCCAAACTTGGACTTCGTCTTGATTCCATCGACGATGAGATGGAACTCATTTCCGTCTTGCAGGAATTTTGCCGCCTACAACGCCGCATTGCCGAAGTGTACTTTGACGGCGCACCGGCGGGTCAGGCACGCACACAAAAGTTTGGCATGGTAACCGCCCACTTTGTTCGGCTGGGAACGACAGCAGATAACGCCATCAAGGCCCGGCTGGAAAAATTAGGACATACTGCTCGCAACTGGACAGTGGTCAGCTCGGATCATGAAGTTCAAAACTCGGCAAAAGGTGCACATGCAAATTTCACTTCATCCGATTCATTTGCGGGACAACTCAAACATACACGTGAGTCTGCGCCTAAAACGAAAACTGAACAAAACCTTTCCGCAGAAGAAGTGGATGAATGGCTAAAATTCTTCAACAAAAAACAATGAAAAAATCAGATAAAGCACATCCGAATTCTAATCTGGAATTAATGCAATTCAGACAATTCAGAGTTATATTAACTCCAAGACACCTGCCCTCCCTTTTACTGGTATCAAAGGTGTCAACCACCTAAAGCAATTTGCATGTCCCCCCCATGCCGATTGACGGTGGTGTCCCTCCCCCTCAAGGTGACAGGCATATCTTTTATGATATGCCTGTCAACCGTTTAAAGACTATAATGCGCACATGACGACTGCTTACTGTTTTGTACCGTCTACTTCTCATCTATATCCTGAGCATCCCGAACATCCCAGCCGCCTGAATATTCTGGAACCCAAACTCGAATTATTTAAAGCACAAAAAATAAAAGCCATACCTGCCACGCGCGATGAAGTTGCCCTTATCCATCACCCGAAATTAATTACAGAACTGGAACAAGTTTGCAGACAAGGACCGGGCGTGATCGATTCAGCGCCGACGTTCGTGACTCAAACTTCATTCACCGATGCACTGCTCGCTTCAGGCGGGACGTTGAGCTGTACGCGCGCTATCTTGAGCGGATCAGCCCAAAATGCTTTTGCCATTATCCGCCCGCCCGGGCATCATGCCGAGCCAAATCGTCCGATGGGATTTTGTTTATTCAACAATATTGCCATTGCAGCGCGGGACGCTTTGACGCATGGGATCAAACGCGTGTCCATTGTTGACTACGATGCTCATCACGGTAACGGGACTCAAGCCGCGTTCATTGGCGACGAACGTGTGGCATATTTATCAACACATCAATGGGGGATTTATCCCGGCACTGGCTGGTACGAAGAAGCACCACACGCAAAGAAAAGAATCGTCAACGTGCCATTGCCCGCTGGTTCTGGCGATAAAACTTATCAACGAATCGCGGATGAAATCTTTGCGCCGTTTATTGAATCATTCAAGCCTGAATTGATTCTGGTCTCGGCCGGTTTCGATGCGCATTGGAATGATCCCATCACTTCGCTAGGACTTTCAACGACGGGCTATTACATGTTGTCAAAGAAATTAGTCGATTTAGCCGAAGAACATTGCGGCGGAAAAATCGTTTTTGTGCTCGAAGGCGGATATGACCCAATGAATGTCGCAAATGGTTCAGCGGCGATCTTTGCCGCACTAAACGGCGACCCGTTCACAGGCCCTGGAGACGACGCGCCGCACAAGGAGCCGGACGCAAGTCAACGCATCGAACAAGTCCGTCAGTGGCATGGATTTTGATTTGCAGGGGCAGATAATCATCCGCCCCTACTCGTTTATTCCAACTTCCCAATTAATTTTTCAACTTCTTTCAATATCTCGCCGAGCTTTACCAGCGCCTTTATTTTGTTATGGTATTAAACCAAGCACATGTTCAACAATGTGTCGGCTCCAAGATTGGCGGAAAGCAGCCCCAGTAGAGTCCCCAAATGGCGAACAATAGAGTTGCCACCAAGAGAGATACAAAGAAAAAAGCCAGAATGGGTTGCTGTGTAAGTCTCACCCGACCCCACGCGAAAAATAATAAGGTCATGATAACAGCAAAGGGAAGCCCGATGGGTAAAGTGTTTCCCTCGTCAACAAAACAGAAATAAGTGAACCCATAAAGGATTCCAGCCGGGACGGCCATTCGCCAGTCTGTTTTCTCATCGGCTGGTTGACGCCATCCCTCGAAAACCAGCAGCGCGGCCAATCCGAATACGCCAATGTGCCACAGGTAATGACTGAGATATTCATCGTAGAAATATGTGAGGTGGAAGATGTCTGTCGCGGATACGTCAATTACTTGATTCTTGGCGAGATTGCCGATCAAATTATCAATGGAGTTGGCCGAGAGATGCATCCCCTGTCCCGCCACCCAGAAGGCGGCCATGACCATAAAAGCAATTTCACCTGCCAGATTTGTCTTGTTGTTTGTGACGCTCTTGAACATCAGCCAGTAGACTGGGATAAGTATCAAAGGTGTGAGAATATCGATAGTGTCCTGTATGCTCATCAACGGATAAAGGGGAGAAGGAATCCTAAGAAAGACCAAGAGTAGAAAGAGTGTAAGCGAAAGAACTGCAAAAATCAGAGTGAGAAGGGAAAGCCGTTTCATTGTCACACTCCTCGATTACTTGGAACAGAATGTTCAGTTATTCAGACGGGGAGGAGTAATCCTCCCCGTTTTGAAGCTACAGTTTTTCTGCTCTGCATCGTGTGGAACGTGCAAGGGAGCCATTAATGGTTGGATTATTCGATATGGAGTTTCCCGAAATAGGTATCTTGGAGAGTGTTTTCATCCAACCAGGTGGCGGTTAATCCGCCGCTCCCGAAGAGCCGCGCGTATATGCCGTCACCAGTTGTGATGACCCAGCGGGCTGGAGTCCCTTTGGGAGAGATGAGAACTTGCATATCCATTTCAAATGAACCACTGCCGTCATTGCACATGAAATGTTTATGTACATAGAGCTTTATGATTTGATCGCTTTGCCAGCCAACAGCCGGATTGGCGATGTCCTGGATAGTCCCATTCTCACAAAGGATGCCGGCATCAACTGCAGGCCCAGATGCTACAAATGTACCGGAGAAGGGAGCGGTGGGATCATCTGGCTGCGGTTGCATAAGTGCAACGATGGTGATATCTGCGGGTGTAGATGCGGCGACCGGGATTGTCATGCTGAAAAGAGCTACTATTAAGAGAGCAGTTATGAACAGTGAGCGCCTTTTCATGGTACTACTCCTTTCTTTTATTTGGCAAATTATCTGATCGACAATGGATCGAAACATATCTACCAGCGGCCAACCTCCTTTCAATGCGATGGAACATTGCTCCGATTCGCATATAAATCGAACACGCCGCTGCAGAATGATAAGGGTGAAGTTTCATGAGTGCCGCCCTACAGCCAAGGGAAAAAATACCGCTAAAACTTTAGCGGCGATGTTTGCTACATATTGTTTGTAGCATTAATAGTTTTGTGTTTCAAGTGCCAATTTTCGCAATAAATGAATTTAAAAAATAAGGGCAACCTTCACGGTCGCCCTTATTTTTTTACCCTAACTCTCCCACCACCTTTTCCACTTCTTCCAAAATTTCTCCCGACTTCACCAACGCCTTCATCTTATTATGATCGGCATAGAGTGGACGGTCAACTTCAAGATGATCGACATGTTTGCGAATCACTTCACGCGCTTTGAGAGTTCCCTTGCCGGGCGTGAACTTGCGAAAATCCAGCGCTTGTGCAGCAGCCATGAATTCGATACCCAAAACACCGAATGCGTTATCCAAGATCTGTCCATTCTTCAAAGCAGTGTTCATGCCCATCGAAACAAAATCTTCCTGGTCTGCCGCGGCAGGAATGGATTGAATGCTGGCGGGTGTAGATAAGATTCTTTGCTCGACGATCAAATGGTCAGCGGTGTACTGGGAAAGCATCAGGCCAGAATAAAAGCCCGGTTCGTGCGCGAGAAAATCCGGAAGTCCAGCAGAAAGAGCCGGGTTGGTTAAACGGTTGAGCCGTCGTTCTGACATCACACACACCATCGTGATGGCCGCCCCCGCCATGTCCATCGGCAAAGCAACCGGCGTGCCCTGAAAGTTCGCACCAGTCAACGTCAGATTCATTTCCGGCACAAAGATCGGATTATCGCCAACGCCGTTCAATTCGATCTCAAC
>Ga0075272_1000358_pt1 | contig 9876 bp, 8 predicted proteins | sample SF_Rice_5C_0N_40_FD_69776 | JGI IMG/M metagenome (GOLD analysis project Ga0075272, IMG submission 69776) | Rice paddy soil microbial communities from Twitchell Island, California, USA - SF_Rice_5C_0N_404 | ecosystem: Environmental > Terrestrial > Soil > Paddy field/soil | place: USA: Twitchell... | reverse complement strand
TGGCCAATTGCCGGCCGTATCTCGAACGCGAACTCGAGATTCTGCGCCCGCGCGCGGTTCTGGCGCTGGGGCGCATCGCCATGATCAGCTACCTGGATGTGCTGAAGCGCGAGGGGAAAATCAAGAGCTTCGCGGCGTTCCCCTTCGCGCACGGCGCGCGTTATGACATCGCGAGTGAATCGACCCGTCTGTTCGTGTCGTATCACCCCAGCCAGCGCAACACGTTCACCGGCACGCTGACCATGGCCATGCTGATTCGGCTGCTCCGGAAGATTCGGTTGTATCTGCGAAGCACAAGCAGGGAAATATGAAAGAGTTTTCTTGCGTAGCAGTCGGGTTCCTATTCCACTTCGACCTGGATCCCTCCGACCCAGCGCGCGGTCAGATTGTAGATGACGGCACTCAGACCTCCGCCAATCGCGCCAACAAGAGCGAAGACCAACGGGAATCCGATGAGGGCAAAGACACCGAAAAGCGGGCCGACGAAACGCGACGCGTTTCCCGAGTCGCGGACCGTCGACAACGAAGAAAACGCAAGGACGAGGGCGAAGATCACGCCTTCAAGGATCCCGAGCGTGCCATAGCAAACGGCGGCTACTCGCATTACGGATAGAGGCTCGAATTTCTTGATCTTCCGCACGTCCACCTCCAATGCACGGCTTTAGACCGACGGCGTATCCGCCCGTTCTAGTTCGCCGGTATCCGTCGCGGGGATGCGTTGACCTGGCGACCGGCGCATGGTCTCGATGAACACGCGCAGAATTTCCGGATCGAACTGGGAGGCGGCGCAGCGCTCGAGTTCGCGCAAGGCCGCTTCGGGCGTGCGCGCTTTCTTGTACGTGCGCTCGGAGGTGATGGTGTCGTAGGCGTCGGCAATGGCGATCACGCGCGCGCCAAACGGGATGCTTTCGCCTTCCAGTTGATCCGGATAGCCGGTGCCGTCGAAAAATTCGTGATGGTGCCGGATCATTTCCTGCATGCGAGCCATGCCGCGCAGCGGATCGAGGATTTTGGCCCCCAACGCCGTGTGCGTCTTCATTGTTTCCCACTCGCTGGCATCCAGGCTCCCCGCTTTGTTGAGAATGGGTTCGGGGATGCCCACCTTGCCGATGTCGTGCAGCAGGGCGGCCAGGCGGATTTCCTCGACTTCGTGGTCCGGAAGCCCAAGGGCCTTCGCCAGCAGGGCCGCATAGCCCGAGACTTTTTGCGAGTGGCCCTGCGTGTACTGGTCCTTGGCATCGACGGCAAAGGCCAGTGAAGTGACCGTCTCGACCACGGCTGGAGGAACTCCATTTTCGTCGCGGCCGCCGCTTTGTTCGAGCGAGCGCGTGAACTGCTCGAGGCGCCGGTAAATTTCTTCGAAGGCTTCCGGGCCGGTGGCGAACAGCCGCTTCAGCGTGACGCCCAGATACGCCTCGAGCACATCTTTCTTCCAGCGCTTGCGGTCGTGCGAATCGCCCTGCTCGGCGCTCGAAACGGAGTTGCCGCCCTGGTGCTTCGAGAGGTACATCGAGGAGTCCGCCACCTGAATCAACTCCTGCGGCGTCGAGCCGTGCACGGGGAACCCGGCGATGCCGAAGCTGGCCGTGATGTTCTTGTCGCGCAGCAGCGGGTCGGAAGCCACCCAGCCGCGCAGCTTGTTGGCCAGCTGGCGGGCCTGCTCGATGGTGGTTTCCGGCATGAGGATGACGAATTCGTCGCCGCCGTAGCGCGCCACCACGTCCGAGCGCCGGCAGTTCTGCTCCAGGATGTGGCCCACGCGCTGCAGCACCACGTCGCCTTCCAGGTGCCCGTAAAAATCGTTGACGAACTTGAAGCGGTCCAGGTCCATCAGCACTAGCGCGAACTGGCGGTTGGCGCGCGTCGAGCGCTTCCATTCCGACGACAGCGCTTCCATCAGGAAGCGGTGCGTCTTGACGCCGGTTAGCCCGTCGGTGATGGCCTGCTCCTGCGCTTTCTGGAAGGTCTGCGCGTTGTGCAACGCGCCCGCGAACAGATCGGCCAGCGTTTGCAGCAGCTGGGTTTCCTGGTCGCTGAAATCGCACGGCTGCAGCGACTCTACGTACAAGACGCCCAGCAATTGTTCGGCGTAGCTGACCGGCAGAGCGAGCCCCGCCGCGGAGCCCGCCAGCACCAGGCGCGGCGTGGACGCGCTCGCCTCGCGGATGCTGCCTGCTTCGCCCGTGCGCGCCACTTGCCCGAGCAGACCTTCTCCCAAGGGAAGCCGCAGGCCCAGCGCCTCGCGTCGCGGCCCGGCCTCGGCCTGCACGATCAGCTCTTTCGCCGAGTAGTCCAGCGTGGCGATGCCGATGTGGTCGTAGAAAAGCTCCTTCTCGATTTCCTGCGTGATCTTCGCCAGCATTTCCTCGGGATCGAGCGTGGTGATGGCGTGCTTCGATACCGTGTTGACCAGCGACAATTGCCGCGATTTCTTCTGCTCTTCCGAAAACAGCCGCGCGTTTTCGATGGCGATGGCCGCTTCGCTGGCCAGCACGCGCAGCAGCTCCACGTGCCCTTCGTCGAACGCGCGCTCCTCCCGGCTATACACGCCCACCGCGCCCACCGCCTCATCCCGCAGAATCAGCGGGACGGCGCAGATCGAGCCGCACGCGTTCAGCGGCTGGAAACCGCGGCGTTGCGATTCCTCGTTATAGCCCTCGCGGATCAACAGCGGCTGCCCCGTGCGGACGATGTACTCGACCATGTGGTTTCCGGCGGGCCGCAGGAACTTATCCTTGCGCGCGCCCTGGTCGAGCTTGATTTCGAAGCGCACGGTCTGCGTCTTGATGTCCAGCAGGGCGATGAAAAAGCTCTCCACTTCCAGCAGCCGCCGGACCTCCGTGTAGATGCGGTCGAACAGCGCCTCCGGCTCGAGCGTCGAGCTGATGGCCCGGCCGATTTCGTTCAGGATGTGCAGCTCCTCGCTGCGCCGCGAAGTCTGCTGGATCAGGTAGCTGTTTTCGACCGCCATGCCGATCTGATGTCCCAGAGCGAGCAGCAGCCGGCATTCCGCGGGGCTGAAGCTGCGATGGTCGGGTGTGCCCAGCAGGAGCACGCCGAGGGTGCGTTCCTTGGCCTGCAAGCTGATTCCCACCACCGTCCGCAGGTTCTGGGCCAGCAACAACTGCCGCAGCTGGCGGAAGGCGTCTTCTTTCTCCAGCGCCGCCCATTTCGAATCGCGGGCCAACTCGCGCAGCACCACGAACCCGCCCAGCCGCGCCACCACGCCGACCAGATACTCGTCGAGATTCTCATCCTGAATCGTCGCCGAAAAAGTCTCGCCCATTCCGGCGCAGACCACCGACTTGGGCCCGTGCGGCTCGCCGTAGTGCAGGCACAGAGCTCCCGCGGGAATGCGCGCGACGTTCAAAACGCGGTCCAACCCTTGCGCCAGCATTTTCTGAATTTCGCCGCCCACGAACGTGGAAGTCGCCAGATTGAGATTCGAGAGCGCCAGCATGTTGCGCTCGACGCGCCGCCGGTCCTCGTCGTAGGCCGCCATCAGCATCAGCACGCCGGCAACAAGTTCGGGAACGAAATCGAGCGGAGAAAGATTCCGGGCCGCCAGCGCGCGAATGTGGGGCTGGAAAAGAATCAGCGAGCGCAGCGCGCCCCAGGCCAGGAACGTCAGCATCAGCAGGAGGTCGGAGGGCGATTCGCGCTTGCGCGCCTCCTGCGAGAACACGAGAGCGACCAGGAAAAGAACCAGCGCCGCGCCCAGGTCGAGCGAGACGGAGAAGTAATCGCCGGCGTAGGCGAAGGCCCATATAGCCGCGATGCCCGCAGCTGCCGCGATCCAGCGCGTTGCGGCGCTGCGGCTCGCATATAACCGCGTCGCCGCCAGGAAGACGAGCGCGGCGCACACCAGCAGCCAGCCCCTTGCTCCCGGCAACAGGCGAGGCGTCCCGCTGAAGCGCGCCAGCAGAGGCGGGATAAAGGAACGCAGCGCCAGAATCAACCAGCCGCCGGCCCACAGCACCAAAAAAATCCGGCGCTTCTGCCGGTACAAAAACAGGAATACCGCGCCCAGGAGAAGAGCGCTGGCGGAAAACACGATCGCGGTGCTGTCCACGTGGATCACGCAGCCAAACTCATCCGTAGCATTTCGAGATGCTCAGGCCCGCCGTCGCGGGGCACACGTGTCACTCGTCCCCAAACACGCCGGCGCCGACTCCTTGAAAATACCCAACACCCCTGCAACGCCGGCAAGACGCGGCGTGCCTTGAGGATAGCAGAAATCGCGAAACTCTCCGTGCGAGGCATGGGGCAGCGTTACACTCGGGATAACAGCCTCCCTCTTCCGGGCTCGGCGTCGCGCAGTCCGCGGAAGAACGCGGCGGGGACTTTGCTGCACTATGGTCGCCCGGCTGCCCCGCGTCAACGGTACGCCCGTACCAAGCCTCGTAATCTCATACACTTGCAGCCAGCCCGCGCGTTCCACGGCCGCGCCGCGAGCGCGGCTCGATTTTGCCGCGCCGTTCCGCTAAGATGCTTAGTTTCCGCCGCGCTTCGCGGAATCCATAGCATGAATTCAGCAAGCAAACCGCGCGTCCGCTTCGCTCCGTCGCCCACCGGCTATCTGCACGTGGGCGGCGCGCGCACCGCGCTGTTCAACTGGCTGTTTGCGCGTCACGAGGGCGGCACGATGCTGTTGCGCATCGAGGATACCGATGTCGAGCGCAATCGCCCGGAATTGGTCGATGGCATTCTCGCGGGCCTCAAATGGCTTGGGATCGAGTGGGACGAAGGCCCCTTCTTCCAGTCGCAGCGCCTCGAGTTGTACCGCGCCGCCGCCGAGAAACTCCTAATCGGCGGCGCTGCGTTCGCCTGCTACTGCAAGCCCGCCGCCTACGCTGGCGCCGATTCCGCCGCCGCGCCGGAAGAAGAGCAGGAAGGCGAAGGGGACGACGAAGGCAAACTTCAAAAGAACGCTGCCTGCCCGTGCCGCGATTTTTCCGCAGCGGAACGCGCGGCGAAGGAAAAGGAAGGCATACCGCGCGCCATCCGTTTTCGCGTGCCGCGCGAAGGCGTCACGAAATTCGACGATGCGGTGTTCGGCCCGCGCGAGGTGCAGAATAACGAAATCGAGGATTTCGTCCTGCTGCGCTCGACCGGCCTGCCCACCTACCAGCTCAGCGTGGTCGTCGACGACATCGACATGCGCATTTCGCACATCCTGCGCGGCGCGGATCACCTGTCGAACACGCCCAAGCAGGCCCTGATCTATCGCGCGCTGGGCGCCGAGCCGCCCGTTTTCGCGCACGTTCCGCTGATTCTTGGGCCCGACCGCACGCGCCTGTCCAAGCGCCACGGCGCCACCAGCGTCGGCTCCTACGCGGAGGAAGGTTTTTTGCCGGAAGCGTTCCGCAATTTCCTCGCGCTGCTGGGATGGTCGCCGGGCGATGATACCGAGTACATGCGCACCGCGGAATTAATTGAGCGATTTTCGCTGGCCGGCGTCAGCCGCACGAATGCGATTTTCGATCGCCCGAAGCTCGAATGGTTCAACACGCAATATCTCCAGAAACCGCCCGTCGAGGAATTGCTGCCCCATGTCGAAGCGGAACTGAAACGCGCAGGCATCTGGCAGGAGGCCTGGGGCTCGGGCGAGCGCGCCTGGTTCGCGCACGCAGTCGATTTGATTCGGCCGCGCACGCGCCTGCTTACCGATTTCACCGGCTGGGCGCGCGCCTTCTTCGCCGACGATTTCGAGTACGAGCCGGAAGCCTGCGCAAAATTCTGGAAGGATGAACGCCTCCCGGGCATGCTCGGGAAGCTCGCGGACGCTATCGAGGCGTTGCCGGACTGGAATCACGATGCCTGCGACGCGGCGCTGCGCCAACTCGCGGCCGCAGAAGGCGTGAAGGCGGGCCTGCTGATCAACGCAACGCGCGTTTGCATTGTGGGCCGCGCCGTCGCGCCGCCGCTCTTTGAAAGCATGGTCGTGCTGGGCAAAGAGCGCGTTATTTCGCGCATCCGCCGCGCCCTGCCCGCCGTCGAAAAGCAAACCGCCGCCCGCCAAACCGCCTCCTAACTCGCCCTCCGTCTCCGCTTAACTTCGGCGCGCAATTCCGGTACACTCCGCGAATCTTTTTCCTGCGAGGCTGCTCGCTTGGCCGTCGTAAAACCTGCTGCCGCGTTCGTGTCGCCTCCGGCTGAACCCGCTTATAGCGCGCCGCGCCAAATCGCTGTGCGGCTTCTGCCTTTCCTGTTCGTCCTCTATATCGCGAATTATCTCGACCGCACCAGCGTGGCCTACGCCGCGCTGGGCATGACCGGCGACCTGGGCTTCAGCGATCGCGTGTTCGGACTCGGCGCCGGAATTTTCTTTCTCAGCTACGTCGCGCTTCAAATACCCGGCGCGATGGTGGTCGAGCACTGGAGCGCCCGCCGGATGATTGCGGCGGTGATGATCGCGTGGGGCTCGCTGACGGCGCTGACCGGACTCGTGCACACCGCCAATCAGCTTTACATCGCGCGCCTGCTGCTGGGCGCGGCTGAGGCTGGCTTTTTCCCCGGCGTGATCGTCTATCTGAGCCACTGGTTCGGCGCGGAAGACCGCGGCAAGGCCACCGGCTATTTCATGGCCGCCATTCCGCTTTCGCAGGCGCTGGCCTCGCCGCTGGCCGGCTGGATCGTCGCGCACTCCTTCCACGGGCTGCAGGGCTGGCGCTGGCTGTTCATTCTGGAAGGTTTTCCGGCGATCTTACTGGGCGCGATCGCCTATTTTTACCTGTGTGACTGGCCGCGTGACGCGCGCTGGCTTGCGTCGGCACGGCGCGAATGGATCGAAGAAAAGCTTCGCCGCGAGAGGCTCGCGACCCCGCAGGCGATTTCCATCATGCAGGCGCTTCGCTCGCGTGTCGTGTTGCTGTTAGCCACAGTCTGTTTTCTGAATTATTTCGTGGCTTACGGCTTCTATTTCTGGTTTCCCACCATGCTGAAGCGCCAATCCTCGCTCTCGACCCAGATGGTCGGTCTGATCGGAATGGTTCCGTACCTCGTGATGTTTGCGGCCATGATCCTAAACGGGCGCCACTCCGACAAGCATATGGAGCGGCGCTGGCACTCCGCCGTGCCCATGCTCATCGCGGCGATCGGCGCGCTAGGGCTCGCTGTTCACCTTCGCTCACTGCCTGTGGCCGTTTTGCTTTTCACCATGATCGCGTGTTCCAACGCGTTTCTTCCCACGTTTTGGGCCATTCCTACGACGCTGCTCGGACGCTCTGCCGCCGCGGCTGCTGTCGGGTTCATCAATGGCGTCGGGTCCGTGGCGGGCTTCGCTTCTCCGTATCTGCTGGGCTATCTGAGTACGCGAACGGGATCCTTCAGCGCGGGAATGTTTGCGATCATGGCCGCCGCCATCGCCTGCATCCTCCTGATCTTCCTCATCCCCAAGACCGCCCGCGCGTCCGCGCAGGCCTGATTGCGCCTGGTTAACCCTGCCTTCAGACCTGCGCAACTGCGAGGCCAGGAATCACTTGAAAATGGCGGACGTTTTGCGTGAGCACACCGAAGCCGATATGCAGCGCAGTCGCACCGATCAGCAAGTCCCCGAACGCAATGCGAATGCCAAGGGCTGCCTGTTCACCCTCGATGCGCCCAGCAAGCTCCGCGATTCCCACGGTGACAGGATGAACAGTGATGTCTCGGCGCAATTCTTCGCTGAACGCGCGTCGCCTGTCGCGGTCGGTGCTGGTCTTGGCCCGGTAAATGCCATGCGCCAACTCGACGATCGTGACCACAGAGAGCGCGCATTCCATATCGCCCTGCGCCAACCGTACTCTGTTGAGGATTTCTCTTACGCTTTCGCCTCGGCGTTCCCCTGCAATCAGGACGCTCGAGTCCAGGATCACTCCCATGTGGAGGTATTACGGGGTTTACGCCTGTCGATGATCTCTCGAAGATTGGCCGCGAATTCCGCGTCGAGGGTGGGTTCGTATCCCGCTTCCTTCGCGTGCTGTTCCGCCAAGGCGATGGATTCCGAAAGCAGCCGCCCGGGGCGCGTATCTGCAGGGCGCAGTACTGCCACGGGGTCCTTCCCGTTCTCGATAACGACTTCCGTGCCCGCACGCACGTGAGCCAGGAGCGATGCCACGCTGGTCGCGGCAGCTTCATCTTCGGAAATATGGATCACATGCTTGGCCATAACCAAATTATACACCCAGGACAGCCCGCTTTTTCCCGTTAGGGCCTTTTCCATCTCTGTGCTCTCCGGGTTCTTCTCAGGGTTCGCTGTGGCGAGATTTGGTTCTGGGTCAGTCGCGGGGACGCGCGAAATAACCGGTCTTCGCGCGCACCGTGAGCCCATCCTGCCTTGGCCGGATCAGAATCTTGCGAAAGGTGTTGTCCTTGATCGGATTGCTGGGATAGTACGCCAGCTCGTACGAGGCGCGCAGTTCGTCCGCAATCTGGCGGAAATAATCGTGTGGATCGGTGGCCTCCGCGTCGATGGCTTCGCCACCCGTTTCCTTGGCGATGCGTTCCATTACGCTGATCCCGTACTTGTTCCGCGCGGTCAGGTGCCCGTGCTCGCGCTGCGTGTACCGGATGGTGAAGATCTCGACGTTTTCCAGTTGCGCCGTCTCGATCGTGGTCATCATGTCGTGCGAACTGGAATTGTCCTCGCCGTCGCTGAAGACGAGCAGCGCGCGCCGGCCGGTTTGCGCCGCGAGCTTTTGCGTTACCGGATAGTAGATCGCGTCGTAGAACGCCGTCCCGCCATCCCGGCTGTCTTTCCCCAGCTCCGGAAACTTCCCGCTGTCGTGGTCGTATCGCTGCAAGCCGTCGAGGATGGCCGCGCCCGATTGCGTGAAGTCGCTCACCAGCCGCAGATGGTCGCCGAAACAAACCAGGAACGCGCGGTCCTTGGGCCCCAGAACCTCGCGGAGGAACACCTCCAAATCCTTCTGATGTTTCTTGATGAAGTGTTCCTGGCTTCCGCTGGCGTCCAGGATCAACCCCAGCGTCAGCGGCACATCGACGCTGCGGGCGAAGAAGGCGATTTTCTGGGGCACCGCATCTTCAAAAACGTCGAAATCGTTCTTGGTGAGGTTGTCGACCAGCGCGCCGCGGCTGTCGCGCGCCGTGAAGCTTACGCTGACCAGGTCGACCTTGGACTGAATCGCGCTTTGCGCCGTGCAGGTCCCGCACAGAGGAAGCCACGCAATAGCGAGAAGAACTGCAAGCGGGCGCGCGCGAATGCTCTGGCTCATGCCGAGGAATACGCAAGACGCGCGGTTTTGGTTCCGGTGCGAGCGGGCTACCGTGCGGAAGCGGCTTTGGATTTGAAGATTTCGGGATGGAGCGGATGCGGCTTGGTCCCCGCCGCGGCGATGCGCAGCTTGGCCTCCACCGGCAGGCTTACCGGCGGGAGGCAAGCGGCATCGTTGCAGGCCTGATAGCGCAACGTCAGCGGAATCGTTGCTGCGCCGAGGGCCGCATCCTTCTGCGCCGTGAGTTTCAACCGCAGCGTCACGCTCCCGCTGTACACATTGAGTGGCTTGTCCGGCGAGAAGGGAAAACGCTTCTCCACGCCGGGCGGATAAATCGTGTCCACGAGTTGAAAGCCCTTTGGCAGTTTCGCGCTGACCGTGGTCGGAATCAGGTAAGGATCGGTGGGCTTGTGCGAATTCACGTGATAGCCGGTAACGATGCTCGCCACCACCGCAACTTCAAATTCTTTTCCGCGCGGCACCGGCTCGAGCGACACGTACGCGCGCGGCTTGACCACCGATGCGGGCGCGAGAATTCCCGACTGCCCGCGCGCCGCCACCGCCACGGCCAGCAGGAAAGCAGCCGCCAGGAAACCGGCCAGGATGGGAACCTTACGCATCGTTTCTATGCATCCTTTCCCCGTCGTTACCGCAATCCTCA
>Ga0075272_1000357_pt1 | contig 9882 bp, 7 predicted proteins | sample SF_Rice_5C_0N_40_FD_69776 | JGI IMG/M metagenome (GOLD analysis project Ga0075272, IMG submission 69776) | Rice paddy soil microbial communities from Twitchell Island, California, USA - SF_Rice_5C_0N_404 | ecosystem: Environmental > Terrestrial > Soil > Paddy field/soil | place: USA: Twitchell... | reverse complement strand
CCGCCGTCCTCGCGTTCCCCGCGTCCTGGCGCCAGCGCGCGGCGGGATTCTTCGGGGGCTTCGCCGCAATCGAGCTCCTGAACCTCGTCCGGGTCGTGTCGCTCTTCTGGATCGGCGCGCACCGGCCCGCGTGGTTCGGCTCGGCGCACGCGCTCGTCTGGCAGTCGATCGTCGTGCTCGCGGGGGTCGGGCTCTTCGTCGTCTGGGCTTCGTTTGTCGCGCGCCGGCCGGTTCGTCCCGCCGCTCGTTAAGGGGGCTGCCGGCTTCCTCGCCGGCGCCGCGCTCTGGGCGGGGCTCGCGGAGCCCTACCAGCGCACGCTCGCCCCGGTCGCCCAGGCCGCGATCCGCCTCTTCGAGTCGCCCGCCGTCACCCGGCTGCGCGCCGAGCAGCGCGAGGTGATCGTCGACCGCGAGGACTTCCCGGAGAGCTCGGCGCGGCCGGGCGTCCCGGCCGACGACCTCGACTTCAACGTCGCGATCCTCACCGCGCTCTTCGCGGCGATCCCCCGGCCGCTCTCCGACCGGGCCCTGCGCCGGTTCGCGGCGGCGGCCGCGATCCTGTGGGCGACGCACGTCGTCGCGCTCGTGTTCGCGGTCGAATCGCTGTACGCGCTCTCGCTCGGTCCGTGGAGCGCCGCGCACTACGGCGCGCCGGCCCGGAATTTCTGGGCGACCGGCAGCCATTTCTACCGGATCGCGGGAATCTTCGCGGTTCCCTTCGCGCTCTGGTGGGCTCTCGCGGCGGGTTCCTCGCCGGGCGCCTCCGCGGCATCGCGCCGGATGCAACACCGTCGGCGCTGATCATCTACAATCCGGGGAATGGCCTCGGATTTCGTCCATCTCCATCTGCACTCCCAGTATTCCCTGCTCGACGGCGCCAACCGCATCTCGGAGCTCTGCGGTACGGTCGCAAAGCTCGGTCAGGGGGCCGTCGCGGTGACGGACCACGGCAACATGTTCGGCGCCTACGCGTTCTGGCAGGAGGCCGACAGGACGGCGATCAAGCCGATTTTCGGCGTCGAAGCGTACATCGCGCCCGGCGACCGGAGGGACCGGGAGACCCGGGCCGCGAGCGAGTCGGGGGAAGGCTTCACGTATCACCTGACGCTGCTCGCCCGCAACCAGGCCGGATACAAGAATCTCGTCAAGCTCGTCTCGGAGGCGTATCTCACCGGCTTCTATCACCGGCCGCGCATGGACAAGGAGCTGCTGCGCGAGCACGCCGAAGGCTTGATCGCCCTCTCCGGCTGCCTGAAGGGAGAGGTCGCGGGGGCGCTGTCGCGCGGGAATTTTTCCGCGGCGAAGCGGTCGCTCGAAGAGCTCGGGGAGATCTTCGGGAAGGAGAACGTCTACGTCGAGCTGATGGACCACGGGCTTCCCGACCAGACGAAGATCCTTCCCGAGCTCCTCCGCCTCGCCAAGGAGACGGGCTTTCCGCCCGTCGCGACCAACGACAGTCATTACCTGACGCGCAACGATGCCTTCGCCCACGAGGTCCTCCTCTGCATCGGGATGGGGAAGACGCTCGAAGACGAGCGGCGGATGCGCTTCTACAACGACGAGTTCTACGTCAAGGACGCCGACGAGATGAAGGAGCGGTTCGCCCCGTGGAGCCAGGAGGCCGTGACGAACTCCGCGGCGATCGCGGCGCGCTGCTCGGTTTCGCTCAAGACCGAGGGACCTTTCCTCCCGAACTTCCATCCGCCGCCCGGCCGGACGGCCGCCGAGTATTTTCGCGAGCTCGCGCGAGAAGGGCTCGAACGCCGCTTCGCCGAGATGAAGCCGCACTTCGCGTCGGGCGCGATCAAGCGCGCGCCGGAAGAATACGTCGCGCGGCTGGACTACGAGATGGACGTCATCGAGAAGATGGGCTTTCCCTCGTACTTCCTCATCGTCTCGGACTTCATCCGCCACGCGCGGGAGACCGGGGTCGCGGTGGGTCCCGGCCGCGGCAGCGCCGCCGGCTCGATCGTCTCGTGGGCGCTGCGCATCACGGCCATCGACCCGCTGCGCTACGACCTCCTGTTCGAGCGGTTCCTGAACCCCGAGCGGAGGAACATGCCCGACATCGACATCGATTTCTGTCAGGCGCGCCGGGGCGAGATCATCGAGTACGTGACCGCGAAATACGGTCGCGAGAACGTCGCCCAGATCGTCACGTTCTCCCAGTTGAAGCCCAGGGCCGCGGTGCGCGACGTGGCGCGCGTGCTCGGCTTCCCGGTGTCGCTCGGCGACAGGATCTCGAAGGCGATTCCCGGCGGCCCCGACGTCACGTTCGAGTCCGCCCTGAAGGATTCCAACGACCTGAAGGCGCTCCTCAAGGCCGACGAAAGCGCGAAGAAGGTCGTTCAGATCGCCTCGCGGCTCGAAGGCCTCTCCCGGCACGCGGGGATGCACGCGGCGGGCGTGGTGATCGCGCCGCAGCCGATCACGGAGTTCGTTCCGCTCTACCGGACCAACGACGACCAGATCACGACGCAGTTCGACATGACCGTGATCGAGAAGATGGGTCTGCTCAAGATCGATTTCCTCGGCCTCATCACGCTCGACATCCTGCTCGAGGCCGTCGCGTCGATCCGGAGGAGCGAAGGGGTCGAGATCGACCTCGAGCATTTGCCGCTCAACGACGAGAAGACCTACGAGCTCTTCCGCGAAGGGAAGACCGGCTGCGTCTTCCAGTTCGACTCGTCCGGGATGCGCGACCTGCTGCGGCGGGCGCGGCCCGCGGGCTTCACGGACCTTGCGGCGCTGAATGCCCTCTACCGTCCCGGCGCTCTCGACGCGGGAACCGTCGAGGACTACGTGCGGCGCCGAAACGGCACCGCGAAGATCACGTACCCGCTCCCGGAGCTGAAGGACATCCTCGAAGACACGCTCGGCATCCTGGTCTACCAGGAACAGGTGATGCGGATCGCCCAGCGCGTGGCCGGCTACTCGCTCGCCGAGGCGGACGACCTGCGCAAGGCGATCGGGAAGAAGAAGAAGGAGATCATGCAGGCCCAGGCGGAGAAGTTCATCCGCCGCGCCGTCGAGGCCAAGACCCCGAAGAGGAAGGCGGAGGAGATCTGGTCGTTGATCGAGCCGTTCGCCCGCTACGGGTTCAACAAGTCGCACGCGGTCGCTTACGCGCTGCTCGCGTACCAGACCGCGTATCTGAAGGCCCACTGGCCGATCCACTTCATGGCCGCGTGCCTGACCTCGTCGATCGGGTCGACGGACGAGATCGTTCGCGTGATGGGGGAATGCGCGATCGCGGGCGTTCCCGTGCGGCCCCCCGACATCAACGAGTCGCGGCGCTCGTTCGCGGCGACCCGCGACGCGATCCGGTTCGGCCTCGCGGCGGTGCGCGGCGTCGGCGATTCCGCCGCGCACGCGATTCTCGAGGAGCGGGAGAAAGGGCCGTTTAGTTCGTACACCGATTTCCTGATGCGGGTCGATCCCAAACTCGTCAACCGCCGCGCCGTCGAGGCGCTCGTGCACGCGGGCGCGTTCGATTCTCTCGGCCGGAACCGGCGGTCGCTCGTTGAAGCCTACGAGGACGTCTCCGCGACGGCGGCGCGCCGCCGGCAGGATCGGGAAAACGGCCAGACGAACCTCTTCGGAGGCGGCGGCGAGAGTGAGCCGGCCGCCGACACGTTCGAGGATGCCTCCCCGTACCCGATGGAGGAGCTCCTGTCGCTCGAGAAGGAGTCGCTCGGCTTCTACGTCACCGGGCATCCCCTCGCCAAGTTCTCGGAGGAGGTCGAGCGGTTCGCCCAGGCGAAGGTCGAGCACCTCGCCGACTGGACCGACAGGGCGGTGAAGATCGCGGGAGTCATCACGGGCCTGAAGAAACAGAAGATCAAGAAAGGCGTCAACGCGGGGAAGTTCATGGCGAAATTCCTCCTCGAGGACACGACCGGGACGATCCCGGTGGCGGTCTTCTCCGCGCTCTTCGAGAAGTCGGGGCACCTGCTCGAGGACGACCGGCCGATCCTCCTCACGGCTCTCGTGCGCGAGGGAGGGGGGAGCGTCGAGCTCAACGCTCAGGAGATCGCGCCGCTGGCGGGGCTGAAGGACCGGCGGGCGCGCGCCCTCGAGATCCGGCTGGACCTCACGCTCGCCGACGAGAACGTCCTGTCGCGCGTCCACGAGAAGCTCCGAGCGCACCCCGGACCCGTCCCGGTCTCCCTGCGGCTCGTTCGCCCCGGGGAGTTCGAGGCGACCGTGAAGACGAACGGAACGCTCTCGGTCGCGCCGTCGGCGATCCTGACCGAGGAGATCCGGCTGCTCGCCGGAGAGCGCGCCGTCCGGTATGTCTACGACTGAGCGCTTCCGCGAGCTCGAGGCGTCGATCGGCCGCGAGGCGCAGCGGGAAGGAAAGGCCGCCTGGCTCGTGGGCGGGACGGTGCGCGACCGGCTTCGCCGCCGCGCGCCTCGCGACCTCGACGTCGCGGTCGAGGGGGACGCCGTCGCGTTCGCCCGGTCGTGGGCGAAGCGGCGGAAGGCCGGAGTCGACGCGTCGGGCGCGTTCGGCACCGCGTCCGTCCTCGTCCGAGCCGGGAAGCGGGCGATGCGCGTCGACTTCTCCTCGGCGCGCGGGGAGACCTACCGGCACCCGGGCGCTCTCCCCGACGTCTTTCCCGGCGGGATCGAGGCCGATCTCTCGCGCCGCGATTTCACCATCAACGCCATGGCGATCCCCTTGACCGGCCCATCGGCCGGCACGCTCCTGGACCCGCACGGCGGACGCGACGACCTCCGCCGCGGCCTCGTTCGGATGCTCCACGCGGGCTCGCCGCACGACGATCCGACCCGGGCGTACCGGGCGGTGCGCTTCGCGCTCCGGCTCGGGTTCCGGATCGCGCCGGAAACACGGCGATGGATCGCGGGGGCGCGGAATGCGGGCGCCTTCGCCGCGGTGAGCGGGGACCGGCTGCGGCGCGAGCTCTGTCTGCTTCTGGCCGAACAGCCGCCCGGCCGGGCCGCCGCCGCCCTCTCCCGCGAGGGGCTCGACCGCTCGATCGATCCCGATCTCGCGGTCACGCCCGCAGTCCGGGCCCGGCTCACGCGCCTGGGCAGGATCGCCGGCCGTGCGCCGGCCGCGGTGCGCTGCCGCGCGTCTCTCTTCGCCTGGGGCCTCGACCTGCCGGCGGACTCCCGCGGGAAGATCGCCGTGCGGCTCGGCCTCGCCGGCGGCCGAAAGGCGGAGCTCGTCCGGATTCCGGACGACCTCGCGGCGCTCCGCGCGCTCTTCGCGTCGCGCGCGCCCGACTCGGAAATCGCCGCGCTCGCGCGCTCCTGGTCGGAGGAGGAGACGCTCGCCGTCGAGAGCGCGCTGGCCCCCGGCGCGGCCGCCGCGCTCCGCCGCGCGAAGCGCCGCGCCGCCCGCGTGCGCCTCGCGATCGGGGGGGAGGACCTCAAGCGGTCGGGCCTGGCGGCCGGACCGGCGATCGGACGCGCGCTCGACCGGACCTGGCGCGCCCGCGTCGACGGCCGGATCCGACGGGCCGAGGAGCTCGAGTACGCGATTCGCGAGGGAGCGCGGTGAAATCGCCTCTCCTCCTCGCCGCGGCCGGAGTGATGCTCTGCGCCGCCGCCGTTCGCGCGGGGGCCCCGGGAGCGCCCGTCGTCGAGACTTCGGAGACGACGGACGCGAAGGAGCCCCCCCCGCCCGACCCGGCCGGCGGCGAGGCGGCGCCGACCTGGGTCGCGGAATGGATCAGCAAGACCGGAGACGCGATGCAGCGCGTGACGCTCTTCGCCGACGGCGTGCTCGTCCGGAAATCCGTCGCCGACGGAAAGATCGAGATGAAGAAGCGCAAGCTCGCGGCCGCCGAGCTCGACTCTTACGTCGCGATCTTCCGCGCGCCCGAGGCGGACATCGCCGCCGGGACGTTCGACAGCGGCATGAGCGGCGAGCGGCTCGCGCATTCGGTGATCTCCGTCATGCGCGCGGACGGACGGCCGTGGAAGATCGAATTCGACTCGTTCTCCGCGGTCACGCCGGAGGCGCAGAGGATCCGGGGGGCGATGGAGGACCTGCGCGACTCGTTCGGGAAGATCACCGCGTCCTCGGGCGACTTCGCGCCGGAGAAGCTCGCCCCGGGCCGCATCCTCAAGCGGCGGGACGGGGTGGAGTTCCGGATCGTTCGCTACGACGAGCGGGCGAGGGTCGTCGAGCTCAAGGGGCTCGACGAGCCGTATTCGCAGTTCTACAAGCTCGAGGACCTGGCGGCGAGCTTCTATCCGCCGTGAACGGGACGCTGCGCGTGGTCGGCGGCTCGTGGCGGAATCGGCGCCTCGCCGTCGCGCCCGGGTCCCGGCCCACCTCCGAGCGGGCCCGCGAGGCACTCTTCGACATCCTCGGGGAATGGATCCGCGGCCGCCGCGTCCTCGAGCTCTTCGCGGGATCCGGCGCCGTCGCGCTCGAGGCGCTGTCGCGGGGCGCGGCTTCGGCGGCGGCGGTCGACCGGGATCCGCGCGCCGCGTCGGCCAACGCGGGCGCCCTCGGCGCGGCGCTCGAGGTGATCGGCGCCGACGCCGCGGCGGCCGTGCGTCGGCTCGCGTCGTCGGGACGGGCGTTCGATCTCGTATTCGTCGATCCTCCGTACGGGGAGGAGACGGTGTCCGCCGCAGGGGTCGCTTCGCTCGTCGGGTCGGAGGGGCGGATGATCTGGCAGAGCGACGCGGGCGAGGAGCCGGCGGCGCCGCCCGGATGGAGGGTGGCGCGCGTCGCCCGATACGGGCGGAACGTCTTCACGTTCCTGGAGCGCGAATGACCGCGCACGTTCCTGGAGCGCGAATCACCGCGCACGTTCCTGGAGCGCGAATCACCGCGCACGTTCGTCGAGCCCGAACGATGGGCGCGTTCCGGCAGCGGGAATGACGGCGCGCGCGCTCTTCTGGGTCCACGACCCCGAAGCCCCGTCGTTCCGGCACCGGCTCGCCGCGCACGTTCCCGCTCTCGAGCGCGCAGGAATCGCCTGCGAAGTCGAGACGTTTCCTCGCCGGCGCTATCTCCTGCGGATCCTCGAGCGCGCGCCGCGGCTGGCGGATTTCGACCTTCTCGTCATCGCAAAACTCAAGCTCGAGACGGGAGAGCGAGCGGCGGTGCGGCGGCGGGCGCGGAGGATCGTCTACGACTTCGACGACGCGATCTACTTCGGCAAGCCCGAGCGGCCGGGAGAGGAGCCGGATCGTTCCCCGCGCCGCGTCCGGAAATTCCGCGCGACGTGCGCCATCGCCGATCTGGTGACGGCCGGGAACCGGACGCTCGCCGATGCCGCCCGCCCCTTTGCGCGGCGGGTCGAGGTCGTCCCGACCGGAATCGATCTGGCCGGCTATCCGGACGGCGCTCCCGGCTCTCCGGGCGGCGCTCGGATCGCCTGGATCGGGCTGCCCGGCAATCTGCCGTATCTCTCGATCGTCGAGGCGGCGCTCGCGCGCGTGGCCGCCCGGCGACCCGCTCTCCGCCTCACGGTCGTCTCGCAGCGTCCTCCGGCGAGCTTCGCGGCGCCGGTCGAGTTCGTCCCGTGGTCGAAGGAGACGGAGGCCCCCGCGCTCGCTTCCTGCGACGTCGGGATCATGCCGCTCGAGGAGGACGACTGGACGCGCGGAAAGGGCGGTTTCAAGCTCCTGCAGTACATGGCGGCCGGGCTTCCCACGATCGCTTCTCCGGTCGGGGTCAACCGCGAGATCACGCTCGACGGCGAGACGGGATTTCTCGCCTCCTCTCCGGAGGAATGGGAGCGAGCGATCGAACGCCTGCTCGGCGACGCCGCCTTGCGGCGGCGGATGGGGCTCGCCGGCCGCCGCCGCGTCGAGGAGAATTACGCGATGCCGATCGTGGCGAAGACGCTCGTGAACCTCTATCGGGATCTCCTCGAGAGGACGCCGGGATGAGCGAGGCGACGATCCTCGTGGCCGAGGACGCCGCCCGGACGCTGCGGCGATATCTTCCGCGGCCGTAAGGCGCGCCGGGCCGGTTTGCAATCGGGTTTCCGTCCTGATACTTTTTTTCGCTCACCCTTCGACAGGGCGAAAGGAGCATCCATGCCGCGGGACGGAAAGCATTTCTTCACCTCGGAGTCGGTGACGGAGGGGCATCCGGACAAGATCGCCGACCAGATCTCCGACGCGATCCTCGACGCGATCCTCTCGCAGGATCCGATGGGGCGCGTCGCCTGCGAAACCCTGGTCACGACGGGCATGGCGTTCGTCGCCGGCGAGATCACGACCGACTGTTACGTGCACTTCCCGGACGTCGTCCGCCAGACGATCCGCGACGTCGGCTACACGCGCGCGAAGTACGGCTTCGACTATCAGACCTGCGCCGTGATCTCGTCGATCGACCGCCAGTCCCCCGACATCGCGCAGGGCGTCGACACCGGCGGCGCCGGCGACCAGGGACTGATGTTCGGCTACGCGTGCGACGAGACGAAGGAGCTGATGCCGACGCCGATCACGCTCGCCCACGCGCTCACGATGCGCCTCTCGGAAGCGCGGCGAAAGGAGGAGCTCGACTTCCTTCGCCCGGACGGCAAGTCCCAGGTGACGGTCGAGTACGACGGGTCGCGCCCCGTGCGCTGCGAGGCGATCGTCGTCTCGACGCAGCACGCCGAGGCGATCAAGCACGCGGAGCTCAAGGAGCAGATCATCGAGGGCGTCGTCAGGCCCGCGATCCCGGCGGCGATGATCGACCGCAACACCAAGTTCCACATCAACCCGACGGGCCGGTTCGTCGTCGGCGGTCCCCAGGGGGATTGCGGACTGACCGGCCGGAAGATCATCGTCGACACGTACGGCGGCGTGGGCTCGCACGGCGGCGGCGCGTTCTCCGGGAAGGACCCGACGAAGGTCGACCGCTCCGCTTCTTACATGGCGCGCTACATCGCCAAGAACATCGTGGCGTCGGGCGCCGCGTCCCGCTGCGAGGTGCAGCTCGCCTACGCGATCGGAGTCGCCGATCCGGTCTCGATCCTGATCGACACGAAGGGGAGCGGAAAGGTCGGGGAGGACCGGCTCGAGGCCGCCGTCCGCGAAATCTTCCCCCTGACGCCGAAGGGGATCATCGAGGCGCTCGACCTGCGCCGCCCGATCTACAAGAAGACGGCGGCCTACGGCCATTTCGGCCGGCCGCTGCCGGAGTTCCATTGGGAGAGGACCGACCGGGCCGCCGCGATCGCCTCCGCGATCGGCGGGACCGTGCCGAAGGCCGTGTCGGCCTGAGTCGGGAGTACTCGCCGGCGTCGGCGCGGCGGGGACGGGGTTTCTTTCCCATTCGCCCGGGGGAGCGGCGCGCGCCGCGCCCGCGCGCCGGGAGAGACCGGCACAACGGCGGCTCCTTCGCACGCCGCGGGCGCCGGACGGGTTATATTCGCGGCGCGTGGACGTCCTCGAAACGAAGCTCGACACGGGCTCGGAGCCTTTCCGGGCGCGCGCGGAAGCGATGCGCGCGCTGCTGTCGGAGCTCGACGCCCGCAGCGCGCGGGCGCGGCTCGGCGGCGACGAGAGGGCCCGCGATCATCACGTCGCGCAGGGGAAGATGCTCGTCCGCGACCGCGTCGACGCGCTCCTCGACCCCGGGGCGCCCTTTCTCGAGCTCTCGACGCTCGCGGGCGAGGGGATGTACGACGGCCAGGCGCCGTCGGGCGGGATCGTCACCGGCATCGGCGAGGTCTCGGGCCGCGAGGTGATGATCGTCGCCAACGATGCGACGGTCAAAGGGGGCACGTACTTTCCGATCACCGTCAAGAAGCACCTGCGCGCGCAGGAGATCGCCGAGCAGAACCGGCTCCCGTGCGTGTACCTGGTCGACTCGGGGGGAGCGTACCTGCCGCTGCAGGCCGACGTCTTCCCCGACCGCGACCATTTCGGGCGGATCTTCTACAACCAGGCGCG
>Ga0075272_1000356_pt1 | contig 9894 bp, 9 predicted proteins | sample SF_Rice_5C_0N_40_FD_69776 | JGI IMG/M metagenome (GOLD analysis project Ga0075272, IMG submission 69776) | Rice paddy soil microbial communities from Twitchell Island, California, USA - SF_Rice_5C_0N_404 | ecosystem: Environmental > Terrestrial > Soil > Paddy field/soil | place: USA: Twitchell... | reverse complement strand
CGACGCCGAGCCGATCGCCTCCGAACCGCGCTCCAGAGGCGTGAGCTTCGAGCACTACGACCTCCCCGGCCTCACGCGCACGGACGACCTGCACGTCGCCGGAAGTTTCAAGGGCGCCTGGCTGAAGGATCCGGACGGCATGCACATCCTCAGCCGCTGACGATCACGGCGCCGCCGGCGTCTTCCGCAGCGAATCGGCGGCATCGCTCCACGGCGTCGGACCGTAATGCATCCCGAAGATCGTCACCGGATCGAGATGCTCGCGGGCTACGACCGATACCAGCTCAGAGACGGTCTGGGGCGTGAACCATGTGCCGTCCGGCATTTTCTGGAACAGATCGCTCGTGTACAGGAGCCGTCGTTCCGGAAACCAGACCGCCATCTGCCGCTCGCCCGTCACCGTGCGGAGGGGAATCAACTCCATCGTTCCGAAACGCGTGCGGCCGATGATCAGACGGAACTTGGGAGCACGCGGCCGCCGCTGCAGCGCATCCGGCCGGGCACGATGCGGCGCCGCCGCGAGGCGACGCAGGATCGGCGCGTTGAGATCGAGAGCCACGATCTCGATGCCACGAGCGACGTACTCGCGCAGCCCGCCGATGTGCGGCCACGCGTCCGACGTGGTGATCACCGCCTTCACCGGAACGCCGGGGAATCGTGCCGCGGCCTCCGCCAGCACTTTCTCGGAGTAGCCGTTGGAGATCGGCCCTTCGAGGATCACCACACCATCGTTCTCCCTGACTTCGGTGACGTTCCAGAACCCGGAGATCTGCACGATCCCCGGCGCGATCTCCGCCGGTTTGCCGAGGGGGAAATCGTCCGGCGCGACGATCCGCTTTCGGGCCGCGTCCCGCAGCGAGTCGACCGCGGGAAACGTCTCCGCCGAAAGCGGGGGATCGAAATGCACCTCCTGGATCGACAGGGATCGTTCCGGAAGGCCGTTGCTCTCGGCCGTCCATTCGCGCGGATAGTGGACGCCGTTCGGCTCGAGGTTCCAGAGGTTCCACGTGACGCGGGTCGTCACGTCACCCCACGGCGACCAGAAGATGTCGTACGGACGCGGGCGGATCAGCTCGACGGCGGCGGGATAGAACGTCGTGCGGCTGATCCAGATTCGCACCGACGTGCCGCCTCGTGAAAAATGGACGACGTGCTGGACAAACCCGTGCAGCGCCGCGTCGGGCAGGCGCCTCAGGTCGTGCGCGTCGAGCGCCGTCAGCAGCAGCCGCTCCGGGCCGAAGGCCAGCGATTCGTCCGCTCCCTGAACATCGCGGCCTCGCCCCGGGGCGGGATGCTGTTCGTTCGTGACATCGAACGCCAGGCCGCCGTCGATCATCGTGGCGCGACGGGTCCAGGCGGCGGATGTCAACACGTCGGCCGTCTCGTAGCCGCGGGCCTCGATGTCGTCGCGCAGGCGGCCGTGATCGAAATCGCGCACCTCGGTCACCTGCTCGTAGGCTTCCACCCACGGTCCTTCGGGCCGCTCCGACTGCTCGAGCGCCTGGTGGTGGCCGATGCCTTTGAGCACCACGACGTGAATGGCGCGCAGCCGGTCCTCTCCTCCCATCGCCGCGAGCGCGTGGAGCACGATGTCGCGTCCATCCATCCGCGCCGCGAGCGGCACGGCAGCGAAGAAGAAGAGGATGCCGGTCAGCAGACGTCGCATGGAGCGAGCGTACGCGGAGCCCGCGTTGCGCCGATGTTTCGAAACGGTCAAGGATGGGGCCATGCAGGTGTGAGAAGATCAACCAAATGAATGGTTTCGACGGCCGGGTGGCGATCGTCACCGGCGCCGCGCGCGGTCTCGGCCGCGCGGCCGCGCAACGTTTGCACGAGCGCGGCGCGGCGGTCGCCGTGAACGTGCGCGACGAGCGGCGAGCCGGCACGGTCGCCAAGTCGATCGGCGACCGCGCCTTTGCGGTGGCGGGCGACATCGCCGCGCCGGGCGTCCCCGAGGAAATCGTGCGCAGGACGGTCGAGCGGTTCGGGCGCGTCGACATCCTCGTGAACAACGCGGCGCTCGCGCGGTCCACTCGATTTCCCGACCTCGACGCAGACGAGTGGCGCCTCGCGCTGGAGATCAACATGACCGCGCCGTTTCTGTTGATGAAGGCCGTCTTCCCGGTCATGAAGGCGCAGCAGTACGGAAGAATCGTCAACGTCTCCTCCTCCGCCGGGCGGACCGTCAGCACGCTCGGCGGCGCGCACTACACCGCATCGAAGGCCGGCCTCCTCGGACTGACCCGCGCCGCTGCCAAGGAGCTCGGCCGCTACGGCATCACCGTCAACGCCGTCTGTCCGGGGATGATCGACACGGAGCTGACGCGCGAGACGGCCTCGCCGGAGCTGCTCGAACGCCTGGCGGCGGGCTATCCGGTTCCGCGGCTCGGGACCGCGCTCGAAGTCGCCGACCTGATCTGCTTCGCCGCGTCGGACGCCGCCGGCTACATCACCGGCGCCTCGCTCGACATCAACGGCGGCGATCTGATGATGTGATCCGCACGATGAAGGAATCGACTCGCGTCCTCCTCGGTCTGGGCCTCGCGGTCGCGGGAGGGATCGCCATCGCCCTCTCGGGCAACTCGGCACTCGTCCGCGCGGCCGACTTCATCGCACCGGTCGGAACCCTCTGGGTCAACGCCATCCGCATGACCGTCATCCCGCTGGTGATCTCGCTGGTGATCACCGCCGTGGCCTCCGCGGCGGATGTCCGCTCGGTCGGGCGCCTCGGCGGGCGGACGCTGCTCGTGTTTCTCATGCTGCTGGCGGCCGTGGCGGTCATCGTCATGCCGCTGGTGTACGGCGTTTTCCGCTTCGTTCCGCGGCATCGCGCCGCGATTCCGCTGCCGGCGGGGGCGGCGGAGGCGGCGGGGCAGGTCACACACGGCAACCCGGTGACCTTCGCCACCTGGCTGACGTCGCTGCTTCCGCCGAATCCGATTGCCGCCGCGGCCGCGGGAGACATGATCCCGCTGATTCTTTTCACGCTGCTGCTGGCACTGGCAATCGCCGCCACGCCGGCGGAGGCGCGCGCGGCGCTCGTCGGGTTCTTCGACGGTCTGGCCGAGGCCATGCTCGTGCTGGTGCGGTGGATCATCCTCGCGGCGCCGCTCGGCGTCTTCGCGCTCGTCCTGCCGCTCGCGGCGCATGCGGGGGCGGCGGTGGCGGGAGCGCTCGGGTTCTACATCGTCGCCTATTCGGCAGCGTGCGTGGCGGTGATCCTGATGCTCGATCCGATCGTGGCGCTGGCGGCGGGGATTCCGATGCGGCGTTTCGCGCGCGCGGCCTTTCCGCCGCAGCTCATCGCCTTCAGTTCCAGCTCCTCGATCGCCTCGCTTCCGTCGGTGATCGACAGCGCGGAACGCCGGCTCGGCCTTCCGGAGGACGTCGTCGGCTTCGTGGTGCCGCTGGCGGCCTCGATGTTCAAGATCGCGGCGCCGCTGTCGTGGACCATCGGCGCATTCTTCGTCGGCTGGTTCTACGGCATTCCGATCGGGATCGGGCAGATGGCCATCATCGGCTTCGCCGCGCTCTTCCTCGCATTCGCCGCGCCGGGCGTACCACGCGGCGGATTCATCATGCTGACGCCACTCTTTCTGGCCATCGGCCTGCCGGCCGAAGGGATCGGCATTCTGATCGCCGTCGACGCCCTCCCCGACACCTTCGCCAGCGCGCTCAACGCCACCGGCCATCTCGCCGCCGCGGCGGTCGTGGGGCGAACGAGGAGCGCCGTCGCGGTTTCAGAGCCGGCGCTGAACGCCAATGCCGCCGAATGACTCAGCCGAAATTCACGATCATGACGATGGCGATGGCGATGGCGATGGCGGCGCGTGCGAACCGGCGCAAACGTGCCGAGCAGCACTCCGTCCGGAGGGTAGGCCGTCAGCGCGGAACGTGATTGCAGTACATTGATTCCGTGCAGCGCCTCGCCGATCTCGTGACGATCCTCTATCGGCCGCGTGAGACGATGGCCCGCATCCTGGCGCGGCCGTCGGACCGCTGGGCGGCACACGTCGTCTTTCTGGCCTTCGTCTGCGGATCGGTCAACGAGATCGATGTCCGCGCAGTGGCCGCCCATTTGCCCGGCCTCCGGCCCGTGCCGGCGATGGCCCTCGTCGCGGTGGCTCTGATCGCCGGCGGTCTGGCGTGGGTCCTGACGCTCTACATCCTGTCGTGGATCGCCACGCCGGTCGGACGGATGATGGGCGGCACCGCGAAGACAGCCGGCGTCCGCGCGGCCCTCGGTTGGGCGATGGCCCCGATCATCTGGTCGATCGTCTATCGGATTCCCTTCGCCATCCTGGTGATGCGCCTGCGCGTCGTCCCTGACGTCGACCTCCACCAGGTCCTCCTCGGCTTCGTGGCGCACGGCGGCTGTTCGCTCATCGTCCTCTACCTCGCATTCCAGCTCGCGTTCGCCATCTGGTGCATCGCTCTGGCCTGCGTCACAGTCTCGGAGGCCGAGCAGTTCGAACTGCACAAGGGGTTCATCACCGTCGCCGTGACCATCGCCTTCCCGTTGATGGTGATCGCCGCGGCGATCATCACGATGCGGTGATGAGGACGATGGCCACTGCCGCGCAGCCGATGCCGACCTGCTGCAGCGGCCGGAGCCGCTCCCGCAACACGATGCGCGCGAGCACGATGGTGCTCGCCGGATAGAGCGAGGTCAGGGTGGCCACGATGCTCAGCATCCCGCCGTGCACGGCGATCACATAGAGGATGTTGGCCAGCATGTCGAGCACGCCTCCGCCGGCGATGAGCGGCAGCGCGGCGCGTCCGGGCGCCAGCGGCCGGCGTGCGGCCAGGGCGATCCCGATGAAGAAGACGATGGAAGCGGCGCGGGCCACGATCAGCGGCCAAAGGCCGGCCGAAGATCCGCTGCGCGCCAGCAGCACGAGGAAGACCCCGATGGCCACGCCCGAAGCGATGGCTGTCGGCACGGCGGTCGCTGCGCGCTCGCCGCCGCTCTGGCTGACGAGCACGATGGCGGCGATCGCCAGCGCCACGCCGGCGTATGCCGCCGGCGCCGGCCGCTCGCCGAGTGCAATGCCGGCGGCGAGCGGAACGATCACCGCACAGACCGCCGTCACCGGTGCGACGACGCTCATGACTCCGCGCGCCAGCGCGCGATACAGCCAGGCCACGCCGAGGCCTCCGGCGATGCCGGCCGCCGCTCCCCAGGCGAAGTCGGCCGGTGCCGGCGACCAGCGCGGAAGCAGCGGCAGCGCGAGCAATACGAGCACGAGTCCCGATGCCTGCGACAGGACCACGACGGCGAAAAGCGGCGCGCGTTTCGTCGCCAGCCCGCCGCAGAAATCGGCGGCGCCGTAGACGATCGAGGCGATGACGGCGAGGAAGTTCACTGCACCGCGTGCACCGCGTGCACCGCGTCGTCGCGGACGACACGGCCGTGCTTCATCACGAACACCACCCGCTCGGTCGCGGTGATGTCGGCGAGCGGATCACCGTTCACCGCGATGATGTCGGCGTCGTAGCCGGGGGCGATCGATCCGATTCGCCCGCCCATCCCCAGCGCTTCGGCGGCCAGCGACTGCGCCCCGACGAGGGCCTGCATTGCCGGCATGTGTGCCTCACGGACACGCGCCACGAGCTCGCGCGCGTTCTCTCCGTGCGCGCCGGCGACCGCATCGGTGCCAAAGACGATCTTCAGATTCGGGACCTTCATCGCCCGCTCCACGAGCGCGTCGGCCTGCGGGATGGCATCGCGCAGGATCTCGATGGCCTGATCGTTGATGTTCGGATAGCGCGTCCGGTTCTCGATGTAGTTGCGGAAGACGAGCGCCACCTGCGGATCGAAGTAGGTTCCGTGCTCGGCCATGGCGCGCAGATTGTCATCCGAGGCCATCAGTCCGTGCTCGACGGAAGTGCAGCCGGCGAGCGCGGACATGCCGACCGCGCGGCCGAAGGCGTGCACGACCGAGCGCAGTCCCACGGCCTTCGCCTCGCCGCAGGCGGCGTCGAGCTGCTCCTGCGAGAGCGTCGGCTTGCCGCCGGAGCCGAGGCCCGTCGAGGCGAAGATCTTGATCTCGTCCGCGCCGTCGGCCTTCAGCGTGCGCACCGCTTCGCGGATCTGCTCGGGCGTCAGCTTCGGATCGTGGATCGGTTCGAGCGAGGTGAGGATCTTCGGGCCGGGAAGGTCCCCCCGGTCGATGGCATCGCGCAGCGGCTCCTCGGAATCCGCGCCGACGCTCTGCACGGTGGTGAAGCCGGCGCGCAAATCCTTCCAGGCATTGCTGGCCATCTGCAGCGCCGCCCACTCCTGCTCCTGCGGCGTCTCGTCCTTCGGCCCCTTCTGGTCGATGGTGCCGTTCTGCCCGAAGTGCCAACTGATGTGCACGTGCGTATCGATCAGCCCTGGCATGACCGTGAAGCCGCGCAGGTCGAGCGCGACCGGCTCGGCTTTCGGATCGATACGCACGATCTTCCCGTTCTCCACGACGATGCGCGTGTCGTGCAGCACTCCTCCCCTGCCGTCGAGCAGCGTCGATACGGCGAGGACCGCGGAATGGTCCTGTGCGGCGAGAGGAATCGCAGAACAGATCGCGAACAGAACGAGGGCGACCATCTTTCTCATGCCCGCGAGTCTACGACGTCCACCCCCGCAGAAAATAGTTGGGCGGCCCGAAGGCCGCCCGGAGTGATGCATCAGAACCCCACGGATCAGTGATGTCCGCCGCCGTCATTCCCTCCGCCATCCCCGCTCGTGCGCACTTCGATCTCGCTGGCGAGGATGGTGTGGTCGTCGACACGCGTCCCCTTCGCTTCGACCGAATCGCCCTTCTGAATGTCTCCGATGGCGATCGTCCGGTCGTCCTTGCGGATGCGTGTATTCGCGTCCACATTCACCGTCACGTCGCCCTGGCCGGAGGTCGTGACGGTGATGGAATCCGTCCCGACTGCGCTCACGGTCCCCTGGACCTCTGCCTCCTCGGTCTCGGTCTGGCTCTCCACGGTGATCTCGCTGGCCAGGATCGTCTGTGCATCGACCCGCGTGCCCTTCGCTTCGACCGCATCGCCGGTCTGAATGTCTCCGATGGCGATCGTCTGGCCGTCCTTGCGGATCCTGGTGTTCGCGTCGACGGTCACCGTCACGTCGCCCTGGCCGGAAGTGGTGACGGTGATCGAATCCGTCCCGACTGCGCTCACCGCTCCCTGCACCTCGGCCTCGGGCTGCTCCATCTCCGGAACTTCAGCGTGGATGATCACAGCCGTGGTCGTCGTCCCGCTGACGGTCGCTTCGACCTCGACGCGCTGACCGGTCACGAGATCGGCGAGCGTCGCCGGCTGGCCGCCGATGAAGATCATCGTGTTCGCGTCGATCTCCACGGTCGTGTCGGTCATCTGTGCGTCCGTGACGACGATCTCGCTCATCCCGATGCTCGTCAGGACGCCTTCGATCTCCGCCGTCTGCGGCTGCTGCTCCTCCGGATCGAGCCGCACGACGACCGCGTTGAGGACGTCGTTCACCTGCGTGGCCTGGATCTCGACGCGGTCGCCTGCATTGAGGTCGGCCGGGGTGATGGCCATGTCGCCGCTGCGGAAAATCGTGTCTGGGGTGATCATCACGGAGACGTTCTGCCCCCGTTCGTTCTTCAGGTCGATTTCGGCCGAGGAGACCGTCGTGATGACGCCCTCGATCTCAACCGTCATTGACGTTCGTGCCGAGTGGCGGCGGGCGAAGAGTGATGGAGCGACGAGAGAGAGGATGACCACGAGGATCGCTGCACTTCGAATTTTCACCGGGAACCTCCTTACAAGAAAAAGGGGGCGGTACGCCCCCGTTTTGGACAATAAAAAAGGGGCGGTACGCCCCCGTTTTGGACAATAAAAAGGGGGCGGTACGCCCCCCAATATTTGCAATAGCGAACTTGCTTTACTGTTCTATTCTGCTCTCTCGATTCGGGATCTTCCGGTGACCACGATCACGTTTCTGGAGATTTGCGAGCCTCGGGGGTGAGGGCTGGCGGACGCGGGTATCATCGGCCGGCGGGAGGCACTGATGAGATCGTTCGCAATCGTGTTGCTGGCAGCGGGACTCGCCCTGCCGGTCCTCGGAGGCCAGTACAACGCCGTCGTCGACATCGGTGCACCAATGCCGTCGTTCTCGAAGCTTCCCGCAACGGACGGATCGACACTCTCGTCGAAGGATCTCCACGACGACGTCGTGGTCCTCGTCTTCCTCGCCAATCACTGCCCATGGGTCAACGGCATGGATGCCGATCTGGTGAAGCTCGCCGATGAGTTCAAGGGCAAGAGCGTTCGCTTCGTCGGCGTGGCGCTGAACCACCGCGAAGACGACCGCCTGCCGGCGATGAAAGTGCACGCCGCGACGAAGGGCTACGACTTCACGTATGTCTATGACGAGAACCAGAAGCTCGGCGCGGCGCTGGGAGCCACGCGGACTCCCGAGTACTTCGTCTTCGACAAGGACCGCAAGCTGGTCTACATGGGCGCCATCCACGATTCGCCGGCGCACATGACCCGCGGCGGCGAGGTGCTCTACACGCGCGGCGAGCCGAAGACGATGTACGTGCGCGACGCGATCGTGGAAACGCTCGCCGGCAGGCCGGTGCAGATCAAAGAGACCCGCGCGCAGGGCTGCACGCTGGAATACGAGCAGTGAGACCGGCGATTGCCGCGGTCCTCCTGGCGCTCACGCTCACGGCATCGCCGGCCGTGCATCTGCGTTCCGTGACCTATGCACAGTGGCAGAAGGAGCTGGCGAGGATGCGCGGGCACGTCGTCGTCGTCGATCTCTGGGCGACGTGGTGCGCGCCCTGCCTGGAGCGCTTCCCGCGCATGATCGAACTGGCGAAGCAGTGGGAGCCGGAGGGAGTGCAGTTCGTCTCGATGTCGTTCGATGACCGCAACGAGCCGGGTTCCTTCGATCACGTCCTGAAGTTCCTCATCGCTCACGACGCCCGGATCCCGAACTACATGATCGACGAGGTGCTTCCCGAAGCGTTCGACGACTTCAACCTCAACAGCGTCCCCGCGGTCCTCATCTACGACGCCGGGGGGACGCTGCGAGCCCGCCTCACGGGCGACGATCCCCGGCATCAGTTCACGGAGGCGGACGTCGAGGCCGCGCTGAAGCGCCTCGTGCGCCACGGGTCATGACGCGCCGGGCACTCCCGTTCTGCACGCTCCTCCTCGCGGCCGGCTGTGCGACGGCGCCGGCGACCGTCGATGGGATCCTGCAGCAGCATCCGGGCAAGACGATCGCCGTCGCGTTCTACGATCTGCGCGACGGGCGCACCTTTTTCCGCAACGAACACGAGGACTTTCATGCAGCCAGCACGATGAAAGTCCCGGTGATGCTGGGCATCTTCGAGGCGGTCTCGCGCGGCGATCTGCACCTCGATCAGCCGGTGCGCGTGCGGAACGAGTTCCCCAGCATCTACGACGGGTCGATCTATTCGCTCGACCCGAAGGACGATTCGGACGCCGCGATGTACGGCTACGTCGGGAAGGACGTGCCGCTGGAGTTTCTCGTTCGGCGGATGATCGACCGCAGCTCGAACCTGGCAACGAACAATGTGATCGACCTGATCGGCGCGAAGCGGGTGATGGATCTCATGCACCGCATCGGCGCCGAAGACATCCGCGTCCTGCGCGGCGTCGAGGACCAGAAGGCCTTCGATCACGGGATGAACAACACCACCACGGCAACCGATCTGATGTTGATCTTCCGCGCGCTCGCCGAACATCGGATCATCGACGAAACATCCTCGCGGCAGATGATCGGCATCCTCGCGGCGCAGGAATTCAACAGCGGGATCCCCGCCGGCCTCCCGCCCGGCACGCGCGTGGCGCACAAGACGGGATGGATCACCCGCATCGCGCACGACGCAGGCATCGTCTTCCGCC
>Ga0075272_1000355_pt1 | contig 9919 bp, 9 predicted proteins | sample SF_Rice_5C_0N_40_FD_69776 | JGI IMG/M metagenome (GOLD analysis project Ga0075272, IMG submission 69776) | Rice paddy soil microbial communities from Twitchell Island, California, USA - SF_Rice_5C_0N_404 | ecosystem: Environmental > Terrestrial > Soil > Paddy field/soil | place: USA: Twitchell... | reverse complement strand
AGGCGACCCTCCGCGGACCAACTACGAAGCCAAATACCGGGCGGAGGGGAGGGAGATCTACGAAGTGAGGTTCTGGAAGGATGATGGAGAACATTCATCGTTGACCCGCGATCCTTCATAATCCCGAGCATGCGCATCCTCGGGGTGGATCCGGGATCGGTGACGACGGGCTTTGGAGTCATCGATGCGGAACGCGGGCGGCTGGTGCTGATCGAGCAGGGCTCCATCACCACCCGGCGGGGAATGGAGTTCGGGGAGCGGCTGCGGCGGATCTACGAAGGGCTGGTGGTGGTGATTGGGCGGACGTCGCCGTCGGCGATGGCGGTGGAGACGCCGTTCGCCGGACGGAACATGAAGAGTCTGATTCAGCTCTCGCACGCGCGCGGCGTGGTGCTGTTGGCGGCGGAGAGTGCGCGGCTTCCGCTCTTCGAATACTCGCCGCGCTCTGTCAAGAGCGCGGTCGTCGGTTACGGTGCCGCGGAGAAGGAGCAGGTGGCCAAGATGGTCCGTCTGCTGCTGCCGGAATGCGCGAAGGCACTCCTCTCGGCGGACGCGGCCGACGCACTGGCGATCGCGATCTGTCACGCGCACACCGAGGCCACCAGGATTAAGATCGCGCGATGAGCGCGTCGCTGCCGGAGCAGGAAGCGGTCGAGGCGGGGGGGCAGAAACCGTCCGGACGCCTGCGGCGCACCTTCAGCGCGCTCCACTACCACGATTTCCGCCTGGTATGGATCGGGGCCTTCACCTCCACGACCGGTACGTGGATGCAGACGGTGGCCCAGGCGTGGGTGGTCTACTCGCTGACCGGCTCGGCGCTGCTCCTCGGTCTCGACGCTTTCCTGAGCACGGGCCCGATGCTCGTCTTCTCGCTGTTCGGCGGCGTGATCGCCGACCGCATCGACCGGCGCAAGATCATGATCGCCTCGCAGGTGCTGCAGATGACCTTCGCCTTCGTGCTGGCGCTGCTGCTCTTCACGCACAGGGTGAAGATCTGGCACATCTTCGTGCTGTCGTTTCTGACGGGCAGCGCGCAGTCGTTCAGCGGCCCGGCCTACGCCTCGCTGCTTCCACTGCTGGTGCGGCGCGAGGACGTGGCCAACGCAATCGCCATGAACTCGATGCAGTTCAATCTGGCGCGCATGATCGGGCCCATCCTCGGCGGACTGGCGCTCACGGCCTGGGGGGCGTCGGCTTGTTTCGGTCTCAACGGACTGTCGTTCGTCGCCGTGATCATCGCCTACCTGATGATCCGCACGCCGGTCATCGTCGGCGGCAGCGAGCGCAAGGGGATGATGGCCGACATGAAGGAAGGGGTGGCCTTCGTCGCCGGACGGCGCGGTCTGGTGCTGCTGACGTTCCTGGCGTTCGTCGGCACGTTCCTCGGCATGCCGATCGTGACCTTCCTTCCGGTCGTGGCCAAGGTCCTGTTTGCCGCCGGGCCGACGGCCTACACCTATCTGCTGAGCGCCTATGGAGTCGGCTCGGTCGTCGGCGCGCTGTTCGTCGCCGCCAGCAGTCATCTGCCCAACAAGGGAAAGATCGCGCTGCTGCTGCAACTGGCATTCGCCGCGCTGCTGATCGCCTTTGCCGTCTCGCGGTTCTTCCCGGCGAGCCTGCTGATCGCCTTCGGGGCTGGGGCCTGCATCGTCGGGGTGATCTCGCTCTACAGCTCGCTGGTGCAGCTCATGATCGGCGACTCGATGCGCGGCCGCGTGATGTCGATCTTCATGCTGGCCTTCCGCGGCGGGATGCCTCTGGGGAACCTGCTGGCCGGATTCGTGGCCCAGCGGTGGTCCATTTCCATCGCTCTGCTGGTCAACGGAATCATCCTCGCGCTGGTCGCCCTGGCGTTCATTCTCCGGAGGACGGACCTCGACGCCGGGCTGGCAGATCCCGTTCCCGCGTGACGCGACGCACACTTTTTGCTTAAATCACCGCTCTGGCCATGGCTAAGCCCAAAATGGAATCGACCGCGACCCTCGATCCGGCCGCCTGCGCGCCGGAGTGGATCGACATTCTCCGGCGGATGATCTTCGTCCGCCGCTTCGAGGAAACGACGGAACGCGAGTTCCGGCGCGGCAAGATCGGCGGGTACCTGCACGTCTACATCGGGCAGGAGGCGGTCGCCGCCGGAATCATCAGCGCCCTGCAGAAGGACGACATCGTCTTCTCCGGATACCGGGATCACGCGCAGGCATTGATGCTGGGGAGTGACCCCAACCGGGTGATGGCCGAGCTGTTCGGCAAGGCCACCGGCGTGTCGAAGGGGAAGGGCGGATCGATGCACCTCTTCGACGTGGAGCACGGCTTCTACGGCGGCTATGGCATCGTCGGGGGTCACGTCACGCTCGCTGCCGGCTCCGCGTACGCGCTCCGCTATCGCGAGACCGACCGCATCACCGTCTGCTACTTCGGCGACGGCGCGATGAACATCGGTTCGTTCCACGAGGCGATGAACATGACCGGCCTGTGGGGCCGCGACGGAATGGCGCCGATCGTCTTCGTCATCGAGAACAACGGCTACGCCATGGGGACGTCGGTCGAACGGCATTCGGCACTGCCCGATCTCGCCGCGCGCGTGCGCGCCTACAACATCCCCTCGGAGAAGGTCGATGGACAGGACGTCTTCGCGGTGCGCGGCGTCGCCGACCGCGTCGTCCGGCAGGTCCGCGAGACCGGCAAGCCGTACTGCATCGAGGCGGTCACCTACCGTTTCTCGGGCCACGGCGCCGCCGACATCCTGCAGCCGTATCGCTCGAAGGACGAGGTCGAGGAGCACAAGCATCGCGATCCGATCGTCATCCTCCGCAATCGTCTGGCCGAGGTCTGCGGCCTGACCGACGACGACGTGAAGAAGATGGAAGCAGAGGCGGCGGAGCGTGTGGCCGCTGCCGTGAAGTTCGCCGAGGAGAGTCCTGCGCCGGAGCCGGACGAGCTCTACCGCGACGTGGTTTCGGAATGAGCGAGAAGAGCTACCGCGACGCGATCCGCGAGGCGATGATCCAGGAGATGGACCGCAATGACGGCGTCGTCGTCATGGGCGAGGACATCGGAGTCTACGAGGGGACGTTCCGCATCACCGCCGGCATGTTGAAGAAGTACGGGGCCAAGCGGGTGATCGATACTCCGATCTCCGAGGCGGGGATGGCGGGAACCGCGGTGGGGATGGCCATGCTCGGGCTGCACCCGATCGTGGAGATGATGACCATGAACTTCTCCATCGTCGCCGCCGACCAGATCCTCAACCATGCGGCGAAGGTACGGTACTTCTCGGGCGGGCAGGTCGACGTCCCGGTGGTCATCCGCGGGCCGCAGGGGGCGGGCGTGCAGCTCTCGGCGCAGCACTCGCAGTCGTTCGAATCGTTCTACGGCCATTTCCCGGGGCTCACCGTCGCCGCGCCGGCGACGCCGGCCGACGCCAAGGGAATGCTGAAGAGCGCGATCCGCGGGCGCGATCCGGTGATTTTCCTGGAAAGCGCGGCCCTCTACGGGATGAAAGGAGAAGTTCCGGACGATGCCGACTTCACCGTGCCGTTCGGTCAGTCGCGCGTGGCGCGCGAGGGGAACGATGTGACGATCGTCTCTTACAGCCGCATGCTGCAGCTCTCACTCACGGCAGCCGAACGCCTGGCGCAGGAAGGGATCGAAGCGGAGGTCGTCGATCTCCGCACGCTCCGCCCGCTCGATCTGCAGCCGGCCTACGCCTCCGTGGCCAGGACGCATCGCTGCGTCGTCGTGCAGGAGCAGTGGAAGCCGTTCGGCGCCGCCGCGGAGATCGCCGCCAGCATCACCGAAAACGCCTTCGATGAGCTGGACGCGCCGGTGGAGCGGGTGACCGGCGAAGACGTGCCGATGCCGTACGCCCGCAACCTCGAGCTGCTCGCCACTCCGCACGAAGATCAGGTGATCGCCGCGGTCAAACGCACGATGTACAGGTCCTGAACCATGGAAATCATCATGCCCAAAATGGGCGACGCCATGACCGAGGGAAAGGTCGTCCGCTGGTACAAGAAGGCCGGGGACCCCGTCAAGAAAGGGGAGCCGGTGGCGGAGATCGAGACCGACAAGGTCAACCTCGATCTCGAGGCGGAGCAGGACGGCACGATCGGCGAAGTCGCGGCGGGCGAGGGGCAGGTCGTTCCCGTCGGCGGCCGGCTGGCGACGATTCTCGGTGCGGGCGAGAAGGCGGAGCCTCAGCGCCGGGCCACCGACAAGAAGGACTCGGTCAAGCACACCACCGGCGAGTACGCCGAGGCCATCGAGATGAAGGGACCGCCGCGAAAGGACCACTCGGCCCCGCCGGGCAACGTGGTCGACCTTTCGCGCGCCCAGCCGGGACACAGGAGGTCCTCGCCGCTGGCGCGGCGGATGGCGCGCGACATGGGAGTGGATCTCGAGTCGATCCAGGGAAGCGGACCGCAGGGCCGCATTGTCGCCAACGACATCCGGAGCGTGGCCTCCGCGGCACCGGCGCGGCGTGCTGTTGCCGCGGCCCCGCCGCTGCAGGAGCGGACGATTCCGCTCTCCGCGATGCGCCGCACCATCGCCAAACGGCTCGCGGAGTCGACCGGGCCGGTGCCGCATTTCTATCTGACGGCCGAATACGACGTCACGGACCTCGTTTCACTCCGGCAGCAGCTCAGCGACATCGAGAGCGTGAAGTTGAGCATCAACGACTTCGTCATCCGCGCGGTTGCCCTCGCGCTGCGGCAGCATCCGAACGTCAATGCGAGCTGGGGCGAAACGGCGATCACCGAGCATGGCGAGATCCACATCGGCGTCGCAGTCTCGACGCCGGAAGGACTGATCACGCCAGTGGTGCGCAACGCCGACCGGAAGTCGATCGCCGAAATCGCGGGAGCAGTGCGCGCGCTCGCCGAGAAGGCCAAGAACCGCAAGCTGATGCCGAACGAATACCAGGGTTCGACCTTCACCATCTCGAACCTCGGCGCGTGGGGCATCGAAGAGTTCACGGCCATCATCAATCCGCCGAACTCCGCGATCCTGGCCATCGGCGCCGCCGCGCCGCGCCCGGTCGTCGTCGACCGCCAGATCGTAGTGCGCGACCGGATCAAGGTGACCATGTCGTGCGACCACCGCGTGGTCGACGGTGCCGCGGGTGCGGAGTTCCTCCGGACGCTGCGGCAGTACTTCGAGCAGCCCGTGCGGCTGTTGATCTAAGATTCCGATCGCCGGGGCGATGCGCATTGAAGCCGCCGGCATCAATCCCGCACGGATCGTGTTACGCTACGTGCATCCCCGACATGCCCAGCCTCCAGGAGCTCCTCGGGATCCTGATCCTCGTAGCCGTCATCTGGGTGCTCCTGAAGATGGCGCGGTTGGCGCTCCGACTTTTTTTCTTCCTCTTCACGCTCGGACTGGTCATCGGGTTGCTCTATTTCGTGCTCGTGAGGTGACTGTGGGCGATCGTAAATACAAACATCGCGGATATCAGGACGGCGGCTCGTTCGGCCAGCGCTCGGGCGGCGAGGGCCGTCCGCAGGGCCCGCGGCCCGAACCGCAGCGGCAGCGCATCGAAGGGGCGCCGCGCGGACGGACCGCCGGAGGGTTTGGCCCGGAAGTCTTCAAGTGCAACCAGTGCGGGCAGCCGCGGATCGGACTGGAACAACCCTCCTTCGACGAGGCCTGCGCGAAGTGCGGCGCCGACCTCCATACCTGCGGCAACTGCCGCTTCTTCGACACCACCACCATGTGGGAGTGCCGCGAGAACATCCCGGCTCGCGTGTCGAACAAACACGCCCGCAACGAATGCACGTTCTTTCAACCGAAGGTGGTCAAGGATCTCGCCGCCGACAAGGGACGCCAGCCGCAGACGCCCGACGATGCGCGCAAGGCGTTCGACGCCCTCTTCAAGAAGTAGGTCGTGCGGCTCGGACTCGCCGTTCTCTCCGGTTTCCTCTTCGCCTGGGCGTTCCCCGACGTGGCCATCGGCTGGCTGGCGTTCGTGGCCCTCGTTCCGCTGTTCGTCGCACTGGCCAGGGCTCGCGGAGCGGGGCACGCGTTCTTTCTGGGATGGGTGTCGCAGAGCGTGGCCTGGCTCATGATGGTGCCGTGGGTCGTTCGCGTGATGTCGCACTACGGCGGGCTGCCCTTCGCCACCGGTGTGCTGATCTTCATCGCCATGGCCGTGGTGCTCGGGCTCTACGGCGGCGTTTTCGCGCTGCTGTTCTGGGCCATCGCTCCAGGCATGCGCTTCCGGCGATGGCTCCTCGTGCCGCTGGCGTGGGCGGCGGTGGAGTATGCGAGGACGTACCTGCTGACGGGGTTTCCGTGGAATCTGATCGCGGCCTCGATCGTCGACTACACGCCGATGATCCAGTTCGATCGCTTCGCCGGGCCGTACGCGCTCGGAGCGCTGATCCTGCTGCCTGCGGTCACGATCGCCTGGGCCATCATCGCCCGGCCGAAAGGGATGGACATCGTCTTCACCGTCGGTCCGGTGGCCATCGTCTGCTTCGTCTGGTGGGTCACGGGGATGGTCGCGGCCAAGCTGATCGACCGTTCCGCGCCTGGGCCGGCGTTCACCGCGGCGCTGTTGCAGGCGAACATCTCGCAGGAAATGCGCTGGCGCGAGACGTCGCTGATGCAGATCTTCCAGCGGATGATGGACATGACCGACGGCGCGGTGCGCCGCGGGGCGACGGTGGTCATCTGGCCGGAGTCGACCGTGCCGCTCTCCTACCAGACCACCGACTTTTACCGCCAGGCCATCGAGTCGGTGTCCCGGCAGGCGGGAGTGGACATCATCCTGGGGTCGGTGGCCGAGGATCCGAACGATCCGGACCGCATCTGGAACTCGGCGTTTCTGGTCAGCGGCGGGCGGACGATCGGGCACTACGACAAGATCCGCCTGGTGCCGTTTGGCGAGTACGTCCCGCTGCGCAAGGCGCTCTTCTTCGCCCACAAGCTGGTGCACGCGGTCGGCAGCTTTCAGTTCGGGACGAACGACACGCCCCTGGTCGGGCTCTTTCGATACGGACCGGCGATCTGCTACGAGATCGTCTTCCCGCAGATCGCCCGCATGCAGGTCGTGCACGGGGCGGGCGTGCTGGTGACCATCACCAATGACGCCTGGTACGACGGCACGTCCGCGCCGCGGCAGCACCTGAATCAGGCGCGGCTCCGCGCCGTGGAGGACGACCGCTACCTGCTGCGCGCGGCCACCACCGGCATCTCCGCCTTCGTCGACCCGACGGGGCGGATCGTGAACGAAATACCGATGAACGAACAGGCCACGCTGTACGCCCGGTTCCAGCCCCGGCACACGGAGACGATGTACGTTCGATTCGGGGACTGGTTCGCGTGGATTGCAGTGGCGGCGATGGGTGTTGTGGTGATCGCACGGGGACGGAAACGGCTAAAGGTTCCTCGTTCGTAGATGGGGTCAGGTCTTGGATTTGGTATTTTCCACAGGGTGTAGCAAATACCAAATTCAAGACCTGACCCCAGATTCTGGAGCGTTCATGAATGAAGAAGTCCTGACTCGCATCCCCGACCTCAAAGACCGTCTCACCTCGGTCCGGAGCTATCTTTGACCTCGACTCCGCGCGGAAGTCGCTGCGGGAGATCGAGCGGAAGATGTCCGCGCCGGGGTTCTGGGACGATCCGGCCGCGGCGCAGGAGGTCGGGCGCAAGCGGTCGCGCATGGAGAAGCGGATCGCAGCCGGCGAGTCGCTGAACACGAAGTCGGAGGAGCTCGACGTTCTGCTCGAGCTCCAGCGCGACGGCGAGAACGTCGACGCGGACATCGAGACCCTCGTCGGTCAGCTCGAGTCGGAGGTCAACGGCGTCGAGATGACCATGAAGCTGTCCGGCGAGCACGACGACCGCGACGCCATCGTGGCCATTCATCCGGGCGCCGGCGGCACGGAATCGCAGGACTGGGCGGAGATGCTGCTGCGCATGTACCTGCGCTACTGCGAGCGCCGGGGCTTCTCCACCGAGACGGTCGACTATCAGGCCGGCGAGGAAGCGGGCATCAAGAGCGCCACGATGATGGTGCGCGGCGATTACGCCTACGGCTATCTCAAATCGGAACACGGTGTGCACCGCCTGGTGCGCATCTCGCCGTTCGATGCCGCCAAACGGCGCCACACCTCGTTCGCCTCCGTCTACGTCTATCCGGACATCGATGAGGAGATCCAGATCGAGATCAACGACAAGGACCTCCGCGTCGACACGTACCGATCGTCGGGGGCCGGCGGGCAGCACGTCAACGTGACCGACTCCGCGGTGCGGATCACGCACCTGCCGACCGGCATCGTCGTCACCTGCCAGAACGAGCGCAGCCAGCACAAGAATCGCGACGTGGCCATGCGCCTGCTCCGCGCCCGCCTCTATCAGGTGGAAATCGACAAGCGGAAGGAAGAGCAGACCCGGCTCGAGGGCGAGAAGAAGGAGATCGGATTCGGAAGCCAGATCCGATCGTACGTCCTGCAGCCTTACCAGCTCGCCAAGGACCTGCGCACCGGATACGAGGTCGGCGACGTGCAGCGCGTGCTCGACGGCGACATCGAGGGATTCATCGAGTCGTACCTCGCGCAGCGCGCCCGGACGAGCGCGGAATGAAGGCCGCGCTCTTCACACCGCTTCCCCCCGAGCGGACCGGTGTGGCGCATTACGCCTCGATTCTGATCCCCGCGCTGGCAAAGGGAGTCGACCTCGAAGTTGTCTCGGCCGAGGACCAACGGCCGGCGTCCGACCTCCGCATCTATCAACTCGGCAACAACCTCCATCACGAATGGATCTACCGCGCGGCGATGGAAATGCCGGGGGTGATCGTCCTGCACGACGTCGTGCTCCATCACCTCATCGTGGAGACGACGTTGGCGCGAGGCGACGTCGAGGGCTATGTCGCGGCAGTGCGCGCCAGCCACGGGGCGGCGGGGGAGGCCTGGGCGCGAGGGAGGGCGGCGGGGCTGCACGGCGAGATCGGCAACTTCCTCTTCCCGGCGTCGGTCGACGTCGCGAACAGGTCGCGCGCAGTCATCGTGCACAACGCCTACGCCGCCGATCGGCTCCGCTCATTCGGCGTCAGCACTCCGATCTTCATCGTTCCGCATCCCTGGGCGGGCGGATCGCGGGTCAGCCGCGGCGAGCCCGACACGATCGGACTCTTCGGCTTCCTGACCTCCGCCAAACGCGCGGACGTCGTGCTGCAGGCATTCGCCCGTGCGCGTGCCACGAAGCCCGCCCTGCGTCTGCTCGTCGTCGGCGAGCCAGCGCCGAACATCGACCCCTCCGCGTTCGCCGCGCGGGGAATCACGTTCACCGGGTTCGTCCCCGACGAAGCATTCGATTCGTACTTCGACCGGGTCGACAGGATCGTGAATCTGCGTTATCCGAGCGCGGGAGAAACCTCGGGCACGCTGATCCGCGCCTTCGCCGCCGGAAAGCCGGTGGCGGTCAGCGACTACGCGCAGTTCGCCGAGTTTCCGGACGACTGCGTCGTGAAGATTCCGCTCGGCGAGAACGAGATCTCTTCCCTCACCAGTTTTTTCCTCGGCGACCTTCACGATCCTTCCGCCCCGCAGCGCCGATGGCTGGAGGAACACGCGCGCGTCGACCTGACCGTGGAGGGCTACGTGGAAGCAATGGAGGCGGGGCTTCGACCGCTCCGCGAACGCGCCGGATCGGAGGAAGCGGCCGCTTCAATTCCGCTTTTTCCGAAGCTGGAGATCATCGGGGCGGGGAGCGGATCGATCACCCTCCGCAATGCCGGCGACACGACGATCCGGACGGAGGTCTACGGCGAGCCGGGATACCGGCTGATCGCCAACGGGCGCTGGCTCGAGCTGCCGCGCGATCTCGCTCCCGGCCAGACGGCCGTGATCGCATTGCCGGCTGGAGAGGTCGTGCTGCGCCACGGACTGCAGGGCGTTCCGACGCTCGAAAC
>Ga0075272_1000354_pt1 | contig 9942 bp, 10 predicted proteins | sample SF_Rice_5C_0N_40_FD_69776 | JGI IMG/M metagenome (GOLD analysis project Ga0075272, IMG submission 69776) | Rice paddy soil microbial communities from Twitchell Island, California, USA - SF_Rice_5C_0N_404 | ecosystem: Environmental > Terrestrial > Soil > Paddy field/soil | place: USA: Twitchell... | reverse complement strand
GCGACGAGGTCGTCCCAGCGCACGACCTCGCAGCGGATGAACCCGCGTGCGATGTCGGTGTGGATCGTCGCCGCGGCATCGATCGCGGAACTGCCGCGGCGCAGCGTCCACGCACGCGTCTCCTTCTCGCCGGCGGTGAAGAACGTGATGAGGTCGAGCGTCTCGGCGAGCCGGCGCACGATGGACGCGAGCGCCGACTCGGCGCCGGCGCGGAACTCGGCGGCCTCCTCCTCGGGCATCTCCGCCAACTCGGCCTCGAGCTGCAGGTCGATGCCGGCCGGGCCGTTCACGACGGACAGGAGCGGCTTCGTCGTCAGCGGCTCGAGCTCGGGCGGGAGCTCGTCCTGCCAGTCGGCGAGCGTGTGCCCGGCGTCGAGATGGGCGAGCAGGCGCTCGAGGTCGGCGGCCTCGCGCTTCAGCTTCGCGTCGCCCGACTTCGCCTGCTTGGACACGCGATCGAGCCGGCGCTCGACGTGGTCGCGGTCGGCGACGAGCAGCTCCAGCTTCAGCGTCTCGAGGTCGTCGTCCGGCACCTGCGTGCCGGAGAAGCCGTCGAGGACGACCAGCAGCGCGTCGACCTGCCGCAGCTTCCCGAGCAGCTCCGGGCCCGTGCCCCGTACCTCGACGACGCGCACGGCGGCCGGCGTGACCTTGCGGGCATGCACGACCTCGGCGAGCTGCTGCAGGCGCGGATCGGGGATCGCAGCCATGCCGACCTCGCCGTGCGCCCGCGCGCCCGTGAGCGCCGCGAACAGCATCGACTTGCCGGAGCTCGGCAGCCCGACGATCCCGACTTCGAGAGCCACGGCGGAACCGTAGCTACGTCTTTTGGGTGACCTGCTTCTGCAGCGATGCGAGCGCGCGGTGCTGCAGGGACTTGATCGCACCCTCGGTCTTGCCGAGGATCGTCGCCACGTCGGCGTTCGCGAAGTTGAAGACGAACTTCAGCGTCAGCACCTGCTGCTGCTCCGGTGAGAGCGTCTCGATCAGCTCCATCATCGACTGCCGCCCGATCGACTTCATCGCCTCGAACTCGGCGGAGGGCTCCTCCGAGCCGGGCGGCTCCGGCACCTCCTCCTCGGGCTGCCAGCGCCGCCGCGCGCGGAAGTGGTCCATCGCGAGGTTGTGGGCGATCCGGAACAGCCACGCCGAGAACGGCGCCGACTGCCAGCGGAAGCGCCCGATCGACTCGAGCATCTTGAGGAAGGTCTGCGTCGTCAGGTCCTCGGCGTCGTGTCGGTTCCCGACGCTCATGTGCAAGTAGCCGTAGATCCGGTCGAAATGGATGAGGTAGAGCTCCTCGAGCGCATCGCGGTCGCCCCGCTGCGCGCGCTCGACGAGGCGGCGAACGTTCTCGTTCGAGTCGCGCGCCGACTTCTCGGAGGCCGCTCCGCTCACCGCTGGTGCTTACCCCTCGCCGGGGGGCGGCGTAACACCGTCACGCCGCCGTGAAGCCGACGCGGCTCGCCCGGTTGAAGCGGCGGAGGTACGAGACGAGCGGGACGACCACGTGGTAGGGCCCCTCCTCGGTCTCGAGCACAACGACCCGCGGGCCGTCCTCGTGCAGCGCCCGCTCGAGCTGGTCGGCAGAGGACTGGCTCACGAAGCCACCGATCACCTGCCCTCCCTTGAAGCCCACCTCGACGCGAACCCGTTCCTCAGCCACGCGACACCACCTCCGTGAGAACGCCATGTACGGAATCGGGATGCACGAAGGCGACCTCCAGGCCGAACATGCCGCGGCGGGGCGCGGCGTCGATCAGCTCGGCGCCGGCCGCCTCGAGCTCGCCGATCGCGGCGCGGATGTCGTCCACCTCGTAGGCGACGTGGTGCATCCCCGGGCCGCGCTTCGCGAGGAACTTGCCCACCGGCGTGTCCTCGCCGAGCGCTGCGAGCAGCTCGATGCGGCCCTCGCCCACCCGCACCGAGGCCGCCTCGACTCCCTGCTCCTCGACGCGCGCGCGGTGCTCGACGCTTCCGCCGAAGAGATGCTCGTAGGTCCGCACGGCCTCGTCGAGGTCGGCGACGGCCACGCCCACGTGATGGATCCCGCGTGCCTCCACGCGGCGATCGTACAGCCGGGGTCAGGCCCTGGGGCCCCGCGAGGCGACGACGCGGGGAACGCCGACCGAGTCGGAGGCCCGCGACTCGGGCTCGAGGTCGCCGAGCAGGGCCAGAACCTCCTCGCGAACGAGCGTCTCCTTCTCGAGCAGCGCCGTCGCGATCCGGTCCAGCGGGACACGGTGCTTCTGCAGAAGCGTGATCGCCTCGGCGTAGGCGGTGTCGGTGAGACGAGCCTGCTCGTTGTCGCGCAGGCGCTTCGTCTCTTCGGAGAGCGCATAGTTGTCCGCCCGCATCGTGCGGGAGGAGACGACGTTCGACATGCCCCAGTCGAAGACCATGTGGCGCGCGATGTCGGTCACCTTCTCGAGGTCGTTGGCGGCACCGTTCGTGACACGGCCGAACACGACCTCCTCGGCGGCACGACCGGCGAGCGTCACGACCATCCAGTCGCACAGCTCCTCTGTCGTGTGCAGGTACCGGTCCTCTTCCGACAGATGGAGGGTGTAGCCGAGAGCGTTACCGCGCGAGACGATCGTCACCTTCTGCAGCTCCGACACCTGGCCCATGAGGTGCGCCATCAGTGCGTGCCCGCCCTCGTGATACGCGAGGATGCGCCGCTCCTTGTCGGTCAGCACCTTCTTCTGCTGCAGGCCGGCAACGACGCGCTCGATTGCGTCGTCGAAGTCGCGCTGCGTGACGTAGACGTCGTCACGGCGGCCGGCGAAGATCGCGGCCTCGTTGCAGATGTTCGCGAGCTCGGCGCCCGTGAGGCCGCTCGTCTGCCGCGCGACCTGGCTGAGGTCGACGTCGGCCGCCAGCGGCTTTCCGCGGGCGTGCACGCGCAGGATCGCCTCACGGCCGGCGAGATCGGGCTCCGGCACGAGCATCTGCCGGTCGAAGCGCCCCGGCCGAAGCAGCGCCGGATCGAGGTCCTGGATGCGGTTCGAGGCGCCCATGACGACGACCTGCTCTGCGCCCTCGAATCCGTCGAGCTCGACGAGCAGCTGGTTCAGCGTCTGGTCCTGCTCGCGGTTGAAGCCGTGCCCGGTGCGCTGTGCGCCGACGGCGTCGAGCTCGTCGATGAAGACGATCGCAGGGGCGTGCTTGCGCGCCTCGAGGAAGAGCTTGCGAATCCGAGCCGCGCCCAGCCCGGCGAACATCTCGACGAACGAGGACGCGCTCGAGGAGTAGAAGTTCGCGCCCGACTCGTGTGCGACCGCCCTCGCGAGCAGCGTCTTGCCGGTACCCGGCGGGCCGTACAGCAACAGCCCCTTCGGCACCTTTGCGCCGAGGCGCTGGAAGCGCTTCGGGTCGCGGAGGAACTCCACGACCTCCATCAGCTCGGCGCGCACCTCCTCCACGCCGGCGACGTCGTCCCAGGTCACCGCCGACTTCGCCCGGGTGTCGACCGCCGTCGGCCGGACACGCGGCATCATCCCGACCGTCTTCCACAGCAGCCAGGCGGTGATGACGAGGATCCCGAAGAAGGCGAGCGGAAGCCAGGTGGTGGCGAAATCCGCAGCAGAATGGAACCAATGCCCCACCATCCAGTGACCTCATCGGCAGGGAACGGGCGATCCCTTAGCCGAGTGAGGCGTTACCTCCCAACGCGGTCGACTCCCCTGATCTTGGCCGCGACCAGGGCGGAGCGCAAGGGGCATATCCTCGGGACGGGACCGCCGTGTCGACGAGCCTCGGCGAGGATCATTCGGTCACGATCGAGATCGTCTGACGACGCGCCGCGTGTTCGCGTCCCGCAGCGTCTCGAAGCCGGCGCGCTCGTAGAGCTCGACGCCGCCCATGTAGCCCCGCGGGTCGGAGACGTATGGATAGGCCTCCCCCGCGGACGCGCCGCGCGCGAAGGCGTGCTCGACTGCCGCATCGAGTAGCGCTGTCGCGGCGCCTTCTCCGCGCGCCGGCTTGTCGCTCGTGAAGCAGACGATCGACCACACGCGCTCGTCCTCGTCGCGCGGTCGGTAGTGCGGCGACGCGAGAAGCGCTGCGAACTCCTCGCGCGGCGCGACCGCGACCCAGCCGACGGCGTCGCCGTCGTCGTATGCGAGCAGCCCCGGCTCGCCGCCCGCCCGCACGAGCTCCGCCATCGCCCGCTTCTCGGGTCGCCGTGCGCGGGCCCCGATCGCGCCAGTACATGCACCAGCGTCCATACGCCGGCGTGTTGCGGTGCCCGCCGCGCGGGCCGCGGCGCTCGAACAGGTCGACCATGTCCGGCCCACCGCTCGGGGGTAGCCGGATGGATCTCCAGGCTCACGTCACCCGCTGCAGCCGCGGGTTCTCGCGGTAGCCGCGCCCGACCTTGCCCGACGGGCGCCCGTCGGTGAGGACGACGTCGCCGGTGAAGTCGTTCGACCCCCGGATGAGCGACGAGCCGATGCCGTATGCGTCGACCGGCACGCCGTCTTCCTCGAACGCGCGAATCTTCTCGAGCGTGAAGCCGCCCGACACGACGATCTTCACCCGCTCGAAGCCGTCGGCGTCGAGCGCGTCCCGCACCCTGCGGACGAGGCGCTCGTTCACGCCCGTCGGCTTGAAGTCGCCCATCTCGGCGACGAGCGAGAAGTCGACGAGGCTCTCGGAGGTGTCGAGCCGAACGCCCCACAGCCGGTCGCCGAGCGCGCGCGCGACGTCGAGCGCGGTCTCGACCGAGTTGTTCTCGAAGTCGACGAGCACGGTGACATTCATCCCGGCCGGCGCCCAATCGGCGAACTTCGATGCGGCGAGCACGGTGTTCCCGCCGTACGACGCGATGAGCGCGTGGGGCACGGTGCCGATGCCGCGGCCTCCCCACCAGGATGCCTGCTCGTCGGTCGTGACGCCGATCTCGGCTCCGGTGATCAGCCCCGCGACGTATGCGGCGTACCCGTCGCCCGTCTGAACGCGGTGGTGGTCGTGTCGCGCAGGCATGAAGATGATCGGCTTGCGGTTCGCCGCCGCGATGACCTTCACGACGTTCGTCGTGATGAGCGTCCGACGCGCGAGCACGCCGAGATACACCGTCTCCAGGTGCGCGAAGAGGGTGTAGTCGCCCTCGATCGTCATCACCGTCTCGTACGGCTCGACACGGTCGCCGTCGAAGAGCGCGTGCACCGTGAGCGCGTCCCAGTCCGCGCTGCAGAGCTTGAGGACCGCGATCGCCTCGTCCATCCCGCCGAGATAGGCGTCGTTCTTCTGGAAGACCTGCATGACGACGCGCGGATGGCGCCCGTCCGCGAGCAGCGCGTCGCGCGAGTGGTTGAAGTACGCGTCGGTGTAGTACCCGGCGCGCATCTTCTCGACGGGCAGTTCGAAGATCTCCGGGTCGAGCCGGCTAGGCCTGCTGCGGGTCGTCGCCATCTTCGAGCTCCAGACAGGCGCGGAGCGCGGCCTCGGCGACCTCCAGCTGCTCGGGCGTCGGCTCCGCGGTCGAGAGACGGTGCTGCAGCTCGTGGCCCGGCTTCGAGAGCGCCTGCGCCACGACGTTCTCGGGATGGCGGACCATCCAGCTGAAGAGCTCCGTCGACGCGGCGAGGGCGGCGAACTGCGCGGCGGCGCGCGCGCGGTTCCGCAGCCGCTCCGGCGCGAGGCCGGCGATCGCATTGCCGACCGCGGAGGTCAGGACGAGCGGGCCGATCATGTGGCCGCCGCAGCGCTCGTGCTCCTTCGTGGCGCGGGCGTCGTGCTCGTACGTGCCGATCGTGATGTGCTCGGCCCCGTGGTAGGCGGCGAGCTCGCCGCCTCGCAGCGCCATGAGCGCCGGCGCGAGCGAGGCGAATCCGGCGAGCAGCTCCTGCGCCGCCGGCCGGAAGCGGCCGGACTCGCGGACGCCGCGCACGACGACGGCGGCGCCGACGACCGACGCAGCGGTGCGGCCGTCCTGCATCGGGAGCTTCGCCTCCGGCAGCTTGCGCTTCACCGCAGGCAGGATCGCGACGGCCTCGACGAGCCGGGCCGGCCCGCGAAGCAGCGGCGTGCGCATGTTCGCGGCGCGGAAGCGCTTGTGCGCGGACGCGACCTCGATCCGCCCGTCGTCGTGGCGGATCGCGCACGCCCACGACGTCGGGCCGTGCACGAGCACGCCGTTGGCGAGCGCCATCCCACCGAGCCGGACCTTCTCCTCGCTCACACGCTGGACCGTAGCGCGCGCTGCAGGTCATGCGCGGCGGGCCCGAGCTCGAACGCCTTCCCGTCCACCGCCGAGACCGGCATCACCTCGCGGATCGACGAGGACAGGAACACCTCGTCCGCGAGCAGCACGCGCTCGAGAGGAAAGGTGCCCTCCTCGGTCTCGTAGCCCGCCGCCGGCGCGAGCTCGAGCAGGGCAGAGCGCGTCACTCCGGCGAGCACCGGAAGGAGCACGGACGGCGTCAGCAAGCGCGATCCCTCCCGCCACCAGACGTTGGCGGTCGGCGCCTCGAGGACGGTGCCGTCGTGGGCGACGAGGAGCGCGTCGTCGGCGCCGGCGGCCGCCGCCTCCCGCTGCGCGGCCATGTTCTCGGCGTAGCTCGTCGACTTCGCCCCCGCGAGCGTGCCGGCCGACCAGGGGACGACCGCGAGCCGGATTCCACGTGCGCGCCGCTCCTCGAGGTCGCCGGGGAGCGCGGAGGCGGTCGCGACGAGGGTGGTGCCCGTCCAGTACAGGCGGAGGGCGCGATCCGCTCGCTTCCCGGCCACCTCGACGACGAGCGCGGCGAGCCGCTCGCACTCGGCGGCGTCCGCGTCGGGCAGGCCGACGATGCGCGCCGACGCGCGCAGGCGCTCGACGTGCGCGTCCAGCCGGAACGGCGTGCCCGCGTAGACGCGCGCGGTCTCGAACACCGCCTGGCCGCGCAGCAGCGCCTCGTCGCCCGCGCTGAACACGGGCTCGTCGGGCGCGACGAGGCCGCGCCCTGCGACTGCGGTCGCGAGGAGCTTCACATCGCCGCCAGTAGGGGGCGCGCCTTCACCCACGACTCCTCGATCTCCGCCAGGGGGTCGGAGTCCCAGACGATGCCGCCGCCGACCCAGAGGTGAATCTCCCCGCCGGCGATCGCGAACGTGCGGATCGTCAGCGCCAGGTCGAGGTCGCCGTTTGCGTAGACCCGCCCGAGCGCGCCCATCGACGCGCCACGGCCGACCGGCTCGAGCTCGGCGATGAGCTCGAGCGCCGTGCTCTTCGGGCAGCCGGTGATCGAGCCGCCCGGCAGGACGGCGTCGAGCAGCTCGGTCAGCGTCACCTCGTCGCGCAGCTCGCCCTCGACCGTGGCGACGAGATGGGTGACGCCTGCGAGCTGCCGCTCCGCGAGCAGCTCCGGCCAGCGGACGCTGCCGGGCACGCACACGCGCGAGAGGTCGTTGCGCTCGAGGTCGACGATCATCACGTGCTCCGCCGCGTCCTTCGCGGACTCGACCGGCACCCCTGCCGGCCGCGTCCCTTTGATCGGCATCGTCCGCACGACGCGCCCGCGCTTCTGCAGCAGCACCTCCGGCGACGCCGAGACGATCGCCCATCCGTCGCCGGCGAACGGCGCCGGCTCGAGCGGCCGCAGCGGCGCGAGAGCCGCGGCGAGCGCGGCCGGGTCGCCTTCGAACTCGGCGCAGAGGTGCTGCACGAGGTTCACCTGGTAGACGTCGCCCTCGTAGATCGCCGTCCGCACGGTCTCCACGGCGCGTGCATACTCCTCCGCGCTCCATGTCGCGCGCCACTCGCCGACCGAGAAGCCGCCGCGCGCAGGGCAAGGGCGATCGAACGTGTACGCGACCTTGGGCAGCTCGCACGGGTCGGGCTTCGACGGCGCGCTCGCGCCGTACGCGACGAAGACGCGCGCGACGTCGAACGTCTCGCGCTCGAGCGCAGGCTCGAGCTCCGCGAGCGAGTCGAGCTCGACCGTCAAGCGAGCAGCGTCTTCGCCGCGTAGCGCAGCCAGTCGAGACCGAGGACGAGGTCGTCGACCGGGATCCGCTCGTCGGCCGAGTGGATCAGCTGCGCGATCACGTCGGCGGGCATCGTCCGCGTCGGGAAGAAGCCGTACGCGACCGTGCCGAACGCCTCGCGCAGCCAGTGGCTGTCGGTGAAGCCGGCAACGCAGGTCGGCACTGCCTGCCCGGCGGGATCGCGTTCGGCGACGAACGACTCGACCGCGTCCCACAGCGGAGTGTCGATCGGCGAGCGCGTCCCGCCGTGCGCCTCGAGCCACTCGAGGTCGTAGTCGACGTCGCCGCCGAGGACCGCCCGGACGATCGGCTCGATCGCAGATTGATGCTGCCCCGGCAGCAACCGGCAGTCGACGACGACCTCGCAGACTGCGGGGATGACGTTGCGCTTCTGCGAGGCGCTGATCATCGTCGGCGAGAACGTGGATGCGAGCAGGGGCTCGACGATCTCCATCGCCTCGCGCCCCGCCGCGCGGGCACGCTCGAGGGCCTGCGACGCGGGGGGCGCCTCGCCGGTCACGGCGCGGAGAAACGCTTCGACCTCCGGCTGCAGCTGCGGTTCCGGCCGGTAGGCGGCGATGCGCTCGACGAGCCGCGCAGCCTTGACGAGCGCGTTGTCGGCGATGCCCGGCATCGACGCGTGCCCCGAGCGGCCGTGCACGCGGATGCGGAACGGCGAGCTCATCTTCTCGGCGGCCGAGCAGATCCAGTACGCGCGGTCGCCGAAGACGAGCCGGTCGCCGGCGCCCTCGTTGATCGCGTAGTCGCAGCGGACCGCGTCCGGGTGCGCCTGGCAGAGCCATTCGAGCCCGAAGCCGTCGCCGACCTCCTCGTCGGCGGTGGCGGCGAAGATCAGGTCGCCGGAAGGCCGGAAGCCCTCGCGCGCGAGCGATGCGATCGCGACGGCGCTCGCCGCCACCTGGCTCTTCATGTCGAGCGCGCCGCGGCCCCAGACCTCATCCTCCCGCACCTCGCCGGAGAACGGCGGCACCGACCACTCCGCCGGGTCGGCGAGCACGACGTCGGTGTGGCCGAGGAGCAGAAGGGAGGGGCCGGAGCCCGAGCCGGGGATGCGGGCGACGAGGTTCGCGCGCTCCGGCGTGCGGGCGTACAGGTCGCATTCGACGCCGTTCGAGTCGAGGTAGCCGTGCAGGAGCTCTGCGGCGGCCGTCTCGTTGCCGGGCGGGTTCGTCGTGTCGACGCGGATGAGCCGCGCGAGCAGATCGGTCACCTCGGCGCGGAGGCTGTCGGCCACGGGCGGAGCATACTTCCGCGAATGAGCGACCTCTTCGCGGATGCGGCGGCCCAGCGCGCGGACGAGGTGGCGCCGCTGGCTCAGCGGCTACGGCCGCGCACGCTCGACGAGTTCGTCGGCCAGGCTCACGTCCTCGGCGAGGGGTCGGCCCTCCGCCGGGCGATCGCCGAGGACCGCGTGCGCTCGTCGATCTTCTACGGGCCGCCCGGCTCGGGGAAGACAACACTCGCGCGCATCGTCGCGGCGTCGACGGGCGCCGCCTTCGAGGAGCTGTCCGCCGTGTCAGCGAGCGTCAAGGACGTGCGCGAGGTGCTCGCCCGCGCGCGCGAGCGGCTCGGAACGAGCGGCAGGCGGACGATCCTCTTCCTGGACGAGATCCACCGCTTCAACAAGGCACAGCAGGACGCGCTCCTGCCCGCGGTCGAGGAAGGCCTCGTCACGCTGATCGGGGCGACGACGGAGAACCCCTACTTCGAGGTGAACTCGGCACTGCTCTCGCGTGTGCAGATCTACGAGCTCGAGACGCTCTCGCCGGAGGAGATGACGGTCGTCGTCCGGCGCGGCCTCGACGAGGTCGGCGCCGAGGCGGCCGACGAGGCGGCCGACCTCATCGTGCAGCGCTCGGGCGGCGACGCGCGCAACGCCCTCAACATCGTCGAGCTCGCGCACGAGACCGCGAGCGGGCCGATCACGGTCGAGAACGTCGAGGACGCTGC
>Ga0075272_1000353_pt1 | contig 9958 bp, 4 predicted proteins | sample SF_Rice_5C_0N_40_FD_69776 | JGI IMG/M metagenome (GOLD analysis project Ga0075272, IMG submission 69776) | Rice paddy soil microbial communities from Twitchell Island, California, USA - SF_Rice_5C_0N_404 | ecosystem: Environmental > Terrestrial > Soil > Paddy field/soil | place: USA: Twitchell... | reverse complement strand
GGGGCGGATGCCGCGGAAGCGCTCCGCGATCAGTTGTCCGGGGTCGGGCTTCGGCCCCGTCTCGTACCAGGCGCGGCGGGCGACCTCGTGCAGGTACTCGGCGAACGCCTCGGCGAGACGGTCGGCGAGCGCCTTGACCATGATCGCCTGGTAGTCGTCGTGCTCGGCGGCGAAGCGGGCGGCGAGCTCGTCGGCGCCGATCCCGGCGGTGACCGCGAACGCGCCGATGTGATCGCCGGCGGGCGCGACGACGTCGGCCAGCGAGCGGTTCGGGCGCGAGTCGCCGTAGTCGGACTGCTGGCGCAGGAAGCTGAAGCGCGTCGGCTCGCTGTTGCCATCCACGACAACGATATCGTCGCCGTCGGACGCCGCAGGCCAGAAGCCGAGGACGCCGCGCGCGGTGAGCAGGCGCTCGTCGACGATCCGGTCGAGGAGGCGCTGCGCGTCGTCGAACACCTCGCGCGCCGCCGGCTGCTCGAGGATCGCCGGGAAGCGGCCCTTCAGCTCCCAGACGTGGAAGAAGAACTGCCAGTCGACGTACTCGCGCAGGGTCGCGAGGCCGGGCTCGACGACTCGGGCGCCGACGAACTCGGGGACGGGCAGGTCGTCGAAGGCGACGCGCTGACGGTTCTCGCGCGCCCGGGCGAGGGGCAGCAGCGGGCGGCGCTCCTTCTCCTCGTGCAGCTCGCGCAGCCGCTCCTGCTCGGTGCGGTTCTCGGCGTCGAGCCGCTCGCGGCGCACCGGGTCGAGCAGGTCGGCGACGACCGCCGTGACCCGCGAGGCGTCGAGCACGTGCACCACCGGCTGCGAGTAGGCGGGCGCGATCCGCACCGCGGTGTGCTGGCGCGAGGTGGTCGCGCCGCCCACGAGCAGCGGCAGCGAGAGCCCGCGCCGCTCCATCTCGCGCGCCGCGTCGACCATCTGGTCGAGCGAGGGAGTGATCAGGCCCGAGAGCCCGACGACGTCCGCCCGCTCCTCGTGGGCGACCTCGAGCACGCGCTCGATCGGCACCATCACGCCGAGATCGAGGACCTCGTAGTTGTTGCAGCCGAGGACGACGCCGACGATGTTCTTGCCGATGTCGTGCACGTCGCCCTTGACCGTCGCGAGCACCACCTTCCCCTGTGTGCGTCCCGCGCCGCCGGCGGCCTTCTCCGCCTCCATGTACGGCTCGAGATAGGCGACGGCCCGCTTCATCGCCCGGGCGCTCTTCACCACCTGTGGCAGGAACATCTTCCCGGCGCCGAAGAGGTCGCCGACCACGCGCATGCCGGCCATCAGCGGCCCTTCGATCACCTCGAGCGGCCGGTCGAAGCGCTGCCGCGCCTCCTCGGCGTCCGCCTCGATGAAGTCGACGACGCCGTGCACGAGCGCGTGCTCGAGCCGCTTCTCGACGGGCGCCTCGCGCCAGCCGAGATCGAGCTCCCGCCGGGTTCCGCTACCGCGCACCCGCTCCGCGTACTCGACGAGTCGCTCGGTCGCGTCGGGCCGCCGGTCGAAGATCACGTCCTCGACGCGCTCGAGCAGCGGCGGCTCGATGTCCTCGTAGACGACGAGCTGGCCTGCGTTGACGATGCCCATGTCGAGGCCGGCGCGGATCGCGTGGTAGAGGAAGGCCGAGTGCATCGCCTCGCGGACGGCGTCGTTGCCGCGGAACGAGAAGCTGAGGTTGGAGATGCCGCCGCTCGTCTTCGCGCCCGGGCACCGCTCCTTGATCAACCGCAGGGAGTCGATGAACGCCTTCGCGAACGCATTGTGCTCCTCGATCCCGGTGGCGACGGCGAGCACCGCCGGGTCGAAGACGATGTCCTCGGGCGGGAAGCCGGCCTCGTCGACGAGCAGCCGGTACGCACGCCCGCAGATCTCGACCTTGCGCTCGACCGTCTCCGCCTGCCCCTGCTCGTCGAAGGCCATCACGACGACGCCGGCGCCGTAGCGGCGCACCGTCCGCGCCTGCTCGAGGAAGGACGCCTCGCCCTCCTTGAGGCTGAGCGAGTTGACGAGCCCCTTGCCCTGCACGCACTCGAGCCCGGCCCTGAGCACCGACCAGCGCGAGCTGTCGATCACGATCGGGATTCGCGCGACCTCGGGCTCGGTCGCCAGCAGGTTGAGGAACGTCGTCATCGCCTGCTCGCCGTCGAGCAGGTCGGCATCCATGTTCACGTCGAGCAGGTTCGCGCCGCCCCGCACCTGCTCGAGCGCGACCTCGGTGGCCTGCTGGAAGTCCTTGGCCTCGACCAGACGCCGGAAGCGCGCCGAGCCGGTGACGTTCGTCCGCTCGCCGATCATCACGAAGTTGGTGTCGGGTCCGATCTCGAACGGCTCGAGGCCGCTGAAGCGCGTGGCGGGCCGCGGCTCCGGGATCCGGCGCGGGGCGACCCCCTCGACGGCGGCCGCGATGCGGCGGACGTGCTCCGGCGTCGTGCCGCAGCAGCCGCCGACGACGTTGACGAGGCCGTCCCGCGCGAACTCGCCGAGGAGGCGGCTCGTGTCGGAGGGCTGCTCGTCGTGCTCGCCCATCGCGTTGGGCAGGCCCGCGTTCGGGTGGCAGGCGACCCAGGTCGTCGCCGCGGTCGCGAGGTCCTCGACGAAGGGGCGCATCTCGGAGGCGCCGAGCGAGCAGTTGACGCCCACGATCAGCGGCTGCGCGTGCGCGACGGAGACCCAGAAGGCCTCGACGGTCTGCCCGGAGAGGTTCCGGCCGCTGCGGTCGACGGCGGTGAACGAGAGCCAGAGCGGCAGCTCGGGGGCCGCGTCCTGCGCGGCGACGATCGCCGCCTTGCAGTTGAGCGTGTCGAAGACGGTCTCGATCAGGAGCAGGTCGACGCCGCCGTCCCGCAGCGCCCGCATCTGCTGCGCGTACGCGGCGACGACGTCGTCGAAGCTCGCCGCCCGGTAGGCGGGCTCGTCCACCCGCGGCGAGAGCGAGAGGGAGACGTTGAGCGGCCCGACGGAGCCGGCGACGAAGCGGGGCCGCGCCGGTGTCCGCGCCGTCCACTCGTCGGCGGCGCGCCGGGCGAGCCGCGCGCCCTCGCGGCTCATCTCCTCGACCGCGTCCTCGAGCGCGTAGTCGGCCTGGCCGATCGTCGTGGCGGTGAACGTGTTCGTCGTCGCGATGTCGGCGCCGGCCGCGAAGTACTCGTCGTGGATCCGGGCGATCACCTCCGGCTGCGTCAGGTTGAGCAGGTCGGGGTCGCCCGCGACGTCGCGCGGGTGCTCGCGGAAGCGCTCGCCGCGATAGGCCTCCTCGCCGCGAACCTCGCGCTGCAGGAGCACGCCCCAGGAGCCGTCGAGCACGGCGATCCGCTCGCGGAGGATGGCTTCGAGTCTCTGGCGCGTGTCCGTCATCGCTCCCTCCCGCCTGCAAGCCGGGGAACGCGGAACGGCGCCCTCGGGCTCTTTAGGCGTTTGTTGACCCGGTCGCCAAGCTGCCTTCAAAGCTCTCCGGGTACCCGGCAGGCTAGCAACGCGCGATCGGTAGGGTGCCGCGGGTATGGCCGACGTGCACGACGGCAAGACGCTGCGAGCCGCCCTGGCGACGATCGCCGGCGACTTCTCGTTCACGTGGACTCCCGGCGCGCGGACGCTGTTCGCGCGGCTCGACCCGGAGCGTTTCGCGGCGCTCGGGCACAACCCGACCGCCATCCTCGCCGAGCTGACCGACGGCGACCTCGAGCAGGCGCTGACGCCGGAGTACGCGCTCGAGCTCGGTCGCGTCCAGGAGCGGCTCGCGACCGAGCGGGAGCGGCCCACGTGGTGGAAGGAGCAGCGCGGCCCGGACGACTTCCTCGCCGCCTACTTCTCGTGCGAGTTCGGTCTGGACGAGAGCCTGCCGATCTACTCGGGCGGCCTCGGCATCCTCGCCGGCGACCACCTGAAGGCGGCGTCGGAGCTCGGCGTCCCGCTCGTCGGCGTCGGCCTCTACTACCGGCGCGGCTACTTCCGCCAGCGCCTCGACGAGGACGACCGCCAGCACGAGCGCTACCCGCGCAACGACACGAGCCGCCTGCCGCTGACGCTCGTGCCGATGGCGCCGGTCGTCGAGCTCGCCGACGACTCCGGCCGGCTCGTCCCGGTCCGCCTCGGCGTGTGGCTCGCGAAGGTCGGGCGGGTCTCGCTCTACCTGCTCGACACGAAGGTCGAGGGGAACCCGGACTGGGCGCGCGACGTCACCGACGTGCTCTACGGCGGCGACCGCCAGAACCGGCTTCGCCAGGAGCTCGTCCTCGGGCTCGGCGGCGTCCGCGTGCTGCGGCGGCTCGGCCTCGAACCGACGGTCTTCCACATGAACGAGGGCCATTCGGCGTTCCTCCAGCTCGAGCGGCTCCGCGAGCTCGTCGAGGACGAGGGGCTCGACTCGGAGCAGGCACTCTCGCGGCTGCACGCGTCCACCGTGTTCACGACCCACACGCCGGTGCCCGCCGGGAACGAGATCTTCGACGCCGACCTCGTGCAGCGCAACGTCGGCGCGCTCGTCGAGCGCTGCAACCTCTCCTGGGACGAGTTCGTCGCGCTCGGGAAGGTGAAGCCGGAGGAGACGCGCTTCGGCCTGACCCCGTTCGCGCTGCGGACGGCGGCGTATCCGAACGGCGTGTCGAAGCTCCACGCCGCCGTGTCGCGCGAGCTGTGGCGCGAGATCTGGCCCGACCGCCCGGTCGACGAGGTGCCGATCCAGGCGATCACGAACGGCGTCCACCGGCGCACGTGGATCTCCGACGAGCTCGAGGATCTGCTCGGCTACACCGCCCCGGACTTCGAGAAGGCGCGCTCGTTCCCCGACGAGGTGCTCTGGGAGGCACACCACGGCGCGAAGGCGCGCATGCTCGGCTTCCTGCGCCGGACACGCGGCGTCGAAGGGCTCGACCCGGAGGCGCTGACGATCGGATTCGCGCGCCGGTTCGCGACGTACAAGCGCGCCGGGCTGCTGCTCAGCCGCCCGGAGCAGCTGGCGCGACTCCTCGGCGACGCCGACCGGCCGCTGCAGGTGCTCGTCGCGGGCAAGGCGCACCCGGCCGACGAGGGCGGCAAGGAGCTGATCCAGCGCGTCGCCGACTTCGCCCGCGACGCGGCGGCCGGCGGCCGGGTCGTGTTCCTCGAGGACTACGAGATGACACTCGCCCGCCGGCTCGTCCAGGGCGTCGACATCTGGCTGAACACGCCGCGCCGGCCGATGGAGGCCTCGGGCACCTCGGGGATGAAGGCGGCACTGAACGGCGTCCTCAACTGCTCGATCCTCGACGGCTGGTGGGCCGAGGGCTACGCGCCCGACCGCGGCTTCGCGATCGGCGACGACTCGGTCGCCGCGAGCGACGAGGACCAGGACGCCGCCGACGCCGAGGCGCTCTTCGCCGTCCTCGAGCAGCAGGTGATCCCGACCTTCTGGGACCGCGACGCCGACGGCCTGCCGCGCCGCTGGATCGAGATGATGCGCCACTCGATCACCGAGCTCGGCACCGAGTTCGGCACCAACCGCATGGTCTGCGAGTACGTCGAGCGGCTCTATCTGCCCGCGCACTCCGGGCAGAGAAGCGTCGCTTCTCTGCCCGACTGAACGAGGAAACCTCGCATCCCGGGCTGCGCAGTCCCGTCAGACCGTTCCCGAGGCGAAGCTTCGCGAACGGCGCTCTAGTCGCGTCCCGCGACTGACAACTGGTTCTGGGCGTGGCGGATGCGCTGCTCGAGCTGCCAGCGGTCGGCGGTCGAGTCGCCGGCCTCGACGCGCTCGAGCTCGGCCTGGGCGTCCTCGAGCTGGCGGCGCGCCCGCTCGTCGTCGATCTCTCCGGCCGGCACGGCGTCGTCGACGAGCGCGATCGCCCGGTCCTCGAGCACCTGGAAGAAGCCGGGGCCGGTCGCGAACTCGTGCACCTCGCCGTCGCCGAGATGCACCCGGGTCGAGCCCGCGCGGAGCATCGCGACGAGCGGCGCGTGCCGGGCGAGGACGCCGATCTCGCCGGCGGCGCCGGGGACGATCAGCATCTCCGCCTCGCCGTCGAACGCCGGCCCTCCCGGGGTGACGACGGAGACCGAGAAGAGCGGGTGGTCGGCCATGCCTAGGCGGGAGCGCCCGCGGTCTCCTCGGCCGCCTCGGCCTGCTCGTCGGTCTCGCGTGCGGCCGCGTCATCCGGTCCCTCCCCGCCGAGCTGCTTCGCCCGCTCGACCGCCTGCTCGATCACTCCGACCATGTAGAAGGCCTGCTCGGGCAGGTCGTCGTGCTTGCCGTCGAGGATCTCGTTGAAGCCGCGGATCGTGTCCTCGAGCTTCACGTACTCGCCGGGCGTGCCGGTGAACTGCTCGGCGACGAAGTTCGGCTGCGAGAGGTAGCGCTCGATCTTGCGGGCGCGGGCGACGACGAGCTTGTCCTCGTCGGAGAGCTCGTCGATGCCGAGGATCGCGATGATGTCCTGCAGGTCGCGGTAGCGCTGCAGCACCTCCTGGACGCGCGTCGCCGTGCGGTAGTGCTCGTCCGAGACGATCCCGGGCTGGAGCGCCCGGGAGGTCGAGTCGAGCGGGTCGACCGCCGGGTAGATGCCCTTCTCGACGATCGCCCGCGAGAGCACGGTCGTCGAGTCGAGGTGCGCGAACGTGTTCGCCGGCGCCGGATCGGTGAGGTCGTCCGCCGGCACGTAGATCGCCTGCACCGAGGTGACCGAGCCGGTGCGGGTCGAGGTGATCCGCTCCTGCAGCTGCCCCATCTCGGTGGCGAGCGTCGGCTGGTAGCCGACGGCGCTCGGCATGCGGCCGAGAAGCGCCGACACCTCGGAGCCGGCCTGGACGAACCGGAAGATGTTGTCGATGAAGAGGAGGACGTCCTGGCCCTTGTCACGGAAGTACTCCGCCATCGTCAGGCCGGAGAGGCCGACGCGCAGGCGCGCGCCCGGCGGCTCGTTCATCTGGCCGTAGACCATCGCGACCTTGTCGATCACGCCGGACTCCTCCATCTCCAGCATCAGGTCGTTGCCCTCACGGGTGCGCTCCCCGACGCCGGTGAAGACGGAGACGCCGCCGTGCTGCAGCGCGACGTTGTGGATCAGCTCCTGGATCAGCACCGTCTTGCCGACGCCGGCGCCGCCGAAGAGGCCGATCTTGCCGCCGCGGACGTAGGGCGCGATCAGGTCGATCACCTTGATGCCGGTCTCGAAGATCTCCACCGTCGGCGACAGCTCGCCGAACGACGGCGGGTCGCGGTGGATCGGCCAGCGCTCGCCCTTGCCGGGCTCCTTGCCGTCGACCGGGTCGCCGATCACGTTCCAGATGCGGCCGAGCGTCTCGTCGCCGACCGGCACGGAGATCGCCTCGCCGGTGTCGACCGCGTCGGCGCCGCGCGCCAGGCCGTCGGTCGTGTCCATCGCGACGGCGCGGACGCGGTCGTCGCCGAGGTGCTGCTGCACCTCCGCGATCAGCTCGCGCGTGCCGCCGTCCTCGAGCGGCACCTGGATCGCGAGGGCGTGGTAGATCTGGGGAAGCGTGTCGGGGAAGACGGCGTCGAGCACGACGCCCTTGATCTCGACGACCTTTCCGATGTTCTTGCTGCCGTTGGCTTTCGTGTCGGCCATGAGTCTCCTGGTGGATCGAGGTTATCCGGCGAGGGCGTCCGCGCCGGCCACGACCTCGAGGATCTCCTGCGTGATCTCGGCCTGGCGGGCGCGGTTGAGCTGAAGCGTGTAGCGGTCGATCAGCTCGCCCGCATTCTTCGAGGCGTTGCGCATCGCGGTCATCTGCGAGGCGAGGAACGAGGCGGCGGACTCGAGCAGCGCACGGTAGATCTCGGTCTCGAGGTAGACCGGCAGGAGGCGGAGGAGGATGTCCTCCGGCTCCGGCTCGTAGATGAAGTCGCCGCGCAGCGCCTGCTTCTTCGGGTCCTCGTCCTCGTCCTTGCCCTCGAGCACGTGCTCGGGGATGGGCAGGAGATCGGTGATGGTGACGCGCTGGACGAGCGGCGAGACGAAGCGGTTGTAGACGACGACCACGCGGTCGACCTGCTCCTCCGTGTACATCTCGGCGAGCTTGTGCGCGACCGCCTGCGCATCGTGATACGTCGGCTTCTCGACGAATCCCTCCCAGTTCGCGGCGACGTCGTACCGGCGGAAGCGGAGCGTCGAGGCACCCTTCCGGCCGACGACCGACCACACGATTTCGTGACCCGCATCCCGTTCCTGCCGCTCGAGCTGGAAGGCGCGCCGCAGCACCTGGCCGTTGAACGGCCCGGCGAGGCCGCGGTCGCCCGTGAAGACCACGAAGCCGATGCGCTGGACCTCGCGCCGCTGCATGAGCGGCAGGTTCCGGAACGACGACGCCTCGCGCGCCGTCCCGACCATCAGCTCCTGCATGCGGTCCGCGTACGGGCGCATCTCCTCGATGCGCGACTGCGCGCGTCGCAGCCGGGCGCCGGCGACGAGCTCGAGCGCCTTCGTGATCTTGCGCGTGTTGCGGACGGAGCTGATCCGCCGCCGGATGTCCTGCAGGCTCGCCACTAGACCAGGCCGGACTCGTCCTCGATGTTGAACGCGTTCTTCGCCTTCTCGATCTCGCCGTTGAGCTGCTCGGCGAGGTCGTCGGGCATGTCGCCCGTCTCGCGGATCTTCGTGTAGATCTCGCCCTGGGCGCGCAGGTGCTCCCGCAGCTCGTCCTGGAAGCGCTGCACCTGCGGTGTCGGGATGTCGTCGAGGTAGCCGTTGACGCCCGCGTAGATGGCGACGACCTGCTCCTCGAGCGGCCACGGCTGGTACTGCGGCTGGTTGAGCGTCGCGACCATCTTCTCGCCGCGGGTGAGCGCCTGCTGCGTCGCCTTGTCGAGCTCGGAGCCGAACTGCGCGAACGCCTCCAGCTCGCGGTACTGCGCGAGGTCGAGGCGCAGGCGGCCGGCGACCTTGCGCATCGCCTTGATCTGCGCGCTGCCGCCGACGCGCGATACCGAGATGCCGACGTTGACTGCCGGGCGGACGCCGGAGAAGAACAGGTCGGACTGCAGGAAGATCTGCCCGTCCGTGATCGAGATGACGTTCGTCGGGATGTACGCCGCGACGTCACCTGCCTGCGTCTCGATCACCGGCAGCGCGGTGAGCGAGCCGCCGCCGAGCTCGTCCGAGAGCTTGCACGCGCGCTCGAGCAGCCGCGAGTGGAGGTAGAAGACGTCGCCCGGGAACGCCTCGCGGCCGGGCGGGCGGCGCAGCAGCAGCGACAGCTGCCGGTACGCGTCCGCGTGCTTCGAAAGGTCGTCGTACAGGACGAGCGCGTGCTTGCCGTTGAAGAGGAAGTACTCGCCCATCGCGCAGCCCGCGAACGGCGCCATCCACTTGATCGGTGCCGCCTGGCTCGCGGACGCGGTCACTATCGTCGTGTACTCCATCGCGCCGGCGTCGCGCAGCCGCTCGTAGATGCCGGCGACCGTCGACTCCTTCTGGCCGATGGCGACGTAGATGCAATGCACGTCCGTGTCGCGCTGGTTGAGGATCGTGTCGATGAGGATCGCCGTCTTGCCGGTGGAACGGTCGCCGATGATCAGCTCGCGCTGGCCGCGGCCGACGTTCGTCATCGAATCGATCGCCTTGATGCCGGTCGCGAGCGGCTCCTTCACGGGCTGGCGCGCGATGACCCCCGGCGCCTTGAACTCGAGCGGCCTGGTCTCGGACGCCTCGATCGGCCCGCGCCCGTCGAGCGGGTTGCCGAGCGGGTCGACGACACGGCCGAGCAGGCCCTCGCCGACGGGAACGCTCGCCACCTTGCCCGTGCGGCGCACCGGCTCGCCCTCGCTGACCTTCTCCCACTCGCCGAAGAGCGCCGCGCCGACCTGGTCCTCCTCGAGGTTGAACGCGAGCCCGACGACGCCGTGCTCGAGCTCGAGCATCTCCATCGCGACCGCGTTCTCGAGCCCGTAGACGCGCGCGATGCCGTCGCCGACCGCGAGGACGGTGCCGACCTCGGCGAGGTCGGTCTCGACGTCGTACTGCTCGATCCGCTG
>Ga0075272_1000352_pt1 | contig 9959 bp, 10 predicted proteins | sample SF_Rice_5C_0N_40_FD_69776 | JGI IMG/M metagenome (GOLD analysis project Ga0075272, IMG submission 69776) | Rice paddy soil microbial communities from Twitchell Island, California, USA - SF_Rice_5C_0N_404 | ecosystem: Environmental > Terrestrial > Soil > Paddy field/soil | place: USA: Twitchell... | reverse complement strand
AAGACCGAGACCAGCACCGCCTCGGCGAGGAACTGCCCGAAGATCTGCGACGGCGAAGCGCCGACGGCCTTGCGCGTCCCGACCTCGCGCACCCGCTCGTTGAACGACGCGAGCTGGATGTTCATCACCACGATGCCGCCGACGAGCAGGGAGATGATCCCGCAGATCATGAAAGTCATGTCGTACATGCGGTTCTCCTGCTCGTTGCGCTTGAGGTTGGCGATGCGCGACAGCACCTCGTAGTCGACGACGCCGTGCGCCCGGTGGAGGACGCCGCGGATCTGATCGACCGCCTCCTTGTGCTGTTTTGCGTCGATCATGCGCGCGTTGATCAGATCGACCTTTCCCTGCTCCAGCGGCTCTCCCCGGCGCGCGAAATACGTGGTGATCGGAATGTAGATCTGCCGGTTCATCCAGCGCAGCACGTTGTGCTGGTGATCGAAGCTGAAGTACTTCTCCTGCATCACCCCGACCACCTGGTATCCGGTGCCGTCGATGGTCACCGTCTTTCCGATGGGGTCGTCGGTGGAGAAGAACTCCGCGGCGCGCTCGGAGCCGAAGACGACGACGCGCGCGCCGGTCTGGATGTCGTGGTCGGTGATGAAACGCCCGCGCCCGGCGTGCACGTCGTTCATCGGCGAGTAGGCGGGGACGACGCCGAGGACCGCGCGCCCCTTCTCGATCTCGCGATAGCGCACGGTCATCGACTGCTGGCTGACGGGCGAAACGAGGTCGATCAGCGGCGCGTCGCGCCGGATGGCCACGGCGTCGCCATAGGTCAGCCCTTTCGACGCCAGCGACCTGGCGTCGAGCGTCACCTTCCCGGTCGGCTTGTTCCAGATGAAGATCTTCTGGATCCCGCCGCTGAGCCGGTAGTACTCCATCGAGGCCGTCTTTCCGGCGACCGAAAGGGAGAAGGTGGCCACGATCGATCCCGCACCGAGGATGATCCCCACGAGCTGCAGCAGCGTGCGCCCGAGGTGATCGCGGATGTCGCGGACCCCGTCGAGGATCGATTCGAGGAAGATCATCGCCGCCTCAATCTCCGGAGTTCACGACCGAACCGTCGACGATCCGGATGCACCGCTGCGTCCGCGCGGCGATGCTCGGATCGTGGGTCACGAGGATGATGGTCTCTTCGCCGGCGAGCTTCTCGAAAATGTCGATGATCTCCGCGCCGGTCTTCTGATCGAGATTGCCGGTCGGCTCGTCGGCGAGCACGAGCGAAGGGTCGTTGACCAGCGCACGGGCGATGGCCACGCGCTGACGCTGCCCGCCGGAGAGCTCGTTGGGGCGCGCCTTGGGACGGTTGCCGAGCCCCACGCGCGTCAGCGCGGCATGGGCGCGTTCGCGGCGTTGCTCGCGCGGCACGCCGGCGTACAGCAGCGGCAGTTCCACGTTCTTCAGCAGGCTGGCCCGCGGGAGCAGATTGAAAGTCTGAAAGATGAAACCGATCTTCCGGTTGCGGATCCGGGCCAGCGCCCGGGGGGAGAGCGCGGCCACATCTTCGCCGTCCAGCCGGTAGGTGCCGCTGGTCGGCGTGTCGAGGCAGCCGAGGATGTGCATCAGCGTCGACTTCCCCGAGCCGGACGGACCGATCACGGAGGCGAATTCGCCCTTCTCGATCGCCAGGTCGATCCCGCGCAGTGCCTGCACCGCGTTCTCGCCGGCGTCGTACGTCTTGGCGATGTCCTGCAGATGAATGATCGGTTGCATGGTCCGCCGGCTCCTACTCTTCGTCCTTCTTGTCGTTCGGAAGGGTCGGATCCTCGAGCGCAATCTCCTCGCCCGGTTTCAGCCCCTTCACGATCTCCACGCGCGTGTTGTCGGACACACCGGAGACCACCACCCGCCGTTCGAACCACGTCTTCCAGGCGTCCTTGTCGATCCGCCCGTCGTCGCTCTTCTTGCTGGTCGCCGCGGCGATGGCCTTCGCGTCGAGCTTCTTCTTCACGTAGACGATCTCGCCCTCGTCGCGCTGGTACACCGCCTCGACCGGGACGGTGAGCACCTTCTCCTTGCGTTCGCCGATCAGCTCGATGTTCGCGGTCATTCCGGAACGCAGCTCGCGTCCCTGCGCGTCGAGGTGGATCTCCACGTCGAACACTCGGACCTTGTCGTCGAGTCGGACGGCTGGCGCGATCCGGTCGACGCGTCCGGTGAAGGCCACCTTTGGAAAGGCATCGAGCGTGACCTTCACCGGCATCCCCACGCGGACCTTCCCGATGTCGACCTCGTTGACTCCCGCCTTGACGATCATCTTCGACACGTCGGCCACGGTGAACAGCACCGTCCCGGCGTTGAACGACGACACACCCGACGTGATCGACTCACCGATCTCCACGTTCTTGGTCAGGACCGTGCCGTCCATCGGCGCCACCACGTTCGATCCCTGAAACTGCTCCGGGGTCTGGTTGATCGGGATCCCGCTCTTCTCCACGATCTCGTACTTCTCCTGGGCCTTCTCGAAGTCCTGCTTCGCCGCGAGGTACTCCGACTCGCTGTCGCGGTTCTGCCGGGTGGCCAGCAGTCCCTGCAGGAAGAGGCTGTGATCGCTCTCGAAATTCTTCGTCGCCTGCTCGTAGCGGATCCGGGCCGCGCTCAGCTCGTTTTTCGTGTCGGCCAGCGACTGAGCCTGATTGAGATCGGGCTCCACGCGCGCCAGGATGTCGCCGCGCCGCACCACGTCGCCTTCGCGATGGACGATGTCGATGACCTTTCCCGACACCGCGCTCTTGACGTCGACCTTCACTTCGGGCTCGACGGTTCCGACCTCGGTGACCTTGACCTGGATGTCGGCGATCTCGGCCTTGCCGATCTTGACCGGCAACTTCGGCTCCTGATTGGAGTTGCCGCGCGCCTTCATGGCCACGAACGCGGCGACGACGATCAACGCCAGCGCGAGGCCCGAGAAGAGAGCGATCCGTTTCTTCCGCTTCGTCACAGCCATGCAGCACCTCGTCCGGTGGATTGCTGCAGGTGATAACGCTCGGCGAAGCGAAAGGTTTCAGGCAGTGCGGCCCGACGACGCTCGAATCACAGACTCGCGAGCTGCTCGTGCGGATACGTCTTCGGATCGACCTTCGGATGTGCCTCGAGGATCTTTCCCTGTTCGTCGATCACATAGGCGATGCGGCGCGCGTACTCGTCCTTCGGCGATGATGCGGCGCCGTACGCGACGCCGATCTTCCGTTCGGTGTCGCAGAGCAGCGGAAAGGGGAAGTGGAACTTCTCGGCGAAGCGCGCGTTGTCCTCCGGCGTATCGAAGCTGGCGCCGAGGATCCGGACGTTCTTCTGTTGGTACTGATCGACGAGGTCCCGGAACCCGGAACCTTCGGCCGTTCAGCCGGGGGTGTCGGCCTTGGGGAAGAACCAGAGCACCACTTTCCGGCCGCGAAGATCGCGCAGTCTGACACGCCCGCCGTGGTGGTCGGCGACGTCGAAATCGGGAGCGGGATCACCCACCTTCAGCATCGGTGCACCTCCGAAGAGAGATTGCCAGGCGAAACGCAGTGCGCCGGCGAGCGACACGGGAGCCATTGTAATGGCAGCTCAGAAATGGCGCATCATGAAGCGGATCAGTTTCTCTTTCGTTCTGGTGTAGGGCGGGTAGAGGAACTGGGTGGCGCTGAAACGCGTCGGCTGTTCGAGCACGGCGCGGGCGTTGGAGAAGGCCTCGAAACCGAACCGGCCGTGCGCCTTGCCGATCCCGCTCTCACCCACTCCGCCGAACGGCAGGTTGATCTGGAAGAAATGGAGCAGTGTGTCGTTGACCACGGTTCCGCCGGCGCGCGTGCGCGCCAGGACCGTCCGCACGACCGCGCGCGAACGGCTGAAGACATACAGCACGAGCGGGCGGTCGCGCTCGGCAACGATTCGCAGCGCTTCGTCGAGATTCCGGTAGCGGATCACCGGGAGCACGGGGCCGAAGATCTCTTCCCGCATGAGCGCGGAGTCGGGCGGCACGTCGCTGATGATCGTCGGCGCCACGCGGCGCCCTTCGAACACGCCCCCGGCGACGATCCGCGCGCCGTGCGCCACGGCGTCGTCGAACAGGCGCCGGATCCGCCCTGCGTGGCGGTCGTTCACGAGCAGCCCGCTTTCGTGCGCCAGGCGCTGCAGGCGCCCCAGGAAGTCGTCGTACACCGACTCGTCGACCAGCGCGTAGTCGGGAGCGATGCAGATCTGGCCGGAATTGAAGAACTTTCCCCAGGCGATCTTCTTCGCCGCTTCCTCGACGTTCGCGGTCCGATCGACGATGACCGGCGACTTGCCGCCGAGCTCCAGAGTGACCGACGTCAGGTGCTCGGCGGCAGCGGACATCACGATCCGCCCGACCGCCGCACTCCCGGTGAAGAAGATGTGATCGAACTTGCGGCGCAGCAGCAGCTCGGCGACCGCGGCGTCTCCTTCGATCACCACCGCCTCGCTCTCATCGAACAGGTCGGCAATGATCCGGCGCATGCAGGCACTGGCCTTCGGCGTCATCTCCGACGGTTTGATCATCATCGTGTTGCCGGCGGCAATCGCCGACACCACCGGCCCGAGCGTCAGATTGATCGGAAAGTTCCACGGCGAAATGATGAGCACGACCCCCTTCGGTTCGTGCACGATCCGGGAGCGCGATCCGAACAGTGCCAGCGGCGTGGAGACGCGGTGCGGCTTCATCCAGCTCCGCAGGTGGCGCATGGCGTGCCGTGCCTCGGAGACCGCGGGAAAGATCTCCGAGAGGTCCACCTCCGCCGCCGGCTTGCGGAAGTCCTCCCACAGCGCCGCCGCGATCTCGTCACGGCGCGCCAGCAGCGCGTCGTGCAGCCGGCGGATCTTTGCCACCCGCTCGGCGCTCCCCGAGGCCGCGATCTCCGCTCTCCGCGCCTGCTGCCGGGCGTAGATCCGCTCGATGTCCGCGGCCACGGAGGGAATGGCGAGGCGTGGCTCGACGGACATGCCGTTCGATTTTACGGGAAATCGATTTCCGCGATGTCCGTGAACCGGAGGTACTGCCAGGTTCCGCTCGAAGGCTCGCGCCCCACGAAGTCAACCTCGTTGCCCAGGCACGCGTCGCGGAAATACGCCGCCGTCTTCTCGCCCGATTTCATCTCCACGTTCACCATCAGCGTCGGGCCGAGCGAGCAGCACGGCGCGTAGGGCGCGGAGCTCGCTGGGCCGACGATCTTCGCCACGTCGCCCTTGGCCGGCTTGAAGTCCGTCCCGTCCGGCTTGCAAAAGTTCGCCACGTCGCTCTTCGCATAGCCGCTGAATACGACGAGATAGGCGAACTGCGAGGTGCCGATGTCCAGCACGTGCGTGTCGCCATTGGTCATCTTCACCGTCACCGTCGGATGCGGTGAGGTCAGCGTCAGGTCGAGCGTGGCGTCGCCCGAGGGGCTGTACGAGAAGCCCTGCGAATCGAATGCGAAATCCGTCACCGTGATCGTCGTCGGACGGTTGTTCGGGACCACCAGGGTGTATTTGCCGTCCTTCGCGGTGCCGTTGCGATTGGAATAGGCAGACCCGCTGGAGACGATGGCCCCGGGCACCGGGTTCCCGGCGACATCGCGCACCACGCCGGTGATCGTCGCAGTGGGCAGGGTCTGAACGGCGCGCTTGCGCACGGCCGCTGCGAGTGGAAGGGTCAGCAACGACAGCATCACGGGGCAGAGAACTCGACGCAGGGACATGAAATCTCCTCAGTTGATGGAATGCATACGGATGCGAGCAACGGAGTGTCGGGCCGAGTCCGCGACGATCTTTCAGTTCATCCCGAAAGGAACGAAGACTGCGTGAGGTCCGGCCGCTGCACACGCCTAATATACGCGCATGGAGGAGTTTCCTGCCGCCCCCTGGCCCACGGTGCTCAAAGTCTCTTCGTCGCTGACGACGCTGCTGGCCGTTGCCGTCGGATACGGTCTGCTGAAGACCATGCCGGCTTACGGCGTTCCTCATCGCATCGCCGTCCTGGTTGTCAGCACGATCCCGTTGATGCTGGTCGGAAGTTTTCTTTTCATCATCAGCGGCTTCGGCCTGGAAGGGCGGACACTGCTCGTACGGCGCGTCCTCTGGTCGACGCGCATCGACCTCTCCGATCTTCGGCGCATGGCCTTCGATCCGATGGCCATCAAGGGCGCCGTCCGTCTCCTGGGCAACGGCGGGCTGTTCTCGTTTTCGGGGCTCTACCGCACGAAGGTGCTCGGACGCTTCCGTCTCTTCGCCACCGATCCCGGGAACGCCGTGGTGCTGGTCCGGCAGTCGAGGACCGTGGTGATCACGCCCGCCGATCCGCAGGCGTTCATCGCCCGTCTCCGGCAGCAGTTTCCGCACGTCGAATGTAGTCCTGACGCAGGATCGCGTAGTACTCCAGATCGACGTACTCGTCCCACTTCCTGACATGCTGGCGCATCGTCCCTTCGTGCTGCATGCCGAGCTTGCGGAGGACGCGTCCCGATGCCGGATTGCGGACGAAGTGACAGGCGAAGATGCGATTCAGCGACAGCGACTCGAATCCGAACCGCACGACCGCCCCGGCGGCCTCGGTGGCATAGCCCAGTCCCCAGTACGGGACGCCGATCCAGTAGCCGAGCTCGGCGTGGTTGTGATCCGCCTTGACGTGCAGCCCGACCGTACCGGCGAGATCTTCCGTCGCCCGGATGACAACGGCGAAGACGTGCTCGCCGTTGGCGCGCAACGCGTCGTGGCTGGCGATCCACCGTTCCGCTTCCTCGAATGGATACGGATGCGGGATGCGCAGCGTGTTCTGTGCGACCTCACGGGCACCGATCAGGCGGTGCATCGCCGGTGCGTCGGCGAGTGTGTAATTCCGCAGCAGCAGCCGCTCGGTCGTCAGCATCGAATGGGGTCAGGTCTTGAATTTGGTATTTGCTACACCCTGTGGAAAATACCAAATTCAAGACCTGACCCCATTCTACGCGGTGGTCACTACGACGTCCCGCACCCGCTGCTCGATCTCGTCCCATTTCGGCTCGGTGCGCTCCCGCTCCATCGCGTCGAACAACGAGCGGAGGGACCGGTAGGCGTCGCCGGGATCGGAGGCCTCGTGCAGCAGCGCCGCGGGATCGATCCCGCGCGCGGCGAGCCAGGCGTCGACCGCATCGCGCGTCTCGGGAACGGTGGGCCGGATGAGGCGGCGAACCACGCTCCGCACGCGTTCGCTGCGCCGGGCGCGTGCAATCCCCAGCCACACCAGGAGCAGCAGCACGGCGGCTCCGGCAACCCAGGGAGCGAGCGTCGCCGGCGACGGCGCGCCCCGCCAGACCTTCTGCAGGGCGGGAGGAGGGGCTTGCGGCGCGGCCGAGGCCACGGTGAGCGTCGCCGCACTGCAGCGGAGATCGCGTCGGACGGCACCCGGCGTCAGGACCCGCGAGGAGATCGCCGGAACCGTGAACGTCCCGCCCCGCGCCGGGAAGAACAGGTACTGCCAGCTCCGTGTCATCGTCGCGTCGTCGCCGGTGCGGGTCACGTCGACGCCGCGGTCGACGATCTGCACGGTCGCCGCGGGCTTCGTCTCCATCTCCGGCGGGGGCGCGCCCCGCAGGTTCGCCCTCCCCGAGAGCTGCACGACGACGGCAACCGGCCCGCCGTTGCGCTGCACCGGTGAGCCGCAGCGCATGTCGATGTTCCCCACCGCCGCGACCGGGGGCCCGTCGGGAACGGGACGCGCGCGGATCCCCAGCGGCGCCGAGCGGCGAAGCACGTCCACCTCCGTTCCCTCGAAGAGCCCGAACGGATCGCCGGTGCGAACGCGCTTGATGATCGACGCGCTCACCACCATCGACGGAACGGTCAGCGATCCCGCGTTCAGCGGAAAGAGGGCAACGCGCCGGATGGCCACCTTCTGCACCACGACCCCGTCGATCATGATCTCTTCCGGATGATCGGAGCGCGTGTCGAGCTCCTCGGTCCAGAAGTCGTCGAGCTTCGGAATCTTCCAGATCGCGTACTGCTGCACGCTGGCGGCGTTGTAAAGCGTCCAGGTGACGACGACCTCTTCGCCGGTGAAGACGCTCGTCCGGTCGGCCTCGGCCACGAGAAAGATCGGATCGCGCCCGCTGGCCATCAGCTCGTGCAGAATCTTCTCCGGATCGTTCGATCCCGCCGCCGCGTCGGGAAGCACCTGGATGGTGATCGGCGCGAGCGTCTCCACCTGCCCGCCGCTGCCGTGCAGCGTGACCGGGCCGACCGTCCCCTCCCCCGCCGCTGTCGGGTGCGCGCTGTATCGAAAGACCTTCCGCCGCGACGATTCCCCGTTGATCCATTCGAATTCCGTGGAGACCGAAGGCGGGCCGTCGAGAGCCAGATTGCGGAGTGGAATGTTGACGGAATCGAGCGAGGCAAACGCATCTTCGAGCGTCACCGTGATGGTCACGGAGTCGTCGAGCTGCATCGTCCGCTTATCGACCGAGATCTCGTTGGCGGATGCGCTGCGAATTCCGAATGACGCATACAGAATGACGAAGAGGATCGCGAAGCGGAGGATTCTCATTCGAGATTCGAGACTCGAAGTTCACCAGCCCACATGCACCCGCTCCGTTCCCTTCTGATGCATCCTTCGCAGTTCCTCCTGCTCCTGTTGCTGCACCGAGCGGAGGAGCGCCTCGTCGGCGGCATTACGGTTCTGCCGCGTGTCGGACGGCGCCGGCTGATTCTGCGACTGCTTCGGCTGCGGCGAGGATCCCTTCTGCGGCGGATGGCCGCCCCCGCCTCCCTGCTGCTGCGCGGCGGCCTTCCGCGCCAGTGCGATTTCCAGGTTGCGCTTCGCGGCGCCGTCGGCCGGGCGGAGGCGCAGCACGCCGGTGTAGTCGCGGATCGCGGAGTCCCAGGCCTTGGACGCCAGGGCGCTCGTGCCGCGGTTGAAGAGCGCGTCGGCGCGCAGACGGGGATCGGTCATCGCCCGCGCCAGCGTCGACGATCCTCCTTCGCGATTGCCGGCCGCGACCTGTGCCGTGCCGAGGTTGTAGGCGCGTTGCGTCGACGGATCAATGGCGTTCGCCTTTCCGAACGCCGCCACCGCGGCGTCGTACCGCTTGTGCACGAACGCCTCGACGCCGCGCGCGGTGGCCGCGTGGGAGTTGGTGTCGTGCCACCACTGCGCGAGGTGAAGGGTCAGCAGCAGCGCGGCGATCATTCCGCCCCCCGATTGAGCAGCGATCCGCCGAGGAGTGCGAAGAAGGCGAACGCCAGCGGCCACTGGTAGCGCTCGATCGGCAGCAGCACGTTCTTCTTCTGCTCCCGCCCGCGGGAGGCGCGGCGAGCGTGTCGAGGTCGTGCTCCCCGAACGGATTGGCGTAAAACCGCCCGCCCGTATCGCGAGCCACCCGTTCGAGCACTTCCGGGTGCGCGTACGTGTGCACCACGTCGCCGTTGTCGTCACGCAGATCGCCGCCGTCCGCCCGCGGGATCGTGCTCCCCTCGGTCGAACCGACGACGATCGTCGAGACGGCGATTCCCCGGCGCCCTGCCTGACGCAGCGCGTCGTCCAGACTCGAGCCCTGGTCCTCGCCGTCGCTGATCACTACCACGTCCCCCTTCTGCGTCGGATCGGAATCGAGGAGGTGCATCGCCGACAGGATCGCCGCGCCGAGGTCCGTCCCCGCGACCGCGACCTCGCCCGTCTGCAGTGAGTCGACGAGCTCCGAGACCGCTTCGCCGTCGCTGGTGAGTGGCGAGACGACCTCGGGACGAAACTCGAAGACCACCAGTCCGACCCGCCCCGGGTTCGCGGCGATGATCCGTTTGCTGATCGCTTTCGCCGCGTCGAGGCGCGAGACGCCGACGTCGGTGGCCCCCATGCTGTCGGAGACGTCGAGCGCGATGATGCGGTTTCGTTCGCGCTCCTGCATCGGAACGAGGCGGAATCCGGCGCGGGGACCGGCCAGGGCCACGGCGGCGCCGAGCAGCGAAACCGCGATGACGTACGGGCGGGCGGCGCGGGCGGGATTGAC
>Ga0075272_1000351_pt1 | contig 9969 bp, 9 predicted proteins | sample SF_Rice_5C_0N_40_FD_69776 | JGI IMG/M metagenome (GOLD analysis project Ga0075272, IMG submission 69776) | Rice paddy soil microbial communities from Twitchell Island, California, USA - SF_Rice_5C_0N_404 | ecosystem: Environmental > Terrestrial > Soil > Paddy field/soil | place: USA: Twitchell... | reverse complement strand
GGCGTCGGCGGCGACCAGGTGAAGCTGTACATCGGCTACCTGCGCCGCAAGCTCTGCCCGGACGCGCCGGACAGCGTGCCGATCGAGACCGTGCGCGGCTTCGGCTACCGCTACGCGGCGCCGGCAAAGAGCCTCTAGTCGCCGACGAGCTCGCGGACGCGCGCGGAGAGCTCGGCCGGCGAGAACGGCTTGCGCACGTACGCGTCCGCGCCGGCCTCGAAGCCGGTGCGCACGTCGGAATCCTGCGCCTTCGCCGTCAGCAGCAGGAGCTGCATCCCGTGTAGGTCGCTGTCGGCGCGGATCCTTCGCACGACCTCGATCCCGTCGGGAGGCGGCATGCCGATGTCGAGCACGGCGACGTCGGGCCGCCGCGCGTGCGCGAGCGCCAGCGCCTCGTCGCCCGAGCGAGCGGTGACGACGTCGAAGCCGTCGCGCGTCAGCCGGGTGGCGACGAGGAGCAGGATGTCCTCGTCGTCCTCGGCGACGAGGACGAGACCCCGGCTCATGCGACGAGCTCCGGCTCGGGCGACGTGTCCTGCACCCGCGCCGGCAGCTCGAGCCGGAACGCGCTGCCGCCTTCCTCGCGCCGAGACGCCGTGACCGTCCCGCCGTGCGCCTCGACGACGGCGCGCACGATGAAGAGGCCGAGACCGGTCCCCTGCACTTCGGCCTTGACGGCGCTGGGCGATCGGTAGAAGCGCTCGAACACGCGCTCCTCCTCGCCCGGCTCGATGCCGAGGCCGGTGTCGAGGATCTCGATCGTGCTGCCGCCCCCGGTCCGCTGGACGCGCACGTCCACGCTGCCGCCCGCCGGCGTGAACTTGATCCCGTTCGAGATGAGGTTGTCGAGGATCTGCAGCAGCCGCCGCCGGTCGCAGCGGGCCGGAACGGGCTCGTCGCCGTGAAGCGTCAGCGTGACGCCCTTCTGGTCGGCGCGCGCCCGCATCTCGATCACGGACTGGTCGCACAGCGCGAGCAGATCGACCTCGTCGAGACTGAGCATCAGGCGCCCGGATTGCAGACGCGCGGCGAGCAGCAGGTCGTCGACGAGGCGGAGCAGCCGGTCGGAGCTGCGCGCGACGACCTCGAGGAAGCCGCGGCGCTCCGCGTCGAGGGGCGCGCTGTCCTCGTCGAGCGCGAGCTCGACGTAGCCGATGATCGACGTGAGCGGCGTGCGCAGGTCGTGTGAGACGAGCGCGACGAACTCGTCCTTCAGCCGGTCGGCTTCGACGAGACGCGCGTTTTGCTCCACGAGCAGGCGCCGCGCCGACTCGGCCGTGCGTCGTGCGTCCTCCTCGCGGTAGCGCAGCCGCTCGAGCATCCGCAGGATGCCTGCGAGTCGCCCGAGGACGAGCGCTGCGAGTGCGGCGCCGAGCGCTGCGAAGACCCAGACGCCGATGATGTGGCCGCGGGCGTCCGCGATGACGCGGGCGACCGGAACCGTGAGCAGGGCGGCTGCGAGCGACGCGATTCGCCAGCGGCTCACATGGCGGCTATCGGTACGCGCGGGCCGGGAGAGCTCGCGCATCGACGGGTGCAGCGCGGCGACGCCGAAGAACAGGTAGGAGGCCATCCACCCCCAGTCGACCCAGTCGCCGTTCATGTAGGTAGAGCCGCTCAGCCAGTTCGCCTCGTCACCGAGGAGCTGCGATCCGGCGCCGAGCACGAGGAGGAGGAAGGCCGGGGTCCGCCAGGCCGGCGACGCGAAGAAGCCGGCGTAGGCGCCGAGCAGGACGATGTCCATGAACGGGTACATGCCCCCGAGGACGATCCGCGCCCCGAGCGGGCCGCCCTGGTGGAGGGCCGGCGCCATGATGAAGAGCCACTGGAAGACGGCGAACGCGAGGGTCACGATCAGGCCGTCGACCATCGCGCCGATGCGGCGGAAGCCGCCCGAGCTCGCGACGAGCATGAGCGCCATCGCCGCCAGCAGCGGGTAGCCGCCCAGATAGAGATAGTCGGCCGGGGACGGCGTCGACCAGTTCGGGTAGACGTCGAAGACGACGTCGCCGGCGAAGAACAGTGCCTGACCGGCGGCGAACAGGTACCACGGCAGCGCCGGCTTCGGCCGGAAACGCCGGATGCCGTACAGGATTCCGGCGATCGACGCCACCGCGAACACCTCGTACAGGACGAGCTGCACGTCGCCGCCGGACGGGAAGAGGAAGTAGACCGCCGAGAGGACGAGGCCTGCCGTCAGCACGGCCGCGCCCGGGCGGAAATCGCGCTGGACCGTCACCGCCTAAGGGTAAGTCCTCAATCCAGAAAGTCGAGCATCGCGGCGGCGACCTCCGCGGGCTTGTCCTCCTGGAGGAAGTGCCCGGCGCCCGCGACGACGACCGGGGGCCCCGCGCCGGGGATGAGCTCGGAGAACCAGGTCGCGAGGGCCGGCGGGAGCGCGCGGTCCTCCGCTCCCCAGACGACGAGGGTCGGCTTCGTCCACGAGCGCAGCGCGTCCCGGACCTGGTTCATCGGCGCCGTGTTCGGGTGATCCTCCTCGGCGGGAACGAGCTCCGGGAACGCCAGCACGCCCGCCTTGGACTCCGGTGTGGGGAAGGGCTCCGCATAGGCCGCGCGGACGTCGTCGGCGAGGCCGCCGGCCGTCCCCGACTCGACGAGGCGCGCGGGGTCGACGTCGCCGCCCGCCGCGCGCACGACGTCGCGGAAGCGGAGCCAGATCTCGCTCGGCGGCCGGCCGCCGCCGATGCCCGTGTCGAGGACGACGAGCCGGTCGACGAGCTCCTCGTGCTCGACCGCGAAGCGCAGACCGATCGGGCCGCCCCAGTCGTGCACGACGAGCGTCAGCCCGTGCAGGCCGAGTGCCTCGACGAGCCGCTCGATCGACGCGACGTGGCGGTCGTACGTGTACCACTCGACGTCCTCGGGCTTGTCGGAGCGGCCGAACCCGAAGAGGTCGGGCGCGACCGCGCGGCGGCCGGACGCGACGAGCGGGGGGATGACGTTTCGCCACAGGTACGACGAGGTCGGCTCGCCGTGCAGGAGCAGCACCGGCGGACCGCCGCCTTCGTCGACGTAGTGCATGTGCAGCCCGTCGACGTCGAGGTACGGCACTACGTGGAGCCGGTCGCGCGCGCCAGCCGCACGGCCTCGGCCGCGCCGTCCGTCCACGGCTCGCCGTGCCCGAAGAGGATGGTCGCAGCGTCGACGTGCTCGATGTGCGAGAGGGAGTCGATCATCGTCGAGCTGGAGAGGTTGAACGCCCTCGGCAGGAGCTGAGGGCCGCGGCCGCCCGTGAGCGGGTTGAGCGTGCAGATGAGGTCGCCGACCGCGAGCGCGCGGCTCGACTCGATCCAGAAGCACACGTGGCCGGTCGTGTGACCGGGCGTGTGGATCACGCGCGGATGGCCGGGCACGTCGAGAACGTCGCCGTCGGCGAAGGTCGTAACCTCGGCGATCGCCTTCGGCACGCCGGAGGCGGCGAAGTGCCCGAGCAGCTTCCATGCGTGGGGGTAGCGGAGATACGCCAGGAGCGACGACTCCTTCTTGCCGAAAGCCTTCTTCGTCCTCGCCAGGTTCTCGTCGTTCGCGTGCACGTAGACGGGGATCCCCAGCTCCGAGCGCAGCGGTTCGGCGAAGCCGGTGTGATCCGCGTGCGCGTGCGTGAGGACGACCGCGGCGACGTCCCTCGTCGTCCGGCCGAGCAGTGCCAGGCCGCGGTCGAGCTGCGGCCGGTACGCCGGTGCGCCGGCGTCGAGAACGGTGACGCGGCCGCCCTCCTCGAGGAGGTACCAGTTGACGAGATCCGTGCCGAGGCGGACGACGCCGTCGGCGACGAGGACCGGCTGCCTTTCCCGGGCGAGCACCCCGGCACCATAGACAAGTGAGGCCGGACGGGCTGCGGCCCACCGCCCGGCCTCAGGAGGTGGAGATGCCGGTCCCCGTCGAAACTTGCGCGCGCGGGATCTCGATCGCCGGCCGGCGGCGGAGGGCCCGGGCCGCGCCGAGCGCGGCAGCGATGCCGGCGCTGCCGGCCACCACGAATGCGAGCTCGGTTCCGCCCCGCGCGCAGAGCCAGCCGGCGAGCAGGCCCGCGACCGGCCCGGTGCCGTTGAAGGCGTAGAAGTACAGGCCGATGATGCGGCCGCGGAGATGGTCGGGCGCCGCGAGCTGCATCGACGCGTTCGAGTTCGCCGACCACGCGGTGAAGCCCGCGCCGACGAGGAACAGGAGCAGGCCCGCGGCGTACACATTCCTCGCCGGCCCCAGCAGCAGCTCGGCGACGGTGAAGACGAGTGCGCCGCTGAGCATGACCCGCGTCGAGGCACGCGCCCGCGATGCGGCGAAGAGCGCGCCGGCGAGCGCGCCGGCCCCGAAGACCGCGGAGAGGAATCCGTAGACGGTTCCCTGCCCGTGGAGCGTGATCTTCGCGAGCACCGGTAGCGTGACGTTGAAGTTGAAGCAGAAGGTGCTGAGCGCCACGGTCAGCCCGAGAACGGCGAGCAGGCGCGGCTGGCGGCGCACGTAGGCGAGCCCTTCGCGCGTGCCGGCAAGGATGCGGGGCCGCTCGAACTCCTGCAGCGCGAAGAACTCGCTCGTGCGCATCGCGAGCAGGCCGACGAGGACGGCCAGGAAGCTGATCGTGTTGACGAGGAAGCAGGCGCCGACGCCGGCGAAGCCGAGCATGATGCCGGCGATCGACGGGCCGAAGATGCGCGACGCGTTGAAGAGGCTCGAGTTGAGCGCGATTGCGTTCGGCAGCGCCTCGCGCCCGACCATCCGGTAGGTCAGCTGCTGGCGCGACGGCACGTCGAGGACGAGCACCATGCCGTTGAGGAAGGCGATCGCGTACAGCATCCACGGCTGCGCGACACCTGCGATGGCGATCCAGGTGAGCACCGCCGCGCTGACCGTCTGCGCTGCCTGCGTGCCGATGACGAGGCGCCTCGCGTCGAGCCGGTCGGTGAGGACGCCGGCGAAGAGCCCGAAGATGGAGAACGGCAGGAACTGCGCGAACGCCATGATCCCGACTGCGAACGCGTCGTTGTGGGTGAGCTGGAGCACGAACCAGCCGAGCGCGATGCGCTGCATCCACGATCCGCTCTGGGACACGAGCTGTCCGGCGAAGAAGAGGCGGTAGTTGCGATAGCGCAGGCTGGAGAAGGTCCGGCGGTTGAAGCGGGCGAACGCCGCCGTCATCGGCGCTCCTCCTCCGGGATGAGCTTGCGCAGCGGCGCCGCGGCCGCCTCGACGGCGGCCAGCTCGTCGGGGTCGAGCTCGCGCAGGCGGCTCGTGAGCCACGCGGTCCGCCGGGAGCGGACACGGCGGAGCAGCTTCTGACCCTCGTCGGTGAGGGCGATGCCGACGCAGCGGCGGTCGTCGTCGCGGGTCGTCCGCGTGACGAGCCCGTCGCGCTCGAGCCGGTCGACGTGCTTCGTCATGGCCGGTGGCGAGACTCGCTCCTTCGCCGCGAGCCCTCGGATCCCGATCCCCGGCTCGTACTTGATGGTGACGAGGAGCGAGACCTGCTCCGGCGAGATCCCGAGCGCCCGGGCCTCGCGCCGCAGCTCGCGGCCCACCTGCAGGAGGGTCGGGCGCAGCGCCTCCGCGAGCACCGCCGGGTCTGTCGTCACCTCGGGCATTCGTTAACCTGGTTAACGATAGCACGAGGCGTCAGTGCGTGGTTGCGACCTCCGAGTTCACCGTCGCCTGGAACGGAACCGTGTTGGTGGTCAGCTGGTTGCCGCGCAAAGCGGCCTCGGACTGGAAGCTCGCGAGGACGCCGACGCCCGCCGTCCCGACGACGGTGTTGTGCTCGATCGAGCACATCGAGCGGTCGTTGCACCAGATGCCGATGCCGTGCGCGTCGCGCACCTCGTTGTCCATCACCATCCCCATCGACATCTCCGTCACCGAGATCCCGCGCATGGTCGTGCGGCTCACGTGGTTGTCCGTCACCTGCGTCATCGAGGAGTGGGTCGTGATCCCCTCCATGCCGCCGGTGATCGTGCAGCCCTCGACCATGCTCATCCCCATGTTCATGTTGTAGGAGATGTCGATTCCCTGGCCGAGCGGGTTGCCGAGCATGTCGACCGTGCAGTTCTTGATGACCACCCCGGCGAGGCGGACGTGGATCCCGTCGAGCTTGGAGCCCGAGACGGAGACGCGGTCGAGCACCGTCCCGCGGTAGCCGTCGATCGTGATGCCGTTCTCGCCGCCGACGACCGAGACGTTCCGGATCGTGACGCCGCGTGCGCGAACGACGATGCCGCCGCGCACGACTGCGCCCGGCTCGCCGACGAGCACCTCGCGGCGCGTGATCACGAGCGGCCCCTGGTGCACGCCCGCCGCGAGGTGGACGACCGGCGGGCGCAGCGCGTACGCGGTCGCGCCCGCCCCGGCGAGGACGATGCCGGCCGACACGGCCACCGCCGCGCCGAGTCGCCCGAGCTCGCCGCCGTCCTCCGCGTACGACAGCCGGAGCAGCGGGAAGCCGGCATGGCCGAGCAGCTGTGCCACGAGCCACGCGCCCGCGAACAGCAGGAGCGCCTGCCCGAGGGGGGCCGCGACGCCCGCCGCGCGCATCGCAGCGAGCAGCAGGCCCAGCTCGAGGGCGCCGAGCGGGAGCGTCGCCCAGGCGGGCTGGTAGCGCAGGAGCGGGTGGTAGACCTGGACGTCGAGCGCGAGGCCGATGCCGAGCATGAGGCCGGCTGCCTCGACCGGCCACCAGCGATGCTCGGCGGCCGCGAGCGCGCACGCGGCGGCGAGCACCGGCAGCACGGCGGCGATGCGCGACTCGATGCGTCCTCTCAGCGTGTACGACATCGGCGCAGGAAGGCGTGGGCGACGTATTTCGCACCGGTGAGCGTGTCCGCGGCGGGAAACGCCCACTGCGCGGAGACGCCGGCGAGGGCGAGCGTGCGCGAGTCGTCGGTGAGCGCCGGCACGCTTCCGTCGGGGTCGAGGACGATCCAGTCGTCGACCGTCTCCAGACCGTGCTCGTCGACGAGGCGCGCGAGCAGCGGGTCGTGCCGGAAGCCGCGCCGGAAGCCTGTCGCACAGATGACCTGTCGCGACCCGTTCACCGACTCCTCTACCCGGAAGCGGTCCTCCATCGTCGCCGTCGCGAGCGGCTCGTCGAAGCGGCGTCCCGGCGGGTACGAGGGCGCGAGCAGCATGCGCAGCTTCGCTGCGCGCTCCTCCCGCCCGAGTCGGTGGAAGCCGGCGAGCCCGCGCCGCGAGAGATACTCGCGCGGCACGTTCAGCGGCCGGCGCACCGGCTCGCGTCGCCGCACCGAGACGACCTCGGCACCGGCCGCGAGCGCGTTGAGCCATTCGGTCGCGGCGGCGAGGCCCGCGCCGACGACGGTCACCGTCGACTCGTACTCGTGGGGCTCGTAGGAGTGGACGACACGGGGGTCGTCCCGCAGCCCGCCCGGGACGTTGAGGCCCGGATGACCCGGCGCGAGCAGCACGTGCCGGAAGGCGCCGTGGCCGTCGAGCTCGAAGCCGTCCTCGACGGCGCGCACGCGCGCGACGCGCGTGCGGCGCAGGCTGCGGTCCCAGCCGCTGCGGTCGCGCAGCCCTTCCACGTGATCGAGGAACTCGTCCAGCGTCGGGTGGTAGCGGTCGACGAGCGTGCCCAGGAGCGGCCCCGGCGACCGGCGCCGCACCGCGGAGCGGAACGAGAGGCCCGGGAACGACGCCGCCAGGCAGTGCCCGTCGCTCTCGGAGCGCATCTCGCGCTGGTGGATCGCTGCCGCGTGACGGCGAAAGGTGGACGCGGGATCGTCGTCGGGACCCAAGACCACGATTTCCTCCGGCTCGAGCTCGCGGCGCAGCGACTGGTAGGCCGTGAAGCCGGCGATCCCGGAACCGACGATCGCAACGGTCACTTCACGGAGCCCGCGAGCAGCCCCTGCACGAAGTAGCGCTGGAACGCGAGGAACACGCACAGCGGGACCACGAGCGAGATGAACGAGGCCGGCGCGATGATGTCGATGCTCGTCCCGAACTCGCGCAGCTGGCCGGCGATCCACACCGTGATCGGCGTCGTGTTCTGGCCGAAGGTGAGCGCGACGAGAAGGTCGTTCCACGTCCAGAGGAACTGGAAGATCGCGAGCGACGCGATCGCGGGGAGGCCGAGCGGCAGGATCAGCCGCAGGAAGATGACGATCTCCTTCGCGCCGTCGATGCGCGCCGATTCGAGGATGTCCTTCGGAAGCCCGACGAAGAAGTTTCGCAACAGGAAGATCGCGAAGGGCAGCCCGAACGCGACGTGGAAGAGCGCGATGCCCTCCCACGTGTCGAACAGCCCGAAGGTGTCGTACAGCTTGAACATCGGGATGAGCGCCATCTGCAGCGGGACGACGAGCAGGCCGATGACGCCGACGAACAACCAGTCGCGGCCCGGGAAGTCGAGCCACGCGAACGCGTAGCCGGCCATCGCGCCGATGAGGACCACGAGGAGCGTATTGCCGACGGCGATGTACGCGGTCGTCTTGAGCGCCTGGATGAGGCCCGAGTTGTGGAACAGCGCGTTGTAGTTCGACCAGGTCGCGACGCTCGGATGCGAGAAGATCTGCCACCAGCCCTTCGAGGCGAGCGCGGACGCGGGCAGGATCGACGTGATGAAGAGGCCGATGGTCGGCACGAGCCACGCCGCGCCGAGCACGACGAGCACGATGCGCACGGGCGCCCGCGCGACGAAGCGCAGGATCTTCGCCGCCGCGCTGTCGCGCGGCGCCGGGATGACGATCGACTCGGCGGCGGCGGCCATCAGATCTCTCTCCTGAAGCGGCGGATGTTGAGTGCGAGCACCGGGATGACGAGCAGGAACAGGAACACCGCAATGGCGGAGCCGAGTCCGAAGTTCCCGCCGCCCTGGAAGGCGGTGAAGTACATCGCCAGCGCGATGACGTTCGCCTTCGCATACTCCGACTGCGGCGCGAGCGCGAAGACGATGTCGAAGACCTTGAGGACGTTGATGATCATCGTGACGAAGACGACGCTCAGCACCGGTGCGAGGAGTGGCACGGTCACGCGCCGGAACGTCTGCCACTCGGTGGCGCCGTCCGTGCGCGCCGCCTCGAGCACGTCGCGCGGCATCGCGGAGAGCCCGGCCCCGATCACGACCATCGCGAACCCGGCCCAGATCCAGATGTACGCGATGAGGAGCGACGGCACGATCAGGTTCGACCCGAGCCAGGCGTAGCCGCCGAACGGCTTCGCGAACGTCGCCGCGCCGATTCCGGCGTTGTACGTCCCCGCCGGGACCTTCGAGAAGTCGAACGTCCCGTCCGCCTTCGTCTTCGTCGACTGCACCACCTTGCCCGATGCGTCGCGCAGCTCGACGGTGACGCCGGGGATGCCGAGCTCCTGCTTCTCGACGACGCCGACCTTGCCGCCGCCCGGCTTGAAGTCGCGCCAGACGGTGCCGACGACGTCACCGGGCTTCGGTGCCGGCTTCACCGCCTGTGCCGCGCCGCCCGGCACCTGGTCGGGCGGGATGCCGGTGAGGCCGAGCAGCGCCACTCCGCCCGGGTGGAGCGGCGTCTTCAGGGTCATCGCGCCGCCCTTCTGCTGCAGCGCCGGCGTCGACGGAAGCGCCGACGACAGGACGCCTGCGGGGCTGACGGCGCCCGAGACGACCTTGCCGAGCGCGTTGATCGCGCCGAGGCCCGGATCCTGCTGGTACATGATCCGCCACGTCACACCGGTCGCGAAGGCGGAGATCGCCATCGGCAGGAAGACGACGGTCTTGAACGCGACCGCCCAGCGGACGTGCTCGGTGAGCACGGCGAACAGGAGCCCGATGGCGGTGACGAGCGCCGGCACGACCGCGACCCAGATCGCGTTGTTCTTGATCGCCGTCGTCAGCGTCGACGTCGTGAACAGCGTCTTGTAGTTGTCGATCCCGACCCAGTGCCCGAAGAAGCCGGTCTGGCCGAAGAAGCTGCGGATGATCGTGTAGACGGCCGGATAGACCATCCACACGCCGAGCATGAACAG
>Ga0075272_1000350_pt1 | contig 9986 bp, 9 predicted proteins | sample SF_Rice_5C_0N_40_FD_69776 | JGI IMG/M metagenome (GOLD analysis project Ga0075272, IMG submission 69776) | Rice paddy soil microbial communities from Twitchell Island, California, USA - SF_Rice_5C_0N_404 | ecosystem: Environmental > Terrestrial > Soil > Paddy field/soil | place: USA: Twitchell... | reverse complement strand
CGGCGGAAAACGGCGACGAAGCGCTCATGTTGAGCGGAACGCCAGGCATCGTCGAGAACTGCGACTGGGCGGCGGGGCCGAAGACAGTTGCCTCCTTCGCCGCTTTCTTGCTGTACTCGATCGCACTCGCGGCCGGCGGCTTCGGGATCGCCAGGGTGGAGGCGAGATCGGCGACCGGCGGATGCTGCTGCGGGATCTCGAAGTCCACCTGCCTTCCGGCAGCCCCGATCGAAAACACCAGAACGAGACCCGGAGCAAAAACTCGAAAGAAGGGGACTCGCATGCATCGCCTCCTGCTCGACTGAGCCGCAGTTGAGTGCCTTGGGATGCCTGGGGTGCGGTTTGTTGTCGACGGGATGTTATCTCAAGTTCGCGCCCCCCCGGGTCAGAGCTCGATTTGGGCCCCGAGTTCCACCACCCGGTTGGGCGGGAGGCGGAAGAAGCGAGCGGCCCCGGCAGCGTTGCGCACCATCCAGGCGAAGATCCGCTCGCGCCACATGGCCATACCGCTCGGCCGTTTCGTGACGATCAACGTCTCACGCCCGAGGAAGTACGTGGTGTCCATCGGAGGGACTTTGGGGCCACGGTCTCCCATGGTAGCCAGCAATTCGGGAACATTTCGTTCTTCCATGAACCCGTAGCGCCCGACGACCCGATAGATGCCGTCGCCGAGAGCGTCGACGCGCATCCGCTCGTCGTCGCGGAGGTGAGATACCTCTTCGGCGACGACGCTGAGCAGGATCACGTTTTCATGCAGGGCCTTGTAGTGTTTGAGGCTGTGTAAGAGCGCCGAGGGGACGACGTTGCTGTTCCGATGCATGAAGACCGCGGTCCCTGGAACGCGGATGGGCGGACGGGCGCGCAGCGACTGCACGAACAGCTCGGGCGTCAGCGTCCCTTCGCTGAGCCGCGCGTTGAGGATCTCGCGGCCGCGCCGCCACGTGGTCATGATGATGAAGACCGCGCCGGCGACGACGAGCGGGAACCACCCGCCGTTCGCGATCTTGAAGAGATTCGCGCCGAAGAACGCGCAGTCGGCGATGAGGAATCCGACCGTGACGAGCCCAGCGGTCAGCACACTCCAGTGCAGCCGATCGCGCGCCACGACGTACGCCAGCAGCGTGGTGATCAGCATCGTCGTGCTGACGGCCACTCCATACGCGCCGGCCAGGTTGGACGAGCTCTGAAATCCGAGCACCAGGACGATCGTGGCGAGCATGACGCCCCAGTTCACCGCCGGCATGTAGATCTGCCCCATCTCCGCGCGCGAGGTGTGCACGATCTCCATGCGCGGCAGATATCCGAGCTGGATGGCCTGGCTCGTCAGGGAGAAGACGCCGGAAATGATGGCCTGCGAAGCGATGACCGTGGCGATCGTCGCCAGCACGACGAGCGGATAGAGCGCCCATTTCGGGGCCAGGAGATAGAACGGGTTGTGCGCCGTCTCGGGATGGACGAGCAGCAGCGCTCCCTGCCCGAGATACTGGAGCATCAGCGAAGGCCCGACGAGGCTGAACCAGTCGATCTGGATCGGCTTTTCGCCGAAATGCCCCAGGTCGGCGTAGAGCGCTTCGCCTCCCGTGGCCACGAGGAAGACCGCACCGAGCACCAGGAACCCGGCCATGCCATTCGCGGCGAAGAAGCGGACGGCGTAGACAGGATTGAGGGCCAGGAGGATGGACGGATGCTGGACAATCCCCCGAATCCCGAGCAGGGCGAGCGTTCCGAACCACAGCAGCATGATCGGGCCGAACACCGCTCCGACGCCGCTGGTCCCGCGCCGCTGGAACATGAACAACAGGATGAGGATGGCGATGGTGATGGGGATGACGTACGGCTTGAAGAACGGCGTCGCCACCTCCAGTCCCTCGACCGCGCTCAGCACCGAAATCGCCGGCGTGATCATGCCATCGCCGTACAACAGCGCCGCGCCGAAAACGCCCATGACGATGAGCGCGGCACGCAAACGCACGGGGCGGCTCTTGTCCATCCCGACCAGGCCCATCAGCGCGAGGATCCCCCCTTCCCCGCGGTTGTCGAACCGGATCACGTAGACGTGGTACTTGACGGTGACCACGACCACGAGGGACCAGAAAATCAGCGACAGGACGCCGAAAATGTTCCCGCGGCTGAGCGCCACGGCGTGCTCGCCGTAGAAGCACTCGCGGAGAGCGTAGAGCGGGCTGGTTCCGATGTCGCCGTAGACGATGCCGAGGGCCAGCAGCGACAGCGACAATAGCCTTCGTCGCAAGCCGGTCGAGTCTATGGGCGCGTGGCCGCCTCCCAGCATTAAGAATCTCTAAAGGCCCCGACTGCGTGACCGAGCCGCGACGCGATCTGATCGAGCGGGAGGACTTCGTCCACCGCTCCGCAGGCGATCGCTTTGCCGGGCATTCCGAACACGATACTGCTCTTCTCGTCCTGGGCGATGGTCCGTGCTCCGGCGCGCTTCATCTGCAGCAGCCCGTCGGCCCCGTCGTCGCCCATCCCCGTCAGGATCACGCCGATGGCCTGCTCACGCGCCGCCTGCGCGACCGAGGAGAAGAGGACGTTGACGCTCGGCCGGTGCCGGTTGACGAGCGGGCCGTCCGCAATGCGCACGACGTATCCCGCACCGGCGCGCTCGAGGCGCATGTGCCGGTTTCCGGGAGCGATGAGCGCTAGTCCCGCGTGCACCGCGTCGCCGTTCTGCGCCTCGCGCACCTCGATCGCGCAGATCTCGTCGAGACGGCGCGCGAACGCGCCGGTGAAGACCTCCGGCATGTGCTGCACGATCATCATCCCGGGCGATTCGGAGGTCATCGGGATCAGCAGCTCGCGGATGGCGTCCGTGCCACCGGTCGAAGCGCCGACGGCGATGACGATCTCCAGTCCGGCGGAGGGGCGCCGCGGTGCGATGCGCGCGCCGGCGCCGAGAGCAATCCCGTGCATCGCTCCCGCGGCACGCCGACGGATCCGCGCGCGCGATGCCGCGCGAAGTGCGTCGAGCAGCATGACGCTCGACTCGTACAGGAACTCCTGCAGACCCACGCGCGGCTTTCCGACGACGTCCACCGCCCCCGCTTCGAGCGCACGCACCGAGTCGTACAGACCCGGGCCGGTCAGCGCGGAACAGATGACGACGGGGATCGGATCCTCGGCCATGATCTTGCGGAGGAACGTCAGCCCGTCCATGCGCGGCATCTCGATGTCGAGCAGGATCACGTCCGGCCGCCGGGAGGTCATCTTGTGCATGGCGATGTACGGATCTGCGGCCGCCTCGACGCTGATGTCCGTCTCCTGCGCCAGAAGCGCGGAGACCGTGTGGCGGACCACGGCCGAATCGTCGACCACGAGCACGTGCATCGATCATTGGTCATGGCCGCCTCCGGTTTCGTTACATCTGTAACGGACGGCCCCGATGTCGGGACTAATGACGATGGGCCTCGTCGGACGCCTCGAAGATCTCCCGATCCCCGACATCGTTCAGATCGTCTATCTGAGCCGTGGCACGGGCGTTCTCGAGCTCCGCCTGCCCGATGGCCGTCACAGCGTGTTGTTCCGCGGCGGCCTGATGGTCAACGCCACCTCCCCCGCCTTCCCGAGCCTTCGCCGGGAGTTGGAAAAGCGAATCCCCGATCTCTCCAGGATGCGCAAAGACGTGGCAGCGGGAACGGCCGCCCTGGAGATGACGCTGATCGCACCGGGCGACCTGCAGAAGATCGTCACGGCGCGAATCGTGGCCGTGGTCCGCGCGCTGTGCGATCAGCGCCACGGCGAATTCGAGTTCGTGGCGCGGCAGCCGCTCGACGTGGAGGTGGAGTACGACCCCGGCGCAATCCTGCCGCATGGCGGCATCCGCCCCGACCAGATCCTGGGAAAGAATCCGGTTCGGCTGCGGACGCTTGGAACGGTCAAGCAGGCCCTCGGGGCGATCACCGATCGCGTTCTCGCCCCGCTGCCGAAGCCGCCCGCGCCTCCCGAACCGCAGCAGTGCGACCGCTCCATCCTCCTCATCGACGACGATCCATCCGTTCGCCAGGCCATCCGGCGCGCGGCGTCGAACCTCGGAATCGGGATCGTGGAGACGGGAATGGCCGATGCGCACCGGCACGTCGCCGATCTCTTCGAGAGCGGCCGTCCCTTCGCCGCCGTCGTCAGCATCGGAGCGGCCGACCCGCGATCCCTCGTCCTTCCCACGGTCCAGGCGATCAAACAGCGCAACCGTCACGTGCCGGTCACGGTGATCGACAGCAGCTCGGACTACAGGAACCGGCATCTCTCGCTCGAAGCGGGCGCCGACTGGTACATGCGCAAGCCGGCGGAAGGGGCGGACGACGAGCGGGCGCTCTTCGCCGCCGATCTGCTGCTGGCGATCGACCGGCGGCTCGCGGAACAGAAGCCCGTCGAGATGCCCAATCCGCAGATCGATCCCATGCACCGCGGCTTCCGCCTCCTCGCACAACTGATGAAAGAGGTGAGCGCACCCGGCGATTTGAGCCAGGTCACGCTCACGGTCCTGCAACTGGCCGCCGACTTCATCGACCGCGGCGTTCTGCTGGCCATCAAGGAGAATCAGTTCATCACCCTCGGCAAGTTCGGCGTCATTCAGAACGGCTCCGGCCTGCGGTTCCGGCGCGGGGAAATCGCCCTGCTGGACAAGGTCGCCGCGAGCGGGCGGCCGGTCCGCGGGAAGATCGACGGGGACATCGCCGGGCAGATCGAGAATGCATTCGGGAAAAAGGTGGACGAAGTGATCGTCCTGCCGATGCTCAACGGACAGCGGGTCGTCGGCGTGCTCTATGGAGACAATGCCGGACATCGCCGTCCGATCGACGACACTCTCGGCCTGGAGATTTTTCTGACCCAGGCGGGATTCGCTTTTCACAATCTGCTTTTCCCCGGAGAGCCACTGCCGGCTGAGCCTTCGGGAACCGAATTTCAACTGGTCTAGAACGCCATGCATTGTCAGGAAGTCACCGAAAAAACCACCGAGTATCTCGAACGGACGCTGCCGGAAACCACGGCCCGGTTGTGGAAGCAGCACGTCGACGGATGCGAGCCCTGCGCGCGCTACGTGGCGCAGATGCGGCTGACGATCCGGCTGATGGGGCGGCTGGGCGCGGAAGCGCATGCCTCCGGTTCATGACCGGCCGCCGTCAGGAAGTCGTGAGCAGGTCGAGGAACTCCTGAATGGTATTGAGCTTCCGCTCCGCGTCGGAGTAGAGCTTCGCGCAGAAGATCGCGGTGGCCGACTGTCCGGCGAGGAGCGAGAACAGCTCGTAATCGGTCGCTGAGAAGCCGCGCTTCTGCTGCAGGAGCTGGTAGACGGCCAGCAGGCCGATGGTGCGGTCCTTGATCTTCAGCGGGACGATGGCCAGCGGCCGCTCGACTGCCGGTACATCGAACGGCGCGTCGGCCGAGAACTCGCTTTCGCCCGTGAAGGCGGCGTGTCCCAGCCTTCCGTCGCCGACGCGTACGGTGAGGTCCTCGAGCTCCGGCAGCAGTTCCGTTCCCTCCGCGGCGATCGTCCTCAGCTCGCGCGTCTCCTCGTTCATCAGGAGAATGGCGAAGCATTCCGATCCGATGAAGTTGATGACCACCTCGCGGACGATCTGTACCACCTCCCGGAAATCGAGCGTGGAATGGAGCTGGTGGCTGACCACGTAGAGGTTCGCCAGATTGCTGTTCTGCTGCTCCATCTCCAGGTAGCGCGCGGCGAAGGCGCGGTTCTCGACCTGCAGATCGGCGATCCGGTGCTGCAGGCGCTCGTTCTCGATCAGCAGCGACTCGAGCAATTCCTTCCCGCTGGTGTAGGTGTCGAGAAAGCGCTGCGCCTTCTCCGCGACTTCCGCCTGCATGGTCATGACTCCTCCCCGCCCAGCAGTCGTTCGAGCGCATGCCGCACCCGCGCGCGGCCGCGATGAAGCAGGACGCGTTGATTCGATTCGCTGATGCCGTACAGATCGCAGACATCGCGCGCTTCCCATCCCTCGACGTCGCGGAGCGTGATGACCTGGCGCTGCAGGAACGGCAGCGCCGTGATGGCCCGCTCGATCTCCGACAGCATCTCCGTGGCCAGCAGGTGCTCCTCCGGCGTCCAGATCCGCGGCGGAACGGCCCACGAGCCAGCGTCCGGATGGTCCGCCGGAAAGAACCGCGGCGCGTCCACCGAGCTGTCGTCCATCTCGCGTTTCGCCGCGCGCCACGGGAGAAACCGGTCTCCCCGCTTTTCGTGCGCCGCGTGGCTCATGGCCCGGTTGATCACGATGCGGAACATCCATGTGCGCACCGAAGAACGCCCTTCGAACCGATGGCAGCTCTTCAGGATGGCGATCCAGGCCTCCTGCGCCGCCTCCTCGGCCAGATCGTCGGCGACGTAAAGGCGCGCCATCCGCACCATCGCCGCGTGATACCGCCCGACGAGCACGTCGAAGGCCGTGTCGTTTCCGCGTTGCAGTTCTTCGAGCAAAAACGTGTCGTCCGGGATCGAGGGGGCCTGCGTCTCGCGAGCGGAGAGAGTGACCGTCACGATGCGCTCCTTTCGAGGAGGTCGTGTTGCCGGATCCGTCGGTATGCGGCCGGGCCGGCATGCTGCAGATCGGCCGGAGCATCCGTGATCGTCTCCGCGTGCCCGAGGAAGAGAAGGCCGCCGGGCACGAGAAGGCGGATCAGGCGCGCGATCACCGCGTCGCGCGTCTGGCGGTCGAAGTAGATGAGCACGTTGCGGCAGAAGATGAGATCGAACGGCGCATCGACCGCGTACGCCGCGTCGATCAGGTTGATGCGCCGGAATTCGACCATCGCCTGCAGCTCCGGCCGGACGCGCATCGTCCCCTCCGCCTCGGCCACGCCGCGCAGCATGTAGGCCCGGCGGTAGTGCTGCGGAATGTCGGTGGCTCGCTCGATCGGCCACACGCCGGCGTGCGCCGAACCGAGCGCGCGCGTGGACAGATCCGACGCCAGCACGTCGATCCGCCATCCGTCGGCGACCGGAAAGTGCGTCCGCAGCAGCATGGCCACAGAGAACGCCTCCTCGCCGGTCGAGCAGGCGGCACTCCATGCCCGAACGCGTCTGGGCATCGTGCCGCTCTGCGCCATGGCATTCCATTGCGGCAGGACTTCCTGATCGAGGAAGTCGAACTGGCGAGGCTCGCGGAAGAAGCGCGTCTCGTTCGTGCAGATGCAGTCGATCATCCGAGTGCGCTCCGCGTCGTCGCCGGCGACCACCTCCAGATACGAGCCGTAGCTCGTCAGACCGAGCGCCCGAAGGCGGCGGTTGAGGCGTCCGGGAATGAGCGCCTTCTTCGCGTCGGACAGGACGATCCCCGAGTCGCGTTGAATCAGCCGCTGGAAGCGGCGGAAATCGCGCTCGCTCAGCGGATCGATTTCCTGATCGAACTTCGGTCGCATGTCGATCGAGCCCTCAAAAGTGTGTGTAGTCGGGGAATGGTGATGCCGTGACGTTCCTGGCCGCCTCGAGCGGCAGTCCGCGCGTCGGGCGGAACGGGACATGCGCTGCCACCGGCGGTTCGAACGGTCGCAGCACGGGCGCCGCCGCCGCCTGCTGCTGCTCCTCGGTGGCGTGGAAGAAGGCGATCGTCTGCTGCAGCGCCTCGGCCTGGGCCGACATCTCCTCGGCCGTAGAGGCCAGCTCTTCGGCCGCCGACGCGTTGCGCTGCGTCACCTGATCGACCTGCGTCATGGCCCGGTTGATCTGCGACACGCCCACCGATTGCTCGTTCGAGGCCGCCGCCACCTCGCGCACCAGGTCCGCCGTCCGGCGGATCGTGGGCACCAGTTCGTTCAGCAGGTGACCGGAGCGCTGCGCGACGTCGACGCTCGAGGTGGCCAGTCCGCCGATGTCCCGCGCGGCCGCCTGGCTGCGCTCGGCCAGCTTCCGCACCTCGGTGGCCACCACCGCGAACCCGCGGCCGTGCTCGCCGGCGCGCGCCGCTTCGATCGCCGCGTTCAGCGCCAGCAGGTTGGTTTGATAGGCGATCTCCTCGATGATCGAGATTTTCTCGGCGATCTTGACCATGGCATCGACCGAGTGCTGCACCACTCCCGCGCTCTCCGCCACGTCGGTCGTCCCCTTCACGGCGGTCTGCTCCATCTCCCGGCTGTTCTCCGCGTTCTGCGTGATCGAGGCGCTCATCTCCTGCAGGCTGGAGGTCGTCTCCTCCACCGAGGAGGCCTGCTCGCTCGTTCCCTGGGAGAGCGACTGCGCGCTGGCCGAGATCTGCGCCGAGGCGCCGGTGAGCGCCGCCGCTCCCGAGCGCACCTCGCTCATCACCTCGACGAGCTTCTGCACCATGACCGAAAACGCGTTGCCGAAGCTGTCGGCCGGCGAGCGCGGCTTCACATGGACCGTCAGGTCGCCCTGCGCGATCCGGCCGGCCACGCCCGACATCTCGTTGAGGTAGTCGTACGTGGCGTTGATCGCCCGGCTCAGGATCCCCAGCTCGTCGTGACGCCCGTCGTAATCGACGCGGTCGTTCAACTCGCCCCTGGCGATCATGGTCATGGACTGCGCCATGCGCACCACCGGAGTGGCCATGAGGCGGGCGATGACGAACGACATCGCGGCGCCGATCAGGAATCCGAGGCCGACCAGGACCCATGCGGCGACTTGCGCACTGACGCGCGCGCGCTGCGCCTGTTGCAGCGCGGCATCGGTTTCCTTCGACGCCACATCGCTGATGTTCACGGCAGCCCGCTCCGCGTCGGCCTGGAGCGGCGCGTATTGTTCGGCGAAGAGTCCGCGCGCGATGTCGCCGTGGCCGGTATCGGCCTCACTGAGGATCTCGTCCTGCAGAGGAACGATCTTCTCCTGCGCCGCGAGCAGCTCCCGGCTCAGGTCGGTGAGTCTGCCGCCGGCGAGGCCCTGGATCTCCCGGACGTGCGACACGAGGCGCTCGCGCGACGCGCGGACCTTCTCCTTCATGCGGGTGTCGCTCGTGTCGAGCAGATATCCGCGCATGCTGTCGCTGATGCTCGTGATGTCGTTCCGCACCTCGAGCGACCGCTGCGCGATGGCCGTGTCGAGCTTGGAAATGCGCTCGATGTCGGCTCCCGCCGAAGCGAGCCGTCCGACGATGAGCAGGATGACGATGCTCCCGGCGGTGATGGCCGAGAGAAATCCGATCAGTAGGTTGGTTCGAATTCCGCGTTTCACGTTCGATCTCCTCTGTCGCTTCGCACTTCAGGCGACGGTGATGGCTTCCAATGCGTCTTCCGGATGTGCGGTTTCCGGCGCCGTGAACAGGTCGCTCTCGGCGAGGACTTGATCGATATTCAGAAGGACGACGAACTTTCCGTTGCTGTCGGCCATCCCCTCGATGCATTCACTGCGAACCCTCGGCCCGAAGGCCGGCGCCGGCCGGATGTCGGCTGCCGTCAGCTCCATCACCTGGTGAACGGCATCGGCCATCACGCCGATCAGCGACGACTCGGCGGTGGTCACCAGCTCGACGATGATCACGCATGTCCTGCGCGTGATCGCCGTCTCCGCCAGGCCGAACTCCAGCGCCAGATCGACCACGGGGACGACCGCTCCGCGAAGGTTCAGCGCACCACGGATCCATCGCGGCATTCCCGGTACGCGCGTCAGTGCCGGGCATTCGATGATCTCCCGCACCTGGACGATGTTGACGGCGTACTCGTCCCCGGCGAGGAAGAAGCTGAGGAACTGATTCACACTGTGCGGCGCTTCATTCGTGTTCATGTTGTCCTTCATGCGGCGCTCGTCGATGGGACCCTGTCCGCGGCGCGGCGGACGATCTCCTGCGGGTCGAGGATCAGCGCCACCCGCCCGTTCCCCAGAATCGACGAGCCGGCCACCCCGATCGCCCGCCGGAGCATCCGGCCGATCGGCTTCATCACCGTTTGCCGCCCGCCGAGCAACTCGTCGACCACGATCCCGGCGAGGCGTTGTTCGTGTTGCACGATCACCGCGTTCTCGCGCGCCGGAAGCGGCGAACGGAGATCGAACAGATCGCGGAGAC
>Ga0075272_1000349_pt1 | contig 9988 bp, 11 predicted proteins | sample SF_Rice_5C_0N_40_FD_69776 | JGI IMG/M metagenome (GOLD analysis project Ga0075272, IMG submission 69776) | Rice paddy soil microbial communities from Twitchell Island, California, USA - SF_Rice_5C_0N_404 | ecosystem: Environmental > Terrestrial > Soil > Paddy field/soil | place: USA: Twitchell... | reverse complement strand
ACCCTTTGGCCCCTCCCCAACTGGGGAGGGGTGGCTCGCCGCAGGCGAGCCGGGGAAGGGTGCGAAGCACTCTTTGGCCCCTCCCCAACTGGGGAGGGGTGGCTCGCCGCAGGCGAGCCGGGGAAGGGTGGTGCGAAGCACCCTTTGGCCCCTCCCCAACTGGGGAGGGGTGGCTCGCCGCAGGCGAGCCGGGGAAGGGTGCGAAGCACCCCGCGCCGTCTTGTCCTGTTCGGGTGACTTTTTGTCGCCGAAAGTTTCGGTGAAACGTTTTTCCTCTGTTTTTCGTAATACAGAGTGGGAAGAACAAAGGCTCAAACCATTGAAAAATCTGGTGCCGTTTGCGGCAGACTCGAAACCGTTCCCGGGCAAGGGTCTTGCACTTCGTTTCGGCAGGGTTTGGAGGAAAACATGTTGAGTGTAGTGAAAACTTCCGATACGACGACGGGCGACGTCCAGAAGCCCTCGGAAACGACCGCCTGGGATTTCGATTCCCAGACGATGCCCTACGTGGATTCGCTCTACAACACGGCCTATCGGATGACGGGCAACTCGCAGGACGCCGAGGACCTCGTCCAGGAGACGTTCTTCAAGGCCTACAAGTACTACGACAAATTCGAAGAGGGGACGAACCTCAAGGCCTGGCTTTTCAAGATCTTGAAGAACACGTTCATCAACAACTACCGGAAGAAGAAGCTCGAGCCCAGGAGTGTCGAGTTCTCCGATATCGAGGATTCGTTCGAAAAGATCGTCCGCCACGACCCGGACGAGCAGCCGCTCGACCCGGAGTCGCAGTACCTCGCCAATACCATGGACGAGGGCGTCAAGAAGGCGCTCGAAGCGCTGCCGCCCGATTATCGGATGGTCGTCATTCTGGCCGACCTCGAGGACTTCTCCTACAAGGAGATCGCGGAGATCCTCGAGTGCCCCGTCGGCACGGTGATGTCCCGCCTGTACCGCGGCCGGAAGCTCCTCGAGAAGGCCCTGATGCGCTACGCCCGCACCCATGGATACATGCGCGGGGCAGGCCCGGTCCGGACCAGACTCAAGGCGCGCAAGTAGTTTCCCGGCCCTCCGGCGGAATACCCCTCCATTTTTCCGGGTTGTTGAGGGAGAATATCGCGACGCGGGCGCCGCGAGATTCTCATCGATCATGGACTGCGCGAGAACGCGATTTTTCCTGAATGCCTACCTCGACGGCGAGCTCTCGGAATGCGACCGTTTCGCGGTCGCCGGCCATCTCGCCCGTTGCGAGCGCTGCGCTCTGCGCCTCGAGAGCTTCCGGCGGATCCGGTCGCTGTTGAAGGACCGGAGCCCGCGCGACTGCGCACCGGTCGAGCTCCGGAAGCGCATCGCGCAACGGCGGAGTCCCGCGCGCGCCTGGCGCCGGGTCTGGCGCCCGGTCGTCGGAGCGACGGCGTTGTGCCTCCTCGTCATCCCCGTCGTCGCCGATTCGCTGACGAAGCCGGCGCCCGGCAGCCCGATCCTTTCCGAGCAGCCGGTCGAGCGGGTCGTCCACGGCCGCATGTTCTGCCTGCGTTGCGCGCTCCAGCCGAAGCTCGGGATCCCGGACACGCCCGGCTCGCCGCACCTCGCCGCGTTCCGGGCCGAGGACGGACAGGTCTGGATCCTCCTCAACCGCGACGCGTGCCCCGATTCCTTCCCCGAGGGGGACGTGGCGATGACGGGAGAGTTCTTTCCCGCGAGCCACCTCGTCGCCGCCGAGAGCATCCGCTGAGCGTCTGCGTCTCCGCGCCGGCGCGCATCGATCTCGCCGGCGGCACTCTCGATCTCTGGCCCCTCTACCTTTTCCATTCCCCGGCCCTCACCGTCAACCTGGCGATCACCCGGCGCGCGCGCGTGACCGCCTCGCGGGCGCCGTCCGGCTTCAGCTTCTTCTCCCACGACCTTCAATCGGAGGAGAACTTCGCGTCGGCGGCCGAGGCCACCCGGTCGGGTGTCGCGGCGCTCGCCGCCGAGGCGGCGATCGCGCTCGGGATCGCGGAGGGAGTTCGCCTCGAGACGGAGTCGGCGGTTCCGTTCGGGTCGGGCCTCGGCGGCTCCTCCGCGCTCCTCGTCGCCGCCGTTTCGGCCCTTTCCGAGCTCACGGGCGCGCCGCTCGATCCGGACCGGGCGATCGCCCTCTGCCGCGACGCGGAGACCCGGGTCCTCGGGAAACCCGCGGGGACCCAGGACTACGTTCCCGCGCTCTGCGGAGGATTCAACGTCATCTCCTACGGAGCCGGGTCGCGGTCGATCCGGACCGTTTCGGGCCCGTTCGAAGAGTTCGCGCGCTCGCTCGTGCTCTTCGACTCGGGGCGCCCCCACTCCTCCGGGTTGAACAACTGGGAGATCTACAAGGCGCACATCGACGGCGACCCGGAGGTGCGCCGCCTGCTCGAGGGGATTCGCGGCGCTTCGGAGAAGATGGCCGCCGCGCTCGACGCGGGAGACCTCGAGTCGATGGGCCGAACGCTCGCGGAGGAATGGAGCTTCCGGAAGCGCCTCTCGACCCGGGTCACGACGCCGTCGCTCGACGAAGCGGAGCGCCGCGCCCTGGCCGCGGGCGCGTGGGGGGCGAAGGCGTGCGGCGCCGGCGGGGGCGGCGTCATGGTCGTGCTCGGGCCCGCTTCGGCCCGCGAGCGGATCGACGGCGCTCTGCGCGCCGTGCCGGGCGGTTCCGTCTTCGCGGCGGCGCCGGACGCGGAAGGGGCGCGCGTCGAAGTCTGATATCCTCGCCGGCAAGACTCGTCATGACCGTCAACGAACCCCCGCGCCCGCGGCGACGGCACCGCCGCGAACCGCCGGCGACGCGCCCGGCCGCGCGCCGCTGATCCGATGGACCCGTTCGCCCGCCACGGCCGCCGCGCGTCGCTCACGACCGAGCTCATCGCCGGCGTCTCGGCGCTCCTCTTCTTCTCGGCGATCGCCTATCTGATCTTCTTCAACCTGATCGCGCGGCGGGCGTTCCTCGAACGGCTCCGCCGGGAGGGCGCCTCGCTCGTCAAGACGGCGGCGGCGGGGAGCGGCTACTACGTCGACTTCCGCCTCGAGGCGAACCTGCGCGACATCGCGCAGTCGCTCCTCCTCAATCGTTCCGTCGACTACGCCGAGTTCCTCGACGCGGACGGGAAGCTGCTCGGCCAGAGCGACCCCGCCCGGCGGCCCGCGGCGCTGTCGCGCCCCGGCCGGCTGCCGGAAGGGGAGTTCCTGTTCTCGGCCCCCGTGGCCGACACTCCGACGTCGGCCCGGGTCCTCGACCGGGTCGGCGCCACGAGCCGCGCGGAGCTCGCGCGGGTTTCCGACGCCGCGCTCGTCGCGGCGGGCGTCGATCGCGCCGAAGCGGAGAACTTCCGGCGCACCGCGATCGTCGGCACGCTGCGGGTCGTCCTGAGCTCTCGCGACTGGGAGGCCGTCAAGCGGACGCTCTGGGGAGGAGGGGTCCTCCTGACCCTCGTCGTGCTCGGCGTCGGCGTCGCGGGGATCCTCGTCGCGACGCGCATCATGATCCGGCCGCTCACCTCGATCGCCCGCTCGGCCGAGCACCTCGCTTCCGGCGATCTCACGCGCCGCATCGTGACGCCGCACCGCAACGAGATCGGCGTGCTCGCCGCGTCCTTCAACGCCATGGCCGAGGGGCTCGCCGGGATCGCCCGCAAGATCCTGAGCGGGCAGCGGCGCGTGCGGGAGGTCGCCGAGGGAATCCAGCGCCACTCCCAGGCGGTCGCGATCCGGGCGGAGGCGCAGAACGAGATCGTCGACCAGGCCTCCGCGTCGATCGAGACGTCCGACGCGGACACCCGCGTCATCGGCGAGCGCATGGAAGACCTCTCCGCGTCGGCCGAGGAGACCGGCTCCTCGATCCTCGAGATGGCCGCCTCTCTCGAGGAGGTTTCCCAGCACATGGACGCGCTCCACGCCTCGATCGAAGAGATGTCGACCGCGGCCGTCGAGATGGCCCAGTCGATCGCATCGATCGACCAGTCGATCGAGAGCGTGAGCGCGTTCGCCGGGGAGACCGCCGCCTCCATGACCCAGATCGACGCTTCGATCCGGCAGGTGCGCGAGAGCGCGCGCAAGAGCGCGCTGCTCTCCGAGGGCGCGGCGCAGGACGCGGAAGGAGGCCAGGAGGCGGTGCTCCGGACCGTCTCCGCGATGTCGGCGGTGCGCGACGCGGTGCGCGGCGACTCCGCGCGCACGTCCTCCCTCGGCGAGCGATCCCGCGAGGTCGGCAAGATCGTCCGAATGATCGAGGAAGTCGCCGGCGAGACGCATCTCCTCGCCTTGAACGCGGCGATCCTCGCCGCGCAGTCCGGCGAGGAGGGAAAGGGCTTCGCGGTCGTGGCCGCGGAGATCCGGGCCCTGTCGGAGCGCGCCTCGGCCGGCGCGTCGGAGATCGGCGACCTCCTTTCGGGGATCCAGAACGAGGTCGCCGCTCTCTCCGATTCGATGAAGGAGTCGGTGCGACGGGTCGAGGACGGCGTCGGCCGCTCGCAGGGCGCCGGGGACCGCCTCGCCAAGATCCTCGAGCGGTCGCGGCTCGCGAGCGGCGCCGCGGCGGAGATCGCCCGCGCGACCGCCGAGCAGAGCGACGGGTCGCACCGCGTGGCGACCGCGATCGACCGCGTCCGCGAGCAGATCGCCCAGATCGCCTCGGCCATGTCGCAGCAGAGGGCGGGCGGACGGCACATCGAGAACGCCGTCACCTCCATGCGGGAGCGTTCCGCGTCGATCAAGGGCGCCGTTCGCGAGCAGAAGAACGCCGGGGACTCGATCGCGCAGGCGGCCGAGAGCACGCTCGCCCGCATCCGGGAGGTCCTCTCGTCGACGGAGCGCCAGAAAGCGGAGTCGGCGCGCCTGGTCGAGCTCATCTCGCGCGTGCGCCGGCAGAGCGCCGAGAACACGCAGACGGCGTCCGTCGTGAGCGCCGCGATCGAGGATCTGCAGACCGAGATCGGGGCCCTCGAGCGGGAGATCTCCCGTTTCCGGCTCGCGGACGCGTGAGCGGCGTCGCGGGTCTCGTCGTCCGCGTCGGCGGCGCCTCGTATTTCGTCCCCGTCGAGCGGGTCGGCTTCGTCACCCTGGTCCGCGAGGTCCGCGACGGGTGCCTCGTCATGCCGCGCGGGGTCCTGCCGTTGGTCGATCCGTCGGCGCCCGGTTCGCCGGCCCGCGGCACCGCCGTCGCGGTGCGGACGGGGACCGATTTCGTCGCGCTGGCCGTCGACGCCGTGGAGCTCGCCGATCCCGAGGCGGCGGCGCGGGCGATCCCGATTTCCGCCCTCGAGGACGTCCTCGCCGCCGGTCGGCTCCACCGTCCCTGACGGGGCGCCACGCGGACCGCGGCCGGCGGCGGCGCTCATCTTGCTCCTTTCCCGCCGCGCGTTAAGATAGGCGTCGACCCTGGGGGGGAGGCAAACATGAACACCTGGCAGGCCGTCCTGGACGAAGCATCGCAGACGCTCAAGGACGGCAACGACGATCTCGCCGAATGCTGGAAGGACCTTCGCGGCGAAGCCTTCTCGCGCGGCGAAGCGCTCCTCGAAGAGGCCAAGCGCCACGGCGCGGCGCTCCTGGCGCTCGCCGCCGGGCGCGGCGTGCGCCTCGCGAAGGAATACGGCGTCCCGCTCGTGACCGGGGGGCGTCGCCGCCGCCGATCGGGATGGAAGTGGATCGTGGGCATCGCGGCGGTCGCGATCATCGCCGCCGCGGTCGCGTCGCGGGACTGACGGCCGGACCCGTGGAAGAGCCGGAATCGTCCGAGCCGGCGCCGGGCGCCTGGGGCGAGTGGAAGGATTCCGCCGCCGCTTTCGCGCGGTCGGCCCGGGCTCTCGCGTCCGTGCGCTGGGCGATGTTTCGCGGGGAGGCGGGCGCCTGGGCGCGGGGAATGGCGGTGCGCGCGGCGATGCTCGTCGTCGCGCTCGCCCTGATGGTGCTGGCCTCGGCTCTCCTCGTCGCCGGACTCGTGGCGGCGCTCTACGCCTGGTGGGGCACGCTCGTGGGCGCGATCTTCGCGGTGTTCGGACTGTGCGTGCTCGCCGCGGCGGGGCTCGGATTCGCCGGATGGCGCGGCATCGCGGCGCCGTCGCTGCGCCGCACGGCCGAGGAGCTCCGGCGCGACTTCGACGCTTTCACGGGTCCCGAACCGTGAAACCGGACCTCGACTCCCTCGCCGCCGCCGGCGACCGCGAGCGAATCCGCCTCGCCTCCTCCTGGCGCGCGCTCGAGCACGCGACCGGCCGCCTGTCGTCGGAAACCGCGGCCCGGATCCGGACGGCGGGCTCCACGCTCAAGTGGGGCGGCCTCTCCATGCTCGCCGCCACCGTGCTGCTGCGCTGGACGAAGGTCAGGACCGGATGGCGGATCGGGAAGGTGCTGCTCGGCGTCGCCCCCGCGCTCGCGAAGCTCGCGGCGCCGAGGGCTCCCGGTTTCCTGTCACATCTTCTCCGGCGACGGGATTCCGAGTAGCGCCAGCAGGCGCGACAGACCGGAGCGGAACGCGAGAGCGGCCGCGAGCCGGCGGGCCCGAAGCCGCGGGTCCTCCTCCGAAACGATCGGGTGCCGGTGGTAGAAGCGCGAGAACGCCTGCGCGAGCGCGTAAGCATGCCGCGCGACGGCGGCGATCTCGAGCGCTTCGACCGCGCGCGCGACGACGTCGTCGATCCGCGCGGCCTCGACGAAGAGCTCCCAGAGGTCGTCTTCCCACGGCGCGTCGCCGAGGGTTGCCGGATCGACTTCCGCGGAAAGGCCGCGCTCCCGGAGCTTCCGGAGGATGTTCTCGACCCGCACGAACGAGTACTGGAGATACGGGCCGGTATCCCCCTCGAAGGCGAGGGCCTCGTCGAAATCGAAGGCGATGATCTTGTTGCGGCCGAACTTCAGCATGAAGTAGCGGAGCGCGCCGACGGCGATCGCCTCCGCCTGGGCGTTCCCGGTGTCTTCCGACGGCGGCGCGAGCTCGTTCGACACGGAGCGTTTCCGCGCCTCGCCGATCAGCAGCTCGAGGAGGTCGTTCGCCTTGACGCCGAGGCCTTTGCGCCCGGACATCTCGACGACCGCTTTCCCGCGGTCCTCGTCGGAGAGCCGGTACTCGTCCCCGAACTCCTCCGCGAGGCGGGCGACCGATTTCGGGGTCATCGCGACCATCTCGTACGCGAAATGGATCGACTGTTCGGCCTCCGCTTCCCTTCCGAGCGCGCGGAGCCCTTCGCGCACGACCTTCTGCGGATAGGACTGCCGCTGGTCGATCACGTTGATCACGCGCGCGGCTGCGCCGAAGAGAGGATGGTCGCCGGTCGCGCCGGTCTCCGTCCGCCAGATCGGATGGTCGCGGACCTCCGCCGGCACGGAGTCGGCCGCGCCGCGAGCCGCGTTCCAGTCGGGGACGAAGGGGGCGTAGTCGAAGTCGAGGCCGAGCTTGCCGAACTTCCACAGCTGGTAGGCGATGTCCTTGCCCGTGTACGTCACCGTGCCGTTGCTCCGGACGAGGATCTTGTCGGGCTCCTCGAGGCCCGCGAACTCCTCCGAATGCGTGAGCCTCATGACCCAGCAGCCCGCGTGCTTGCCCTCCGTCTCGAGCACGATCGCCCCCCGCGCCTCGAGGAGCTCGAACGCGCGGGTCCAGAAATGCTTCGCGAGGATGTCGGACTCGCGCGGAAGCAGGTCGTAGCGGACGCCGAGGCGCCCCATCGTGGCGACGTGCTCCCGCGTGATCGCCTCGGAAATGAGGGCGGCCGCCGCGGCGCGCGCATTGCCGCCCTCCTCCATCGCATGGAGCGTCTCGTTGCGAAGGCCCTTCGTGGACACGTCGGATTCGTACCAGCGGCCGACCTCGGCGTAGACCTCCCAGCACAGGTCTCCGAATGCCCGATAGCGCTCGCCCGCGCTCGCCGGCCGTTCGATCGCTTCGCGGATCCGGTCGAGCGACCAGCGTCGGAGGTCCCAGAACCCGACGACGACGTCCGCGACCTGCACCCCGGTGTCGTCGATGTAGTTCTGGACCTCGACGGCGTGCCCCGACGCCCGGAGACAGCGGACGAGCGTGTCCCCGAGGATGGCGTTCCGGAGGTGCCCGATGTGGGCCGCCTTGTTCGGGTTGATGTTCGTGTGCTCGACGATGACCTTCGCGGCCGCGCCCGCCCGCGGGATGGCGCTCTCCTCTTCGGCGAAGAACCGGGCCACGAACGCGGCGCGGTCGAGCCGGAAGTTGACGTATCCGGCACCTTCCACGCGCGCCTCCGCGAATCCCGGAGGAAGGACGATCGATCCCGCGATCTCCCGGGCGATGTCCCGGGGAGCGCGGCGCAGGGTCCTGGCGAGGTCGAAGGCCGCCGTGGTCGAATAGTCGCCGTGTGCGGGATCGGCGGGCCGCTCGAGCTCCACGGTCCCGGGCGGCGCCGCGCCGAAGGCGGCGGCAATGGCCCGCGAAACCGCCTCGGCGAGCTCGACTCGCCGGGCGCCATAGAGGGAAAAACGGCTCAAAGCGGCGGCAGTTTACCGCGGAAGTCGCGAAAGCTTGCTCGGGGGCCGGCAGCGCGTGCCCGCCGTGCGGCTGCGCCGAACGAGCGGCTCGACCGCACGTGCGGGCACCCCGTCGCAGCGCTTCCGCTCCCGCATCGCAGTTTTTCGCCTCGGTGGCTCGCGCACGGGCGTGCGCGGCGATCGGCGCGCTCAGCGCTGGATAGCCTGCGGCGAAAAATCAAGCGATGCGAGGGCCTCCGAGGCCATGCTCATTTTGCCGCGACGGGAAGGCGATGGCCTCGGCATAATCCGCCCATGCTTTCTCGAATCGCCGCCGCGGTCGCGGCGGTTGTGCGCCGCATGCGGAAGCCCAAAGGGGGCGACGGCCGTCGTTTCGCCGGCACCCGGGGCGTGGGTGATCGGGGCGAGGCGCTCGCCGTCGGCGTTCTCCGCCGCGAGGGGTTCCGCATCCTCGAGAGGAACTTCCGCACGCCGGCCGGAGAGGTCGACATCGTCGCCGAAGAAGGGGGAACGCTCTGTTTCGTCGAGGTCAAATGGCGCCGCGGAACCGGGGCGGGCCATCCGGCGGAAGCGGTCACGCCGGAAAAGCAGCGGCGGCTCGCCCGCGCGGCCGAGTGGTATCTCGCGCGGCGCCGGATGCGCGAGCGCTTTTGCCGCTTCGACGTCGTCGCGATCCTTTCCGCGGAAGGTTCGGCGCCGCGCATCGAGATCTTCCGCGACGCCTTCCGCGGTCCATTCCCGCCCCGGCGCCGGAGGTGACCGTGCCGTTCCTTGCGGCATTCCGGAAGAAATCCACTGGCATCGTTCCTGCATTCCTGATCGTGCGTCAGGAGAACATACGTGAAGACCCTCTGCGCGCTGATCGGAGCGTTTTTCCTCGTCGCCGGCATCGCCGTCCTCGTCGCGGGACCGCCGGGGAATTCTCCGCGCACGACGCAGAGGGCGAGAGCTTCCCGCCCGGCGCACGTGACCGGGCATCCGCCCCTCCTGTGGGAAGCCGACGTCGACCGCTCGGGCGCGAGGACGTCCGCGGCGAAGGCCGTGTCCGGAAACCGGTGACGTTCTCGCCGCGCCGCGACGTCCTCGCCTTCCTCATCCTCGTCGCGGCGGGGTCCCAGACGCGCTGCACGGTCATCCACGGCATCGTCGCGTCCGAGAAGCGGGAGATCTATCGTTTCCAGGCCGACTTCGGCGTCGAGGACCCTCAGTTCCGGCGCTCGCTCGACACGATGAACAGCACGATGATCGGCGGCAATTCCGCGGATCTCCTCGAGAACGGCGACGCGATCTTCCCGGCGATGACCGCCGACATTCGCGCCGCGAAGACGAGCGTCAACCTCGAGTCCTACATCTTCCAGCCGGACGACGCCGGACGGCAGTTCGCCGCGGCGATGATCGACGCCGCTCGGCGGGGGGTCGAGGTCCGGCTGCTGATCGACGCATACGGCGGAAAGCTCGGCGACCTCGAGGAACCGTTGAAGCGGGCGGGGGTCAACGTTCGGGAATATCGCCC
>Ga0075272_1000348_pt1 | contig 10001 bp, 8 predicted proteins | sample SF_Rice_5C_0N_40_FD_69776 | JGI IMG/M metagenome (GOLD analysis project Ga0075272, IMG submission 69776) | Rice paddy soil microbial communities from Twitchell Island, California, USA - SF_Rice_5C_0N_404 | ecosystem: Environmental > Terrestrial > Soil > Paddy field/soil | place: USA: Twitchell... | reverse complement strand
GAGCGGATTCGGCGCCGTGGCCTATCGCCTGTTCGCCGGGGGTATCGTCGCCCTGCACGTGGCGGAGGCAGGGGAATGACGACGCTCGCGAAGATCCGGGAGGCACCGGGCCTCGAGCGCTACCTCGACGCGATCGAGGAGCGGCTGGCGCGCACCGTCGCGAGCCATCCCGGCCTCGTCGCCGCCGTCGGCAACGAGGCGCTCGCCGCCGGCGGGAAGCGCCTGCGCCCGGCGCTCGTCTTCCTCGCCGCTCCTGTCGACCGCGAGCCTTCGCTCGCCGCGGGCGTCGCCGTCGAGCTCGTGCACATGGCGACCCTCGTCCACGACGATCTCATCGACCGTGCCCACTTCCGTCGCGGCAAGGCAGCCGCCTGGTCGGTGCACGGCCCGGAAGCCGCGCGCGCGACCGGCGACTATCTCTTCGCGCGCGCCTTTGCGGAGCTGACCGCGACCGGCGATGCCGAGGCGGTCGAGATCCTCGCCGACGCGACGCTGTGCCTCGCACGCGGCGAGGCCCTGCAGCGAACGCAGACGCACGATCCCGCGACGACCGTCGACGCCTACCTCGAGCGCTGCGCGCTGAAGACGGGAAAGCTCTTCGAGGCGGCATGCCGGCTGGGCGGCGGGCCGGGCGCGTACGGTCTCGCCCTCGGCGTCGCCTTCCAGATCGTCGACGACGTGCTCGACTGCGCCGGGACGACGATCGAGACCGGGAAGATCGCCGGCACCGACCTGCGCGACGGCACGCCCACGCTGCCGCTCCTGCTCGCAGCCCAGCAGGACGAGGTGGTGCGAGATGCCCTCGCCGGCGGCCCGATGCACGGCGCGCTCGTGCGCGTTGCCGCGAGCGGGGCGCTGGAACGCTCGCGCGAGGTCGCCCTCGACTACGCTAGTCACGCCCGCGCGTGCCTCAACGGCCAGCTGCACCGCGACGAGCTCGAGTCGCTGACGCACGCGGTCGTCAACAGAGAGAGATAGCTGTGGCAGTCCTCGACACGCTGGAGACGTTCGCGCCGATCAGGGAGAAGGTCGACGCCGGCGAGCGTCTCGACTTCGAGGACGGGATCGTCCTCATGGAGTCGGACGACCTGCTCGCGCTCGGCGAGCTCGCCGACCACGCGCGCCGGCTGCGCGGCGGCGGCGACGAGGTGTTCTTCGTCCAGAACCTCTATCTCAACCAGACGAACGTCTGCCGCGTGAAGTGCAAGTTCTGCGCGTTCGCGAAGACGAGCAAGCAGGGCGAGGCGTACACGATCGACGCCGACGAGCTCGCCGAGGATGCCGCCGCACAGTACGCGGCGTCGAAGTTCACCGAGATCCACTGCGTGAACGGCGAGAACCCGCACGTCGACCTCGAGTTCTACGCGGACGTGCTGCGCAAGCTGAAGGCCGCGCTTCCGGACGTCCATCTGAAGTTCTACACGGCGTCCGAGATCCACCACATGTCGAAGCTCGAGGGCTGCACGCACGAAGAGGTGCTGCGCGTCCTCAAGGACGCCGGGCTCGGCTCGCTGCCGGGCGGCGGCGCGGAGATCTTCGCCGATCGTGTCCGCAAGCTCATCGCGCCGGGCAAGGAGCACCCGGACGAGTGGTTCGACGTGCACGACACGGCGCACCGCATGGGGATCCCGACGCACTGCACGCTTCTGTACGGACACGTCGAGACGTACGAGGAGCGCGTCGACCACATGCTGCGGCTGCGCGACCAGCAGGACAAGACCGGCGGCTTCCTCGCGTTCATCCCGCTCGCGTTCCATCCCGCGAACACCGTGTTCGAGCGACGTGGCTTCAAGTTCACGACGGGCGCCGACGACTTGAAGATGGCGGCCGTGTCGCGTTTGATGCTCGACAACATCCCGAACATCAAGGCCTACTGGATCATGATGGGCATGCCGATGGCGCAGGTGGCGCTCCACTTCGGCGCGAACGACGTACAGGGCACGGTCGTGCGCGAGCAGATCTTCCAGGCGGCCGGCGCGACCAGCGGGACGGAGCAGAAGGTCGACGAGCTCGTGCGCTTCATCAAGGAGGCCGGCCGCGTCCCCGTCCAGCGAGACACGCTCTACAACGAGCTGCGCCGATGGTGAAGCTCGGCCGCATCTCGTACGTGAACATGGCGCCCGTCTTCTACCGCGTCGAGACCGACGTGGAGGAGGTGCTCGGCGTCCCGACCGAGCTGAACCGGATGCTCGTCGACGGCGAGCTCGACACGGCGCCGATCTCGTCCATCGAGTATGCGCGGAACGCCGACAAGCTGCGCCTGCTGCCGCGGCTCTGCGTCGCATCCGAGGGCGCGGTCGAGTCGATCCAGCTCGTGTCGAAGAGGCCGCTCGAGCAGGTGCGCGTCGTCGCGATCACGCCGGAGTCGGCAACGTCCGTCGTGCTGACGAAGGTGCTGCTGCCGGAGGCGGAGCACGTGCCGCTCGGCGAGGACGCGGACGCGAAGCTGCTCATCGGCGACGCCGCGCTGAAGTCGGCGTTCGAGGACCCGACGCCGCACCATGACCTCGGACGGCTCTGGCTGGAGCGCACCGGCCTGCCGATGGTCTTCGCGGTGTGGGCGTGCCCCGAGCCGCTCGCCGACGGCCTCGCCGAGCTGGAGGACGCGCTCGTCGCGTCCGTGCGCCGCGCCCGCGCCGAGCCCGAGCAGCTTGCATTCGAGGCCGCGGAGCGCTACGGCTACCCGCCGGGCTTCCTCGCCCGCTACTTCGAGAAGCTCCGCTACCGCTTCGGCCCACGCGAGCGCGCCGGGCTGTACACGTTCCTCGAGCTCGCCCGAGACGGCGGCCTGCTCGAGACGGTCCCCGAGCTGCGCTTCGTGCAGACGACCGGCGCCGCCGTCGCATGAACGCGATCCTCGAGAAGGCCCTCGAAGGCGAGCGCATCACCGACGAGGACGCGATTGCGCTCCTCCGCTCGCGCGACCTCGTGTCGGTCGGACGCGTGGCGAATGAGATTCGCAACCGCAAGCACGACCCGGAGCGGATCACGTTCATCATCGACCGCAACCTCAACTACACCAACATCTGTTATACGGACTGCGACTTCTGCGCGTTCTACCGCCGCCCGGGCGACACGCGCGAGGGCTACCTCCTGCCGAAGGCGGTGATCTTCAAGAAGATCGAGGAGACGCTCGAGCTCGGCGGCACGGGGCTGCTCATGCAAGGCGGCCACCATCCCGACCTCGACATCGACTTCTACGAGGATCTCTTCCGGTCGATCAAGGCGAAGTACAAGATCCACCTGCATGCGCTGTCGCCCTCCGAGGTGCAGCACGTCGCGCGCCGCTCGAAGCTCACCATCCCCGAGACGCTGACGCGACTTCGCGATGCCGGCCTCGACTCGATCCCCGGCGGGGGTGCCGAGATCCTCGTCGACCGCGTGCGCAAGATCATCGCTCCGAAGAAGACGAAGACGGCCGAGTGGCTCGGCGTCATGCGCCAGGCGCATCGCCTCGGCATCTCGACGACGGCGACGATGATGTACGGCCACGTCGAGACGCTCGAGGAGCGGGTCGAGCACATGCGCCGCATCCGCGGCCTGCAGGACGAGACGGGCGGCTTCCGCGCGTTCTTCTCGTGGACGTTCCAGGACGACGGCAACCGGCTCGTCGATCTCGTGCCGGTGGAGAACCGCCCGACCTCGTTCGACTACTTGCTCACCCAGGCCGTCTCGCGCATCTACCTCGACAACGTGCCGCACATCGGCTCGTCGTGGGTGACGCAGGGAAAGAAGATCGGTCAGGTCGCGCTGCAGTTCGGGGCGGACGACCTCGGCTCGGTGATGATCGAGGAGAACGTCGTCTCGGCCGCCGGAACGACGTACCGCACGACGGCGGACGAGTTCGCGCACCTGATCAGGTCGCTGGGCAAGACGCCGGTGCAGCGCGACACGCTGTACCGCGACGTCCGCGTCTGGAACTAGAGCCAAGTCCGCCGGAGGCGCCCTCGCCTTCATGTCGTGCCTTACGTGGCTCTGACACGTGGTTGGCTACCCTGCCGCAGGGTCGTGCTTCGCAAGCTCGTCATCGTCGCTCTCGCCGCCGGCGCGCTCGCGCTGCCCGCGCATGCGCAGACGTCGGCGACGACGCTGCTCATGCCTGGCGTCACCTACCAGCGCCAGGTGCAGTTCACCTCGCGCGGCCCGGTCGTGCTCGACGTCGTCACCGCCCCGAAGCCGGACGGCTCGCTGTACACGCTCACGCCGGCCCTCGCGCACAACGCGGTCTTCGGCACCGAGCGGCTCACCGACATCGAGAAGGACGCGAGCGCGGGCGCGACGCTCGTCGGCGTCAACGGCGACTTCTTCGCCGCCGACGGCCCGCCGACCGGGATCGTGATGCGGAACGGCGCGCTCGACTCGGCGCCGGTGCCGTCGCGCTCGAGCGTCGGCGTCGCCCCCGACGGCACGCTGTCCGTGGCGACCGTCGCCTTCGACGGCACGTGGCGCGGCACGAGCCAGCGACGGCAGCTCGACCTGAACGACCGTCCGGTCGCCGGCCACACGACGCTGTACACCTCTGCGTGGGGGCCGACGACGCCGCCGGAGAGCGCGAGCGTCGTCGCCGACGTCATCGCCTCGCTCCCGCCGCTGCAGCCGAACCGCGTCGTCGCCGGCGTCGTCACCGAACAGGACGGGGCCGGCGGGATTCCGATCCCGCCCGGCGGCGCGGTCCTCGTCGCCCGCGGCGCGCAGGCGCCGCACCTGGGCCAGGAGGCGCCTCCCGGCACGAACGTCGAGATCCGCCCGACGCTGACGCCGAACTGGGGCGGGATGCTCGCCGCGATCGGCGGCGGCCCGCTCCTCGTCGCCAAGGGCAAGCCGGTCTTCCGCGCCGACGAGCAGTTCGACGACTCGGTGCTCAACGCGCGCGGCGCACGCAGCGCCGTCGGCCAGCTTCCGGACGGGCGCATCCTGCTCGTCACGGTCGAAGGAGGCGGCTCGGCCTACAGCGCCGGCATGACGAACTACGAGCTCGCCGGCGCGATGGTCCGGCTCGGCGCCGTCACCGCGATGGGGCTCGGCAGCGGCACGCCCGCGGACATGGCGTTCGACGGCAGCCTCCTCACGCGCCCGGCGGCGAAGGTGGAACCGCCGATCTCGGACGCGCTCATTCTCGCCTACACCGGCGTGTATGCGGCGCCCCCTTCGGCGGCGGTCGTGTCGCCGAACGGCGACGGCGTCGACGACGCGGAGACGTTCACGTACAAGCTCGTCCGCCCGGCGCAGGTGACCGCCGTGCTCGCGGGGCCCGGCGGCGCGCAGCAGACGCTCGCCCAGGACGCCGAGCAGCCGGGCCTGCACACGCTCGCGTGGAACGGCCAGCCCGCGACTGAGGGCCAGTGGAAGCTCGTCGTCACTGCCGCCGAAGACCAGGGGCGGACCACGACCGCCGACCGGCCCTTCCTGCTCGACGACACCCTCGGCGCGCTGCAGGTGACGCCCCCGGACGCGAAGATCGTCGCGAAGTCGAACGGGATCGTGACTGCAGGCTTCCAGCTCGTCCACGCGGCGAAGGTGACCGCGACCGTCGAGACCCGCACGGGAATCGTCCTCGCGACGCTGCTCAACAAGACGCTCCAGCCGGGTGCGCAGAAGGTGCTGTGGAACGGCCGGCTGTGGACGGGCGCGCTCGCCTTCACGGGCGCGTACCAGGTCCACGTCACCGCGACGAACGCGATCGGCTCGGTGTCGCTCGTCGCACCGTTCGTCGCCCGTCGCTAGACTCGCCGCCCGTGCTCCTGGCGAGCGTCTCCTCGAGCTTCACCGCGCAGGTCGCCTCCCACGGCGCCTACGCCGTCTTCGGGCTGATGGCGGTCGACGCCCTCTTCCCCGCGTTCAGCGAGCTCGTGATGCTCTATGCAGGAGCGGTCGCGGCGGGCGTGTTCGCCTCGGCGCACAACGTGTCGCTCTTCGGCGCCAAGATCGGCTTCGGCATAGGAGCCTTCGTCGTGATGGCGCTCGCCGGCACGATCGGCTACTTCCTCGGCGCGCTCGTCGGCTGGGGCATCGGCCGCGTCGGCGGCCGTGTGCTCCTCGAGGAGCACGGCCGCTGGGTGCACATGACGCCGGAGCGGCTGGAGCGCGCGGAGCGGTGGTTCGACCGCTGGGGCAATATCGGCGTGCTCGTCGGCCGGATCACGCCCATCGTCCGCTCCTTCGTCTCCTACCCCGCCGGCGCCCTCGAGATGCCGCTCGCCCCCTATGCCGTCCTGACCCTGATCGGATCGGCGATCTGGGCCTTCGCCATCGCCGGGATCGGCTACGGCCTCGGCTCCAGCTACGGCCGCTTCGACCACGGCTTCAAGTACGTCGAATACCTCGTTCTGGCAGGCATCGTGCTAGCGGCGGCGTATCTCCTCTACCGTGCCGTCCGCGCCGCTAGAGTGAGTCGTCGCCGTGTCCCAGATTCCGCTGGTTGACGTCAAGGCGCAGTACGCGCCGCTGATCCCGGAGCTCGAGCGCCGGTTCCGCGAGGTTCTCGAGAGCGGGCAGTTCATCCGCGGGTCCAACTACTGGGCCTTCCAGGAGGAGGCGGCGGCCTACCTCGGCGTGAAGAAGGCGGTCGGCGTCGCCAACGGCACCGACGCGATCGTGCTCGCGCTCGACGCGCTCGAGATCGGGCCCGGCGACGAGGTCGTCTGTCCCGCGTTCACCTTCTACGCGACCGCCGAGTCGATCGCGCGGCGCGGCGCCACCCCCGTCTTCGCCGACATCGACGCGACGACGTTCAACCTCGATCCCGAGGACGTCGCCGCGAAGATCACGCCGCGCACGCGCGCGATCATGCCCGTGCACCTGTTCGGCCGGCCCGCGCCGATGACCGAGCTCGCCGAGCTCGGCCTGCCGGTCGTCGAGGACGCCGCACAGGCGTTCGGCGCACCCGGCGTCGCAAAGACGGGCGTCCTCTCGACGTACAGCTTCTTCCCGACGAAGAACCTCTTCTGTCTCGGCGACGGCGGGCTCGTCGCCTCGAACGACGAGGAGCTCGCCGAGCGCGTGCAGATGCTCTCGTTCCACGGCTCGCGCGACAAGACGACGTTCGACTTCGTCGGCTACAACTCGCGCCTCGACGAGGTGCAGGCGGCGATGCTCCGCCTCTTCCTGACGCAGCTCGACGAGTGGAACCGCGGACGCCGCGAGGCGGTGGCGCGTTACGTCGAGCTCGGCCTCGGGGAGCACATCGAGGTGCCCCAGGACGAGCCCGGCCACATCTACCACCTCTTCGTGTGCCGCTCCCCGGAGCGCGACCGCATCCGCGCCGCGCTGACCGAGGCCGGGATCGCATCGGCGGTCTACTACACGACGCCCCTGCACCTGCAGCCCGCGCTGCGCTTCCTCGGCTACGAGCCCGGCTCGCTGCCCGAGACCGAGCGCGTCGCCGAGGACAACTTCTCGCTGCCGCTCTGGCCCGGCATTCCGGCCGACGTGCAGGAGCAGGTGGTGAACGTCGTCCGCACCGCGGTCGGCGCCGTCGCCCGCGCATGAGCGGGCTCGGCAAGAGCCGCTTCCTGCAGCTCGTCGCCGACGCGGCCATCGTCGCCGTGTCGTGGGTGCTCGCGTTCGAGCTCCGCTTCGACCACGGGCTCCCGGTCTACTACAACACGCTGCTGCACCGGACGATCCTGCTCGTCGTCGTCATCAAGCTCGCGGTCTTCCTGCTCTTCGGCTTCCATCGCCGCTGGTGGCGCTACGTCTCCGTGCGCGACATGTGGAGCGCGGCGCGAGGCGTCGTCGTCGCGTCGCTCGTCGCCGACGTCACCGTCTACTTCGTCTCGCCGGTGCACAACGTCCGCCTGCCGCGCTCGATCGCCGCCACGGACCTGCTCCTCACGCTCGCCCTGATCGCAGGTGCGCGCCTGCTCGCGCGCACGGTCATGGAGCGGCCGGGCTTCGGCGTCGTCGCCCGCGGCAAGGAGGTCATCGTCGTGGGCGCCGGCGACGCGGGCCGGCTGATCGTCCAGGAGATGCAGCGCTCGCGCATGCTCGCGTACACGCCGATCGGATTCATCGACGACGACGAGCGCAAGCGGAACACGCGCATCCTCGGCGTCCGCGTCCTCGGGACGATGAAGGATCTGCCGCGCATCGTGCGCGAGTTCAAGCCGGACGAGGTGCTGATCGCGATCCCGTCCGCGTCCGGCGAGGTGCGCCGGCAGGTCGTCGAGGCCGCTCAGGGCACGCACGTCTCGGTGAAGACGCTCCCCGGCCTGTACGAGCTCATCTCCGGCGACGTCAACCTCGCCGGCCAGATCCGCCCGGTGCAGGTCGAGGACGTGCTCGGCCGCGAGCAGGTGGAGGTCGACTTCGAGAGCGTCGCCGCCTATCTCAAGGGCCAGACCGTCCTCGTCACCGGTGCGGGCGGCTCGATCGGCTCCGAGCTCTGCCGTCAGATCGCGCGCGTCGGCCCGACGCGGCTCATCCTCGTCGACAACGGCGAGACGGCGCTCTTCGACATCGAGCGCGAGCTCGTGGACGAGCGCGACTTCACGGCCGCCGTCCCGAAGCTCGTCGACGTCCGCAACGCGAAGGCGCTCCGCCGCGAGGTGTTCGAGAAGTACCGCCCGACCGTCGTCTTCCATGCCGCCGCGTACAAGCACGTGCCGCTGATGGAGACACACCCGCTCGAGTCGGTGCGCAACAACGTGGTCGGCACGCGCATCACCGCCGAGCTCGCGGTCGAGTTCGGGGTCGAGCGGTTCGTGCTCATCTCCACCGACAAGGCGGTCAACCCGAAGACGGTGATGGGCCAGTCGAAGGCGCTGTGCGAGTGGATCGTCGAGTCGCTCGGCCATCGCCGTGACGTCGCGACCCGCTTCGTCGCCGTGCGCTTCGGCAACGTCCTCAACTCCTCCGGCTCGGTGATCCCGACGTTCCGCCGCCAGATCGAGCGCGGCGGCCCGGTGACGGTGACGCACCCGGAGATGACGCGCTTCTTCATGACCATCCCGGAGGCAGTGTCGCTCGTCGTCCAGGCCGGCGCGATCGGCGGCCGCGGCCAGATCTTCGTGCTCGACATGGGCGAGGCGGTGAAGATCGTCGACCTCGCGACCAACATGGTGCACCTGTCCGGGCGCGAGCCGCGCCTGCCCGGCGACGAGGCGACCGGTCCGCGCGATGTGCGCATCGTCTTCGTCGGTTCGCGGCCGGGCGAGAAGATCCACGAGGAGCTCTGGAGCGAGACGGAGGCCGTCGGCGAGACGGAGCATCCCAAGATCAAGCGGCTCTCGCGTCCACCGATCGACGCGGACTGGCTGGCCGCGCAGCTGCGCGAGCTCGAGGAGCTCGCCGACCAGGGCGACACGCTCGAGGTGGTGGCGAAGCTCGGTGCGATCGTCCGCAACCCGCTGCGCGAGGCCTTTACGGGCTCGCCGGCGGCCCGCCGAAGCAGCGAAGCGTCACCGCGAACGGCAGACGAACCGTCTGCGTCCGCGTGAACGTCGACAGGTAGCGGTAGCGGAGCCTCAGCCGGTCGGCGAACACGTCGGGAGCGGAGCTCGTCGCCCCGCGGCAGCGTAGGCCGAACCGCACGACGACGAGCGCGCTGTCGCCCGGCTCGAGGCGGAGGCTCTCGAACGGGACGAGCTCCCGCGGGTCGGCGCTCGCGGTCGCGGACGTCGTCGCGAGCAGCGCGGTCGGGCCGATCCACGGAGCGGCTGCGGGCGCCGCCGGCGCGAGCCCGATCACCGTCACCGAGAAGCGGCCGCCGTTGTGGAGCGTGAACGCCGTGTCGAACCGGCGGCTGCGCCGCACGGTCGGGAAGAAGACGGTGCGGCCGAGCGAGCCGGACACCGGCTGGACGACGGCGCCGACTCCGGGCCCCGGGGCGAAGTCGCCGGCCGCGCTCCGCAGCGGCGCGTACGAGCCGAGCCAGACGTACAGGCCGAGCGCCGCGACGAGGGCGACGAGGGCCACGCCGCCCGCGACCGTGGCCGCGGTGCGCACAGGATGCCGCCGCCGCCGGGCGCCGTTGAGGGCGAGCCCGTCCACGGCCTCGATTC
>Ga0075272_1000347_pt1 | contig 10051 bp, 10 predicted proteins | sample SF_Rice_5C_0N_40_FD_69776 | JGI IMG/M metagenome (GOLD analysis project Ga0075272, IMG submission 69776) | Rice paddy soil microbial communities from Twitchell Island, California, USA - SF_Rice_5C_0N_404 | ecosystem: Environmental > Terrestrial > Soil > Paddy field/soil | place: USA: Twitchell... | reverse complement strand
CGTGACGCGCGGGCGCTTGCCCGGCTCGACCACGTTGAACGGACACTCGGCCGGATCGAGCACGAATGACTGCATTCGCTGGCTCAGGCCGATCCCGGTGCGCCCGGCGATCACCGCGGGAAGCCACCCGCCGCTCGGCGTCACCGAAACGACCCATCCCTCCGAGTCCGCGGCCTCGACCGACGTCGTCCCCGCGGTGAACGTCTCGCGGAAGCGCGCGAAATCCGCAGGAGAAAGCGACGCATCGAGCAGACGGTTTCCCCTCCCCGGTCTCCCGTTCTCCGCCGCCTTCCACTTCGAGAGCAGATCCCGATACGGGTTCGTGCCCCCCTGGAACGGATAGGGATCGCCCGGCGTGATCCGCGGGTTGCTGCGCTCGGGGACGATTTCCTTCGCCCGCTCCTTCGCGTACGCCTTGGAAAGGAGTCCCCGGACGGGCTCCTCGGGCGGGAAATACGGGTCGCCGTAGTAGAAGTCGCGATCCGCGAACGCGAGGCTCATCGCCTGGTAGACCGTGTTGACGTAGCGCGAGGTGTTGTAGCCCATCGATTTGAGATCGAAGTTCTCGAGGATGTCGAGGGCCTGCAGCATCGCGGGACCCTGGGTCCATGCCGTCAGCTTGTAGACGTCGATTCCCCGGTAGCGGGTCGTGACCGGCTCTTCGACCTTCACTTTCCAGCGGGCGAGGTCCTCGGCCGTGATCAACCCGCCCTGCTCCTGCGTGCTCCGCGCGATCTCCTTCGCGATGTCGCCCTTGTAGAACCGGTCATAAGCGGCATAGATCGCTTCCTTGCGGGTTCTCCCTTTCTTCAGCGCCTCCTGCTCGGTCGCGACGAGCTTTCGGAGCGTCGCGGCCAGATCGGGCTGACGGAAGATCTCGCCCGGCTCGGGGCCTTCGCGCTCTTCCGTCGCGGCATTCGCCGCCGGGCGGTCCTGCGCGGGAGTCGGACCGCCCGCGCTCTTCCCGGCGGCGGCCGGCCCGCCGACGGCCTCCCCTCCTTTGGAGTGCATCAGGAAGAGCGCGCGCGAGTACGGCCACTGCTCCAGCCGCTTCTTCTCGTGCTCGATCGTGTTCGCCGCCTGCGCCTCGATCGGATAGCCGTCCGCCATGTCGATCGCGGGCGCGAGCACCTCCTTGAGCGACATCGTGCCGTACTCGGCCAGCATGACCAGAATGCCTCCCGGCGTCCCGGGCGTGACGGCGGCGAGCGGGCCGAACTCCGGCGGATAGTTCATCCCCCTGCCCTTGAAGAACTCAGGAGTCGCGCCCGTCGGCGCGACACCCAGCGCGTCGATGCCGACGACCTTCTTCGTCTTCGGGTTATAGATGAGCGCCTGCGTCTCGCCGCCCCAGCTCAGGGTGTCCCACATCGTGCAGCCGGCAGCGATCATCGCGGCCGCGGCATCCACGGCGTTGCCGCCCTTGGCGAAGATCATCGCCCCGGCCGTCGCGGAAAGCGGCTTTCCCGTGATCGCCATCCAGCGTTTCGCGTGGAGCGGCGGCTTCTCGGTTCGCATCTGCGCGAACAGCGGGAAGGGGGCGCAGAGCAGGAGCACGGCGGCGACTCGTCGGATCATCGGGACCTCCGTCGAAAGAGTCTATTCCGGTCGCGCCGGAGACGAGACCGGGCCCTGTCCGGCCAAAGCCTTCGGCTCGTCATCAAGAAATGGGCCCACCGGGAGGGCCCGCGGCGCAATGTCCGTCGAGGTCGACCGAAAGGGGGGGATAATTGCTCCCTCGGGGCCTGGCATTCGCCACGCTTCGATCTTTCCGAACGTCGATCGAGGAGGACAACATGAGGATTGCTGCGGGAATGGCCGCCCTGGTCTTCTTCGCGGTGGGCTGCGCATCGAGCGGCCCGCCGGTCAGCAACGCCGAGATTGCGCAGGCGGAGGCCGACATTCGCGCCGCCGAAAACGCCACGGCGACCGTGCATGCGCGCGACCTGCTCGACCGCGCGCGCGGCGACTTCGCCGCCGCCCAGCGCGAGTGGCACGAGCGTCGCTGGGACGAAGCCCGGCGGCACATCGCGGAGACCCGCGCGGCCGCGAGCGCGGCCGAATCCAAGGCCCGCGACGCCGCCGTCGAGCAGCAGGTGCAGGACCTGAGCCGCCAGTCCGACGACATCGAGCGGCGCACGCGCGAGATCGCGCCGCCGCCTCAACCGTGAGGAATGCCATGAAGAACATCAAAAGGAATGCCGGATTCGCTCTTCTCGCCGCGGGGTTGATCTTCGCGGCCGCCTGCGCCACGACGCGTCCCGAAGCGCCCGCGCTGCGCGACGCGCGTCTGGCCCTTCAGGACGCCCGCGACGCGGGCGCTCCGGAGCTCGCCGCGGAAACCTTCAACCGGGCATCCAACGATCTTTCCGCCGCCCAGCGCGAATGGAACGCGGGTCACGAGAGCATGGCGATGCACTACGCGCAGATCGCCGACAGCGAGGCGCGCGATGCCGAGTATCGCGCCCGCGGCGCCCGGGCCGAGCAGGCCCTCGCCGCGCAGAAGACCCGCCATGACCGGCTCGAGGCCGAGCTCCATGCCGCCCAGGAGCGGGCGATCGCCGCCCGCGCCCGCTCGGAAGCCGAACGACAGCGGCTCGAAGCCGAGATGCGCGCCCGCGAAGAGCAGGCCCGTCTCCAGGCGGAGATGCAGGCCCGTGAAGCGCAACAGCGCGCGGCCGAGGAGCGGGAGAAGGCTCTCCAGGCCCAGCTCGAAGCCGAGCGCCAACGGTCGGCCCAACAGCAGCGCCAGGCGCAGATCGACGACCTGAAAATGCAGCTCGATCAGCAGACGAAGGCCGCGGAGGTCGCCCGCCAGGCCGCCGCCGAGCAGAGCGCCAAGCTCGAGGAAGCGCGCCGCCAGGAAGAGGAACGGCGGCGGGCGGCGGAGGAAGCCGCGCAGAAGCAGCTCCAGGCGCAAAACGACCTCGTGCTGCGCCTGCAGCAGCTCGAAAAATCGACGCGCGTCGAGCCCCGCGGGATCGTCGTCACGCTGCCGGGAAGCATCTATTTCGCAACCAACCGCTCCGATCTCCAACCGGGGGTCAGCGCGCGCCTTGCCGACATCGGCAAGACCCTGGCCTCCGCTCCGGACCGGCACATCGTCGTCGAGGGCCACACCGATTCGACGGGCCGGGCGGAGTACAACCTGAAGCTCTCGCAGCTGCGGGCGGAATCCGTCAAGGCCGTGCTCCTCGCCAATGGGGTCGATCCGGGCCGGATCGAGACCCAGGGCTACGGCGCGACGAAGCCCGTGGCCGACAACAAGACGCCGTCGGGGCGCAGCCAGAACCGCCGGGTGGAGATCATCGTCCAGGGAGGTCCGGCGCCGGCGCCGGCACCGGAAGCCCACTGATTCGGTAAGGCGCCGCTTGTAAAGGGTCCGGCCGCCGGCGGCCGGACCTCATCCGGCGCCGCCGATTCGGGGAATCGCTCCCCTCAGCCCGCCAGACCGAACCGGGTTCGCATCTCGCGCCGGCCGAGGGGCGTCACCGTGAGCGCCCGGCTGTCGAGATCCCGGGTCACCCATTTTCGGCGGAGCGCGGCGGAAAGCAGCGCCGCGCCGAGCGCGCCGCCCACGTGCGGCCGCCGCTCGCTCCAGTCGAGACAGGGGAAGGCGAACCGGCGGCGGAGCGTCCGGCTCGTTGCGACGTCGACACCGAGGGCTTCGAGCGCCCTCGTCCCTTCCGCCGTCAGGTCGTAGTCGCCGGCCGCCGGCCCCGAGAGGAGCCAGCGCATGGCCATCATCCGGTCGTGCAGCGAGACCCCCAGAGCGCCCGCCAGGTGGTCGTAGCACGTGCGCGCCGCCGTGAGGCGGGTGGGGGTGCTCGGCGTCCACGGCTTTCGGGCGTCGCCGGCCGCGACCAGCAGCGCCTCGACGGCGGCGGCGACGGCGGGTCCGGCCAGCCGGTAGTACCGGTGCTTTCCCTGGGCCGCCACGGAGACGAGCCTGCGCTCGAGCAGCCGGGCGAGATGAACGCTGGCGGTCGAGGGACTCACGCCGGCTGCGACGGCGAGCTCGGTGCTGGTCCGCGCGTGGCCGTCGAGCAGGAGACAGAGCATCCGGGCGCGAGCGGGCTCGGCGATCGCGGCCGCGATCCGGGAAACGGCCGTCTCCGCCGGCTCGACATTCACGATTTGATGGTAAACGAAGCATGACGGTCTCGGCAAGCGGATACTGCGGGCGCATGGCGGAAACCGATCGGCGGCGGTTCCTCGGGATCTCGGGCGTGCTCGGCGCAATCGTCGCCGGCCGTTCCCGTCTCTCCCGGGCGCTGCCGCTCCGGGCTTCCGGCGAAAGGAGCCGTTCCGTGACGATCGTCTGCTTCATCCGGTACGTGATCGATCCCTTCCAAAGGGACGCCTTCCGCGAGTACGCGGAGAACTGGGGGCGAATCATCCCCCGCTGCGGCGGGCATCTGGTCGGCTACTTCCTTCCCCACGAGGGAACCAACGACGTCGCGTGGGGGTTGGTCGCGTTCGACTCCCTCGCCTCGTACGAGGCGTACCGGGCGCGCCTCCGGAGCGACGGCGAATCGCGCGAGAACTTCGCCCGCGCGCAGGCGAATCGCTTCATCCTTCGCGAGGAGCGGACGTTCGTCGAAGTCGTTCCCGGGACGTTCGGCATCGCGCCGGTCCCGGCCGACGGCGACGCCTGACCCGCCGGGGCCGGCGGTTCGCCGCGGGGATTCTCGCGAGCGGAGCGATTCTCGCCGCCGCCGGCCCGAGAAACCCGCGCCGTTCGTGTTCGCCCCCGCGCGCGGCGCCGGGCCGTTTCGCGTCGCCGTCTGGCTGCACGGCTACCGCGGCTACTCGGCGAAAGGCTACTTTCCCGGGGCGACCGCCGCACAGATGCAGGGGCGCGCCGACAGCCTCGGCGCGGTGATCGCGGGATTCCCCGCGACCGTCGAGCTCGGCGACGGTACGCAGCGATGGTCGGAAGATCCGGACACGGATCACGCGTACGTCCAGGCGGAGTTGAGAAAGGTCGCGAAAGCCGTGAACGATCAGGAGCAGGCGGATCGCGTCAACGGTAGCGCCCGGAGCTGCCGGTCGTGGATCCGCGAGAGCAGCAGCAGCGACGTGACCGCGCCCGTCAGACTGCAGAACATGTCCCACTGGGTGTCCCAGTTGTCGCCTTGAGTCGCGAGGAATTCTCTCGCCGCGCCGTGCATCGCCTCCGCGGCGGCCCACTCCAGGAGCTCGTAGGCCGCTGCTCCGGCGAGGCAGCCGGCCACGACGAAGAAAAACAGCCAGCCGCGGCTCGTCACGTTCGTCTTTCGGCGGACCAGCTCGCGCCCGAGGATCGCGGGCGTGAATCCGCCCACGAAGTGCACGAGCCGGTCGAAGTGGTTGCGCCGGAAATCCAGAATCCTCTTCAGCGCGAGGCCCGACGGAACGAGCGAGTACGTGTAGTGGCTTCCGACCAGGAGCAGCGCGGCGAAGAGGAACGTCAGGCGGTAGGAAAGCGGGGTGAAAGGGAAGCGCCGGTAGGTCGCGATCAGGATGGGAAGGCCGACGAGGAGCGGAGCGGCTTCGAGCAGCCATATCACCCGATTGTTGGGCGACCAGCCGGACGCCACGAGACCGATGAGGACCAGAGCGAGCAGAACCAACGGCTCGCGCCGGCCCCGGGAGGCGCTGACCTCCGCAGGCTCCCGGCCGGGGAGCCTGCTCGATCCGTTCACGAGAACAGAGTATGCACCAATCGGTGACGGCTTCTCGGGGGCGTATAATCTCCCGAGAACGGCAGAAAGTTGATTTTGCCTGGTGCGATGCCCCTCGGCCCGGTCGGCAGGTGTTTCCATCGTCGAACCCTGCGTGATGAGGCAATGGGCGTGAAACATCCGTCGATTTCGATCGCCGACCGGAATGTCACGGCGATCGTCGCTCTCGACCAATGAAAGCCTCGGTTCGAAAGTCCGGCGACGTGTCGGTCATCGACCTGGAGGGACGCCTCGTGGCCGGCGATAACGCCCTTCGCGCCGCGATTGACGACCTGCTCGCCGACGGCAAGCGGAAGATCCTGGTGAGCCTCGTCGGTCTAACAGCGATCGACAGCTCGGGAGTCGGCGATCTCGTCGCGAGCAAGAAGGTCGCGGAAGGCGTCGGCGCGAAGCTCAAGCTCCTGATCGCCGAGGGAAAGGTGCGTAACGTTCTGGACGCGATGCTCCTTCTTCCAATCTTCGATAGCTTCGACGACGAAGCGGGCGCGGTCGCATCGTTCCAGACCGACGGTCCCCCGAAATAATCTCCGCACCGATGGCCGGTCGAGCCGGCCGGTGACCGCCCGCAGCCTATAATCGTCCGGTGATTTCCGAGGAGGAACGCTCATGAGAGCTCGACGCGGATTCTCGTCTCGTGCGGCAATCGCCGTGACGAAAGGTGTTTTCGCCGCCGCCGTCGTCGTGGCTGCGCTGGCCCTCCCGGCCTCTTCTTCGGCGCAGGGGGCGCCGGCCGCCGGCGGCGCGGACAAGGACGCTCTCATCGCGCCCGAGGCGCTTGCGGGGATCGTCCGGTCGAGTGCGAAGAAGCCGGTCATTTTCCAGGTCGGGTTTCGCGTGCTCTACGAGCAGGCCCACATTCCGCAGTCCCGGTACGTCGGACCGGGCTCGAAAGAGGAGGGTCTCGCGGAGCTTCGCCGCGCGGCCTCTCCGCTTCCCCGCGACACCGCCATCGTTCTCTACTGCGGATGCTGTCCGTGGGTCCGCTGCCCCAACATGCAGCCGGCTTACAAGGCGCTTCTCGGCCTCGGTTTTACGAACGTGAAGCTCCTCTTCATCGAGAAGAATTTTGGCGCGGATTGGGTGGCGAAGGGCTATCCGGTGGAAAAGGGTGCGCCCGCGGGCGACTAGCCTCGCCCTTCCCGCGATCGCCGGGATCCTCCTGGCGCTCGCGTTACCGGCACGGGGCCGCGCGGAGGAAGGCAGGCCAGCCCCGCCGTTTTCCTTGACGGACATCGAGGGCCGAAAGCTCGATCTCGCAACCTATCGCGGGAAGGTCGTCCTCCTCGACTTCTGGGCGACCTGGTGCGCTCCCTGCCGCGACGTGATCCCCCGCTTCGTCGCCTGGCAGAAGCGATACGGGCCGCGGGGCCTTCAGGTCATCGGCATTTCGCTCGACGACTCGGCCGCGCCCGTTGTCCGCTTTGCCCGGGAATTTCACCTCAATTATCCCGTGGCCGTGGGAAACGCCCGGCTCGCCGAGCGGTACGGAGGAATCCTGGGCCTGCCGGTTGCATTCGTCATTGACCGCGCAGGACGGATTTATTCACGCCACGACGGCGGCACGGACCCCTCCGCGATCCGACGGGACATCGAGCGGCTCCTCGGCGTCGCGCGGCCAGACTGAGCTTCCCTTCTTGGGGTCAGGACTTTATTATACATTATGATCGCCGTTGCGCCTCGATCTGCCGCAGGCGCCGGGCGAGTCGCAGGCGACGGCCGCCGTCGATCTCCGCCACGATGTTACCGACCCTCGACGTGCGCGCCCCGAAGGTTTTTCGCCAGCGGATCGAGCGAGCGGCAGGCCGCGCGAAGCTGATCGCCCGTCAACCGATCCAACTGGGCGAGACGAGCGACTTCGGGCTCGAACCCGGAGATTTCCGCGGCGTGCGCATCCATCCACGCGACGATCCCCCTCAGTACGCGCTCGTTGGCCTTCCCGTGAGCGCTCGAACCTCCGACCGGCGACAGGATCGATCCGAGCGAACCCTTCGGTCCCGGCGCGAATTGCACCTCGGAGAGCTTGGCGCGAAATTCCAGCTCCTCGCTGTCATGGATCCCCATGGCTTTGTCGATGGCGTGACGCCCCTCGTGCGCCCAGATCGAAGAGGCGTCGGTGTCGAGTCGGACGGTTCGAAGGAATTCGTCGCGCAGCGCGTCGCCGGTTAGCCCCCGCTTCTCGAGCCTCTGCTTCAGGGCTTCCGCGTATTCGTCGGCGAGCCGCAGCGCGAGACCGCGCAGCGCGGCGACTTCGTCGCCCTTGACCCGCTCGCGATCCCGGAGGGACTCCGCCCGGATCTCGTCCTGCGCAAGGGCCTTCGCCTCGGGATCCGTCAACTGTCGCCAGAGCCGCAGCGGGCCTTCGACGTACATGGGGCGGACCTGGTAGACGACGCCGTTTCCCACCCATCCGCCGGTTCCGTGCCGCCCGTGGGTGACCCAGGTCGCGTATCCGCCGGCGATCATCCCGTCCAGCTGGATGAATCGAAGCATCGCCTTGCGGCCATACTGCTCGACCTCGCGGGTTTCGTCGGCAACGCGATGGCCATAGAGAATATCGGGTATTCCTTCGGTGTCGCCGACGGTTACGACGGCGCCGAAGCGCTCGTCCAGCTCGCGCCGGACCGCCTCCAGCGAGAACGCGGCATCTTTCGGCGGGGGCGACAGAGCTTTCCAGAGCGCGAGTCCTTCCGCGCCGAGCGCCGGATGGAACTCTTTCGCGTCGTCGACGCCGCTCGCGACCATTCGGAAATGTTCGCCGGCGATGGCATGAACACGGCGAGTGAACGCCGCGTATCGCAGCACGTCGAGGACGGGGGCGTCGTCCTTCGCCACGAGCGGGGCGCAAGGATTGCGGAGAACGAGCTCGGCCTCGTCGAAGAGCTTCGCTCTCGCCAGCGCCAGCCCCGTTGCCCTCGGGTCGTGGACGTCCGCCGGAACGAGCGACGGAAGCTCAGCGTCGTACCATCCCCAAGCCTTCCGCGCGCTCTTTTCGTCCCCCGCGAGGAGAGAAGCGTCGAGAAGCAGGCGGGACCTTTCGAGCGTGAGGCCGCTCCCCTCGATGGCCGCGGACAGGCTCGCGACCGCCTCCCCGAGGCTTTGCCGGTCGGCCGGGCAGCGTCCGGCAAGACGGTGGGAGCGCGCCTCCTCGACGGTCGCGGCGCCCAACCGGGTGAGCGCCTCGTCCCGATCGGACGCTTTCTTCGCCGCGGTTGTGGCGTCCCGGGCGGCCTTCCGAGCCGCTCCGAAGTCCCGGGTCAGCTCCGTTTCGAGCCGGGAACGCTCCGCGAGCGCCGCCGAAGCCTCCGGGCCCTTCGCGAGCCCGCCCAGGAGCGAGCACGCGGCCGGAGCGTCGTGAAACACGTACCAGTCGAGCCGCGCCGCCCGAAGGATCGCCTGATCGCGTCGTTTCGGGTCCGGGTCCGATCGGGACGCCTCGAGGAAGAGATCGCGCGGCTTTCGTTGATCCGCCTCCATCGAGGCGTTGTCCGCGGCGTCGAACGGAGCGCCCGCAGGCGGAGCGGGGCTCGCGGCGAGGAGAAGGAGGATCACAAGATGGTTCATGGGGCGAGCCTACGTGGGGGCGCGCCTTCCGCTCTTGAAAGCTCCTAGCGGAATGGAACCGGATTGGCGGATCGGATCGTCGAAGGGATCCCTGCCCTTCTCCCCACGCCGCCGACGTCGCGCCGCCGAACGTCGCGCCGATAGGCGGCGGGAGTCGTTCCCGTGAGGCGATGGAACGTCCGCGTGAAGTGGCTCTGATCCGCGAAGCCGGTTTCGCCCGCGACCTCGGCGAGCGGCCGGGCGGAACGGAGGAGCGTCTTCGAATGTTCGACTCTCCGCAGACGGATCATCTCGCCGAGCGTCATCCCGTAATGCCGCCTGAAGGCGCGGGCGACGTGGGTCGGGTGCACGCACGCCGACGCGGCGAGACCGCTCAAGGTCATCGGCTCGCGGAACCGCGCCTCGACCTCCTCGCGAACGCGACGAAGCCACGACGGCGGCCGGCGGCGATCGTCGGAACACCGCTCGCTCCAAGCGTCGGACTCGAGCATCAAGGCGTTCACGATGCGGCTCGAAAACACGTCCGGCTCGGCGAATTCCGCCCGGAGCTTCGCGGCGATCGACGCGCCCGCCGGATTGGCGATGACGGCGCTCTTCGAGAAATTGCCGCCGTAGAGATTGAGGCACGACGTCGGGACTCGGGCGAACCTGTCGCAGTGCCGTTCCCCGGGGCCGTGAATCACGATGTTCGACGCGGCGCACTCCCGTTCGACCGACCCGGAGCGCTCCCGATAGCGGCCGCGCAATACGACGGTCGCGTAGGG
>Ga0075272_1000346_pt1 | contig 10078 bp, 10 predicted proteins | sample SF_Rice_5C_0N_40_FD_69776 | JGI IMG/M metagenome (GOLD analysis project Ga0075272, IMG submission 69776) | Rice paddy soil microbial communities from Twitchell Island, California, USA - SF_Rice_5C_0N_404 | ecosystem: Environmental > Terrestrial > Soil > Paddy field/soil | place: USA: Twitchell... | reverse complement strand
ACGGGATCGCCGCGAACGAGTGGCCCATGTAGTAGTGCGTGGTGCCCGACGCATCCTTGGCGCTGAACGGCGTCACGTGGCACGCCGCGCAACCGCGCTCGTTGGTCGAGTGCGTGGGCAGGATCCTGGACGTGTAGGGCCAATTGGGCGGCTGCCAGCCGACTTCCTCGTCGAGCACGATCGCGCCCTGGGCCCCGTGCGGACCGCGCCGCGGCGACGCGCCCTGCTCCGGCTCAGTCTCGCGGTGATGGCAGCGGTAGCACAGCTCGGTCGTGTCGGTCGTGCCGACCGGCGCACGCAGCTGGCCGGCGTTCGTGGCGTCATGCGGATCGTGACACACGGCGCACGTGATGGGCTGCATGGCGCTGGGATCGTTCGCCTCGAGGTACGTGCCCAGGGTCACATTGAGACCCGAGGGGCGCGGGTCGAGCCCGGCGAGCGCGGTGGCCATCGCCCGACGGCCTTCGTGGCAGTTCTGGCAGGGATCCCGGTTGCTCTCGTCCGGGAACGCGCTCGCGTATCCATGAGGCGAAGCGCTCCACTCCTCCACGAACGGATCGTGCGAGCCGCTGTGGCACTCGCCGCAGCCGTTGGTGAGACCCGTGTCGGTCGCGATCGAGGCCAGGGGCTTCACGCTCTCGGCGGCCTTGATGTGATCCGCGCCCGGGCCGTGGCACGCCTCGCACTGCACGTCGTGGTAGGCCGAGTCGGGCACGGCGTCGAAGCCTGCGGCCACGGTGATGCTGTTGCCGTGCTCGTTCGTCGTATGGCACGGCTCGCAGGATGCGCTGGCATGACCCGAGGCCTGCAGGTCGGCCCAGGCGTGCGAGTGCTTTGTCCCGGCCCACTCCGTCTGCTTACCGGAGTGGCACGTGCCGCAGGCCGTTTGCTGTGTGGACACAGTGGCGTAGCCCAGGAAACCGGACACGCTGTCCGGCGGCGGATTGAACATCGCCTTGTCCTTGTAGACGAGCTGCTCGCAGCCCGACAACAAGATCGTCGCCGCCGCCATCAGGCCCGCTGCGCCGAGTGCCGATCGTAGCCGAAGGGGCATATCGAAACCCTCACCGAGTGAAAAACGCTATCCGACCGCATGTGCGGTTTCACACTTCGGCGAGAAAACTGGTGCGGCGGGCAGGTTCTCACTGGTAAACGGTCATGAAGAAACGCTCACGCGGCCCCGACGAAAGCGGTCCCGCCCTGCGGCGGCACGTGTCACCTGAGGGTCCTTCATGGAGTCGTTATGAATCCTTACCACGCCGCGCTCGCGGTCGCCGCGCCGGCGTGCGCTCGACGCGCTGGCCGTCCGCGGGCACGGGGCCGGCGCGCTCGACCACCATGTCGTGCCGCTCGCGCCGTACGGTGAGCTGGAAGATGTCGGGCCGCCCGTAATGCCCGGCCACGTCGAGCTGGAAGCGCGGCCCGGTGAGCTCGCGCGGGCCACCGTTGCATAGAGGATGTCTTCTTTGTGCTCGAGCGGTCCCGCCACCACCTTGCCGTCGGGGTCCATGATCGCGCTGGCGCCGGGATTGAGCCATTCGAGGTCTTCGGGCAGGAAGCGCTGCTTGAAGGCGAACCGATCTGGGATGTCGTCGCGGCGAACCACGCTGCAGCAGCCCACCACGTACACGCGCCCCTCTTTGGCGATGTGGCGCAGCGTCGAAAGCCACGGCTCACCGCGATCCCAGGTAGGCGCGAGATAGAGCTGCGTGCCCCACGCGTACAATGGGTACGCGCCAGCGGCATGTAGTTCTCCCAGCAGATCAGCCCACTGAGCACGCCGATGGGGAGCCTGTAGGCGGCCAGGGTGCTGCCGTCGCCCCGGGCATGCACCAGCCGCTCGCCGACGGTGGGCACGAGGTTGCGGTGCTTGCCGAGGATCTTCCCGTCCGGACCGATGTAGAGGAGCGTGTTGTACAGGCTGGTGCCGCTGGCCTCGACGTTCACCTCGTTGATGCCGACCGCCACCGTGACCCCCGCGGCCGCCGCCGCGGCGCACAACCGGTCGGTCGCAGGACTGGGAACCGCCACCGCGTTGGCGTGCAGCTCGGCATACAACTCGCGCAGGGGCCGCGTATACCCCGGCGGGATGTACCACACCCACAGCGGGTAGGCGGGAATGAACGCCTCGGGGAACACCACGAGACGGGCGCCCTTCCCGGCCGCCTCGGCCACGAGGCGACAGGCCTTCTCCACCGTCGCGTCGCGATCGAGGAAGACCGGCGCCGCCTGCACCGCGGCGATGGTGAAGCTTCCGTTCGCTGCCGGGTGTCCCACGCTGCTACCTCTCGGAAATGCCACGGACCCACACGTCGCGCCTTGCTTGCCGCGGCCGGCCGGGGGCTGGAGGGGCCCATCGGACAGCAGGAAGCTATGGGCGCATCCCCCCGGCGGCGAGTGGCTGCCGCCGCCCGTTCCCCGTCGTGACCGTGGGCGCGCCGCGGTGGTCTGCATTGCAGGTGGACGCCCTGGCGCACATGCACCAAGGAGGTGCACATGGGCACGACGTGGAGACGAACGGCCCTGCTCCATTGGGGCCTGCCGATATTCGTAGGGATCGCCCTGGTATCAGCCGGCGTGGCAACCACCAAGCATGTGCGCGGCGCTCGCGCCGTGATCGTGCCGGGTGGCACCGCCATCGTGGGCGCCGTGCTGGGCACGGTATCGACCGGACGCGGCCGCGTGGGGGACGTGGTGGCGTTGCGCACCGTGGCGGCCACCCCGATCGACGACGAGGTCGTCCTGCCGGCCGGGACGGCGATCTACGGCGAGATCACGCGCACGCGCGCCGGCGGCTCGGCCGGGGCCACGCGGTGCCCGTCCGCCCAATACGCCCAGAGGACGGTGAACCACCCCGCGACGAGCCCCACCCACGCAATCGTCGCGACGCTCGGCGGCGGCGGGCCGAAGGCGGACGACAGGTACGAGACGAGGAGCACGGCGGCCAGCGCCCACGTGGCATAGCGGCCGGTGCGGTCGGCGGGACGCGTCGTCCTGAGGTAGAGCGCGAGCCCGACGGCGAACATCGCCAGCTCCAGCAGCATCTCCACCATGGGTGCGTTCCACAGACCGAAGCCCACCTTCGGGCCGCTGAACAACACCGGCATGTCCGCCCGGTGGACGATCACGTCCAACACCCAGTGGCTCAGCACGCCCAGGCCGACCACTATGGCGCCCGCGCGGTAGCGGCGTACTCCATAATAGAGGCCGCCCAGGATCAGGCCCCACGCCAGATCGGCCAGCAGGCTATGGGTGAAGGGATAGCTCACGAACTGGAGCGGCGTTGCGGCCGTATCTCCCGGCGCGATGGCCACGTGCTCGATCCCGAGGAGCACGAGTGCCGGCCACAGCAAGTCGGCCCATTGCACCGCGATGAACAGCGTCCCCAGCGACGTGCGCGGCGCCACGCGCTTGGCGGCGTAGGCCACGGCGAAATGTCCCAGAAACATGGTTGGGCTACTCCTCTTCCCAGACCTCGGCCTCGAACGCCTCCAGCCGAACCCCGGCCGCCCGCCAGGCGTTACCCGGCAGGCCCGCCTTCTCACACACGGCCTGGAGGAACTGCTCCCGGCTCCAGCCGTACTCCAGCGGCACCTGCGGCAACAACAGTCCCGCGGCGCGGCCGGTGGACACGATCAGCCCGTCCCGGCCCACGACGACCTGCTCCGGTCGGATCGGCGCGGGTGGTGTCAGCGCGCTGATCTCGATGTGCAGCCCCGGGACGTCGGCGAGTGTTACCGGATCGAAGCGCGGGTCGTCCACGGCGGAGGCCACCGTCATGTGGATGACCGACTCCACCAGGGGTTGCATCGCGATCCGCTGGCCGCGGCAGCCCCGCAGCTCGCCGTCGGCGCGGCGCCGCAGGGTCACGAAGGTGGCCCGCCGCTCCCGCAGCGCGGCGGAGGTCGCTTCGTACGGCGGCAGCGATCCGTCACCGAGATACGTGACCAGCGTCTGCCGTGACAGCGTAAGGAGGAAGCGCTTCTCGTCGGCCGACAGGGGCGGCCGCGTGGTGGCTACGGTCTCGGCGTCCACGTCGCTCTCAACATGACACGTCACGCCATCGCCGTCCAGCCGCCCCCCTACCGCCACTGCATGAGCGCCAGCAAGTTGCCCTCGGAGTCCTCGAAGAACGCCATCCACAGCTCGCGCTCCCCGGCCCGGTGCACGACGTGCGGCGCATCCCGGAATTTCACGCCGCGGCCGGCCAGGGTACGGTGCGCACCCTCGAGATCGCCGGTGCGGAAGTACAGCAGGGAGCCGGGGTGATCGAACTCCGCGTTCGTCGGCGGACCCAGCATCACCATCAGGCTTCCCACCTGAAAGAACACCATGCCCGGCGCCTCGATGGTGAGCTTCAGGCCGAGCGTGTCGCGGTAGAAGGCCGTGGCGCGCGCGAGATCCTTGGCCCGCATGGCGATCTGGCCCACGTCCTCCAGCAGAGCGGCTGGCATGGCTTGTCCTCCGGTCCGAGGGGCGTTATACTGAACCAACTACTTAGTTAGCGTTGCTAACTATATATGCCCGGACCAGGGAAGCGTCACCCCCCCGCCCCGCCGGAGCCCTCCGATGCGGCCTTCCGCACCGCGGACCGCGTCCACTCGGCGGCGATCCACCTGCTGCGTCGCGTACGCGCGGAGGACGTCGCCAGCGGGCTGTCCGGCCCCAGGCTCTCTGCCCTGTCGGTCGTGGTCTTCGGGGGCCCGCTCTCGCTGACGGCGCTGGCCGGGGCGGAGCAGGTCCGTCCGCCCACCATGACCAGGCTCGTGCACGAGCTGGAGCGCCGTGGGCTGGTGGAGCGCGTGGCCCACCCGAAGGACCGGCGCTCGCACCTCATCCGGGCGACCTCCAGGGGGAGGAAACTGCTGGAGCAGGGACGCCGGCGCCGCGTCGCCCACGTGGCGCAGGCGATCGCCCGCCTCACGCCGGCGGAGCGGCAGCGGTTGGGGCAAGCCGTCGAGCTGCTGGAGCGCATCTCGCGCCCGTAGCTGCCGTCAGCGACACTGCGGCGGAGCGGTATCCGCCTGCGCGGACCCTGGGGCCCAGCGCGTCAGGCGGCAGATCTCATCCGTCTCCATGTTCGACGCGACGGCGTGCCAGCCGCGGCCGTCGGCCCAGGAGATGATGAAGCGCACGTCCGGCGCGGCGGCGAACGGCCGGCCCTCCACCTGCAACGACTCCTCGACCGCCGTGTAGCGGCCGTGCTGCGCGTAATACGTCGACTCGGCGCTGGCGAAGTCCGTCAAGCTCCGCACCATGTGGCCGTGCGGATCGGGCCGCGGCGTGCATGCGATGGCCCCAAGCACCAGGCCCGCGCCGACGGCACGCGCCGCGCGTCGCGTACCCCGCCCCATCCCGTTCACCAGCGATGGTACGCGGGATGCCCCGGCCGCACGGCCACGAACGTACCGCGGCACGTGGCCGTCACCTTCCCGTCCCCGGACATCTCGGCTTCCACGGTGACGCGGTCGCCGTCGGAGGCGACGGCGCGCGCCACGACCTGGACCGGTCCCGTGCTCGGCGTGGGGCGCTTCAACGTCACGTGGAAGTCGGCCGTCACCGTGCTGGGCAGCTCCTCCAGCTTGTCGCGTTGCATCAGATGCCACGCGGCGGTCCAGTTGGAATGACAATCGAACAGCGTCCCGATGATGCCGCCGTTCACCACCCCGCCGAACGCCTCGTGGTGCGGCTGCGGCTGCCACTGCAGCACGACGCGGTCGCCCTCAGCGAAGCTGCGAATGCGCAGGCCTTTGGCGTTCGCGGGTCCGCAGCCGAAGCACTTGTTGTTCGGTGCGTAGGTTTCCTGGAGACTCTTCTCGGCCATGCCCCTCTCCCTGTGTGCGCGGCTGCGGCGGCAGCAAAGTATAGCGCATCCGGCGCTACCGGCGGCGACGCCGGCGTCTCGCTTCCAGGAGCGCCTCGAGCTCGGGCACCTGGTCCAGGTCCTTGCGGCGGCCCGTGGCCTTCTTGGCCGCGAGCAGCGCCGGCAGATCCAGCACCCGAAACGTCGTGCCGCCGGCGCTCGCCGCAATCGACGCCGCCAGCACCTTGGGGAACTCCCCGACGCCGAGCACCCGGTCCATGACGTCAAGATCGCCGTGATCGGTGACCAGCGTCATCACCGGCGTACTGCGCAGCGTGCGCTCGTCCATCGTGAACGGCAACCCAGGCCCGACGCCGCGGAGATAGGCGTGCCAGCCGGCCAGGACATTCGCCAGGCGCCGAACGTTTGCACGGTCCGGATCGTAGCAGATGTCGAGGTCTTCCGTAATCCGGCTCGATCCGTGCGTGCGGGCGGCGAGGCCCCCGATCACCACGAAGCGCACGTCGGCGCGCGCGAGGTCCGTAGCCATACCGATCAGGGTCACGGCTCCGCCACCCGCAGCAACTTGAGCGCCGCAACATCGGCGTCCAGGCGGCGCAACCGTTCCTCCGGGGTGCGCCGCAGCGACTCCTCCAGCAGGCTGATGTCCACGCCATACTCGCGGGCGCCGGCAATGCCGTGCCGCACGTGCTTGCGGGGCCGCCCGCGGCGCTTCTCCGCGTAGTACGTGCGCGAGAGCGACAGCCGCACGGCGCACGAGCCCAGAAAACGCTCGACGTCCACGCGCAGCGCCACCGCGTCGCCGGCCTCGTAGTCCCACACCTTCCGCGCCGGCCACGCGGCGAGCGCCTGCCGGGCCACCCGGTCGGCGCGCGCGAGCGGCATGCCCAACCCGTCGCGCAGCATCCGCACGAAGGCCAGGCGCTTGGCCCCCTCCGGGGTGTAGCGCGGGCGGACCCGCAGCACACGCATGGCGTTCTGCACCCAGCGCTTGGGGGCGCCCACGGCGACGGCGAACTGACCCAGCGTCATGACGAAAATATATATCATAAGTATACTGTATTTCCAGTGCGCCGGACCCCACGTCTAGCCGCGCGGGGGCCCCGCCTGTACACTCCGCCAACCCGAGTGCCAACTCTTCCGGAGGACCCTCATGTGTAGACGTGGTCTGTCCGCGCGCGCCGCCGCACACGCGATCGCCGCATCGCTGGCGCTGCTCCCCCTCATGGCGCACCGCTTGCCCGCGCAGCGCCCCGGCGCCCGCGAGCCGAGCGGCCCGCTGCCCACCATCGAGGCCCGCACCGCCGCAATGCGGAAGCTGGACGGCTTCTTCCCGCTGTACTGGGACTCCACGTCCGGTCACCTGTACCTGGAGATCGCGCACTTCAACACCGAGGTGCTGCACATTCAGGGCATGGGCACGGGGCTGGGCTCGAACGACATCGGAGTCGAGCGCGGCAACCTGCAGCGCTCCGAGATCGTGTTCTTCGAGAAGCAGGGACCCAAGGTGCTGCTGGTCGAGCCCAACTACGACTTCCGCGCCACGTTCACCCAGAACGCGGACGAGATCGAGAGCGTGAAGGAGTCCTTCGCGCGCAGCGTGCTGTGGGGCTTCCAGGCCGTGGCGGAGTCGCCCGGGCGGGTGCTGGTGGATTTCACCGACTACCTCCTGGCCGACCCGAACACGATCACGCAGCGGCTCCGGCCCGGCGCGTACCGGCTCGACGCCTCGCGCAGCTCGATCTACCTGCCGATGACGCAGAACTTCCCCAAGAACACGGAGATGGAAGCCGAGTTGACGTGGGTGCGCGAGCGGCCGGCCGGCCCGCCGCAGGGCGGCATCGCGCCGCCGCGACCGGGCAGCTTCAATCCGTTTCCCGGCCCCGAGGCGTTCTTCGAGGGCGTCAACCGCGTGGCCGCCGACGCGGCCGCCGCGAGCCTGCGCATTCACCATTCGTTCGTGGAGCTGCCGGACGCCGGCTACGTGCCGCGCACGTTCGACCCGCGCTCGGGCTACGGGCCCGTCACTTGGAAGGATTACTCAGTGCCGCCCGACGGCGACGAGATGACGTTCACCCAGCGGCTGATCCGGCGCCACCGCCTGAAGAAGCAGGACCCGAAGGCGGCGATGAGCGATCCGGTCCAGCCGATCGTCTACTACGTGGATCCCGCCGTGCCGGAGCCGCAGCGCTCGGCACTGGTGGAAGGCGTGGGCTGGTGGAACCAGGCGTTCACCGCCGCGGGCTATCGCAACGCGTTCCAGGTGAAGATCCGGCCGGACTCGATCAGCCCGCTCGACGTGCGCTACAACGTGATCAACTGGGTGCATCGCTCGACGCGGGGGTATTCGTCCGGGGCAACCGTGACCGACCCGCGCACGGGCGAGATTCTCAAGGGCGTGGTGACGCTGGGCTCGCTGCGCTACCGGCAGGATTATCTCATTGCCGAGGCGCTGCTGTTGCCGTACAAGACCGGCACGGAAGTCCCACCCGACATGCGCGAATGGGCGCTGGCGCGCATGCGCCAGCTCGCGGCGCACGAGTCGGGCCACACGCTCGGCTTCCAGCACAACTACTACGACAGCAAGCTGGGGCGTATCTCCGTGATGGACTACCCCGCCCCGCTGGTGACGCTCAAGCCGGACGGCTCGCTCGATATCTCGGGTGTCTATGAAAAGGGCATCGGCGAGTGGGATTCGGTCGCGATCAAGTGGGGCTATCAGGATTTCCCGCCGGGTACGGACGAGCATGCGGCGCTCAAGAAGATCCTGGACGACGCGTGGGCGCGCGATCTGATCTTCCTCACCAACCAGGACATGGACGCGAACCCGCGGGTGGACCAGTGGTCGAACGGCTGGGACCCCGCGGCGGAGCTGCAGCGGCTGATGGACATCCGGCGCGTGGTGTTGAAGCGATGGGGCGAGGCCTCCATCCGCACGGGCATGCCCATGGCGGAGATGGAGGAAGTGCTGGTGCCGGCCTACATGTACCACGGCTTCCAGATCGTAGCCACCGCGTCCGCGCTGGGCGGCATGCACTACGTGTACGCGTTGCGCGGCGACGGCCGCGATCCCGCCCCGCCGGTACCGGCCGCCGAGCAGCGCGCGGCCCTGGTGGCGCTGATGGCCACCCTCAAGCCCTCAGAGCTGGTGCTGCCGGACGAGGTAATCCAGAAGCTGCCGCCACGGCCGTCTGGCTATCCGCGCTCGCGCGAGCTGTTCCCGCGCTACACCGGCCTCATGTTCGACAAGATCAGCCCGGCGGTGACGATCGCGGAGATCACCGCGGCAAACATCCTGACGCCGGATCGCGACGCCCGGATCGTGGAGCAGCACGCGCTCGATCCCAGCCTGCCAGGACTGGACGAGGTGGTGGACTCGCTGCTGTCGGCGGCGTTCAACGCCCCGGTCGCGAATCCCTACCAGGCGGAGATCGCGCGCGCGGTGCAGGGCGTGGTGATTGGTCAGCTCATGCAGCTCGCGGCCACGGCCACGATGCCCGAGGTACGGGCCATCGCCACCGAGCGGCTGCTGGCGAAGATGAATCAGCTCGCGGGCGCGGCTCCGTCAGACGAAGAGACGAAGGCCCACGACCTGCTGCTCACGCAGGACATCAAGCGGTTCCTCGACCGGCCGTATGCGACCTACGTGCCCGAGCGGCCCGTGGAGCCGGTGCGCGGCGATCCGATCGGCGACACGGGGATGAACTTCCTGCGGCAGTACCTGCCGGCGCCCCGGTGTGATTGGATCGACAACGGAGGGTTCGTGCCGGGGTCGTGCGAACCGTAAGGCGGGTGAAACGTGAAAAGTGAAAGGTGAAACGGGACGTTGGCCCCGCACCTTTCACTTCTCACGTTTCACCGGCTCTATCGCCCGAACATCACCTTCGGCGGGCCGTTGGTCCCCGACACATCGATGCTGATCTCCAGATCCCTGACGTAGATCGAGTCGGTGGGATCCACCCTAGGCCACTGCGTGCCGCGGTCGGGCACGAACAGCCCGGCGATGGCGCCCATGCCGCCGTTGCGCAGCACCCGGCCCGTGGGGTTGTCGTACGCGACCGTCGCCCGGTAGACGTGCGTCGGCTCGATGTGCACGCCGAGGTGGTTCCAGCCATAGAACCGATGCACCGGCATCTGGTGCACGGTGCCGGAGGAATCCTTCACTGGCTCCCCCTGCCACAGCACCTTGCCGGCGGTGACGTCCTCGAGGGTCAGGCTCACGCCGTAGTCGTGCAGGTGGCCGCCGAGTCCCAG
>Ga0075272_1000345_pt1 | contig 10105 bp, 8 predicted proteins | sample SF_Rice_5C_0N_40_FD_69776 | JGI IMG/M metagenome (GOLD analysis project Ga0075272, IMG submission 69776) | Rice paddy soil microbial communities from Twitchell Island, California, USA - SF_Rice_5C_0N_404 | ecosystem: Environmental > Terrestrial > Soil > Paddy field/soil | place: USA: Twitchell... | reverse complement strand
ACTGGCTCGACGCGGCGACGAATCCGTGTAGGGCGCTCATCGTTTCTTTCCGCCGGCATGCCTGACGCGGCGCCGTTCGCTGGTCCGGCGCTTGCGCGCCTCGTTTTGCGGAGCGATTTGGCGTTATTTCAACGCGGTGTTGGCCGAAATCGGTGTTCCCCCGAGAACGACTCCGTGACTGGTCAGAGTGACCGGTTTCCCAGCTCACCAGTCGCCCGACCATCCTGCGGCGTTCGGAGAAGCGCCCCACTCGGCCGGTGCGGCTGTTCTCGGACAATCAGGTGCGCTACCATCGGCTTTCGTTCACAGCCAGCAGACCGATGGGAGAATCCGGGCATGCCCTCGATCTTCGTGACGCGATCCTCGGCGCGTGGCGTACGAGCAGCCGCGTCACGTCGTTCCTCGTCGAGCAGGTGCCGGCGCCGCTCTGGGACGCGGCCATTCCCGGCGCACCGCAGCGCACGGTCCGCATGGTCCTGGCGCATCTGCACAACTCCCGCAGAGCGTGGATCCGAACGCTGGGCAGCGAGCACGGCGTCGCCGTCCCCGCGGCGGTCGACCGGCGGAGTGTCACGCGGCGCGCGCTCCTGGCCGCGCTGCAGCGAAGCGCCACGGGGATCGAATCGGTTCTCACGCTGGGCCTCGACTCCGGCGGCACCGTTCCCCCTTCGAAAGCCTACGTCTGGCGCAATCTGCCGCTCGACGTCGCGCACGTCCTGGCCTACTTCGCGGCGCACGAAGCGCACCACCGCGGACAGATCGTCCTCGTGGCGCGGCAGCTCGGCAAGCGCCTCCCGGCGAGCGTGACGGCCGGGCTGTGGCAGTTCCGCACGTTCGCACGCGAACCGGTACGATGACGCCATGGCCGGGCGAGACACACTCTCCGCGCTGAAAATGCTCAAGACGTGGTGCAGCAACCGTCGCCGTTCTTGCCGTCTGGGGTTGCGTGGGGCTCGCGTTCCTTCGCTGGCAGCCGACTCCGTCCTTTCGTTTTCGCAACTGGATCTTCGGGTCGATTGCCAGTGTACGGGGGCATGGCGTACGTGATGCCCTGGTTCTGATCCGCCGCCGCGCCGGACAGCGGTTACCATAGTCCGACCGATGGCGCAGGACGAGGAACGGGCGCGCGACGACTTCACCGGCGAGGCGGAGGAGCTGCTGGACGGGCTGTCGCACGATCTGGCCGAGCTCGAATCGCAGGGCCAGGAGGTTCGCCCGGAGCTGATCAATCAGATCTTCCGCGGGGTGCACTCGCTCAAGGGACTGGCCGGGATGCTCGGCGTGGCCGACGTCGCCGAGCTGGCGCACAGCCTCGAGGACCTGCTCGACCGTCTGCGCATGGGACGGATCGCGGTCAGCAAGGCGCTCGTCGATCTGCTGTTCGATTCGGTGGATGCCCTCAACCGCCTGGTGATCGCCGTGCACGACCCTGCCGTCCGCGAGCTCGTGGACATTGCCGCACTGAACCGGCGTGCCGGATCGATCGCCCACGCCGAACCGCGGCAGCAATCGGACGATCTGTTGGCGCAGATCGCTCTGGAAGCGCAGACGCGCAAGTCGCTCACGGAATACGAAGAGCACCGGTTGACGGAGAACCTCCGCGCCGGCCGGGCGATCGTCTCCGTCGAGGCGTCGTTCGACTTCGCCGATTTCGACGAGAAGCTGCGGGCCATGACGGAGACGCTGAGCAAGACCGGGGAGGTGCTCTCCACGCTGCCCTCGCCCGATCCCGGCGGAGGAATCGGCTTCCGCCTGCTCGTCGGATCGGATCTCAGCGCCGAGGCGGTCGCGGCGACGGTCCCCGGCGCGCGCGTGACGCCGCTCGGCCGGGTGGAGGCGGCACAGCGGGAGCCGGAAGAGGAGATCTCGCTCAAGTCGCTTTCGCCGACCGTGCGGGTGGACATCGCCAAGCTCGACGCGGTGATGAACACTATCGGCGAGCTGGCCATCGAGCGGGCCCAGCTCGACGCGCTGGCCCGGACGCTCGCCGGACGGCAGGGACATCAGCTGGCCAAGATCTCCCGCAATCTCGACCGCAAGCTGACCGAGCTGCAGAAGTCGGCCCTCGATCTGCGCATGGTCCCCGTGGGACAGATCTACAACCGCCTCTCGCGCAACGTGCGAAAGCTGGCGCGCGAGCTGAACAAGGACGTCGACCTCGTGCTGCGCGGCGAGGAGACGGAGCTGGACAAGATGATCGTCGAGGAGATCACCGACCCGCTGATGCACATCGTGCGCAACGCGCTCGACCACGGCATCGAGCCGCCGGGCGAGCGGACGGCGGCCGGCAAGCGCGCGTCGGGAGCGCTGTCGATCACCGCGTACCAGCAGGGGAGCTCGGTGGTCCTCGACGTCACCGACGACGGGCGGGGGATCGATCCGGGCAGGATTCGCGAGACGGCCGTGCGCCGCGGGCTGATCGCCGCCGCCGAAACGGTGGACGACGAGCGAGCCTTCGAACTGCTCTTCACCCCGGGCTTCTCGACCGCCGCGGAAGTGAGCGAGATCTCCGGCCGCGGCGTGGGACTCGACGTGGTGAAGAAGAACATCCAGGACCTCAACGGCCGCATCGAGGTGCTCTCCGAAGTCGGCAAACAGACGACGTTTCGCATCACGCTGCCGATCACGCTGGCCATCATCCAGGCACTGATCGTGCGTTCCGGCGCGCAGCGCTTCGCCGTTCCGCTGCCCTCGGTGGAGGAGTCGCTGCGCATCCTGGCCGAAGAGGTGGCCACGGTGGAAGGGCGTGAGGTGCTCGCGGTGCGCGATCTCGTCCTGCCGCTCGTGCGGCTCGCCGACGTCTTCCTGGCGGGCGCGGCGAACGACCGCGCGACGGAATCGCCGGACACGAAGCTGTTCGTCGTGGTTACCCGGTCCGGCGAGCGCGTCGCGGGGATCGTCGTCGACGCCATCGTGCGGCAGCAGGAGATCGTGATCAAATCGATCGGCGCGCGCCTGCGCGACACGCCCGGAATCGCCGGGGCGACGGAGATCGGAGAAGGAGAGATCGTGCTGGTGATCGACGTCGCGTCCCTGATCGAGCACTTCGGCGGAAGAGCGCGGGCCATACGGGTCGGCGTGTAACGGATCCATGCGCATCGACGACTACGCGCTGATCGGCAACTTTCACTCCGCTGCACTCGTGTCGCGCGAGGGCTCGATCGATTGGATGTGCCTTCCGCGGTTCGACTCGCCGGCCTGCTTCGCCGCGCTGCTGGGGAACGACGACAACGGGCGCTGGCTCCTGCGGCCGGCGGAGTACGTCCGCGTCCGCCGGCACTATCAGGTGGGGACGCTGGTGCTGGAGACCGACTACGAGTGCGAGGGTGGAAGCGTCAAGGTGACCGACGCCATGATCCCCGGCGCCGAGGTGCCGACGCTGATCCGCTCGGTGCGCGGAACCGGCGGGCGCGTGCCGATGATCATGGAGCTCGTCGTGCGTTTCGATTACGGATCGATCGTGCCGTGGGTCACGAGCGACGCCTGGGGCGGCATGAAAGCGATCGCCGGCCCCGACACGCTGCGCCTCAGCACCACCGTCTATCTCCTCGGCGAGAACCTCAAGACCTACGCGAACTTCTCGATCTACGAGGGAGAGACGGTGCCGTTCGTCCTGACCTGGACGCCCTCGCATTCCGACACGCCTCGGGCCGTGGAAGAGCCCGAGCAGGTGCTCGATCGCACCGCCGCGATCTGGCGCGAGTGGATCGGACGCTGCCCCTACGACGGCCCGTACCGCGAGGCCGTGCATCGTTCGCTGATCACGCTCAAGGCGCTGACGTACGAACGCACCGGCGGGCTGGTCGCCGCCCCGACCACCTCGCTGCCGGAAACCCTCGGCGGCGAACGAAACTGGGACTATCGCTACTGCTGGATCCGCGACGCGACGCTCACCCTCTACGCGCTGCTGCTCGCCGGATACCGCGACGAAGCGCGGCGCTGGCAGGAGTGGCTGCTCCGCGCCGTGGCCGGCACTCCCGACCAGGTCAACATCATGTACGGCCTGCGCGGCGAACGGCGTCTGACCGAGATCGAGATCCCGTGGCTCGCCGGATACGAGCAGTCGCGCCCCGTGCGCATCGGCAACGCGGCGCACTCGCAATTTCAGATGGACGTCTTCGGCGAGCTCCTGGGCACGTTCTACATGGCGCGCGTCGCGGGACTGACGCCGGCGCGTTCCTGGCAGATGGAATCGCTCCTGGCGGACTTCATCGCCGCGCACTGGCACGAGCCGGACAACGGGATCTGGGAAGTGCGCGGCCCGCGCCAGCATTTCACGCACTCCAAGGTCATGGCCTGGCTGGCGCTGCACAGCGCCGTGCGGACCGCGGAGAAGTTCGGGCTGGAAGGCCCGATCGAGCCGTGGCGGTCCACCGCGAAAGCGATCCACGACGAGGTCTGCGAGCGTGGCTTCGACCGTCAGCGCGGCACGTTCGTGCAGGCGTACGAATCGAAGGCCCTCGATGCCAGTCTATTGATGCTCTCGCAGGTGGGATTCCTTCCGGCGAACGATCCGCGGATCGTCGGCACGGTCGAGGCCATCCAGAAAAATCTGATGTCCGACGGCTTCGTCTACCGCTACTCGACCGAGCAGACCGACGACGGGCTGCACGGCCGCGAAGGGGCATTCCTTCCCTGCACTTTCTGGCTGGCCGACAACCTTCACATGATGGGAAGGACCGAGGAGGCGCGCAAGATCTTCGAAGGTGTGCTCGCCGTGGCCAACGACGTAGGGCTGCTGGCCGAGGAGTACGAGCCGTCGCTGGGGCGGATGGTCGGCAATTTCCCGCAGGCGTTCTCGCACGTCGCGCTGGTCAGCAGCGCGTTCACGCTGAACCGCGGGTAGGGCGAGGAGGGATGGGGTCAGGTCTTGGATTTGGTATTTTCCACAGGGTGTAGCAAATACCAAATTCAAGACCTGACCCCATCCCGCCAACCGCAGGTCAGTTGCGCAACTGCCGTAGCTTCGCGATCTGCTCGGGGGTCAATGTGTTCTTGATCCGGATCAACAGCGTGAGCTGAATCTTCTTGATGTCGTGTTCCAGGGCCATGACCTTGTCGGCCTGCTGGAGCACACGGGCCTCGTCGATCGGCGTCTGCTCGAGCATCTGGGCCATCGTCTCGCCGGCCTCCTTGAGATCCCATTGCAGGTCGATGAACTTCGACTGCGCGCGCTGCACTTCGGCCTTGATCGCGTTCCGCTGCTGATCGTTCAATTGGATGTTGCGCGACTGGGACATGATCAGCTCGGGGGGGAAGAGTTGGCGCGCGATGGGGTCGTCGCCGGGCGGAGGCTGCTGCGCGGATGCCGCCACGGCGAGGAGGGCGATGAAGAGGCTGAGCATCGATTTCATGGTGCCGTTCCTTTCAGGAGCTCGCGGCCGGGTGTTTCCAGCAGGAAGTCGGTCGGCGCGCGCCAGGTGGTGATCGATTGCGTCGGCGGCGTGCGATGCCGAAGCAGCGGCACGGCGGTGAGCGTCCCGAGCAGCAGAACGATGCCCGCGACGGCGAAGCGCGGCAGGGCGCGCCGGCGTGGTGCGGGCCAGCGCAGCGGGGGGACGCGCTCGGTCTCCATTCGCCGCAGCTCCGCGAACGCGTCGCGCAGACGCTCGTCGTTCATCGGTCGATTCTCCCGTCGAGTCGCGCCAGCAACTGCTTCTTGCCGCGCTGGTAGTGCACGCGCGCCGAACCGATGGACATGTTCAGCGCGGCAGACGCCTGCTCGATCGTCAGGTCGTGGTAGAAGACGAGCTCCAGGACCTGGCGCTGGCGCATGGCCAGCTTCTGCAGCGCGTCGAGGAGAATCGCGGCGACGTCGGAATGTTCCGGCGGATCGATGACGGGCGGCTCCTGCTGCCGTGCCCACTTCGCCAGCAGCAGGTCGTGCAGCATGCGCCGGCGCCCGCGTGCCGCGGCGGTCCGCCGGATCACGGCGAAGAGCCAGGTCTTGAGCGACGAGCGCCCGTCGAATCGCGCCTTGCCTTCGAGAATCTTCACGTAGACGTCCTGCAGGACTTCCTCCGCTTCGGTTCGATCGCGCCGGCAGCAGGAGAGGGCCCACCCGAAGCTCGCGGCGTGCAGTCCCGCCACTTCGCGCTCGAGCTCTTCCTTCTGCATGGCGTCAGTCGTCGATTGGTGTCCCGGCGCGCAAATCCATATGACGTCATATGAACCATCACCCGGAGCGACGAATGATCTGGAGGAAGTCATGAAGAATTTTGCCGCATCGATCCTGGCACTGGCTCTGGTCGTCCCGGCGGTCGCGCAGCAGCCCGATCCGCCCGCAGTCGTGGCGCACGTTCTGGAGCTTTCGTCCGATCAGATTACGGCCTGGAGCGACATTCTGCACGCGCGCCAGACCGCGCTCGAGCCGCTCGCGCAGCAGGCCCAGGCGCAGCAGCAGATCGTCGAGCACGCCCTCGCCGGCGCGAACCCCGATCCGCTGAGCGTCGGCACTGCGCTGGTGGCGCTTCATTCAATCCAGGTGCAGATCGCGGCGACGAACGCGCAGAGCGCCTCCGCATTCGAAGCGATCCTCACCCCCGATCAGCTGCAGAGGCTCCAGGCCATCCGCGGCGCCGCGCAGGCCTGCCCGATCATCCCGGCATTCCAGGCCGCTGGTCTGCTCGATCACTGATCGATTTGTACAAGGAACGCGGTGCGCTCAGCCGGGACGCGCTGGTGGGGACATCGAGGCGTGCGGGATGGCAATGGTGAACGTCGATCCCCGCCCCGGCAAGCTTTCGACGTCGATCTTGCCGCCGTGCCTGGTCACGATCTGATGGACGACGCTGAGACCGATTCCTGTTCCGCGCTGCTTGGTGGTGAAGAGCGGCTCGAAAATCTGACCGAGAAGTTCCGCCGGCATGCCCTCTCCGGTGTCGGAGACTACGATCCCGACGGTCGCGTCGTCGATGTTCTTGGCGGCGATGCGGATGACGCCGCCTGATGGGCTCGCGTCGCGGGCGTTGAGCAGAAGATTCGTCAGCACCTGGGCCATCTGGTCGCGGTCGACGCGGATCGAGAGATCGTCGGATGGGAGGTCGACATGGAGGACGATCGAGTCTGGCAGAAGCGCCCGGAATTCGTGCTCGAGGGAGTGGAGCAGGTTGCGAAGGCTCATCGGCGTCAGGTGAGGTTCCGCGGGCCGCGCGAATCGGAGGATCTCGCCGGTGACGGTCCTGCCGCGCTGTACGGCACGCAGGATCTGAGCGGCCGCGCGCTCGAGGTCCGCCTGGCCGTTCGCCTTGCGCCGGACGACTTCCGCGAAGGGCTGAATGGCCATCAGGATGTTGTTGATTTCGTGAGCGATGGTGGCGGCGAGGCGTCCGAGCCCGCCGATCCGCTTGGCCTGCTCGAGCGAGCGGGCCATCGCGTTGCGCTCGGTGACGTCGCGGGCATTGGCGATGATCTGCACGTCGCGACCGAACCGCGCACGGCTGGTCACCACCTCGAGCGATCGCCAGGTTCCGTTGAGGTGGAGGAAGTCGAGCTCGATCAACATGGGAGTCTTGTTTTTTAGTTGACGGGTGATGTGCGCGCCCGCGCGTTCGATGTCCTCGGGCCGGAGATAACTGAAGGCGCTCTTGCCCAGGACTTCCTCGGGCCGGTATCCGAGGATCGGCTCGATCGACGGACTCTGGTAGAGCATCACGCCGCTTTGCGACAGGATGCTGATTATGTCGGAGGAGTTTTCGATCAGAGAACGGAACGAGGCTTCGCTCCTGCGCATCGCCTCCTGCGCCACGCGCTTTTCAGTGACATCGAGATCGACGACGACCACGCCGAGGAACTCGCCGCTGGCGCTGACCACGGGGACCGACGAGAGGATGATCCAGCGGTGTGCGCCGTCGAATCCTTCGATCTCCATCTCCACGTCGCGAACGGGCTGTTGCGTGGTCAAGGTCACATAGGAAGGCCGTTCCGTCGTGGAGACCGCCCTTCCCGTCCCTGCCCACCAGGCCTTGTAGCTCGTTTCCTGCAGAGTCTCGTATCGAGCCCCGCCCCAGATCTTCCTGGCCTCCGGGTTGGACCCGATGATGGTGCCCGACTTGTCGATCATCCAGACGCCGACGGGCAGATTCTCGAGGATGGCGCCGAGGAGGAGCTCGTTTTGGGCGCGCGCCGCTTCCGCCTTCATCAGCTCCGAGCGATCGTACGAAACGCTCACGAAGCCTGAACGCTTTCCCGCGGAATCGTAGGTGGCCGAGAGGGAGGCAAAGATGGGAATGCGCTGGCCATCCTTGCGCGTGCAGGTGAATTCTCCTTCCCAGTGCCCGGTGTCGAGGACGGAGTTCCTGGCCAGCTCGGCGGCGTCGATGAACTCCGGCGGCGTATTGAGCTCGGTGAGCAGGCGTCCGGTCGCTTCCTCGCTCCGCCACTGATAGAGCTCCTCCGCCCTGTGATTCCAGTAGACGACGCGGCCGGTGAGGTCGGTGGCGATGACCGCGTCCTGGACGTGGGCCAGCAGATTGGCCTGGAAGGCGGCCTGCTCCTCCGACTTCCGCAGCTCGGTGAGATCGCGCGCCGTGCCGAGGACGCGATCGTCGTCGATGGCGACGGCGGAGATCTCCGTAATGACCGGGCGGCCATTTTTCGCGCGGAGGACGCGTTCGCGGCGGAGGGAGCCGTGCGCTCGGACCAGGTCGAGCCGTGGCGGGTCCTGGGCGAGATCCGACGGATACAGCAGGTCGGAGATTGACATTCCATTCAATTCATCCGTCGTGTAGCCCAGCATCGAGGCCATGGTGGAATTCGCGTGGCGAATTCGTCCATGAAGATCGGTGATGGTGATCCCCACCGGCGCGGCTTCGAGCAGACTCCTGTAGTTGCGCTCCGATCTCTCCACCGTGTCTCGAGTCGTCCCGATGGAGGCATCCTGGACGTACAGGAGGAGACGGTCGGGCCTGACGTCGGCGACTGTCACGGACACGGGCCGGGCGGGGACAGTGAACGCCCGGGATTCGACCATGAGAGATTCGGTCCCGCCGCTTCGGACGACGCGGCGCATGGCGATCAACAGCTCCGGCTGATCTTCGAAGACGCGCGCGGCCCGGCGTCCGACGAGCTCTCTCGCGGCCTCGTGGATCGCGAGTGCCGCCGGATTCGATGCGGTGCATTCGAAGTCGTCATCCACGATCCGCCACAGAAATCCGGGAACAGGATTGTTGTCGAACACGGCGCGAAGGCGCATCTCCTCGGCCAGCCGCCCGGTCTGGGCGGTTTCTTTTTCGATGCTCACGTCGAAGGAGACGACGACCAGGTTCGGCGGGAGGGATGCGCAGGTCACCACCACGTCCTCGGCCGGCCCCGAACGCGGCACCACCGCCATCAACTGCATGGCTTCACCGGTGCGGTGCGTCCGCTCGATCGCTGCCGCGATCACGGATTCATGACCGAGATAGTCATCGGTGGTCATGCCCAGTCGTGGCGCTCGGTCAGCCGGGAGAAGCGTGGTGGCCGCATCGTTGAACGAGTTGAGGATGAAGGTCCGCCCGTTGTATGACCAGGTCATCGAGGCGACCGGCGTCTTGGCCAGGGCCGCTTCCGCCAGCGCCAGATCGTCCCGAACGTGGGCCAGTTGAATGACGAGATTCTGGCGCTCCACTGCATAGCGGATGGCGCGCTTCAATGCCGAAGCGGTGAACTGACCTTTCAGGAGGTAGTCCTGCGCGCCACCTCGCAACAGCGACTCGGCCAGCGTTTCGTCATTGACCCCGCTGACCAGGATGACCGGGACGAACGGCGCTTTCGTGTGCACGAGATCGAAGGTCGCCTGTCCTTGTACGTCCGGGAGGTTGAGATCGAGCAGAACGACGTCATGCTCGATGATTGGAAGCGCCACGGCTTCCGACCCCGAACTGGCGACAGCGATGATGGTGCGCGCGCCGTCGAATGACTCCTTCAACAAGCTGCGCATCAACTCCGCCTGCCCCGGATCGTCCTCGACGATCAGGATGCGAAGCGGCATGCGTACTTCACCGTGGTCATCGATACCGCCGAGATGCAATCCACCCGCCCGAAGCGGAGTCATTCATTCCGAAAACATCGCACGGGGCCGGTTCCTTCATTCTTTTTCTTTGGCCAGCGGTAGAAAAGGAAGAAT
>Ga0075272_1000344_pt1 | contig 10110 bp, 6 predicted proteins | sample SF_Rice_5C_0N_40_FD_69776 | JGI IMG/M metagenome (GOLD analysis project Ga0075272, IMG submission 69776) | Rice paddy soil microbial communities from Twitchell Island, California, USA - SF_Rice_5C_0N_404 | ecosystem: Environmental > Terrestrial > Soil > Paddy field/soil | place: USA: Twitchell... | reverse complement strand
GCGCGCGAGAAATGCGGGGCAATTGTTCGACGCGGGCCAGAAAAGGCAGCAGCCGGATATTGCGAAACGTCACGCCGTGCCGGGCCGCGCGCAGCGGTTCGAGCCGCGTCCCGTTTGTGCAGTCGATCCCTACAGTGGCGCGAAGGTGCGCACCCAACTCCGTTTCGGCATCATGTTCGACCGCAACGGCAGGGAACTGCCACATCCGCGAGAAGAGCGCATCATCGTGCGCCCCGGGATCGCGGACCAATAGCGTGCGTCCCCGCGCGTCGAGCAGGATCGCAGCCGCAATTTCCACCTGTACTGGCGCGCGTTTGCGCCGCGGCGCAGGAATTGTTTCGGTGAGCCCGAGAGAGCGCGCGCGGCACCAGGGCGAAACCGGGCACGCGCCACAGCGGGGCGAGCGCGGCGTGCAAATCGTCTCGCCCAATTCCATCAGCGCTTGATTCCAATCGCCCGGCGCGCTGCTTGCGAGCAGATGTTCTGCCGTTTTCCCCAGCCGCTGCCAGCGCCCGTTCGCGCGCAGGTCGCCGCGAATCGCGTGAAGCCGCGCAAGAACGCGCGCCACATTGCCGTCCAGCACGGCAAGTGGAATGTTATACGCAATGCTGAGGACGGCTGCGGCCGTATACCGGCCGATTCCCGGCAAGGAAAGCGCGGCATCGAGTTCGCGAGGAAATTGGCCGCCGTGTCGCGCACCAATTTCCCTCGCTGCCAGGCGGAGGTTCCGCGCGCGGCTGTAATAGCCGAGCCCCGACCAGTGCTTCAGCACGTCCGCTTCGCCGGCCCGTGCGAGCGATTCGACATCAGGGAAACGCGCCAGGAAACGTTCGTAGTACGGCAAAACAGCGGCGATCCGCGTCTGCTGCAGCATGATCTCCGCCACCCACACGCCATATGCATCGAGGCCCTTGCGTCCGGGCGCGTTCGCCCGCCACGGCAATTCGCGCCGGTGCGCGCGAAACCACGCGAGCAGTCTGCTTCGAAACGGTGGAATCGAGCGGCGAGATAGGTGCAAGGGTCTGCTCATGGGAGCGGCCGTATTGTCGCACATCGGTGCGGAACTCTGAGATTGCGGCGGCTCGCGCGCGATCACTGCTGCGCGGGCCGCCATGGGGCAAGAGCACAACCACCACCGGGAGGATGCGGGTGCCGTGTGAGCAACGTTCTATAGCGTATCGATGAACACGATGTAAGACGAGGACCACAGAGCGGTCGGAATCGAATGCTGCGGTCGCCGCGTCAGGATGATCTTGAAAATCTCGTGCTCGCGCGCGAGTTCATCCACAAACGCGCCGCCGGTTGCCGAAGTGTCCGGCTCGATGCGCGCGAGTTCTCGCAGCGCCTCGTAGACGATCTCGCCCGCGGGCGCCATGGGGCTGGCAAAGCGATCGGTGCGAAACTGAATCACCGAGCCGATTTCGTAGAAGTGCCACACAATCGAGGCCGCCAAGGAGACGGCCCGCTCGAAGCGCTCCGCGAGTTTCGCCTGCGCGGCTTCGGTGGCGCCGCCCGGGTCGCTTCCGATGAACGGGTCGAGGACGATCAGCACGCGCCGTTCGTCCTCGCGGGCGAACTCGCGGACCATCAGTTGTCCGGTTCTTGCCGTCGTCTTCCAGTCGACGAAACGCGCGCTGTCCGTCGGCTGATATGGGCGCAGCGAGTGAAGTTCGTGCCCTCGCCCGCGGAAGTAGCTGGCCATCTCGCCGCTCAGCAGCGGCAGCACTTCGTAGAACTGGTCGGCGGGTTCGACGCGCGGATACGCGAGAATCTCGATTTGCGAATCGACCCGCCGCGACTTTTCAAAAAAACCGAAGGGAAAACGCGTGCGGATGGCGAAAGCGTCCTGTCTGTACACTCCTCGATGCGGGAATTTCAATTCGACCTTCTGTTGCACGGAAGAAAGGCGCGGAACGTAAGGGAAGAAGACGGGGGTCGTCAACAGTGGGTCGCTGCCGGTTTTGTTCTCGCCCGTCACGCGCAGCGAAATCGACGGCCAAAGCTGCTTATCGTTGCGCAGTTCCAGTTCCGCAAGAACCGGACGTTCCGCGAAAATGTGTTCCGGCAAGTCGAATTTGAGTTCAACGCCCGTTAGCACGGCGCGCGAGAGCACTCCGGAAATGAGAATCCCCGCCAGAGCGCAAGCCAGGAGCATGAACAGCAGGTTGTTTCCGGTGTTGACCGCCGCCAGCACCAGAACGACGACCGCAGCAAGATAGAAGATCCCTTCGCGCGTCAGGCGATAGTCGACCTGGTAGGCGAGCCAGCGGAGATTCGTTCGACGCGCCAGCGTCGGCACGATCGCGATCCCAACCCACCCGGCCAGACCCAACGCGACGGCGGTCGAGACAGCGGCAACCCAGATGCGCCCTTGCTGCGCGGCGGCTGCCGAAAACAGAGAGACGAGCAGCGCGACGGACAGCACCAGCATGGCGATCCCAAAATTGCGCCAGCCGGAGCGGTCGCGGCGCTGCCACAATCGCCCTAGGAGGGTTTGTGCCGGGATGTTTCGCGAATGCAGGGTGACACTCAAGGTGAAAGGCCCATCCAGACGCGGGCGCCGCTAAAAGTCCAGCTAGATGGGCACGCGCGTTGTTTCGAGAATTTCGTGAAGGATGGCTTCCGCCTGCTCGGATTTTTTTTGGGTGGACACGTACCGCGAGCTCACCACAACGCGATGCGCGAACACGGGAACGATCAGCCGTTTGAAATCATCGGGCAGGCAATAATCGCGGCCTTCGAGAAACGCGCGGGCCTGGGCGGCGCGATGCAGCATAACCGCTCCCCGCGGGCTCACGCCGAGGGTCAGCTGTTCGGTTTGGCGCGTGCGATCGACAATTTCCAGCGCATAATCGAGCAAGCTCTCCTCGACCTTCACTTTGCCGGCCGCCTCCTGCATGGACGTCACGTCGGCTGCGTCCATCAGCGGCGCGGCCTTCTCCGCCAGCGCGTGACCCGAGCCGTTGCGTATGATTTCCTTCTCGCTCTCGCGCGCAGGATAGCCCATGCGGATGCGCATCAGGAAGCGGTCGAGCTGCGATTCGGGCAGCGGGTAGGTGCCGTGATGCTCGATGGGATTCTGCGTGGCCAGCACGAGAAAGGGCTTCGGCAGCGGGTGCGTGTGGTTGTCCACCGTGATTTGCGATTCATTCATCGCTTCCAGCAGCGCCGATTGCGTTTTCGGCGTCGTGCGGTTGATTTCGTCGGCCACCACCACGTTGGCGAAAATGGGCCCGGGCTTGAACTCGAATTTTTGGGCCGCGGGATTGTAGACGCTGACGCCGATCACGTCGCTGGGCAGCATGTCCGAAGTGAACTGAATGCGCTGGAACGAGCACTGGAAGGAGCGCGCCAGGGCCTGCGCCAGCGTCGTCTTGCCCACGCCCGGCACGTCTTCGATCAGCAGGTGCCCGCGCGCCAGCAGAGCCGTCAGCGCAAGCTGGATCACCTCGTCTTTGCCCTTGACCACACGAGCGATCGATTTCCTCAGCCCGTCCAGCTCGCGCTTGGCTGCGCTCGCTGCCTCGCCCGTGGCCATGCCTGTCCTGACGTCAGTGGTTTGCAATTCGCCGTTCCTTCTGCTAAAAACGCTGTGTCGCGCAAATCCCTTGCTGCGCTGATTTTTGCGCGCTGTTTCGCTCTTGGGCGACTAGCTCAGTTGGTTAGAGCGTTCCCCTCACACGGGAGAGGTCCAAGGTTCAAGTCCTTGGTCGCCCACCATCGCCCCTTTCCATTCTGCCATCATTAGCGCCGCGCTTCATTCGGCGTTTTCGTACCGGTGTGCTCAACGAGTGCTCAGGGTCTGCGGCGCATCGCGGGCGAAGCTCGACGGTCTAGCGAATTGCCGGCCACTCGTGGCATTGGGAGGCGCTGACCGCGGAATTCAGCGGAGCGCCCGTCTTGAAGCGAATCACGCCATCGGACGTGGCGCAAAAGCTCCTGGTCCCGGTGTTGGCGGTCACGGGAGTGCCCACCGCGACAAAGTCGCTGCATTTTTGTCCGCTGCAGGTTCCACTCAGCGTGAAGCGGAATCCCGATTTGGTGCACCATGCGCCCGCCGTGCACGCCGGATTGGCGACGCTGGCGTCCAGCAGCCCGGCATAATCCGCTGTGTTGCTCGGGCCCTTCGGGTTTCGGCCTAACGTGGCCAGATTCGGCGCGTATCCCCGGTAAGGATAATTCGCCGCATACATCATCTGAGCGGTCAGCACGCTGCGCAGGGTGGCCACGGCGGCAGTGTCGTTCGCCGCCATTTTCGACCGCAGCAGGTTGGGAATCGCGATTGCTGCTCCCACCATCACGACGCCAACGTCCAAAGTCACGCTCGTGCTCGCGGTGCGGATGGCCGATTCCTCGCCGTACGCGCAAGCGACGGTCGGCTTTCCACCTCCCATCAGCCGCAGCACAGACTCCGTCGTGGCCGGATAGAGTGTTTGCAGGTGTGGCAGGGCCGCCGTTGGGTCCTGGTACATCAATGCGGAGACTCCCGCGGGATGTCCTGGCGGCAAGGCGGCCAGAAACTTCGCCGATTTCCGCAGCGATCCGCCGGCCTGGTGTAATTGCAGCGCGTTCCGAATCACTTCATGGTTCGACGCGAGAATCAGGTACCCGGGAGCGTAAGCGTAGGTCATTTCCGTGGGCGTTTTTCCGGACGGCGCAACGATTGTGTAATACGTGGTTCCACCTTCTTCAGCCTGTCCCGTCACCACGTGCGTCGCCGTGAAGAGTTTGCTGAGCGACTGCTGCAAACTCGTCGCATCGTTGACGCCAAGGATTACTTTCCACATCGGCTTGGGAGCGACCGCGTCGACTTCGACCGTAACTTCTCCCGTGAGCCGCGCCAGCAAGTCATCTTTGAGGTTGATGCCGAACATCTGCTCGAACGTGGAAAGCGCCGCGCCCGCGTTCGGATTCGTGGCGCTCGCAATCTCCCATACATCGTTGAACATCTCTGCCGGGCTTTTGAGCCGCGCGCTCACCACGAGCATGGATTTCGGAGAGGCGAAATCGAGGCCGCCCATCGGGCCCGGCGCGGCCAGCCACGACGCAACGCCATGCCGCGGCGCTGTAAAGCTCAATTCACCATTGCTGAGCGACAATCCGTTCGCGCTCCTATGCTCCCAGACGAAGTACTTCATGTCGGCAAACCCGGAGCGTTGCAGCGCCAGCCGGCCCTGCGGCGGGACCTGGGCGAGCATCGTGTGCAGGTCGGCGGCTCCTACCAGCGTCACGCCGCCCTCGTAGGTTTGCGCCACGCGTTGTCCAAAGGCCGTGGACTCGAAGCCGTGATGGCGGGCGTCCAACCTCGCGTTGAAACTGCGCAGCGTCGCCGGATCCCATGACGCGACCACGAAATCGGAGCGCACGAGCACCAGCAGCTGTTGAGTTGAGGAAGCGTTTGCGTCCGCCGCCAACTCCTGCGGGTCCACGATGCGCACCGGGACGCTCGTGGGAACCCCACGCAGCATCTGCTGGAGGGCTTCTTTCAGTCCCGGCTTCCGGATGCTCGCCATCACCAGGAGTTTGGGTTCGTGGCCGCCCGTCGTGCCTGAAAAGACGACCTCGTCGCCCAAATACTGCGACACCTGATAGAACTTCTCGATCGAATCCTCCACCTTCGATCCCGCCGATTTCGATTCGACCTGTTGCCACCATTCGCGCAGCGCTGGGCTGGCCTGTACCTCTTGCTGGACAATGCTTAGCGTCTGATGCGCGGCATCGCCATAATTCGGCAGCGCGACGTAGAAGGTCGTCGATTCCGGCAGCAGAGGCAGCAGCTCGCTTCGATTGCGCGCCGCGGGAAAGACCAATTCGTGTTCGAGCCTTCCGATCAATTTCTCGAACTCCGCCATTAATTGCGGATTGTTCGCAAGGCTCTGAATCGCCGCCGGGGTGCCGTTGGGTTCGGTCGGCTTGCTTTGAGCGCCGCACGGCAGCGCCGAGAGAAACAGCAGAGCCAAAAGGGGCGCGCCGTTCAAACGCCAGCCGCGCCGCCGGGTAGCTGGGGCGTGTCGCATCGCATCTGCCTCCATGGTGAAACGTCAGAATAGATTGCCCGACTAGCCGCCGCTAGAAAAAGACGCTACTTGCTGACAGAGTATAAACAACCGCAAATGTGCGGTAATATCTACTCACGCCCCTCGCGAAGGACGCCCTGTGGAGCAATCATCATGTCGAACGCGCCACCATCGATCATCTTCTTCCGCAGCTTCTGCTGCGGAATCGCTGGAATTGTTGCCGCATTCTTTGTCTGGATGTGGGGCTATATGGTTCTGGCCGGTATTAGTGTCGCCCGCTCACACCCCGGCGGCTCAGGCACAGAAGTAGGTTGGGATCTTGTGACGATCATTCACAACTCTCACCGGACCGCTGAAGTTGTAGCGCTCGCTGGTTTTCTTATCGGCTTCGCGCTTGGATATCGATCCTTCTTCCGAAACAGAGGGCCTCAACGCCCGTAGCGGATTGCCCCGGCCGTAGGTACACACGTGTGGTAGCCTTCCTGCGTGAACAACTTCCTCCGCTTTCTGCAATTCTTCGCTCTGGGCACGTGGATCGGCGGCATCATCTTCCTGAGCTTCGTCGAAGCGCCCGGAGTCTTCGGAATTCTGCCGAATCAAGACCAGGCCGGGAGCATCGTCGGATATTCGCTCACTCGGCTGCACTACATCGGCATTGCCGCGGCCATCGTTTACGTCGTCGTGGGGTTCGGCCTGGTGAAGGCCGCGAGATGGCTGGCGGCGCCCGGCGCCATTCTTGTGCTCGTTATGCTCGCGCTGACGCTGGCATCCCAATACGCCGTGCGCCCGCGCATGGACACGCTGCGCGCGCAAATGGTCTCGATCGAGGCGACCCCTCCCGAAAATCCGCTGCGCGCGCAGTTTGACCGCCTGCACCGCGTCTCAGTCGCTCTCGAAGGAACGACTCTGCTGCTCGGTATCGTCGCACTCTTCTTAACCACTCGACGTACGTCCTAGGTGGTTCGTTTGCGAGCGAAGACGTGACTCGGCGTGCCTGCCCCGAATGGTCCGCGTGTTGAGAGTCCTAATCGATGCGAAAGTGGCAGCCGCGGCTCTGCCTCGCCTCCCGCGCAGCGTCCAGAATAAGCATCGCTGTGAGGATTCCGTTGCGCAGGCCGATAATCGAGTCGCTGATTTCGCTGTTGCGGTAGAAGCGCACGATTTCCAGATCGAGCTCGCGCAGAACGCGCAAAGCGCGGCTCATGCGCCGGTCGCTGCGAATCAGGCCAACGTAGTTCCACATGGTGTGCCGGATCGTGAGCCAATCCTGTGCGATCAGCGCGGGATCGACGGGCTCGTGCTCGTAATGCCACGCGGCGATCTTGGGGAAATAGAAGCGATGCCCCTCCGCGATTCGCCCCGCGGCGTCGGCGCCCGCGCGCGTGCCCCAGACCAGGCACTCCAGCAGCGACGTGCTGGCCAAACGATTCGCGCCGTGCAGGCCCGTGCAGGCAACCTCGCCTACCGCGCGCAAGCGGTCGACCGTAGTGCGGCCGTTTTCGTCCGTAGCCACGCCTCCACAACTGTAGTGCGCCGCGGGGACCACCGGGATGGGCTGCTTCGTGATGTCGATGCCGCGTTCAAGGCAGAAAGCGTAGATTCCCGGGAAGCGCTCGCGAATCCATTCGGCGGGCTTGTGCGTGATGTCGAGATAGACGCACGGTTCTCCCGACTCGAGCATGGTCTGATAGATGGCGCGCGCGGCCACATCGCGCGGCGCCAGCGATCCGGCGGGATGGAACTTGTGCATGAATTCCTGGCCGTGGCGATCGACAACCCGGCCTCCTTCGCCGCGCACCGTTTCGGAAATCAGGAAGCGCCGGTCCGGCGCCAGCAGCGCCGTCGGATGGAACTGGATGTATTCGAGATTGATGCACCGCGCGCCGGCGCGATGCGCCATCGCAATGCCGTCGCCGCGCGCTCCTGCGGGATTGGTGGTATGCAGGAAAACGCTTCCGAGGCCGCCCGTGGCGAGAACGGTTTCTTTCGCCAGAATGGCAAAAACTTTCGAGCTGGCGCCGTCCAATGCGTAGGTTCCGACGCATTCCAGCGGACGATAGATATCGGTGGGCTCGAGCGAATGGTGCGAAACCGTGAGCAGGTCCACCGCGGTCGCGTTCGAAACCACCTCGATCCGCGGGTGCGCGCGCGCGGCCTCAAAAAACGCGCGCTCGATGGCCATGCCCGTTTGATCCCGGTAATGGATGATGCGCGGGACCGAGTGCCCCGCTTCCGACGTCAGGTCCAGTTCGCCCGGATGATCCGGCGAGGCATCGAATGGGACATGCAGCTCGTCCAGCAGGATTTCCTTCACCAGGCGCGGCCCATCGTGCGCCAGAAGGGAAGCGGCGTGCGGCGAGCTGAGGCCCGCTCCGGCCGAGAGAATATCTTCGACCAGCGGATCGGCGCCGTCGCGCGCGCGATAGATGATTCCGCCCTGCGCTTGATACGTGTTGCTCTCTTCCGGGCGTGACGCTCGCGTCAGCAGGACGGCATGACATCCCTGTTTGGCGGCTTCCCAAGCGGCGGCCAGACCCGCCAGTCCGCTGCCGATCACCAGAACGTCGGTCTGCCTCGCGTCGCTCATGAATGGCTACTGTGTACTGTTTGGCTTTCGCGGCGCGCCGGAGTTCGTTCCCGATTCATGAGGCTACCGCTGGCGCTGCGCTGGCTTCTTGCGGCGTTTTCCCTTGCCGTTTTGTCCATTGTTTTTGGTCAACTTGCGCCCATCCTTGCCCGCCAGTTCGACTGCCCGCCACATGTACCAGCTCGCAACCGTGCGGTACGGCCTCCAGCGTTCTCCGAATTTGAGGAGTTCCTTCGGCTTCGGAATGCGTCGCTTGCCATACGTGAGCGCATACCCCTTTTGGACGCCGTAATCGTGGATCGGTAGGACATCCGGCCGGCCCAGGCGGAAAATCAGAAACATCTCGACCGTCCATGCGCCGATGCCGCGCACCGAACTGAGTCGCGCCACGAGTTCCTGGTCCGACATCTTCTCCGCTTCCGCCAGGCTGGGCACGATTCCCTCGATCGTTTTCCGAGCTAGGTCCTTCACCGCCAGGACTTTCGCTCCCGAGAGCCCGGCCTTCCGCAATGTTTGTGGGCGCACGCGCAGAAGCTCCTGTGGCGAGGGGCACGCGTTCGATCCCAGCGCTTTGATGCGCTCGTAGATCTTCGCTGCCGCCTTTCCGGAGATGCTTTGGTACGCGATTGCTTCGAGCAGCGATTCGTACACGCTGTCGCATTCGTCCAACAGGAACCGGAACGCGCCAACCTTGTCCATCAGCGCTGCCATACGCTCGTCTCCGCTCGAGAGGAACGTATGCGCTTCGACGTGATCGAACGGAAGGGCCTGATTTGATTCACGCGCGTTCATGGGAGTTCATTTCGCAAGCGATTGTGTCCGGCCTGATGCCGCAGTTACTGCAAGACCGACCATTGTTGCAAAATTCGCAGGTCGTTGCCAGACGCGCAGGTGCCCACCTTCATGCCCAAAAAGCCTCCGCGACGCCCGCCTGTGACTTTCGTCACAGGCGGCCGTACCACCTTCCGCTATGCTCCAACCGTACAAGGAGGCTGCGTGGCAACGTCCAGCATTGCAGTGGATCCGGCGGAGAGTCACACGGTCCGCGCTTCTCATGAGCGACGAACCCGCCCGAAGCCGAAAAAGAAACTCATTCGGCGCGCGGCAAAAGATCATTCGCAACGGCTCCGCCACGGTTTCCAGTTCGCCTTCCTGCTTCTGAACGTCTGGATTGGTGGGCAGTTTTATCTTTGGGTCCGCCATTTTGAGATCTCCGGAGGCGCCTTCGCTCCTGCGCGCCCGGCCGGCATCGATGGCTGGCTTCCCATCTCCGGCCTGATGAGTCTCAAGTATTGGGCTCTGACTGGGCACATTCTGGCCATCCATCCCGCCGCTCTGTTCCTGCTCGTCACTTTTCTGGGGATCGCTTTCCTCTTTCGCAAGGCCTTCTGCAGCTGGCTCTGCCCGGTGGGAACGATTTCCGAATATCTCTGGCGCGCGGGTCACAAACTGCTTGGGCGCAATCTGCGCCCGCCGCGCTGGCTGGACATCCCGCTGCGCGGCCTG
>Ga0075272_1000343_pt1 | contig 10185 bp, 7 predicted proteins | sample SF_Rice_5C_0N_40_FD_69776 | JGI IMG/M metagenome (GOLD analysis project Ga0075272, IMG submission 69776) | Rice paddy soil microbial communities from Twitchell Island, California, USA - SF_Rice_5C_0N_404 | ecosystem: Environmental > Terrestrial > Soil > Paddy field/soil | place: USA: Twitchell... | reverse complement strand
TGCTCGTCCAGCGCCGCGGAAGATTGCGCCGCCAGCCGGTCCCCAAACGCCACCACTTTCCTCAGCGGCTCCTGCAGGTCGTGCGACGCCACATATGCAAACTGCGCCAGCTCTTCATTCGATCGCGCCAGCTCCTGCGCCTTCTGCTCGAGAGCCTCCTCTGCCGCTTTCCGGGCTGTGACGTCGCGTGCCGCTGCGAAAATCCCCTGCACTTGCCCGGAGGGATCGCGGTACACGCCGGCGTTGTAGAGCACATAGATCAGGCGTCCCGAGGCATGGCGCAGGGCCAGCGGATAGTCGCGCACCGAACCTTGCTCGAAAACCCGCTGGTATACCTGTCGCGCTTTTTCCGGCTCGGTGAAGTAATCGCAGAAGTCGGTGCCAATCAGCGCCTCCCGCGAAAGGCCGGTCGCCAACTCCGTGCCGCGGTTGACGTCCGTGATCTTGCCTGTGCTGCTGATCGTCACCAGCGGGTCCAGGCTGGCCTCAATCAGGTTCCGCGTGTATTGCGAGGCTGCTCGCAGGGCCTCTTCCGCCGCTCGCCGGGCCGTAACGTCGCGCGCCGCTGCAAAAATGCCCTGTACTTCTCCCGCTTCGTTCCGATACACGCTGGCGTTGTACAGCACGTACGTCAGCCGTCCCGACGTGTGCCGCATGGCCAGCGGATAATCCCGCACCGTCCCTTGCTCGAAAACTTCCCGATATCCCTCTCGCGCCTTTTCAGGTTCCGTGAAGTAGTCGCAGAAGTCGCTGCCGATGAGTTGTTCGCGCGAAAGCCCTGTCGCCGCTTCCGTGGCGTGGTTGACATCCGTGATCTTTCCCGCGCTGCTGATGGTCACCAGCGGGTCCAGGCTGGCCTCAATCAGGTTGCGCGTATATTGCGAGGCGGCCCGCAGAGCCTGTTCCGACTTCTTGCGCACGCTGATGTCGCGGTTGATTTCCATGATGGCCGCTGGATGGCCTTGTTCGTCGCGCAGCAGCGACCAGCGGCTGGCCACCACAATCTCTGCGCCGTCCTTCCGCCTGTGCCGCAGCTCTCCTTCCCATTCCCGCGCTTGCCCGATGTATTGTTGAATCTCCTTGAGCGCCATCGGGAAGGCCGTCTTCAGCAGTTCCTGGGAGATCTTGCCCACCGCTTCCTCGGCCGAGTACCCGTATGTATCGCTGGCTCCCCGGCTCCAGAGCGCGATGCGGCCGTCCATGCCCCGCAGGATGATCGCATCGTGCGCCAGGTCCAGCAGCGCAGCCTGCTCGCGCAGCTTCTCATCGGCCCGTATGCGTTCCGTGATGTCGCGCGCCGCCGCAAAAATGCCCTGGACTTCTCCCGCCTCGTTGCGATAGACGCTCGCGTTGTACAGCACATCCGTGATCCGGCCCGAGGCATGGCGCAGCGCGAGCGGATAGTCCCGCACCACCCCTTGCTCAAACGCTTTCTGATAACCCTCGCGCGCTTTGCCCGGTTCTGTGAAGTAATCACAGAAGTCGCTGCCGATCAGCTGCTCCCGCGAAAGGCCGGTCGCCAACTCCGTGCCGCGGTTGACGTCGGTGATCTTCCCCTCGCTGCTGATGGTTACCAGGGGGTCCAGGCTCGCCTCAATCAGATTCCGCGCGTACTGGGAAGTCTTCTGCAGCGCCTCTTCCGCCCGCTTCTGTTCGGTAACATCGACATCCATCTTCAGAATGAGCTGCGCTCCATCGGCGTCTGTGAATGGCGAATCGAAGGCGTGAATGCGATGTCCGTCTGGTGTCGTGAACTCCCAGTCGTGCGGTGTGTTCGTTTGCAGAACGCGGAACGATTCACAGAATTCGCAAGGTTCGCTTCTTTGAAAGCGGCACTCGTAGCACTTCCGACCGGCGCACTCGCCAAACTGCTTTTGGAACTCCCGATTCGCGAACGCCACATCGTGCTCCCGCGTCAATAAGCACACCATTACCGGCAGCGTGTTCAGTACAGATTCCAGCCGCTGCCGTGACGCGTGGACCGCTTGTTCCGCCAGCCTGCGATCCGTCAGATTGGAGGCAATTAAGCACATGCTGGCCCCCTGCTCGCCCGGAATCGCTTTCAGCGATGCCTGCACCGGAACAACCGCTCCGGTCTCGCTGCGGAACTGCACTTCTCCCCTCGCCTCGTCTTGCAGCCCACACGCCAGAAGTTGCTCGAAGGTTTCCTTCTCCGCGGGAGCGCTCAGTGCAAAAACTGACCTGCCGATCAGCTTCTCGGGCGGCATCCCAACCATTTCCGCCAGTCGCTGATTGCAGAACAAAATCACACCCTCGGCGTTCATCGATGCCGCGCCTTCGCTCATCCGTTCCACCAGCGTGCGGTACGGCAAATCCGCGCTCTGCAGCGTGAAAATTTGCCGTCCGTGCGGCCCTTCCACCGTGATGGCGTCCACTTCGCCGGTCCGAATCGCGTCCAGGGTCTCTTCCGCTTCCGCCAGCCGGGCGCGCAGCCGCGTCAATTCACTGTTCCCGCTGCTCTTTCGCCGCGTCCTAAGCATGACTCTCCGCCTTCTCCTTCAGTCCCAGCAGCATCAGCACACGCCCACGCTCCGACAGGTCCCCAATCAGCCGCCGGATTGGCGCGGGCAGCTGCTTTACCAGCGTCGGCGCCGCCAAAATCCCTTCCTTCTCCGCCGCCAGCGGCGAGCGATACATGTCCACCACTTCCAGGTCGTATCGCCCCTTCAGGTACTCCTCGCAGATCGCGTTCAGGTTCTCCACTGCCACTTGCGACCGCCGCGTTCCCCCGGTCACGTACAGCCTCAACACAAATTCGTTCTGTCTGCGTTTGCCGCTCTTTCGCGCAGTAGCCGCCATATCCACCTCACGATGGGCGCAGGTCTAACCCCACCAGCACCCGGTCTGTCTTCGACAGGTCTCCGATGATCTTCTTCATTGGCGGCGGCAGCCGCCGCACCAGCGTCGGAATGGCCAAGATCTGGTCCCCGCTCGCCAGCTGCGGGTCTTTCAACAGATCGACCACTTCCACGTGGAATTTCCCGTGTAGGTGCTGCTCGCAGATCGTTTCCAGGTTCGACAGCGCCGCCAGTGACTTCGCCGTGTGACCCGCGATGTACAGCCGCAAATTCCACACGTCCTGTTTCGTCCCGTTTCCCCCGTTATGAGTCTTCTTTGCTCTCTTCATCACATCTTCTCCAGCGTCACTTCTTCCAACGCGCTCAGTGCCGTCTCGCCCGATCCGTTCGCTCCGTGCCTCGTTCTTCTCCGGTCGCTCGATGCCACCGCCTGCCGCGCGCGTGCCGCCTCCATCCGCTCCCCCGAAGCACTCTCGTCGCGCCCCTTCGCGGCCCGCAGGCTGCCCTGCAGTTCGCGCGCTTCCGATTCGAACTTCGCGCGCAGCCTGCTGATTTCTGTCTCCATGTGCTGCCGTTTCAGCCCCAGTTCCGCCCTTTGCTGCTGCGCGTCTTCTTGTTGGCGCCGCGCGAAGGCGCGGTCCTCCGCCTGCTGCCGCACTCGTGCGGAGCCTGTCAGCAGTCCCTGCGGCCCCACGTACACGTTCACCAGCTTCGCGCCCTTGTCCGTCAGCAGAAATTCCCGGATCTGATTCGAGTGCGCCATGCCGCGCGATTTCAGCACGTACAACCCGCGATTGCGTTCACCGTCCACCTCCAGGTTCCGCAGCAGAATCCATGTATCCATCAGCGACGAGATCCCCACCACGCTGTCTTCCGCTTCATGCCCCGTGCTCGTCAGGCTCGTGAACAACGCCGTGATGTGCCGCGATTTGAACAGGTCGATCAGCCGCGTCATCATCGCTTTCACTTCGTTGCTGTCCCCCAGCGAGCCGTAGTTCGTGATCGGGTCCACTACGATCACTTTGGGTGTGAACTCGGCGATCTCCTGCTCGAACATCACCAGATGCTTCTCCAGACCGCAGAATCCCGCCCGCGTCCCCTGGAACCGCAGTAGCCCGCGTCGCACCCAGCGTTCCAGGTCGATTCCGATCGAACGCATGTTGCGCGTGAATTCGTCGCTCGATTGCTCCGACGCGAAGATGAGCGCACGCTCCCCTCGTTGGCATGCCGCCTGCAGAAAATGCGCCGCGATGCTGCTCTTGCCCGTCCCTGCGCCGCCCGAAATCAGAATGCTGCTGCCGCGGAATAGCCCCTTGCCACCCAGCATCTCGTCCAAGCCCGCGATCCCCGTCGATACCCGCTGCAGGCTCGCCTTGTGGTCCAATATCAGCGAGCTCAGCGGCAGAACCGAAAACCCGCCCTTCTCGATCAGGTATGGATATTCGTTGCTGCCGTGCTGCGAGCCTCGGTACTTCACCACCCGCAGACGTCTCACCGAATTCTGGTTCATCACCCTGTGGTCCAGAAAAATCACGCAGTCGGCTACGTATTCTTCCAGGCCGTGCCGCGTTAATTTCCCCTCCCCGGTCTCGGCTGTCACCACCGCCGTCATTCCCTTGTCTTTCAGCCAGCGGAACAGCCGCCGCAACTCCGCGCGCAATATCCCCGTGTTCTGGAAACTCCCGAACAGCGACTCAACTGTGTCCAGCACGAGGCGCTTGGCGCCAATCGCATCGATAGCCGCTTTCAGCCGGATGAACAGTCCTTCCAGGTCGTACTCCCCCGTCTCCTCGATCTCGCTGCGCTCTACCCGCACATGCTCGAACAACAGCTTCTTGCGCCCGCACAAGCCCGCGATATCAAACTCCGTCGAACTGAAGTTCACCTTCAGTTCCGGCGTCGTTTCCTCGAACGCTACGAATACGCCTGGCTCCTCAAAATCCCGCGCTCCCCGCGCCAGAAACTCCATCCCCAGCATCGTCTTCCCACACCCCGGCCCGCCGCAAACCAGCGTCGGCCGCCCCCTCGGCAACCCTCCCCCCGTGATCTCGTCCAAGCCTCGAATTCCCGTCGGCGCTTTTTCGATTCCGTTCTTAGATTTGGGCTGATGGTTCGACATTCCTGCCCCTCCTAGCCACGCGCTTCGTCGTTGACTCGAGCAACGACGTCCGGATCCGCTGTGAATGGTGCCGCGTCACTTGTAGGCATGGACACCTCTTCGAAGCAGTCGATCAGCGGCTGTTCAATTGGAAGGGGGAACACCACACCACAGGAGAGGGACTACAGGTGGCGCTGCCCAGAGCCTAAGAAGCTATTCGGTTAGTGTCAATCGAATTCCGATAGCAACCTAGGGAACTCCGAGCAATTCGGGGTGCTTTTTGTGCCTATTCAGTTAATTTTGGTGATCTGGATCACACGATCCCGCGCTTCGCCGACCTTTCGGCGACGCACTAACGCCGCGACGCAAAGAATTCCCGAAGCAGCGCCGCAGCTTGATCCTTCAAAATTCCAGGCGTGATTTCGACTTGATGGTTGAGCCGCGCGTCCTCCAGGATCGTGAAACACGAGCGCACCGCGCCGGCCTTCGGATCGTCCGCGCCATAGACGAGCCGTGCGATGCGCGCCTGGATCATGGCCCCGGCGCACATGGCGCACGGCTCGATGGTCACGTACAGCACCGCGCCCAGCAGCCGGTGGTTGCCCACGATTGCGGCAGCCTCGCGCAAGGCCACCATTTCCGCATGCGCCGTCGGATCGCAATCCGCAATGGTGCGGTTGCCCGCGCGCGCTACAATACGCCCATCAATCACAACGACGGCGCCAACCGGCACCTCGCCGCGTTTGGCCGCGGCGCGCGCCTCTTCCAGGGCAAGTTCCATCAATTTTGTGTCGTCGGCCGGATCTGCGCTCATGGAAAGCTGCCGAACTGTGCGCGCGCCGATACAGCAATAGCTCCCGCTCTTGTACCGGGAAGCGATGAGTTTGGCGCGCCGCGCGGCAGGATAACATGGAGAGTCCGGCCGTGCGCCACTGTGTCCGACGGTTGTACTTGGGGAGGGCTCATGAATTCACAGTTGTCGCGTGCGAACCGGACTCGCTCGTCCGTCTGCCGCACGCTGCCGTTCGTCCTGGCTCTGCAGATCGCTTTGATCGCCACAGCGATCGCAAGCTCCTCGGCAGATACCCGCAACCACGCCCAGTCTCGCGGTCAACAGTCGCGAGCCGCGGCACATACCGCGACCCGTCATTCGGGTAAGACGCAGGCCATGTATTCCGATCTGCGCGCGCGGGCCTGGAAGATGCTCGACGAGGCCGTCAATTCCGAGAAAGTGAGGAACCGCTCGGACGGTTTTTCCGCGATTTCCATCCTGAAATCGGACCCGCATGCCATTCGGCTGATGACGCAAGGACTGCAAGACAAGGACGAAGGCGTCCGCGCGCTGGCCGCTACTTCACTGGGGCGCATGAACGCAACTTCGGCTATTCCGGCCCTGCGCAAGGCCATGAGCGATCCTTCGCCCGTGGTCAGCTTTGCCGCTGCACAGGCACTCTGGAGTCTCGGCGATCACAGCGGCCGCGAACTCCTCTACGATGTGCTTGCGGGCCAGCGCAAGACCAAACCTGGCGTCATCAAGAGCAATATCGAGCAGATTAAGAAGGACATCCACGATCCCAAAACGCTGGCGCTGATTGGCATCGACCAGGCCAGCGGCGCTTTCCTGGGACCCTTCTCGATGGGAGTTTCCGTGGTGGAGGAATACGCGAAGAACACATCGTCGCCGGTTCAGGCGTATTGCGCGAGTTTGCTTGCGCAGGACGACACGCCCGACACGATCGAGCAGCTCTCCTTGGCCTTGGACAATAACAATTGGACCGTGCGCGCCGCCGCCGCCAAAGCGCTGGCACAGATGCGCGACCGCAAAGTCATTCCCAAACTGGAAGAAATGATGGAAACCGATAAGGACCCGCCCGCGCGCCTGGCCGCCGCAGCCGCGATCGTCAAGGTCACCCAGCCTTGAGGGACGTCCAATTCGCGGTGGTCTTGCCCGCTTCTTCCGTCTCACCTTTTTTTTCTGGGGGGCTCCGCAGGCTGGGCCAGCGGTGTGGTGGGTTCTCCCGGCTTGGGTTGAATCTTGAAAATATATTCTCCAGGGCGCGCCAGGCCCATGTCCTCGCGCGCGATGCGTTCGATGGCGGCGGGATCCGTCTTCAGCGAACGGACTTGCTTCTGCAACGTCTGATTTTCCTGATTGAGCTGCTGAATCTGCCTTTGAATCTCCGCCGAGCGTTTCATGGAGTGGCGCATGGCCAGAACGCCGTGCGTTCCCAGAACATCCTGGAGCAGCAACAAAACCAGCCCAGCGACCAGAAACCACGTCGCGTTGCGATGCACGAAATCGCGCATCTGGGCGAAAAAGCTCATCTGCGCCGTGTCGATTCTGACTTCGGTCTGTTTTTCGCTGTTCACGCGTTGATCCATGCGCGAGCTTCCTCCGCAATCTTCTCCGACTCGGCCTGCGTCGCCGCTTCCGTGTAAATGCGGATCAACGGCTCGGTTCCTGACGGCCGCATCAGCAGCCACGCGCCGTCCTCGAAAATCAGTTTGAGACCATCCTTACGATTGACGCTCGCCACCCGCCGCCCGGCAAATTCCTTGGGGTCCTGTTTCAATTTAGCCGGAACGCGCTCTCGTATTTCCTCCGGCAGGTGCAGGTTCACGCGGATGGGCCAGTACTCGCGCCCGATGCGCTTGAACAGCGCGCGCAGTTGGTCCGCAAGCGAAGCCTGTCGAGCCACGACCATCTCGGCCACCAGCAGGCACGCGAGAATTCCATCCTTTTCCGGAAGATGCCCGGCGATGGTCAGTCCGGCGCTCTCCTCGCCGCCCAGCGCGATTTTGCCTTCGCGCAGCAACGGCCCCACGTATTTGAAGCCCACCGGCGTTTCGTACACCTGCACGCCGTGCAGTTTCGCGACCGCATCGAGCAGGTGCGTCGTCGCGACGCTTCGCGATGCGCCCAGCTTGGACCCGCGCGTTTCGAGCAGGTAGTCGAACAGCAGCCCCAGAATGTGATTGGGCGAGACGAACTCGCCGTCGCGGTCCAGTATGCCGAAACGGTCCGCATCGCCGTCCGTCGCCAGTCCAGCCAGAGCATGCTGCTCCAGCACCTGCTTCTTCAGCGGCGCCAGGTTTTCCTCGGAAGGATCGGGGCCCGTGCCATCGAACAGCACGTCGCGATTCGCGCGAATCATCGTGGCGGAAATGCCGTGCGAGGCCAGAATGCGGTCGAGCCAGCCCGCGCCGCAGCCGTGCACCGCGTCGCATGCAAACGTGCCGCTCATCTTCTTGGCGCGCTCGATCACCTCGAACCGCACCACGCTGCGCAGTTGCTCGAAATACGGCTCGCGCGGATCGATACGCTCGAAATCGTCCTCGAGTTCGTGCCCGGGCGAGGGATCCTCTTTGATCGCGGAAGCGCGCGCCTCGATGTCCCGCGTGGTCTCCGGCAGTGCCGGGCCGCCCACCGGCCCCGAAAATTTTAGCCCGTTGTACGCGGCGGGATTGTGGCTGGCGGTGATGTTGACACCGCCATCCAGCTTGCCGTGAATGATCGCGTGCGCGATGGCGGGCGTCGGAGTCGCTTCCTTGCAGAACAGAACGCGGCAACCCTTCGATTTCAGGACGCCTGCCGCGGCCCGCGCGAAATCCTCGGAAAAGAAGCGCGTGTCGTACCCGACGATCAGCACCGGCGATTTTTTCTGTGCGAGAACGTGTCCGGCGATCGCGGCCGCCGCGCGCCGCACGCCGGGAAACGTGAAGTCCTCGGCCATAATGCCGCGCCATCCGGAGGTGCCGAATTTGATTGCGGGAGCCGCCATTCCGCCTTCGCTTCATCCGCGCAGCGGACAAAAAATCAACCGCGCAAAAACATTGTATATTGCTCCGCAATACGGAGAAATGGGGAGAATTGCTTAGCTCCGCACCGCAAGAGTAAAGCCGCTGGCAGCCGAGGCAGCAAATCGGGAACAGGCCGAAGCTCCGGCCTCTAAAAAAGCTGTTCTGTGAATTTCTGATTCACTACACAGGAAGCGTCAGACGTTCAGGATTAGAAGCGGTAGACCTTCAGGACGCCGCGGCCGGGATCCATGACCACCAGTGCGCTGCCGTCGGGCGCGATCTCGAACTCATGGAATTCGAGATCGTGGATGATGGGCACCCAGCTGTTGTCGTGCAGTCCCACCCAGATCAAGTCACCGGAATCGCCCAGCGAGCCGCGCTTCAGCAGGATGCGCTGGCCGTCAGGGCTGAATTCGAATTTGCCGGGGCCGGTGCGCACGCGAATGGGCTGACTGGGGTTGGCCAGATTGTAGATCTCGATCGTATCGCCGTCGATGAAGTAGCCGATCTGCTGTCCCGAGGCGGAAACGGTCAACTGTCCCTGAAACTGAGGGACGGGCGCGATAGGGCGCACGGTTTCGTGCAAGAGATCGAGTTGAAAGAGTTCCGGCCTTCCCGAAGGGCTGAGGCTGCTGCCGATGGCGAAGGCCTGATTGCGCGGCGCGTCCCATACGACCTGGTCGAAGGGGTGGGCGCCGAAGAGGATGGCTGTCTTGCCGTCCGCGGGAGTGACGCGCGCGATTTTGTAGGGGCCAATGCCGGTGAGGTAAACGACGGTTTGCCCATCGGCCAGCCAAGCGCCGTGGGTGGCTTTTTCGATGAAGCGCGTATTGGAGCCCTGCACGCGGATTTCGTGGCCGTCGTCGTCAAACAGCGCGACCGCTTCAGTGCCATTGGGAGGAAGAGAGAACTTGGGAGTGTTTTCGTGTTCGTGTTGTTCGCGGCGTTCCCTGCGTTGAAGCTGCTTTTCGGTTTCGCGCCGTTCACCCGGTTTCACGGGAAAAACCATCATGGAGGCGGCGATTCGGCGGCTGTCGGGGGACCACGCCAGCGACTTCACCACGTAGCTGATCAGCGGGGGAGTGGGCATGAAGCGGTCGGGCAGCACGATGTCTTTCTGATGGCCGTTGAAATCGGCGATGGTGATCTGGTCGTGCTCGAGGACTGCGCGGTCCTTCCGCCGGAAGTGCGGAACGGCAAAAACGATGCGGTCGTTCTGCGAGACGGCAAAGGTGCTGGCATCGACGGAAATGGTGGCGGCGGGCCGATCCTGGGCGAAGGCGGGCGCGCAGAGCGCGATCAGCGCCGCAATCGCAACCGCCACCGCCACCGGCAGAAAATAGCGGGGCGGCCCGAGCGAAGCAAAAACTGAGAAGCGGCTGGTGGCTTCGCGGGGGCCCTGCGCGGGATTGTGAGATTTCAGGAGAGTCAAGGTTGTTCTGACCAGTTGATTGTAGCCCGTGACGG
>Ga0075272_1000342_pt1 | contig 10199 bp, 7 predicted proteins | sample SF_Rice_5C_0N_40_FD_69776 | JGI IMG/M metagenome (GOLD analysis project Ga0075272, IMG submission 69776) | Rice paddy soil microbial communities from Twitchell Island, California, USA - SF_Rice_5C_0N_404 | ecosystem: Environmental > Terrestrial > Soil > Paddy field/soil | place: USA: Twitchell... | reverse complement strand
GTCCTGCGCGACGTCGACGAGGCGGCGCGTGAGGTAGCCCGCGTCGGCCGTCTTCAGCGCCGTGTCGGCCAGACCCTTACGGGCGCCGTGCGTCGAGATAAAGTATTCCAGCACGGCCAGGCCTTCGCGGAAGTTCGAGGTGATGGGCTGCTCGATGACTTCGCCGGAAGGCTTGGCCATCAGGCCGCGCATTCCGGAAAGCTGGCGGATCTGCTGCTTCGATCCGCGCGCGCCGGAGTCGGCCATGACGTAAATGGGGTTGATCACGCCTTCCTTGTCCTGCGCCTCGAGGGCCTTGAACATTTCGTCGGCCACTTTTTCGGTGACGTCGGACCAGATGGCGATCACTTTGTTGTAGCGCTCGCCGTTGGTGATGGCGCCGTCCAGGTACTGCTGCTGGACTTTGAAGACTTCGTGCTCGGCGGCGTCGACCAGCTTGTACTTCACGCTGGGGATGACCATGTCGCTGATGCCGATGGACACGCCGGCTTTGGTGGCGTAGAGGAAGCCGAGTTCCTTCAGCTTATCGAGCGCGACGACGGTCTTTTCGAGGCCGAACCGCAAATAGCAGTACTGCACGAGAGCCTGAACGCCCTTCTTCTTGAGCAAGCCGTTGATGAAGGGCATGTCCGAAGGCAGATGATCGTTGAAGATCACGCGGCCGACGGTGGTGTGCAGGAACTGGCGATTGAGCTGCACGGGCTCGGTGTGCGGAACGTCCTGATCGTCATAGGCGTTGGTCAAGTCGATCACTTCGCCGGTGTAGCGCAGCCGGATGGGCGTGAGCAATTCCACTTCGCCGGCTTCCAGCGCCATGATGACTTCTTCGACCGAACCGAACGCGCGGCCTTCGCCCTTGGCCTTGGGCTTGGATTTGGTCATGTAATAGATGCCCAGCACCATGTCCTGCGTGGGCACGGCGAGCGGCAAGCCGTTGGCGGGTGAAAGAATGTTGTGCGAGCTGAGCATCAGCACGGACGCTTCGACCTGCGCTTCGGGAGAAAGCGGAATGTGCACGGCCATCTGGTCGCCATCGAAGTCCGCGTTGAACGCGGTGCAGACCAGCGGATGGATACGGATGGCCTTGCCTTCGACCAGCGTGGGCTCGAAGGCCTGAATGCCGAGGCGGTGCAGCGTGGGAGCGCGGTTGAGCAGCACGGGATGCTCGCGGATCACATCCTCGAGGATGTCCCAGACGATCGCTTCCTGCGATTCCACGAGCTCCTTAGCCTGCTTGATGGTGGTGCAGTGCCCCGCGGCTTCCAGCCGGTGATAGATGAACGGCTTGAAGAGCTCGAGCGCCATCTTCTTCGGCAGGCCGCACTGGTGCAGCTTGAGTTCCGGGCCAACCACGATGACGGAGCGGCCGGAATAATCCACGCGCTTGCCGAGCAAGTTCTGGCGGAAGCGGCCCTGCTTGCCCTTGAGCGTGTCGGAAAGCGACTTGAGCGGGCGGTTGTTGGTCCCGCGCAGGACGCGGCCGCGGCGGCCGTTGTCGAACAGAGCGTCCACGGCTTCCTGCAGCATGCGCTTTTCGTTGCGCACGATCACGTCGGGCGCGTGCAGTTCCATGAGCTTCTTGAGCCGGTTGTTGCGGTTGATGACGCGGCGATAGAGATCGTTCAGGTCGGACGTGGCGAAACGCCCACCGTCCAGAGGCACCAGAGGCCGCAACTCGGGCGGCAGTACCGGAACGACGTCGAGAATCATCCACTCGGGCTTGTTGCCGCTCTTGCGGAAAGCTTCCACCACTTTGAGCCGCTTGGCGAACTTGATGCGCTTCTGCAGGCTCGGGTCAATCTTCATCTTTTCGCGCAGTTCGTCGGAGAGCTTGTCGATGTCGATGCGGCGCAGCAGTTCCTTGATGGCTTCCGCGCCCATGCCTGCGGTGAAGCGGCCCGCGTATTCGCGCTGCAGCTCCCGCAGCTTCTCTTCCGGAATGGTTTCCTTCTCGCGGATTCCCGGAACTTCGCCGGGATCGATGCAGACGAACGTCTCGAAGTAGAGAATGTGCTCGAGATCGCGCATGGTGATATCGAGCAGGTAGCCGATGCGGCTGGGCAAGCCCTTGAAGAACCACACGTGCGAGCAGGGCGAGGCCAATTCGATATGGCCGAGGCGCTCGCGCCGCACTTTGCTCAGCGTGACTTCGACGCCGCACTTGTCGCAGATCACCCCGCGGTGCTTCATGCGCTTGTACTTGCCGCACAAGCACTCCCAGTCGGTGACCGGGCCGAAAATCTTGGCGCAGAACAGGCCGTCACGTTCGGGCTTGAACGTGCGGTAATTGATGGTCTCCGGCTTGGTCACCTCGCCGTGCGACCAGGACCGGATTTTTTCCGGACTCGCCAGGCTGATGCGAATGGAATCAAAATCCGCAATCTGGCTGGCGCGATCGTAAGGACTAGAACGATACAAGGGCTGCCTCCCTCCCCGGCTACGCCGGGGCTAAAAACCTTTGCCAAAGATGTTGCGCGCGCGGGCGGAGCGGTCCGCCCGGCGCTTCTCAAATCAATCCGCCGCTTCCGCCTTTTCGAGCTGCGGCTTCTGGCGCTTCATCAGCTCGACGTCCAGGCACAGCGACTGCAGTTCGCGAACCAGCACGTTGAACGATTCGGGCACACCGGGCTCGATTCCCGGCTCGCCCTTGACGATGGCCTCGTAGATCTTGGCGCGGCCGTACACGTCGTCCGACTTGGCCGTGAGCAGTTCCTGCAGGATGTGCGCGGCGCCATACGCTTCGAGCGCCCAGACTTCCATTTCGCCGAAGCGCTGCCCGCCGAATTGCGCCTTGCCGCCGAGCGGCTGCTGCGTGATCAGCGAGTAGGGCCCGATGGAACGCGCGTGGATCTTGTCGTCGACCAGGTGCGACAGCTTGAGCATGTAGATGTAGCCGACGGTGACTTCCTGTGCGAACGGATCGCCGGTCATGCCGTCATAGAGCGTGATCTTCCCGCTTTCCGGCAACTCGGTGAATTGGAGAAGGTGGCGAATGTCGGCTTCGCGCGCGCCGTCGAAAACGGGCGTGGCCATCGGTACGCCGTCGCGGAAACCGTTGGCGACTTCGAGCATGGTGTCGTCATCGAGATCGGCGATCGATTTCCAGACCGACGTCGGCCCGAAGGCTTCCTTCAGCCACTTGCGAACGGCGTCCGCGCGCGACTCTTTGTCGTCCAGAATCTTCCCGACTCGCTCGCCCAGCTCTTTGGAAGCCCAGCCGAGGTGTGTTTCGAGAATCTGGCCGACGTTCATACGCGAAGGAACGCCGAGCGGGTTGAGAACGATCTCGACCGGAGTGCCGTCAGGCATGTAGGGCATGTCCTCTTTAGGAACGATGCGTGCGATCACGCCCTTGTTGCCGTGCCGGCCGGCCATTTTGTCGCCCACCGAAAGCTTGCGCTTCATGGCGATGTACACCTTCACCAGCTTGATCACGCCGGGAGGCAGTTCGTCGCCCTTCTTGAGCTTGCCGATGCGCTCGTCGGTGATCTTGCGCAGCACATCGATCTGGCGCGAGGTCATTTCCTCGATCTCGTCGATCTTCTCGATGAGCAGCGGGTCCTTGTCGCTCAAGCGCAGGCGCTTCAGGTTGCGCGTGGAGATTTTTTCGAGCATTTCGCGGGTCAGCTCGGTGCCCTTGGTGAGCAGGCGCTTGTTGGTGCGCTCGTCATGCAAGTCCTGCACCAGCTTCTGCCCCGCCAGGAGGCTGGTGAGGCGCTTCAGGCGCTCGTCGGTGAGAATGCGGATCTCATCGGCCAGGTTCTTTTCCAGCTTGGCGACTTGCGCCGCTTCGATGGCCTTGTGCCGCTCGTCCTTCTCCGCGCCCTTGCGGCAGAAGATCTTGACGTCCACGATGGTGCCCTCGATGCCCGGCGGGCAGTAGAGGGAGGCGTCGCGAACGTCGCCGGCCTTCTCGCCGAAGATGGCGCGCAGCAGTTTTTCTTCCGGCGTCAGCGTGGTTTCGCCCTTGGGCGTCACTTTGCCGACCAGGATGTCGCCCGGCTTGACGGTCGCGCCGATCCGAATTACGCCGCTTTCATCGAGGTTGCGCAGGAAACCCTCGTTGATGTTGGGAATGTCGCGGGTGATTTCCTCGGGGCCGAGCTTGGTATCGCGCGCTTCGATTTCGAATTCCTCGATGTGAATCGAAGTGTAGTAGTCCTCCTCGACCAGCTTTTCGCTGACCAGGATGGCGTCCTCGAAGTTGTACCCGCGCCAGGGGACGAAGGCCACCAGCACGTTGCGGCCGAGCGCGAGCTCGCCACGGTCGGTGCACGGGCCGTCGGCCAGGACTTGCCCCTGCTTGACGCGGTCGCCCGCGCGCACCAGCGGCTTCTGGTTGATGCAAGTGTTCTGGTTCGAGCGCTTGAATTTGGTCAGCAGGTAAATGTCGGAACCCACTTCGCGGCTCAGCACGCCGGACTGGTCCGACTCGACGCGCACGATGACGCGCTCGGAGTCAACCTGATCGACGACGCCGTCGCGCCGCGCCACGATGACCGCTCCGGAATCGCGCGCGGTCACGCGTTCCATGCCCGTGCCCACCAGCGGCGATTCGCCCTTGATCAGCGGCACCGCCTGGCGTTGCATGTTCGAGCCCATCAACGCGCGGTTCGCGTCGTCGTTCTCCAGGAACGGAATGAGGCTGGCTGCCACGGAGACGAGTTGCTTGGGCGAAACGTCGATGTAATCGACCTCATCGCGCCCCTTCAGCACGAAGTTGCCCGCCTGGCGGCAGTTGACGAGTTCCGTGGTGATGCGCTGCCGCTCGTCCAGCGCCACGTTGGCCTGCGCTACCACGTAGCGGTCCTCTTCCCAGGCCGAGAGATAGAAGCAATACGGCTCGATGGTCACGCGCCGCCGCTTCAGATCTTCATTGGTCTCTTCGGCCTTTTCGCGCTCGACGATTTCACCGACTTTGAAGTCGCTGTCGCCGGCGTTGATCACCTGAACGTAATCGGTCACGCGCCCGCCCTTCACCTTGCGGTAGGGCGACTCGATGAAGCCGAATTCGTTGATCCGCGCATAGCACGAAAGCGAGCTGATCAAGCCGATGTTCGGGCCTTCCGGCGTCTCGATCGGGCAAATGCGGCCGTAATGCGTCGGATGGACGTCGCGGACTTCGAAACCCGCGCGCTCGCGCGAAAGCCCGCCGGGACCCAGAGCCGAAAGGCGCCGCTTGTGCGTGATTTCGCTCAGCGGGTTGGTCTGGTCCATGAACTGCGAAAGCTGCGAGCTGCCGAAAAACTCGCGAATCGCCGCCATGACGGGCTTGGCGTTGACCAAGTCGTGCGGCATGGCCGTCGACATTTCCTGGTACACCGACATCTTTTCCTTGATGGCGCGCTCCATGCGCACCAGCCCGATGCGGAACTGGTTTTCCAGGAGTTCGCCCACCGCGCGCACGCGCCGGTTGCCCAGGTGGTCGATATCGTCCACCGTGCCTACATTGCGGCGCAGCTTGAGCAGGTACTTGATGCCGGCAACGAAATCCGCGGGATCGAGCGTGCGCTTGTCCAGCGGCGTTTCCAGCCCCAACTTGATGTTGAATTTCAGCCGGCCCACTTTGCTGAAATCGTACTTGCGCGCGTCGAAAAACATCCCGTTGAACAGCGCCGTCGCCGTTTCCAGCGTCGGCGGATCGCCCGGCCGCAGCTTGCGGTAGATTTCGATCAGCGCTTCCTTGGGAGTGCGGATCGAGTCCTTCTCGATCGTGCGTGAAACGATCACGCCCACTTCGTCGCGCTCCGGGAAGCACACGTCCACTTCCGTGATTCCCGCTTCGGCGATGGTGGCCCACATCTCGCCCGTAATGGGCTTGTTCGACTCGAGCAGAACTTCGCCGGTCTGCCGGTTGACCAGCTCGCCCACGGTCACCGCGCCATCCAAATCTCCGGCGCCCACTTCCACCTGCGTGACGCGCGCCTTGACCAGCTCCTTGTACAGCGGATCGGAAATGCGCTTGTGCGCCGCGACCAGGACGTCTCCGGATTTCGGGTGCTTGATTTCGCGCGTCAGCTTGCGGTCGACCAGGCCTTCGGACACGTTCCAGTACAGCCCGTTGTCATGCAGCGAAACGCGCTCCACCTGATAGAACGTGCGCAGAATATCTTCGTTCGTCTTCATCCCCAGCGCGCGCAGGAAGATGGACCCCAGGAACTTGCGTTTGCGGTCGATGCGCACGTACAGGATGTTCTTGGTGTCGTATTCAAACTCGACCCACGACCCGCGATACGGAATGATCTTGCCGAGGAAATAGGTGCGGTTGTTGGCCGTCTCGAAGAACACGCCCGGCGAGCGGTGCAACTGGCTGACGATCACGCGCTCGGTCCCGTTGATGATGAACGTGCCGTTCTCGGTCATCAGCGGAATATCGCCGAAGAAAACTTCCTGCTCTTTGATGTCGCGGATGGACTTCGACCCGGTGTCTGGGTCCTTGTCGTAGATCGTGAGGCGGATGGTGACTTTCAGCGGCGCGGAGTAGGTCATCCCGCGCTCCTGGCACTCGTTCACGTCGTATTTCAGCTGCAGCGTGACGGGGTCGCCGCACTTGTTGCAGAAGGTTGGCGTGTTCTTGTTGAACGTGCCGCACTTCGGGCAAATTACGTCGCCCGTCTTGTAGGGGTTGGTGACGACCGACGCCCCGCAATTCCGGCAAGTGGCGCGCAAGTGGTGCAGGCCGCGCAGATGGCCGCACTTGCACTCCCAGTTGCCGATCGCGTAGTCCACGAAATCGAGCTGCGAGAGCCCGCGGAAATCCTGGATGGGGAATACCGACGTGAACACGGACTGCAGGCCCGTATCTTCGCGCTCGCTGGGCAGCAGGTCCATTTGCAGGAACCGCTGATACGACTTCTTCTGCACGTCGATCAGGTTCGGAATCTGGACCGTGGTCCGAATTTTGGCGAAGTCCAGCCGTTCGCGTTCCCGAACGACGCGATTACCGTTACGATTGCTCATCGATGACCCTCTTATAAGCTATGCCGGAACGAAAATGGGAGCGGACACCCGTCCCTTTCGTCCGGGAAGGACGTGTTTTGACGTTCTGAATTCCAGACAAGCGCGTGTGCGAATCTCCCGCCGCAGCCTTGACCGCCGCCAAGCGCCGCTACTTGACGTCGACCTTCGCTCCGGCGTCTTCGAACTTTTTCTTGATGGTGGCGGCTTCTTCCTTCGTGACGCCCTCTTTCACCGTCTTGGGCGCGCCGTCCACCAGGTCCTTGGCCTCTTTCAAGCCCAGGCTGGTCACTTCGCGCACCGCCTTGATCACGTTGATCTTGTTCGCGCCCACTTCCGTGAGGACGACGGTGAACTCCGTCTTTTCCTCCACCGGTGCCGCTGCGCCGCCCGCCGCCGCTCCGCCCGCCATCACCACCGGAGCCGCCGCAGCCGCTGACACGCCAAAGGCGTCTTCCATCTTCTTGACCAGGTCGGAAGCCTCCAGCAGCGTCAGGCCCTTGATTTCCTCCAGGATCGATTCCACTTTGCTAGCCATTGCGTTTTTCTATCCTCCTCGATATTCAAAAACTCGAATTACTGAGCCGTTTCGGGCGTGGGCTTGCCGCCGCCTGCCCCGAATTTTTCCGCTTTCACTGCTTCGTTGGTCACCACCGCCAGATTGCGCGGGAGCGCCGCAAGCGCCGTGGCGATGCGCTGCGCCGGCGCGTTCAGCAGGAACATGATCTTGCTGATCAGCTCGTCCTTACTCGGAAGCTGCGCGAGCTGATTGATTTCCTGAATGGAAATGACCCGCCCTTCCACCCAGCCCGCGCGAAACTGGTAAGCCGGAACGTCTTTGGCGACCTTCGTCAACACTTTGGCCAGCGCCACGGGATCGAGTTTGGTATAGGCGATCGAATTCGTGCCCTTCAGGTCCTTCAGCAGGGGCGCGGTGGGCGTCCCTTCGGCGGCGCGTTCGGCGACTGAATTCTTCACCACTTCGTACTTGCCGCCCGCGGCTTCCACCTGGCGCCGCAGCTTCGTGTCGTCTTCCGCGGCAATGCCCTGGAAGGTCGAGAGAATGACGGTCGAAACGTTGGCCAGCTGCGTCCGCAACTGCTCGGCTTGACTCTTCTTTTCCGCTTTATTCATCGGATGTTTCCCTTCCCTGGCGCGATGCTACGCCGCAACCGCGACTGCCGCGTCCGCCTCGGCGTGATCGATGGGTACGCCCGGCCCCATAGTCGAAGTCAACGTGATCTTCTTGATGAATTTGCCCTTGGCCGCCGCCGGTTTCGCCTTGATGATGGCGGAAAGCAGGGCTTGCGCGTTTTCCGCAAGATTCTTCGCCGGAAAACTGACTTTGCCCACGGGAGAATGGATCAGCCCGGTTTTGTCCAGGCGGAATTCCACCTTGCCCGCTTTGATTTCCTTCACCGCGCGCGCCACCTCGAAGGTAACCGTGCCCGTTTTCGGATTGGGCATCAAGCCGCGCGGCCCCAGCACTTTGCCCAAGCGCCCCGCGGAACGCATCATGTCGGGCGTGGCGATGACGGCTTCGAAATCCGTCCAGCCTTCCTGGACTTTCTGCACCATATCGTCGCCGCCCACGAAATCGGCGCCCGCTTCCTGCGCCTCGCGAACTTTTTCCCCGCTGGCGATCACCAGGACGCGCTTCGATTTGCCCAGCCCGTGCGGCAGCACCACCGTGCCGCGGACCATCTGGTCCGACTGCTTGGGATCGACGCCGAGGTTCAGCACCAGCTCGACCGTCTCGTCGAATTTCACGTAATGCGCTTTGCGCAGCAGCTCCGCCGCTTCTTCCAGCTTGTACGGGCGCGCCTCGACCAGCTTGCGCGCGCGATCGATGTTCTTTCCGCCTTCTTTTCCGTTACGGCTCATTTTGCCTGTTTCTCCCGGCCTAATCGGTAACTTCGATGCCCATATTGCGGGCGGTGCCCATCACGGAACGCATGGCCGCCTCGATATTCGTGGTGTTCAGATCGGGCAGCTTGGTGCGCGCGATTTCTTCCACTTGCTTCCTGCTCACTTTGGCCACTTTGTTGCGATTCGGCTCCGGCGAACCCTTCACGATGCCCGCCGCGCGCTTCAGCAGTTCCGAAGCCGGCGGCGTCTTCAGGATGAAGGTGAACGTGCGGTCGCTATAGACCGTCACCAGTACCGGAAAGATCATGCCGTCCGGCTCTTTGGCCGTCTTGGAGTTGAACTGCTTGCAGAAATCCATAATGTTCAACCCGTGCGGGCCCAGAGCGGTGCCCACCGGCGGCGCCGGGGTCGCCTTGCCCGCCGGCAATTGCAGCTTCACCATTGCTTGTACTTTCTTGGCCATTTCCGATGCCCTCTAGGCGCCCGAACGCCGCGCCTCTTCTGAAACTGTTACGCGATCCGCTGCACCTGCCCAAAGCCGAGCTCGACCTTGAGCGCGCGCCCAAGAAGCGTGATGGAGACCGTGAGCATTCTCCGCTCTTCCTCCACCCGATCGACCGCGCCGACAAAGTTCCTGAACACGCCGTCTTGAATGCGAACCTTCTCGCCGCGCGCGAACGATCCCGCCACTTACGCGATCTTCTCCACTTGCGCAAAATCCAACTCGACCGGCGTGGAGCGGCCGAAAATCGTCACCGAAACCTTTAGCGTGCTGCGGTCCGGATTCACTTCCTCCACGATACCGGTGAAATTCGCGAACGGACCGTCCACGATGCGGACCTTTTCGCCGCGTTCGAACGACAGCTTCGGCTTTGGTTTTTCCGCCGTCGTCGTCGCGCGATTCAGGATGTTCTGCACTTCCTCTTCCGTCAGAGGCGAAGGCGTTTGTCCCGAGCCCACAAATCCTGTGACGCGCGGCGTCGAGCGCACCACGTGCCAGGTATAGTCGTCCATGTCCATTTCGACCAGCACGTAGCCGGGGTAGCACATGCGCGGCGAGATCACTTTCTTGCCCCCGCGCACCTCCATCACCGACTCGGTGGGAATGATCACCTGGCCGATCTTGTCGATCAGGCCGAAAGCCGCCACGCGGCTTTCGAGGCTTTCCTTCACCTTCTTCTCAAACCCCGAGTAGGTATGGATGATGTACCACTGCTTGGTCATCTGTGTTTCCGTCATTTTCGAAAGTAATGCAGCACCCACACGGACGCCCGGCTGAACACGGTGTCCGTCAGCGCGAAATACAGGCCGAAAAACGCTACCGTGACCAAAACAACGACGGTGGTCGACCACACGTCGCGCCGCGACGGCCA
>Ga0075272_1000341_pt1 | contig 10225 bp, 7 predicted proteins | sample SF_Rice_5C_0N_40_FD_69776 | JGI IMG/M metagenome (GOLD analysis project Ga0075272, IMG submission 69776) | Rice paddy soil microbial communities from Twitchell Island, California, USA - SF_Rice_5C_0N_404 | ecosystem: Environmental > Terrestrial > Soil > Paddy field/soil | place: USA: Twitchell... | reverse complement strand
TTCGACCAGGCTGCGCGAACCAGCCAGGTCGTCGCGGAGTACCTCGTCCAGCGTCTTCATGTCGTACATCGGCTGCTGGGGATCGATGCCGGCGACCGCGGAACGAATCAGTTCCGGCGGCGGCACATGCCCGGCCATTCCCCGAACGACGATCGTCATCGTGCGGGTGGGCTGTTGAGCAAGCGGGAGGAAGATTTCCGGCAGAGGAGGATCCGTGATCTTGTCGTTTCGAACGTCGCCGACCACGCCAACCACCGTCCGCCACGCCTCGAGCGATGGTTCGTTCCCGAGCCGCAGTTGTGCGCCGAGGGGCGATCTCCCGGGCCAATAGCGGCGCGCCATACTCTGATTGACGACGGCCACCAACGGCGCATTGGCCTGGTCGCCGGCGGTGAAATCCCGCCCTTCGATCAGCGGAATTCTCAGCACGCGAAAGTATCCTGTCAGGGCGGTGAGGTCGAGAGCCCATACAGGCGACTGCGGGGAAGACGTCCGGCCCTTGATGATGATGGTCCGATTCGGGTCGAAACGGCTCCCCGCCGCGGGCACTCGGCTCACCGCCGATGCCGAGTCGGTGAGGGAATCGGAGCGGATGCGGTCCGCGACGCGCTGAAAGAAGGACGCGATCTCCGTCGGCGAGTATCGATCGGCTGGGAGGGTTACGCTCGCGGTCAGCACTCCGTGTGCGTCGAAGCCCTCGTCGGCGATCGCCTGCAGGTTCAGCAATGTGCGGCTCACCAGCGCCGCGACCACAACAAGGACGGTGGCCAGAGCGACCTGGCCGGTCACGAGAATTGCCTGCGCGCGTCGAACGCGCCGCCCTCCGATCGTCCTAGCCGACGCCTCCTGCAGACCGTTGCTCGTCTTCATGCGTTGAGCCTGAAGGACGGCCAACACGCTCACGAGGATCGCGGCGGAAACGGCTCCAGCCCCCGTACAGGCCGCGGCCGACGCACGGAAACGCATGACTGCCAGGATGATCGGGGGCATCGAAAACGTGGCGCGCATCCAGCCGAGGAGCTGTTGCGCGACGAGCGCACCCAGGCCAGCACCGGCGGTCGTGAGGAGAAGCGCCTCGACGACGATCTGCCTGGCAATCCGAAAGCGGCCGGCTCCGAGCGCGGCCCGCATGGCCATCTCTCGATGCCTGGCAAATCCGCGCGCCAGCAGCAGGCCGCCGACGTTCGCGCAAGCGATCAGGAAGAGGAGGAGTGCCGCGGCGGCAAGCAACCCATACGCGAGTGCAGCGTTGGGCCCCAGAAACTCCTCCTTCAGCGGCCGCGTGTTGATCGTCCAGCCGCGGTCCGCGTCGGGGTATTCGGACACAAGTTGTTTCCCTACCGAAGCCATTTCGGCGCGGGCTTGCCCGGTGGTGACACCCGGCCGGAGACGGCCCATGACGAACAGCGTCCGAGCGCGACTCGTCGCCAGATCGGCCTCGTCGAGGGGCAGCAGGAGGTCGGCACCAAATACATTCGGGAGCATCACCCCGATGATGGTTGCCGTTTGACCGTTGACCAGAATCCGCCTTCCCAGGACCGCCGGCGAGGCGGCGAAGTTCTCACGCCACAAATCGGCGCCGAGGATTGCCGTCGCGACAGATCCGGACCGCTCGTCGTCTCGAGTAAACGGCCGGCCGAGCGCCATTCGGATTCCGAGCATCGGAAAAAACGTCGCGGTCACTTGCTGTGCGGGCACGCGAACCGGCTGACCGACGGCGCCAAGATTCGCTGCCGAGGTCTGCGCGGCGGCGAGAAGATCGAGAGATCGCGTTCGCGACTTCCATTCGATGTAGTCCCGCCCTGAAACGAGCACCTTCGAGTTTGTCCCGGCGACCTGGGCCGACCAGAGGCTGACTCGTCTGGACAAGTCGACGGGAGGTGCCCCGGCAAACAGCAGGCTGTGCAAACAGACGTACACCGCGGTTGCCGGGCCGATGCCGAGGCTCAGCGTGAGAATCGCCACGGCCGAAAAGAACGGGTGTGACGACATCTGCCGGACCGCGCAACGGAAATCCTGACCCAATCCATGCCATAGCGGGATGCGCCGGGCGATGTCCATACGAGCCTGCCGGGCAACCGGGGTGCCACGAACCCGGGAATCGCAAACCACTGAAGGCAGGAGAGTAACGCGAAGGCGGCTCTCGTGATCGGCCGGCACGGTGTCCGTTCATGGGACGACCGTGTGCGTACGGGGACAGATGTCCTCATCCGCACAGCATTCGTTCCGTACGCCGGTGGAGAGCTCCACAAGATGTTCTCCAGGCATCACGAGCGAGTGATCGGCAATGACAATGTCGTCACATTCGGCAGGGTCAAGCTCCAGATCGAACGGCAGACGTTCCCCTTCAGCATGGCCAAGTGCCGTGTGCTCGTCCGCGAGCACCTCTCCCACAGCCCCTGCCAGCGACCGAAAAAGAAATCAGGCAGTAGAACGGAGCGGCAACGCTGATCCACATCACGAACCGACCGGACACTGCACTTGCTTCAATACCCGGACAAGTTGACGTGCTCGAACACTCCGCGCGATCTCCTCCCGCTCGCGATCGTGGACAAATTCCCGGCGACATTCGAATTTCCATTTGCTACGATGCCGCCGGGAGGAAAAATCAGCCCTATGAGGTCCATGAAACCGGTGGTTGTCGCTTTGTTCGTGCTCTCGCTCGCGTCGTGGTCGGTGGCCGCTCCGCAGGACGCCGAAGGCTGCAAAGACTCGCCGGTCATCACCCGGTTCCCGGGCAGCGTCATCACCGACTGCGAGGAAAAAGCAGACAAAGCATTCGATTTTCAGATGGGCCCCCGCAAGCCGGATAAGACGATCGAAGGGCAGTATCAGAGGCTCACGTACGACTATCCCGACTCCGCATCGAAAGCGCAGGTCGTTCGAAACATCAAGACGGCGCTCCAGAACGCCGGGTTCACGTTCGACTATGACTCCGGCGAATACGGCGACATGACCGCTCACGCGGGCAACCTCTGGATCTGGGAATCGATCAGCAGCGGGCATTCGTACGAGCAGGTCATCGTCAAGCAAACAGCCCTGACACAGGAGGTGACGGCCAACGCTGCCGCGATGCTGAGCGGGATCGCCGCCACCGGCCATGCGACGGTCTACGGCGTGCGATTCGACACCGGAAGCGCCGCGATCAAACCGGAGTCCGCGGCGACCCTGGCGGAGATCGCAAAGCTGCTCAACAAGGACTCGAATCTGAAGCTGTACGTCGTCGGGCACACCGACAACGCCGGCGCGCTCGCGGCGAACATGGAGCTTTCGCGGAAGCGTGCCGCGGCGATCGTGCAGGCGCTGACCACGAAGTACGGCATCGCAGCCTCGCGCCTCGCGCCATTTGGCGCCGGGCCTTACGCTCCGGTCGCCTCGAACGACAGTGAAGCGGGAAGAGCTTTGAATCGACGCGTCGAACTGGTCAAACAGTGACCGCGTTCGCGGGGGAGTTGATCGGCGAGACCGTCACGCCGCCGAGATCGGCGGCCATTGGAAAAGCGACCAACGAGAGTGCGATCAGCGCGGAGCCGATCTGAGCCTTCATACGATTTCCTCTCGAAGAAGAAGGACGGACACGTCGGCTACTCGCGCCTGATGGAGCTGCGGACCGAGGTCGAGCTGGCGTTAGGCGCGAAGGTCGACCGGCGCGGCTATCACGACTTCATCCTGGCCCAGGGTCTCGTCCCTCCCCGCCTGCTGCGGGACGCGGTGATGCACGAGTACGTCAACCGGACGATGCGATGAACGAGTCGCGCGGTTCGGGATGCCGATGGGACGGTCTCCCCAGACGGCGAGGAACCCGAAGAGCACGCCATTCAGCATGGCCGCGAAGAGAAGTGCTGCGACGGCGAGGCTCGCCGCCTTCTGCCATAGCCGCGCCGCGCTCCGCCGGCCGTCGCCGCGCACCAGCCGCAGCGGGTGTGCGCGGTCGGCGACGAGTCCGTACTGCCCCGCGGAATAGCGCCCGATCGCGGTGACCTCGTCGCCGGGAAGGACCACGTCCTCCAGCACGGCCATACTGTCGGAGAGCTCGCCTCCGGCGCGGCGACGCCAATCGGCGCGGACGGCTCCGTCCACGACCGGCAGGCTCGAAATCTCCCGGGCCACCGCCCGGGCGGTGAGGTCGTGCCTTTCGACGAACTTCGTGCCGGCGACGTACTGCCGTGCGTGCTCCAGCGCCCGCGCGGGCTGCCGGCCGTCGAAGCCCTCGAGCTGCGGAAATCCGAGGAGCCGGACGGGACCGCGACCGCCGTCGATGACCGCGGACCGCAGGGCGCAGCCCGCGTAGTGTTGAAAGGAGCCGCGGCGGATCTCATACGCGTAGAGAACGGCGGGGCGATCGCTGAACGGCGCGCGCAACTCCGTCCCGCTCGTGCGAATGCGCCCCGTGACGGCGAGGACTTCGCCGTCGCGCGGCCGCTCGCCGGGAATGCCCCGCTCCGTCGCCCGCCTCAGACGCAGGGCCGTCGCCGCCAGCCGGAACGCATCGCGAAGATTCCCGGCGGCAGTGGCCATCATCATTCCGGCGATCGCCGGCACCGCCAGGTCGAGCGGAGGCACGAAACGACCATGCAGAACGATCCAGTACGCACCGACGCAGACCGGCGTCATGACCAGCCAGAAGACGAAGCTTCTTCCCATTTGTGTGCCGCCTTTGTAGCAGAAAACGACCAAAGGGGCCTTTACCGTCGCAGCCGGTTGGAGCGCGCCGCAAACTCGCGCATCGTCTCCCCGAACCGCGCCGTCGCCACCAGCGCTTCGGCCCGGCACCGCGCATCCGATTCGAATGTCTTTTGTTCGATTTCGGTGACATATGCCGCGGCGAACCGGCGCATATCCTCGATGTGTTCCTGTTCGTGGCTGAGCTCATGGAGATTCGCCAGCAAGATGATCGGCCGGAAGGTCACGGCGGCCTCGATCGCCCTGCCATCGCCGCGAGCGACGCAGCTCGCCTCGAGGCGATAGGAGACGAATCGCGTGCAGGCGTCGGCGGCACCGTCGGGACGGCAGAGGTCGCGGATCGTTTCCAGCCGCACGAGCTTCACCGACGGCGTCTGCACGATGACGGCGGAGAGCAAAGAGAAGAGAATGACTCGCATCGCCGCGAATCTGGGCAGCCGGAGATCGAAAATCGATGCGCCCGAGGTCATTCGTCGATGAATTGGAGATGACCGGCTAAATGGAAGATCCTCAGTCTTTTGCCGGTGAGGGTCACCCGCTGCAGGCGGAGGCGCGCGTGGCCCATTTCGGCGTTTTCGAGCTCGATCTGGGCGCCGCGGAGCTCCGGCGCGCCGGCGCCCGCGTCCGGCTTCAGGACCAGCCGTTCCGGCTCCTGGCGCTGCTGCTGGAGCGTCCGGGCGAGCTGGTCACGCGGGAGGAGCTGCGCCACCGGCTCTGGCCGTCGGAATTCGTCGATTTCGACCACAGCCTCAATGCCGCCGTCCGGAAGCTCCGGGAGGCGTTGGGCGATTCGGCGGAGAGTCCGCGCTTCGTCGAGACTCTTGCGCGCCGCGGCTATCGCTTCATCGCGCCGGTGACGTGGACGTCGAAGGGTGCCGCGCCGCCGTCACGCCGCGTCGGGAGAACGATCGCCGCCATCGCCGGAGCGGTCGTGGTGCTCGCCGGCGCGATCGCGTTTCTCGTGCGCCGTCCGCCCGAGCCGCCGCGCACGGATCGCATCGCCGCCGTCGCGGTGCTGCCGTTCACGAACGACGATCCCGCGAGTCAACACATCAGCGACGGCGTGACCGAGATGCTGATCGACTCCCTCTCACGGCTTCCGAACCTCCGGGTGATGGCCCGCACCACCACGTTCGCCTACAAGGGCAGGACCGCCGATCCGCGCGACGCGGGCCGCGCGCTGCGGGTCGGCGCGGTGGTCGTGGGGCACCTCCGGCGGGACGGAAACCGCGTGGCGATGTACGTCGAACTGATCCGGACGAGCGATGGGACGCAGATGTGGGGAAGCCGGTTCGACACCACCGTCGCCGATCTCTGGTCGGCACAGACGCGCATCTACGACGAAATCGCCGGGCAGTTGCGGAGCGGTATCCGGGCGGAGCGGCAGCGCTTCAGCACCGACGCCCGGGCGAACGAGCTGTACATGAAGGGCATGTACGCGTGGAACAAGCGCGGGACGGAGGACTTGAAGCACGCGGAGGAGTATTTCGGCCAGGCGATCGCGCGCGATCCGAACTTCGCCGCGGCGTATGCCGGTCTGGCGCAGACGTACGGAGTGCTCGTCGGATACGGCCGTCTTTCCACCGCCGAGGGAGCGCCGAAGGTCCTGGCCGCGGCGCAGAAGGCGCTGCAGCTCGAGCCGGACAACGCCGCGGCGCTGGCGGCGCTGGCGACGACGAAGTACCGCAACGTCTGGGATTTTCAGGGCGCGGAGAGCGACTACCGGCACGCCCTCGCCGTCAATCCGAACGACGCCACCGCCCACGAGTGGTACGCCGATTTCCTGCGCACCATGGGACGCTGGAGCGATGCCCGTGGCCAGATCGGGCTGGCCTACAAGCTCGACCCGCTCTCGCCGGCGATCAATTCCATGATGTGCTACAGCTTCTATTACGAGCGCCGCTACCGCGAGGCCATCGCATTCTCGGATCGCGCCGCGCGTCTCGATCCGCAATTCGGATCCCCGAGCTGCGTGGTCAAGTCGCTCATCGCCCTCGGCGACATCCCCGGTGCCATCGCCGTCCTTCGAACCACTCCGGCGGGCGACCGCGTCTGTGACCAGTTGTTCGAAAGCTACCGGCGCGCCGGGACTCGGGACTTCTATCGAACGAGCGCCCGGCTGCTCACCGCGGCGACGGACGGGCCCGATGCCATCGACGTCGCGGCGATGTACGCGCGCGCCGGCGATCGCGACCACGCGTTCGCGTGGCTCGATCGCGCCCGCGAGAACCGCGTTTCGCGCCTGACGAACGTCAACTTCGACCCGATGTTCGACGGTCTGCGGGATGACCCGCGGTACGACGAGCTGCTGCGGAAGATCGGCATTCCACGAACGTCGCCGGGCGGTGCCACTTTTTAGAATCGAATCCATGCACCCCCTTTCTTTTCACGCTCGCACTCTTCGCCTCTTTCGGGGTCCGTGCCGCCGAGGTCGTCACCGTCGCGCCATGGGAACTGCACAGCAGCTTCTGGATGAGCCTCCACCAGACGCTGATCGATGACGCCATGCGGAAGACGCAGCGCGAGCTGGTAGGGCTCCGATCACGACAATGTCGCGCCGCGACGCCGGATACCAGGCCTTTCGTGCACTGGAAATGATGCTGCACGAGAGCTCGCACACCGTCGTCGATCCGAACTACGGCACGGTGGCCGCGGCGATCGCCGCGGCGGCGAAGACGCTGGACATCCCCATCCCGAGGAATCTCTGGCACGCCATTCTCTTCGAGACCTCGAGCGAGCTGACGCGGCGCGCTCTCGCCGAGGACCTCCGGGGAACGCCTCACCACAGAGGCACAGAGATCACAGAGACGGAAGCTGCGCGGTCACGCGGCCAGACGATCGCTCTAGATCGGGTCGGGTAAACCCGGGAGCAGACGCGCCTGCACCGCCCCATGCCGCTCGATTTCTTCGGCAGCACCAATGTTCTCGCGGGATAAAAACGGGCGGCCGTTTCGGGCCGCCCTGCTGCTGCTCGCGCGGAGTGCTCCGCGGCGGGACTGAGCCATTCGCCGCACTACGAGCATCCGCTCGTGCTACCGCAGTTGAGGCATTTGTAGCAGGCGCCGTTGCGCACCATGATCGAGCCGCAGTCGGAGCACGACGGGGCGTCCTGCTGGAAGCGGATCGGGGCGGCGGCCACCCTGGTGTTCGGGGCGTCGGCGTCTTTCGGCGGAAGGACGACCGGCGCGAGGGTCTGCACGAACGAGGCGTCCTTCGTCGTCAGCGGAACGACGTTGTTGTCTTCGGCCTCGGGAGTGGGGATGTCGTCGCGCAGGATCACGCCGGCGGCCTGTTGCTCCTCGCGGGACAGGAACTTGATGGCCAGCCACTTGAAGATGTAGTCCATGATCGACTTGGTCATCGGGATTTCCGGATTCCTGGTGTATCCCGACGGCTCGAAGCGCGTGTGCGTGAACTTGTCGACCAGCAGTTGCAGCGGGACTCCGTGCTGCAGCGCGAGTGAGGTCATGGTGGCGAAGGAGTCCATCAGGCCCGAAATCGTCGACCCTTCCTTGGCCATGGTGATGAAGATCTCGCCGGGCGTTCCGTCCTCGTACTTGCCGACGGTGATGTATCCCTCGTGGCCGCCGATGGAGAACTTGTGGGTGATGGACTCGCGCTCGTCCGGCAGCTTGCGGCGCTGCGCCGAGGGGGCCACGCCGAGCTCCGCGAGCTTCTCCCTGGCGGTCGACAGCGGCTGCGAGCGCTTGCAGCCGTCGCGATAGACGGCCACTGCTTTCAGCCCGAGCTTCCAGGCCTCGTAATAGGCCTGCTCGATCTCCTCCACGGTGGCCGCCGATGGCATGTTGATGGTCTTGGAGATCGCGCCGGAGATGAACGGCTGCACGGCGCCCATCATCCGGAGATGTCCCATGTAGTGGATGGAGCGCGTGCCGTGCGCGGCCTTGAACGCGCAGTCGAAGACGTCGAGGTGCTGCTCGAGCAGATGCGGCGCCCCTTCGATGGTGTCGTTCTCGTCGATGTAATGGACGATCTCGTTGGCCTGCTTCGAATCGTAGCCAAGGCGCTTCAGCGCGGTGGGAACAGTCTGGTTGACGATCTTCAGCATCCCGCCGCCGACGAGTTTCTTGTACTTGACCAGGGCGATGTCGGGTTCGATGCCGGTGGTGTCGCAGTCCATCATGAAGGCGATGGTGCCGGTGGGGGCGAGGACGGAGATCTGGGCATTGCGATATCCGAACTGCTGGCCGAGCGCGTAAGCGTCGTCCCACACCTTCGTGGCGGCGTCGGCCAGGCTCGCCGGCAGCGCGCGGGTGTTGATGCGATAGGCGTGGCGGCGATGCTTGTCGATGACGCGCAGGAACGGCTCTTCGTTGAGACCATATCCGGCGAACGGTCCGAGCTTCTCGGCGATGCGCGCCGACTGCGTGTACGACTCACCGGAGAGGATCGAGGTCACCGCCGCGGCGTAGTCGCGTCCCTCTTCGCTGTCATACGGCAGGCCGCGGGCCATCAGCAGCGCGCCGAGATTGGCGTAGCCGATGCCGAGCGGCCGGAAGGCGTGCGAGTTCCGCTCGATGGCCTCGGTCGGATACGACGCGTTGTCGACGGTGATCTCCTGCGCGGTGATGACGATGCGCAACGCGGCGCGGTAGGCGTCGACGTCGAAGCCGTTCGCGTCGGTGTAGAAGCGCATCAGATTCAGCGAGGCCAGGTTGCACGCCGAGTCGTCGAGGAACATGTACTCCGAGCAGGGGTTCGAGGCGTTGATCCGCGCGGTGTTCGAGCATGGGTGCCAGTCGTTGACCGTGGTGTCGAACTGCATGCCGGGGTCGCCGCAGATCCACGCCGCCTCGGCCATCTTGCGCATCAGCTCCCGCGCCTTGTACTTGCCCATCACCCGGTTGTGATCGGTGACGGCGCGCGTCTCCCAGTCGCCGTCCTTTTCGTACGCGCGCATGAACTCGTCGGTGACGCGCACGGAGTGGTTCGCGTTCTGGAACTGCACCGAATCGTACGCGCCGCCGGGAGCATTGAACGCGCCCTCGTAGCCGGCGTCGATCAGCGCCCAGGCTTTTTTCTCCTCGCGCGCCTTCGAGTCCATGAAATCGACCACGTCGGGATGGTCGATGTTCAGGATGACCATCTTCGCCGCGCGCCGCGTCTTGCCGCCGCTCTTGATCACGCCGGCGAACGAGTCGTAGCCGCGCATGAACGACACCGGCCCCGACGCCGTACCGCCGGAGGACAGCAGCTCCTTCGACGAGCGGATGCGCGAGAGGTTCAGGCCGGCACCGGAGCCGCCCTTGAAGATGAAACCCTCCTCCTTGTACCAGTTGAGGATCGAGTCCATCGAGTCGTCGACGGAGAGGATGAAGCACGCGGAGACCTGCTGCGGGCTCTTGGTGCCGACGTTGAACCAGACGGGCGAGTTGAACGAGAAGACCTGGTGCAGCAGGGCGTGGGTGAGCTCGTGCTCGAAGATCTCGGCGTCCTCGGCGGTGCCGAAGTAGCCGTGCTCCTCCCCCGCGGCGCGGTACTTCAGGACGACGCGGTCGATCAGCTGGCGCAGCGACCACTC
>Ga0075272_1000340_pt1 | contig 10228 bp, 10 predicted proteins | sample SF_Rice_5C_0N_40_FD_69776 | JGI IMG/M metagenome (GOLD analysis project Ga0075272, IMG submission 69776) | Rice paddy soil microbial communities from Twitchell Island, California, USA - SF_Rice_5C_0N_404 | ecosystem: Environmental > Terrestrial > Soil > Paddy field/soil | place: USA: Twitchell... | reverse complement strand
CATGGTCTCCTATCCCCGCAGGCCGAAAAGCGGACATTTCACTTGCTATCTCAACCGGACATATCATGTGCTACCGACAGACCGGAAGAATTGTGTTGCTCACGTGTCCGTCGGTAATACTGTACAACTAAGACCAATGGGGACGATTCGTCGCTCTAATTGGAGAATCGGCCTGGCGGGAGAATTGTCTCCTCACGGGTTCGGAACGCACGCGAACCAGCGCCAAAGAACGCAAGCGGTTCCAGCATCTCATTAGATATGGACATCCAGCAGCATCTGCGGCTGACCGGGAGCGCGCTGAAGAACTGGCTGATCGCGCAGTGCGAGGATTCGCTGGCGGTCGGAATGATGTGGTACATCGGGCTGCGCGCGCTGGGCGTGCCGTTGGCCGCTCTCTGGGCTCTAGTTGCGGCGGTGTTGCAGTTCGTGCCGCATCTCGGTCCGGCATTGGGTATGGTCGCGCCGACGATTACGGCGGCGATCCATTGGGGCGACTGGCGCCACCCGCTGTACGTGCTGATCTTGTATGCAGGGATCGTGGTGGTGGACGCGCTGGCTCTGCAGCCGTACATCATGAAGCGGGTAGCCAAGGTGCCGATCTGGGCCTCGATCCTGGCGCCGATTGTACTGGCCTTCGTGATTCCGTTCTGGGGCGTTTTTCTGGCTCCGCCGGTCCTGGCGGTGATTTACGCCTACAAGCGTCACCTCGAGGTAGAAGGCCGAAAAGCTGGCTAGGAGACAGCCGGCAAATCCGCGCCAAAAATCCGCCGTTTCTCACTCCTTCGGTGTCGAATTGTTGCTCTGCTGTTAATTTCCGTGGACCGCAACCTGCACTTCGTGACGTTCGGCGTCACGGCAGGCTGGAGAGGAGACCAGCTAATTGCATTGCAGATCATGGATGACGCCCCACCATTTCAACCTGTAATGCCGCCAGCAAGGCGTCCAGAGCCGAACTCTGCGTCGACGCATTCGCCTTCCTTGGCGGACCCGACCACACCAATCCGAGGCCGTGGTCTGGAGCTTGATCGTAACGAAGGATGCTGTCCGCGTTCCGCAGAATAAAGTGGCGATAGCGCTTTTCAGGCCCTTCGCGATACAGCAAAGCCAGGTTTCGCATGAAAATTCCTTTGAACTGACTGCCATCGGCTCCGCAGTTCGGCTCGCATGGCTCATGCAGAACGCCTTCTGATCCGGCAAGGTTCTTTATGGCAGCGTTGGCGATTTGACGGGCTCGACGGAGCGGCGCACGACTGTGATCGTGCCTGGCAAGCTCGATGAGCCCGCCAAGGATCACGCCCTGGTTGTATGTCCACTTCGTCTTGCGGGTGTCTTTGCAGGTCGAAGTCAGCCCGTCGCTGATGAGATGGTCAGGCTCGATCATGCCGGAATGGCGAAACCAGTTCCATTCGCGGCTGGCCCAGAACACATACTGCGAGCGCTCTTTTTCAGTCAACGCGCGGTTCGACAGGTGCGCGGCGACGCTAAGGAACAGCTCGTTGGCGATCGCGTTTTTGTACCTGCGCTTCTTGCTCCACCAGATGCCTCCTCCGCAGGCATTGTCCCACCCGCCCGTCATGTCGGCGAAAATGCGTTGAGCCGTTTGCAGGTATTTCTGCTGCCCTGTCAGGTCATAGGCGTCTACCCACGCAAGCGCCCACCAGCCTTCGTCGTCGTAATAATCGTTGATAAAACCGCCGTGAATATTTACGGCGTACGTCTGTGTGAGGACTGCCAGGTACCGGGAACTGTGCGCAACTCGTGAGTAGTCGATCAGTGCCGTCAGCGCATTGGCGGAGTTCCACCACCCAGTGGTTTTCCACAATCCGGCGTTTGGGCTGTACCAGGATTGCAGCTTCGCAACCGCTTCATTCGCGTCCTGCAGCGTGAGCACCGCTCGGGAGGCGCTTTGAGCCGGAGGGGCGGCAGATATTGCGGTGGATGCGAAGAGCAGATCCAGAAGAAATATGCCGATGAATCGAGAGGTAATGGAGGGCATAATGCCGCAACGATATCAGGCAACGGATGGGTTGCGCGATCGCAGTAAGGAGCTGTTGAGGGAAATGGCGGAGCGGGTGAGATTCGAACTCACGAGACCCTTGCGGGTCTGTCGGTTTTCAAGACCGATGCCTTCAACCACTCGGCCACCGCTCCGTTAAACTCGTCAGCCGACTTTCTCCGAAAGTTCCGCCTCATTCCGCCCTGGCGCGCTCAACTTCCCCGCGCCTCGGAAACTCTAGACCCGCCATGACGGACGTCACGGTAATGTTAGCACAGTGCCGCAGGGAGGCTCGGCGCACACCCACAGATCTGGCGGCCGACTCGGGCGATCTTGTCGTGCTTCGCAGGCTCTGCAGCATGTAGACAGATTAGTCTTGCCTGAACAGGCCAATGCAGGATAAAAACACACTTGTTCCGGACTGCCTCCGTTGGCCGGTTTTTGCCCTGACCACATATGGCCGGTTTTGAAGTGATCGCTGCTCCTGGCTGTTCGGACGGCGCCTTGAATTCGCTCTTGCGAACCGCTTTCGGCTTCGATCGTCTTCACATATTCGGCGTGTGAGGTCTTAACCATGGCTATGAGCGAGCATTCGAGCGTCGCTTGCGAAATTCGAGATGCTGTGGCCAGGATCACGCTGCGACACCCGCCTCTCAACATCCTTGATCTGGCCATGATGCAAGAGTTGTACGAAGCGCTGGCGCAAGCGCGAGACAGCGCGGAAATCAAAGTGCTTGTTATCGGCCACGAAGGCAAGGCTTTCTCCGCCGGAGTGTCGATCCAGGACCACACCGCGGACAAAGTCGGGGAAATGATCGGGAAGTTTCATCGCATTTTTCATCTGCTGAATTCGCTGGCGGTGCCGATTGTCGCGCTGGTGGACGGCATGGCACTGGGCGGGGGCTGCGAGCTGGCCGTGTTTTGCGACATGGTTCTCGCTTCGGATCGCGCCACCTTCGGCCAGCCGGAAATCAAGGTGGGCGTGTTCCCTCCCGTTGCGGCCGCCGTGTTTCCGCGGCTGATTGGCAGGAATCGCGCGCTGGAGTTGCTCTTGACCGGCGACACGATCGCGGCTCCCGACGCAAAGGCTATGGGGCTGATCAACCAGGTGTTCCCCGCGGCGACTTTTCGCGCCAAGGCTGACGAATTCGTCGGGAAACTCGCCGCTTTGAGCGGCCCCGTCCTGAAGCTGACGAAGCGCGCGGTGGATCGCGGCCTGTATGCGAGCGTAGCGGATGCAATCAAAACTGCCGAACAGATTTATCTCCGCGAACTGATGCAGACGGAGGACGCGCGCGAGGGGCTGAACGCATTCATGGAAAAACGCAAGCCGGAGTGGAAAAACCGCTAGCGAAACGAGCGCGAGCTCGCGGCACACCAGCCGTGAGATCCACTCCTTTCCGCTGGAATTCAGTCCTTCTTCTTGTGCGTGTAGATGGTCTTGAACTGCCGCGCGCTGGCCGAGTGGCAGGGCTGGCATTCGCTGCTCGCATCCGGCAACGGCACGGGTTCGACGCGGACTTCGAATCCCAGCTGCGTGTACAGAGCGATGGCTTCGGCGACGCGTTCCAGGTCGGCGGTAAAGCGGCGTTCCCAGCCTTCCGCGATCAGAGCCGCATCCGCCGAGGATGAAGCGCCTGATAAGGCAAGACCGGCTGAGTGGGCTGTCAGATCTTCGAGTTTGATGATGTTCGCCATGGATCATCTGGCCTGTTCTGCGGTGTGTGGACTTTGCGCGCTGCCTGCGCTCTCCGCCGCTGCATTCAGCTTTTGCCAGCGGCGCCGCGCCAGGATGGCCGCGCCCAGCGCGTTCACGAATTGAACGAGATGTTCGGGCGGAACATTCACCTCGGCTTTGAGCTGCTCGCGGGCCACACGCGCCATGGTCTGGAAGCGCAGAATTCCGCCGATCAGGGTGAATTCGGGCTCCATTTGCACCCGCTTCATCAGCTGCACGGAACGGTCGACCAGCGACGCAACTGCGCCGTGCATGATGTCGGCCGGCGCGCTGCCCATCGACAGCTGATTGATCACCTCAGATTCGGCGAACACGGCGCAGACGCCCGAGATGGGCACGGCGTGCTTGGAGGTGGCGACGAGCGGCCCGATCTCGGGCGTCGAGTAGCCCATGTAGCGCGCCGTCTTTTCCAGGAACGCGCCGGTGCCGGCGGCGCATTTGTCATTCAGGCGAAACGATTTGACCCGCGCCGTTTCGTCGATGCGCGTGGCTTTCATCGTTTGCCCGCCAATATCAAGCAGCGTGCGCGTTAGCGGAAACAGGAACGAGGCGCCGCGAGCGCCTGCGGTCAAATCGGTGACCTGCGCGTCGCTGAAGGAAACCAAGTGGCGTCCGAATCCCGTGGCCACGATGTAGGAAATATCCGCTTCCCGGAGGCCGGCGTTCTCGAGCGCGGCTTCGTAGACCTTCCTGGAAACTTCGGCGAGCTTGAAACCGGTGTGAGTCAGGGCTTGGCCGCGGACCGTGTGGTCCTCGCCGGTGATGACGGCCTTCGTATAGGTCGAGCCCACATCAATCCCGGCGCAAAAGGTCACGACGTCCTCCTCGCGCCCGCCGGGGCACGCCCGCTCACAATGTAATCCAGGCCGAACAATGCCGCGCCCAGCGCCCCCACGAAATGCGAATCGCCGCTGACGTTCAGTTTCGTGCGCAGGCCGTTCTGCAAGGCTTCGATCATTCCGGTGTTGCGGGCCACGCCCCCCGTGAAGGTGATTTCCTCTTCGACGCCCACGCGCCGCAACAGCCCGATCGAACGTGCAGCGATGGACTGATGTACGCCCTGCAGGATGTCTTCGATTTTTTTGCCCTTACCGACCCAGGACAGGACCTCCGATTCCGCGAAAACGGTGCAGGTGGTGCTGATGCGCACGGGACGTTCCGCGCGCAGCGCGACCGGGCCTAACTGTTCGAGAGGAATATCGAGCGCGGCCGAGGCAGCTCCGAGAAACCTTCCGGTGCCGGCCGCGCATTTGTCGTTCATGCAAAAGTCAACGATCTCCCCGGAAGCGCGCACGCGAATCGCTTTCGTATCCTGGCCGCCCATGTCGATCACCGTGCGCGTTCCGGGGAACATGTGGACGGCGCCCCGCGCATGGCAGCTGATCTCTGTCACTTGCGTGTTTCCGAAGGTCACGCGATAGCGGCCGTACCCGGTGCCGACCACGTACTCGACTTCTTCCTCTTCGACCCGGGCGGACTTGAGCGCCTCCTCGAAGGCGTGTTCGGCGGCCAGCACGACGTTTGCGCCCGTATCGATCAGCGCGCGGCCGGCGATATTCTTCGCCTCGTCGAGGACGATGGCCTTCGTCTGCGTCGACCCGACATCAACTCCAGCGGTGTACGCCATACGGTCTTCTTCTCTCCTGCCTGCGATCGCTCCAGCTCATTGAGCCGGTGAAGTCTGCCGCTTGCGCGACGCTAAGCCCTCAAAAAAAGCATCAATGCGATTTTTCATCTGAGCCTCGGCAACGACGCGCCGGTCCATCATGTCGGACTCGATGAAGAGGCTGGGGATGTCGCGCGCCGCCATCAACGTGCGGCGGCTGTCGGCCATCCCCGCCGATGTGGTGCGGCAGCTCTTCACCGGGTGATAGACGACGCCGTCGAGATGGAATGCATCGATCATGTCCAGCACGGGGCGATCGGGATAGAACATGTTGTCCATCGCGCCGCGCACGCCAATGAGCGTGCCCTCCGCCAGGCTTTCGAGCGGCCGCGCGAGATCGTACTCGAAGCCGAGATTGGCTCCTCCGGAGGCGAACCACAAATAGGTGGAATGCACGAAGGTGCCGCCCCAGTGCATGAAAAGCTCGTTAAACCTGCGAAAGATCGGATAGCAGGGGACGCCGATGAAGGTGAGGCGGTACTTTTCATCCGTCAAAGTGCCGATGCCCTGCACCGCCTTGACCGCCATTTCTTCGGCAAGGTTCGTGAAATACCGCGCCCCTTCGCGCGTGCCGCGAAAACCGTTAGATACGCCGAGATAAATGGTGCCGTCCGTAAGCGCGTTGAAGACGGATGGCCGGCTCTTGTTGAAGTCGAGGATGCGCTTCCAGGCGCGCGACATTTCGTTGGCGCAAGCCATGGTTTCGCGCAGGCGGTCAATATCGAACTTTCTGCGCGTCACGCGCTCGCACAGCTCGATGAGTTCCGTAATTTGCGCTTGAACGTACGCGCGATCGTTTTCGAAATCACCGTCGCCTCGCCGCGTCTGCGTCCCTGCGGCACGCGTGCCGGGAACGTCGAGAGTGAATACGGGGATGTGATGGAAGCGCTCCCAGATTTCCGCCCATTTGATGTAGGTGTTGCAGGCGTTCGTGAGCACCGCGAGCGAGGGCTTGGGGATGCGCCCCATGGGGTGCTCGCCGCCGCGCAGCTGCACGGCGATGTCCGCCTTGACGTAGCCGCAAATGTCGGGCGAGTAGCCGTAGTCCTCCGCGACGTTGAGATATTCGTGAGCCACACGGCGCACGGCCATCTGCAGCGAATTGATTTCCGGGAAAACCACGGGGAGATCGAACGCACGCAGCACTTCGCACAGGCTGCCCATGACGAAGACGTAAGCGGCCGCGCCGCCGTCCGCTGCGGTGCGATTCAGGTCCGCAAACCACTGGCGGAAGAGTTCCGCGCCCTCGCGATTTGCTCGCCCGACGATTCCGTCCTGCTGCGGTTGCTCTTGCATCGCGCCGTCCTCTTCAGCCGAACAGAATGTTCTCGACAAACGTTTCGAGCTGGATTTCGAGATGCTCGAAGGTGGTCATCTTTTCCTCGAATTCGCTGATGAAATACGGAATCCCCGCCTGATCCAGCGCGTGCAGATAGGCGACCTGCTCTTCCAGACCGGGCTCGCACATCTTCGCGGCGGTCAGAATGGCGGCCTCGGCCCGGGCGTTGCGAATGCGCTCGATCAGCATCTTCTCTTTCGGCTTGCGAAGATCGTGCTGCACCGGGCTATACGAACTCTGTTCCAGGTAGGCCTGGGCGAGATTGTGGAGCGGGTCGCCTTCGAGCGCGACGTCGCTGAGAATCCAGCGCAGGCCGATGAGAAGGTCGTCGTCCACCACGTAGCACGATCGCGAAATCACGCGGATCAGGTCGAGCGGAGGCTGCTCGCAAAAACCGCCTTCGAAGACCAGCCGGATCTTGTCCTGCTTCTTGTTGGGCCGGGCGGCGATCTGAGGCAACACCGCTTCGAGCAGCTCATTGTGCTCTTCGCGCGGAAGGATGCCCCCGAGAGCAACGAGGACATAGGCCTCGTCGGCGGTGAGCAGCCAGGGCGTGTCGCGCTTGATAGCGTACAGTTCGCGCAAGAGCGCGCGATTGCGGTTGAACAGCGCGATCGAGCCGCGCAGATCGTCCGCGGTTACTCGCCGGCCCGCAATTTCCTCGACGAGACGCTGCAGGCGCGCGTATTCGTTGCGCAGATAGGCGGGTGCGGCGGGTGAATTCGCGTTTTGCGGAAGGTAGAGAATCTGGCAGGGATACGGACAGTTGCGTTCCCAGACCGCGGCGAGGTTGCGGGCCGCATCGCAGATCGGCGGCGTGACGAACAGATCGAACTCGACCCGGCGGCTCAAAGCCAGTTCCAGAGAGCTCTTGAGGATCGAACACAGATAGGAACCGAAGCGGGAGTCGGCCTGCATGGCCTCGACCGGCGCGCCGCGCACCTTGAACGGCAGCATTCCCGCGGCGTGAACGATTTCTTCGGGGAAATAGACCTGAAAATGGCCGGCAACCTTTCCGCCGGCCTCGCGCCAGCGGCGCACGGAGGGAAAACTCGTGTCCTCGAGCAGTTCGCGGCATTCGTAAAGAATGTCGTCGAGCGCCTTGCCGGGCCACGTTTCAAAAGTGCGAACGCTCATAGCAGCTGGATTCGTCCCCGAACTACTTCGCTATCTTCGCGCCGTCCACCGCCCAGGGCGCGATCTCGCGAACCAGGTCCTCGCTCCACTTCGCGCCTTCGGCCAGGCGCTGGCGCAACCGCACGAAATCCACTTCGCGCTCCTCTTTGGTTCCGTAATGAAAGGCGCGGAAACCGGCGTTCGCTTCGGTCATCATGTTGAGAGCGAGCCAGGCGCGATTCGTCTCCCGATTTCTGTCCCAGTGCTCGAGCTTGTGTTTGCGCAAGCTCTCGAGTGTCTTGGTAAGGCAGTCGGGCATGGTGTGGAGCAGCTTCGTGCACATGCCTTCCACCGCCTCGTCGAGAAGGGACAGGTCGACGGCGCCTTTGGCCAGCAGCGCCTTCCCTTCCTCGCGCGCCGCCCCCATCTTCCAATCGCCCAGCACGACGCGCCCGTATTCGTCCAGGACGCGATCCGCCGTAACAAGAGGGTTGGCCATCCACTTTCCCTCGACCTTCAATGCCGGAACGATCTGGGTGAGCCCGCCGAGCCAATAGAAGCGATGCGCGCTCCACGTCTCGCAAAGCGTGCCGCTGTACATCGCGCGTTCGATACCCACGAACACGGGAAGAAAGTCGGTGCTGCCGCCGTCCGGGGCGGAGCCATGCTTGGGGCCTGCTTGACTGAAAACGGCCAGATCGCTGGCGATGGAAAAATCACAGGCCATGCCGACTTCCTGCCCGCCTCCCACACGCATTCCGTTGACCCGGCAAATAACGGGTTTGTCGCATTGCAGGACACCGGTGACCATGTCATTGAACAGCCGCATGTACTGGCGATATTCGGCGGGTGCTCCGGCGTACTGCTCTGCGTATTCGCGTGTATTTCCACCGCTGCAGAACGACCGCGTGCCCGCGCCGGTCAGTACCACGGCCACCGCGGCGCGATCGTTGCTGGCCTCGCGCAGCGCGAGGATGATCTCCTTGATCATCGAAGTGGTGTAGCTGTTCAGCTCGGCGGGATTGTTCAGCGTGATCCACACGTTGTGCAGTCCCGCAACCGGATTGCCGCCGCGATCGCGCGCTGCCCGGCGCTCAATCAGGATTTCTCGCGGGCTAATCCTTTCGACGAGATTGTGATCTTTGGCCATAGCGATGTCCGGTCAGTGGCTCCTTCCCGCATGGTTGGGGCTCAAAATCACGCGCCGTTTGATCGAGTGCCGGGCGACCGCTTCGAGGATCGCGGGCGCTTCGTCCAGCGAATGTCGCTCGACGTAAGGGGCAAGCGCGACTCTGCCGTCCAGAACGAGTTGCAGCGCTGCGGGATATTGATCCGGCGGGCAGCCCCAGTTGCCGCGCGCGGTCGCGTCGTAGGCCATCAGGTTCGAAAGGCGCAACTCGACTGCCTTCGGCGTGTAGCCAACCACCGCGAGATAAGCGCCATAATCGAGCAGGCCGAACGCGGTCGCTTGCCCCGCAGGCGTTCCGCTCATTTCGAAAATCTTCAGGCCCATACCTTTTCGAGCCTGCCGCTTGGCGAAATCGCGCAACGCTGTTTTCAGTGTCTTGATATCCGTTGAGCTGGGATCAAGCATGAGGCTGGCGCCGTGCTGCGACGCCAAATCGAGCCGCTCGCAATCGACGTCAATAACAGCGACAGCCGCGCCCACAGCCGCGGCGATCTGCACGGCGAAACCTCCGATGCCGCCAGCGCCCACCATCACAGCTACATCGTCGGGCCCCACTTGTGCTCGGCGGATTGCTTCGTACGGAGTGGTCACGGCGTCGGCCACTACCGCAAGCATTTCCAGGGTGACTCCGGAAGGTAAATTCTCTGGAACGCTGCAAAGTCCGCGCGCCGGAACGAGCGTGTGACTTGCGAACCCTCCATTGCCATCGTTGCCGGGCATGAACTGCCGGCGGCAGATGGTCGGCCGCCCAGCCAGGCAGGCCGCGCACGATCCGCAGGGAATCACCGCGGGAACGATTACCGTCCGTCCTAACCAATGGCCGGCTCCTTCGCCAACCGCCACCACGCGGCCCGCGATTTCGTGCCCCAGAACCAGAGGAAGCGGATGGCGCGTGGGCACGGCGTCGTACGCGAAGCCAATGTCCGTGTGACAAACGCCGCAGCCCGCTACCTCGATCAGCACTTCGCCCGGCCCGGGCTCGAGCGCGCGCAGTTCACGCAACTCGAGCGGCGCCCTGGGCGCAGTCAGTTGGTATCCGTATGCCTCTGGAGCGCTCGTCACGAGCCGTTGCCTCGATTTCCGCGCAGGTCGACCGCCGCTCTGGAGGCTAGCCCATGCCCATCACATCGCGCAGTGATTCACGTCACGAGCGGCTGTGACGTCATCGGGGCCGCCCCGCCGCC
>Ga0075272_1000337_pt1 | contig 10295 bp, 10 predicted proteins | sample SF_Rice_5C_0N_40_FD_69776 | JGI IMG/M metagenome (GOLD analysis project Ga0075272, IMG submission 69776) | Rice paddy soil microbial communities from Twitchell Island, California, USA - SF_Rice_5C_0N_404 | ecosystem: Environmental > Terrestrial > Soil > Paddy field/soil | place: USA: Twitchell... | reverse complement strand
CGGCCGCGCCCCCCTGTACGGCGAGTACACTTGCGGGAGGACGAAATCGTCGTTAAGCCGGCGGGTGGCTTCAATTGCCGCTGTGAGAGCCTTCCCAGGTTTTGTTCACGCCTACGTGAGCAGGATTGCCAGCGCGGCAAACAGACTGAGCACCAGGCAGATCACAACCCAGGCCCCCGTCGGAACCTTGATCGGTCGTCTCGTCACTCCCGATGAATAGGCGGGCGCGTACGTAATTCTGACTCCTTTAAATTCTTCAGGCCAGATGCCGGCAGAGTCCGAGCAACCCCAAGCGTCCCGCTCTCAAGAGCGCGAGCGAAGGAAGCTTTCGGACGTTTACTGCCCCCGCCGGATGCCAGCCCTATAGATTTTTGTGAAGACGAATACATGCCATGCAATTGCCTTTCCAATACCAGAATCCTGCTAACTTCCGCAGAATCAATGTCTCCTCGCGGCTGAGGTTCTCCCTCTGATCCAAAATGAAACGGGCCCCAGTGCCGAAATGGCACGCTGCGCAGCTCAAAGTTTGTGCGTTAGCCAACGCAACTCCTGTCCACAGCTGCCGGGTGAATCGCGAAGAGGAATCGCGAATGCCGGCGCTAAGCGACGGCCGAACCAAAGGCACGTACGTTTGGCGTCGGACAGCTGTCTCGCTTCGACCGTCCGAACAGAAACTCCCTGGCTATCCGGCCTGATTGCTCGGGATGAACGTTTCGAAAACCGCCCACTTCGGTACAGGAGTGTCGGAGTGGAACTGTCTTTGGTTGGGAGTAAACAGCAGGCCCGCGCAAGTCCTTCAAAATCTTTCGCACGCGTGCCGTCCGGCGGGTCACAAAACGGTATCGAGACTGCTAGCTGCTATGACCGATAACGATTTCTCCTGCTTGGTTTAGGCCTCAGTGCGTCACTGGAGAAGTGAGAGGAGACGTGTGCTCGCACGCTAAGGCAGCAACGTGCAGAAACACGCTTGCCCCGGACCCGTGAGCGGAAGGGAGTTGGACATGGTGAGCAAGCGTTGGATGTGCAGAACCGCTAAGGTTGGTTTCGGCCTATTCTTGGCAGCGCTTGCTGCAACACCCGGCCAGGCTCGAGGTGGGCATGGTGACAGCGTAATCCGAATACGAAAATACCACTTCTCGACCGGGCGCCGAATCAGCCACTACCTAGTGACGCACAAGTTTCCCTTAGTCGTTGACGCAGTTGTAGTGCTGGCGAATGCTGCGGACGCGGCATCGACGCTTCGTGCGGCGCATTATTGCCCGACGTGCATCGATTACGCTCTTGGGCGGAACCCTTCGCCGGCCAAGACATGGGGCGAGTTGATGGGATTCTCGGCCGGACTGGTAGCGTTCAACCAGCTCGCCTATCACCATTATCGCGAGGAGGGGACGGACCCAAGCTGGATGGGGCAGAAATTCTTTGTCCTGATGTTTTCGGTCCCCGTGATTGCTCACGCGGCGGCGGACGTCAGAGATAACGTGCAAATAGGGCCCCCCGGCGCAGATCTAGCACGGCAGCGGCTGATGGCACACTAAGGAAGGTTGACGCAGCCGAACCGAGCCGCCGTCCCCGGGATCGATAACGGAATCAGCACTCAGGGAAGAACGGGGCTTATGCTATAGAACTGCCAGAGATAGTAACCAACACCCGCAGCAGCGGCAACGACGACTAGTCGCCATTCAAGGTGGTACGTGTAGGGGAGGGAGCCTCTGTTTTTCCCCTGTGGTTGGGGGTCGGCCACCAGGGAAACGTAATAGGATTGTCCTGCTTTCACGACGAGAGTCTGGTCACCACGGTGGAGGACCAGAGCACCGGTAAACGCGGAAACAACAATGTCGTTGTTCGGCCCCGTGAAGGTGACTTGGCCGTAGGCCGGCTGGCCATAGGCGGCCTCGATAAGCCCCTCCGGCGCGAGGACTTGAAACTGACGGTCGGTCAAAGATGCGAAACCGATCGTCCCGCTAAGGAGAGTGGCCTGAACCACAGCCCCAGAGATGCCGATTTTCGCGGCGCTATTGGAAAGAAGAAAGACCTGCCCGCCTCCTACGGTGAGCCGAAGCTCACCCCCGGCGTCGGTACGGACTGTGTCGCCGGAATATATGTCCGTGCCACTAACCAGGTTGGCAGGACCAATGTGGGCAAGCTTACACATACCGACCACGGCGACGGTGACCGGACTTCGATCGCCGGTTTGCGCCGCAGCCTGCAGCGAGGACTGGAGCGGCAAGAGCAACATCGTCCCTGAAAGAAACATAGCCGCGACCCCGCGTCGGCAAACGCGCACTGGATGCCTCCGTGCTGCCAAACCAATCTAGACCACAAATCGAACATCGTCAATCCGGTACTCTCCCACTTACGTAGGATTTCAGCCCATGCGGTACGAGGCTCAAGGGACCAGCGTCAGCGGAAGAGATTCGATGGTTCTTGTGGGATAATCTGGAATCTGGACCGCTCACTTCGGCCCACGGACCGTTCGGCTCTTGTTCCGGGAAAGACTGGAGAAAGGCGAAACGCGAAGCGCGAAGCGCGCCGGTGCTCTCCATGCCCAGAAGGCGAATCTGGATGGTGGCAGTCTTCCTTGTTTTCGTGTCTCCGGCGAAAGGGCAGGGCAGTGCATCTCCTCTCGCGGTCATTCCTTTTCAGGAGGCGGCACAAGGCCATATTTTCGTTAAAGCGACGATCGACGGCTTGCCAAATCTTTCAGTCATTATAGACACGGGCTCTCCCAGATTCATTTTGTCGCAGAGGGTTTATGAGCAATTGAAGCTACCCGTGGTTGCCTTGGCCTATGAGGAGGGGCCTGATCCTAGGGAGACGTCAACCCCCGTATTGATGACTTCCGTCCCATCAATCGCCTTCCACGGCTTTGAAATCAAGAACCTGCGTGCGGTATTGTCTCCGCTCAACTTCACCCAGACCATTTCCGGCGTTCGCACGGACGCGATTATCGGTGGAGACTTGTTTAGCAGGTACGTAGTGGAACTGGATTACACTAACAAGGTTCTGCGTCTATACGATCCCGCTGCTTATCGCGAGCCCCAAAGCGGATGTAAGCTGCCTTTGTCCTTGTATGATCGAATGTACCCGCTCGTCCGCGCACAGATCATGGCGAAAGGCGGGAAATGGGTAGATGCCGTGTTTCTCTTGGACACTGGAGATGAGACGCCGATGCTCAACAAACCCTTCATGGCGTCGCATCCCAACCTGCCGATAGACCGATTAAGCAGTAAGGTCATCGAAGGGCAGAGTGCCTTCTATGCAGCAAAGTTCCGGACCGGGCACCTGCTTGGAATACGGCTTGGCGCATGTACGATTTCTGAGCCTCTCGTAATTTTTCGAGAGGACCCGATGGGAACGGGGTTCGACGCCGACGGAGATATCGGCCTGAGTGTCTTCCGGCGATTCACGACGATTTTCGATTATCCAGCCGGGTTTGTCGTCTTCCAGGAAAATCCCAAACCGATTGCACATTGAAACTGCACCTCGGCCATATCTTCCGCACCGCGCTGCACCGGCGCCGCTTGTCCTTAGGTCTCGTGGAATCCTCAAAACGCCGATCTGGGATCCCAGCTCGAGTGCAGCTACGTCTGTTTGCCCACACATTCCCCGCTGTTCTTCAGAAACCGGTACAGGCTGGTGCGGCCTATGCCCAGTACTTTGGCTGCGTGGACCCGATTGCCCCTGCACATCTCCAGCACTCGCTGAATGTGGATTCGGCGGGACTCGTGCAGATTGAGCAGGCTCGGGTTTCCTGTCAAGGTCCGTAACGGCTTTTGAGGTTTTCTGATGCTTTCCGGAAGGTCGGCCAGATCCACGAAATCCGCAGTGGTGGTGATAGCGGCACCGGCAATGACATTCTCGAGCTCACGTACGTTGCCCGGCCAGTGGTGTTGCAGGACAGCAATCTGCGCGCGCCGCGTCAATCCCCGCAGATTCTTGTCGTACATCTCGCTGTATTTTTTCAAGAAGTGCCGCACTAGAACCGGGATGTCTTCGGGGCGTTCCGTCAGCCCGGGAACCCGGATCTCGATGCTGCTCAGCCGATAAAAGAGGTCCTCGCGAAACCTCCCGGCCTTCACTTCCGCTCGAAGGTCGCGGTTTGTGGCGGCGATCAGCCTGATATTCACCTTCTTGATTTCGGGGGACCCGATCCTCTGGATTTCGCGGTTCTGTATCACTCGCAAGAGCTTGGCCTGCATGGAAGCGGATGTTTCTCCGATCTCATCGAGAAATACAGTTCCATTGTTCGCGTACTCGAACAGACCGGGACGCGAATCGTTGGCCCCGGTGAAGGAGCCGCGGATGTGACCGAAGAGCTGGCTCTCCAGCAAGGTATCGACAAGAGCGGAACAGTTGCACACGGCAAAACGCGCGTTCGCGACGGGGCTCAGGTCGTGAAGCGCGCGAGCGACGAGCTCCTTGCCGGATCCCGTCGGACCCGTGATCAGCACGTTTGAGTAGTGGCGGGCGACCTTCTTGGCGAAGTCAAGCACCTCGAGCATGGCCGGGCTTTTGCCCACAATCCCACGGAACTGCGAGTTTTGGAACAGACTGTCCTCGAGAGAGCGGATATGAGTGCGCTGCGAAAAGACGTCGACAAGCTCGTCCAGAGTTCTTTCCAGGCGGGCAAGGTCAACGGGTTTGTGGAGAAAATCGTATGCACCCCGCTTAATGGCGTCAATTGCGGAATCGACATCGTACTGTGGCGTGACCAGGATCACGTAGGCTCCCGGATCGAGCCCCAACGCTTCCTCCAAAAACGTAAAGCCGTCCATTCCCGGCATGGCCGAATCGACAATGAATACGCGGCAGGCGCCCATTCGAATCGCGTCCAGACCTTGCTCAGGAGGCATGACTTGCGCGTCAAAGCCCAAGTCTCGAAGCTGGCTTACAGTGCCCCCCGCCTGCTCGTGGTCGCCACTAATCACGCCAATCGACACGCTCGTACGCAATACTCCTGCTATGCGCTCGTCAGTTATCGTCCCCATCGCAAGTCAGCCTCCCCCAGATTTCGAAAGAACGGCTCTTCGCTCGACGGCCGGACAACGCTCGAAGAGCATGCGCGTTCCACACCAACCTCACCACCGAGTGAATCGCCGCCCCGCCGGCATGGTCGAAAGAAGAAGCCCCTGTGCTCGCTGTTTCGTTTTGCACGACTGTTACCGAACTAGAGTTGGAAGGATGTACTCATTCTTAAGGGTTTAGCGCCGATGGGAGGGACGGTCCGTTTGGAAGCGTGCCATCTCGGCACAGCAACCTCGAACAGAAAAAGTCTTCACCGACGTCGTTTGCAGCCTGTCAGTCTGCGCTCGGCACCTCGCTGAGGACGAGAGCGGCCTTCGGGTTCTTCCAGCATCTACAGAATCAGGAGCTTAGAAGCGGCCATAGATTTCTCGAAGAATTAATTCGTCGTACAGATAGACTGAGCCTGAGCGAACGAACTCCTCGGTTGGCGCGTGCCAAAATGAGAAACCGAGAGAGCAGTCTCGCCCCAGTTCCGAATCGGAACATTGATAGCGAGGAGTCCTCTGCGCGCACTGATGGGGAGATTCTACCGATGAGGAAGGTCTGTCCAATTTACCGGGCAAAAGTGCTTTGCTTCAGCTTCGGTCTGAAGCCAATGAACAAGCCTCGCGGGTCTCAATACGTTCTGGACACAAAGATACGTTGGAGCAGACGGTGTCATTTCTCCAACTCTCTCAACCTGCGGTAGAGCGTGGATTTGCCGATGCCAAGTATCCGGGCGGCGGCCGTCTTGTCTCCATCTGCTTGACGCAACGCGAGACGAATCGCTTGTCTTTCAAGTTCGTCCAGCGGGAGGCTGTCTTGAGCCGCGCCTGTGCCTGACGCGTCTTGAGCCTGCAATTTCAACGGTAAATCGGCGGGTACCAGCACAGGGCCGGTCCCAAGCGCCACAGCATGCGCGATCGCGTTTTCGAGTTCCCGCACGTTCCCCGGCCAGTCGTAATCCAGCAGCTTTTTCATCCCATCGTCGGACAGGGCCGGAGGTTGACTGCCGGAGCCGGAACATTTCTCGAGGAACTGGCGAGCTAGCAGTGGAATGTCGCTCTTTCTTTCGCGCAGTGGCGGCAGAGTCACTTGAACGACGTTGAGCCGGAAATACAGATCCTGGCGGAATTTATTTTCCTCGATGAGTCGTTCCAGATTTCGGTTTGTTGCCGCAATCACCCGCGTCGATACGGAGCGCCGCTCCGTCGAACCAAGAGGCCGGAACTCGCTCTCCTGGATGACCCGTAGGAGTTTCGACTGTAGATCGAATGCCAGATCGCCGATTTCGTCCAGAAACAGAGTTCCGCCCTCTGCCGATTCGATCAGCCCTTGTTTCGAACGGTATGCCCCGGTGAATGCACCCTTCACATATCCGAACAGCTCCGACTCGACGAGCGTCGGTGCCAAAGCCGAACAATCAACAGGCACGAACGGTCGATCTCGCCGTGGTCCCAATAAGTGAATCGACCGTGCAACAAGTTCCTTCCCCGTCCCGCTTTCGCCCTGTACGAGAACGGGATAGGAATGCTGCGCCACCTTAGTCATGATGCGATAAACGCGCTGCATTGCTGGCGAGATGCCGATCAGACCGCTAAATTCGCCGCGTGTCGCAGATCCTCCATTACCAACCTGTCCCTGAGGGCTCGAATCGAGTGACCGGATAATGCACTCGATCTTGTCGCGCAGCTCGCCCGGCTGCAACATTGCTCGCACTGACTCCGGCCTGTCTAAGCGTGCCCGAATCGCAGTATCACCTTCGGCGCCCTGTTCCAGAATGATTACGGCAGTTCCCGGAAATGTTCTTTGCAGGTCCGGCAGTCTCAACCCGCCAGCCGACACCATCGAGGAGGCGATCACGACGTCAAAAGCAACGTGCTTAAGGAGGTCAATCGCTTCTTCGATTGTCAAAGCCGTGAGAACTTCGCAGTCACAACTCGATACAATCTTGCGGCAAAGCTCTATCGCAGAGGTTTCGTTATCGACGATCAGAACTCTGGCGACCGGCATCCCCGAGAGCTCCCTGGGCACCTTTGACCGAAAGCGGATTCCAATTTGGTTCGGTTCAGGGCGGAACATATACCTCACTCCACACACATGTCCAGCTTGTTTTTGCAACACAGCAGAAATAGTGTCAGCAGCGCAACGTACCGATCCGGAACACTTCACACGCCGGAGCTGACACTGCGCAAGCAGCTAGGGTATCTCGGTGTCGGCGATCAAGTTCTTCGCGTGTTCGACTGATGCTGACAAGACCAGAATCTCAGGATTCCAACCGAACCGGCAGACTGCAGTCAGCTATGCCCTGCAGGAGCGTTCTCGTGGCGTTCTTTAAAACACTCTGTCAGTTCCGGCGTAAAGACCTTCTTCATCCGGCGTTGACAACCCAGCCGCGACGGGTCTGCCACCTCTGATGCCAGTCGAATTGGCGCGGTGAGCACATGAATCCGCACGTCTGTGCCACAGCGGCACCGCAGGGAAAGAGAATCAAGGGAAGCCCGCGGCTACGTACTAGAACCAACTCTTGGTCGGGTCGCCAGTCCGGGCGGTGCGCTACGCTGCGCCCGCGGCCCGTGTCCAGTTTCGGGTGCGACATGCTGGGGTCCGCGTCGTGCGACTGACCTCGCGTGCGCCCTGTTGCCGCGCAGTCTGGAAAGTTTGAATAAACTGTGGAAACATCATGCCAGCAGTTGTATCATTCGGCGCATTTGGAACGCTTGCGACTCCAAACTACCTGAGGGCTGATGAGCGAAAGCGCTAATGACATCGGAGCGAAAGCGATAGGATCGCTCGAAAGGTACTTCGCCCGAGCGGTCGACTTGGCATCGACTCCATTCCAGCGTCTGGTGTTTGTGGGTTCTTTGCGGGATGCCTATACAGGACGGTACGTGCACCAAGGCTGGAGCCAAGTTGCGTCAGCTGAAGAAGTCGATGCGATATTAGACGATTTCCACAGGAATATCTTTCGTGTCGTCCTACAGCTTTCGATCATAGATTTGAGCAAAGAACTGCGCCATCATTTCGGCCTGCTCAATCAACCCGAACAGCGAACCTCGCTTTTGTGGTTGGAAACCGAACCCTTCCGCGACCTGATCCCGCCCGGATGTTCGCCTGCGCTGCGCGAACTGTTCATTTCACAAGTCAGGATCGCACTCGAGGTACTCTGCCGTGCACCGAATTGGTCAGAGATCGCTGGACCGGTCAGATCAGAGCCGGTGCGTTTTGACCGGTCAACCTCTCAACCCTGGCCTAATTGAATACGTTCGGCTGGGTCTCATCTGTACCAGTCAGGGAAAAACACCTCGTAAGCGCCGACTGCGTTCGTATGCGTTCATCATGCAAGGCAGCACGGGCCCATCAGAACATTATCTTGTGCTGTTGAGCATTTCACAAACGTGCCGGTACAGAGGGGCAGAGGGGTGAGTTTCCTCGATTTTCTACGGTCGGGGCAGACCGACGTTCGTGCTTTTTCCGGCTAGCCTGCGCGCATTGAACATCAGGTAAGGGTCAGGCCCGCCGTTGCCGCTCACTCGGCAGGCTAAGCAATTCTCGGAAGGGTTGGACTAGGTCGGACTCCCGAAGGATCGAACCAGCGAATGTCATCTTCCCTGTAGAAAGCCTCTCGGTGCAGGACGGGATGGGCTCGCCGGCGCACAAGCATACCGCGGGCAAACTGAAACACGTCATTGTTTCGCCTCAGCAGAGACCGGTCGATCCAACTCGTTTCGTTGTCCTGGCAATAAGCATTGTCATTGCCGCGTTGGCTGTGCCCGATTTCGTCCTCTCCGAGTAGCATGGGGACGCCACGCGAAATGGCGAGCGTAAACGCAAGGACTTCCCGGTCCCGCTGCGCAGGCCGGTTTCGATGCCCCGAATGCGTTCGGTGGGTGTGGCGTGTTTCGGAAGAAAATCAGCGAGGGCGGCGCGCAACCGACCTGCACCAAGCCGAGAAGAGTCGCTTGTATGACAGAGGGATCGACCATGGCTGCCAAGAAAATCGCCTCCTCGGACCGGATGCGCCGTGTGGTTTCGTTTATATCACCGGTCCGGAAATGCTGCTGGACACGCACACGAGCCCGCTTGGTCGTCCTTGTGTTTTCAGGGCAAAGACGGGTAAGGGAAGCTTCGTTTAGGTGTAGAATGCAGCCAAATAGGGAAGCTCCTTCAAGGAACGCCCGTGAGCACAGGCGACCTGCAACGATATAAACAACGATTGTTACAAAAGCGGTGGGAGCTGTCGTCTGCGAAGCCCAACGCCGAGGCGCCTGTACCACAAGCGGGAGGTTGGCGAGGCGATATCATCGATCAAGCCAATGCCGATGCTGAAGCGGAACTGCAAATCCGCTTGCATCAAAGCGATGCTCACCTTTTGGAGGTCATCGAGGAAGCGTTGGCGCGAATGAGAAACGGTAGCTACGGAGTGTGTGTGGTCTGCCATCAGCCGATCGCGAAAGCCCGTCTGGAGGCCGTGCCGTGGACGCGGCACTGCCGCGATTGTAAGGAGAAGCAGAATACGGCCGCTTGAATCGAGACCACCGGGAATCCTGCAGCGCCTTTCGGAATCCTGCCACCGCACGACCTCATCGAGCCCACGGCCTCGGACCAAGCGGTCAACACCTCCCGCTTCGAGCCAGAGCTTCTGTGTGTGGAGGTACATGTGGGGCTTCAAGGAATTTGGTGGAATGAAATCGGCGGCAAACTGGAAATCGAGATGGAAACATCCGATCCGAAGACGTTTCGAGGCGTCTACCATTCGAATTTTGGCACTGCATTCGAAAAGAACTATCCCTTGATCGGGCGGTGTGTCAATCGAGGGCTCGCGAGCAAGATGCTTGCATTTGTCGTCGTCTGGGATGTTGAACCTCCTGCGATTCCCGATGCAGTCAATCCGTCCGTCACCGCCTGGTGCGGACGGCTTCAAGTGGTCGATGGTGAGGAAGTAATCGCGACCACGTGGATTCCAGGACCGGCTCACGGCACTCGGCGATGATTGGGAATCGACGCTCGTGTGTGTGGCTTATTTCAGAAGGGCAAGGCCCTCGCCCGCTGAGGTTGATGCAGCTCGAAAACATGGTCGAGCCTCACGAGCGTTCCGGCCGACGTGAAGGGTAGTCCAAGTGTTCCGAGGGGAGGTGTTCGATGGCAACCTACGTGATTCTCAGCCGCTTTTCACCCGAAGCTTTCAAAGATCCGAACGAATTCAAGAAGCTAGCCGAGGCAGTATCCGCAAAGATCAAGAGCGAGTGCTCGGGCGTCCGCTGGAAGGACAGCTACGCGACGCTCGGTCG
>Ga0075272_1000335_pt1 | contig 10308 bp, 11 predicted proteins | sample SF_Rice_5C_0N_40_FD_69776 | JGI IMG/M metagenome (GOLD analysis project Ga0075272, IMG submission 69776) | Rice paddy soil microbial communities from Twitchell Island, California, USA - SF_Rice_5C_0N_404 | ecosystem: Environmental > Terrestrial > Soil > Paddy field/soil | place: USA: Twitchell... | reverse complement strand
GGCAGGGAACGCGCTCACTGGGGCGCAGGGCTCGACCGATCCGGCCGCGTGGCGAAGCGACGCGACCGCGGAGCGGATCCGGTTCTCCGGTTTTCTCTCCGACACCATGCGCTGGACGAACCGGCCGACGTTCCAGCAGGTCGTGATGTTCCGGTCGCACCGCTAACCTCCGTTTCCTGAAGAAGTACTTGTTCACGCCCGGGCCGACGCCCGTGCCGCCCGAGGTCCTGGCCGCGATCGGCGCGCCCGTCGTGCACCACCGCAGCCCCGACTTCCGGCCGGTCTACGAGCGGTGCCTCGCGCGTCTGCGCGAGGTCTGCCGCACGGAGTCCGACGTGCTCCTGTTCACGGCGTCCGGCACCGGCGCGTTCGAGTCGGCCGTCGTCAACCTCGTCACGCCGGGCGAGCCGCACCTCGTCGTCTCGGCCGGCAGCTTCGGGGAGCGGTGGGCGGCGATGACGAGCGCCTACGGCGCCGACGTCGACCACCTCCGCTACGCCTGGGGGGAGACGCCCGACGCCGAGGACGTCCGCGCGCGCCTGTCCGCGCGCGAGGCGAAGGCGGTCTGGATCGTCCAGTCCGAGACGTCGACCGGCGTGGTCGCCGACGTGCAGGCGCTCGCTGCGGCCGCACGGGAGGCGGGCGCGCTCGTCGTCGTCGACGCGGTGTCGAGCCTCGGCGCGGTGCCGTGCGAGACGGACGCCTGGGGGCTGGACGTCGTCGTCTCCGGCTCGCAGAAGGCGTTGATGACGCCGCCTGGGCTCGGGATCGCCGCGATCTCCGAGGCGGCGATGGAGCGCCGCGGCGCGACGCCGCGCTTCTACTTCGACTGGGAGCGGACGCGGACGGCGCAGCGCTCGCTCGACGCACCGTTCACGCCGGCGGTCTCGCTCGTCGCCGGGCTGGACGTCGCGCTCGGCCTGCTCCTCGAGGAAGGCCTCGACGCGGTCTTCGAGCGGCACGTGCGCCTCGGCCGGGCGGCACGTGCCGGCGTGAAGGCGATGGGGCTCGAGCTCTTCTCCCCCGACGACGACCGCAGCGCGGTCGTCACCGCCGTCCGCGTGCCGGAGGCGGCGGAGATCATCGCCGGCGTGCGCGACCGCTTCGGCATCACGCTCGCCGGCGGCCAGGGCGAGCTGAAGGGGAAGATCCTCCGCATCGGCCACATCGGCTGGTTCGACGTGTTCGACATCGCCACCGCGCTCGCCGCGATCGAGCTCGTCGCCGCCGAGCTCGGCGTGGACGTCGAGCGCGGAGTCGCCGTGACTGCGGCGCTCGAGGCGTACGAGCATTCGACGGTCGCATGAAGGTCCTCGTGCGCGAGGCGATCGCCGAGGCCGGCGTCGACCTGCTGCGCGAGCGCTTCGACGTCGACGTCGACCTCGAGTCGCCGCTCGACGACATCGTCGCCGGCTACGACGCGATCGTCGTCCGCTCGGCGACGAAGGTCACCGCGGACGTCATCGACCGCGCGACGAACCTGAAGGTGATCGGCCGCGCGGGCGTCGGCGTCGACAACGTCGACGTGGACGCGGCGACGCGGCGCGGCATCATCGTCGCGAACGCGCCGGAGTCCACCGTCGTCTCCGCCTCGGAGCACACCATCGGCCTCCTCGTCGCGCTTGCGCGCAACATCCCGCAGGCGCACGCCGCGCTGAAGCAGGGACGCTGGGAGCGGAAGGCGTACGGCGGCACCGAGCTCGCCGGCAAGACGCTCGGCGTGCTCGGCTTCGGCCGCATCGGCCAGCAGGTGGCCCGGCGTGCGGCCGGGCTCGGCATGCGCGTCGTCGCGTACGACCCGTACGTGAGCCCCGAGCGCTTTCGCGAGCTCGGCGTCGAGCGGGTGGAGACGCCGGACGAGGTGTACGCCGCCGCCGACTTCCTCACGCTCCACTCGCCGCTCACCGACGAGACGCGCCACGCGGTGAACGCCGAGGCCTTCGCGAAGATGCGCGACGGCGTGCGCCTGGTGAACGCCGCCCGCGGCGAGCTGGTCGACGAGGACGCCCTGCTCGCCGCGCTCGAGAGCGGCAAGGTCGCCGGCGCCGCGCTCGACGTCTTCTCGTCCGAGCCGTACAGCGGGCCGCTGCTCGATGTGGACAGCGTCGTCGTCACGCCGCACCTCGCCGCCTCGACGGAGGAGGCGCAGGACCGCGCCGGCGTGATCGTCGCCGAGCAGGTGGCGGCCGCGCTCGAGGGCGGGCTCGTCACGAACGCGGTCAACATCCCGGCGATCGGCGCGGAGGATCTCGAGGTGCTCGGCCCGTACGTCCCGCTCGCGGCGAAGCTCGGGCGCATTGCGATGGAGCTCGCCGGCGGCCGGGCGGACGAGATCGCCGTCGGCGCATACGGCGGCCTCGCAGAGCACGACGCGCGGCTGCTCACCGTCGCTGCGCTCAACGGGGCCTTCCAGGGACGTGCGGACCGCCCGGTCAACTACGTGAACGCGCCGCTCATCGCGCGCGAGCGCGGCATCGGCGTGCGGGAGGAGCGGTCGGAGTCGGTTCGCGACTATCGCAACCTGCTGCAGGTGGAGGTGCGCAGCGGCGGCGAGACCTTCCGCGTCGGCGGCACGACCATCGGGCCCGGCAACCGGCAGTGGCTCGTGCATGCGCTCGGCTTCGACCTCGACCTCGAGCTCGCCCCGATCCTCGTGCTCTTCCACTACGACGACGTGCCGGGCGTCATCGGCCGCGTCGGCTCGCTCTTCGGCGACGCGGGCGTGAACATCGCGAACATGACCGTCTCGCGCACCAGGCGTGGCGGCAAGGCGCTGATGGTGCTCAGCGTCGACTCGCCGCCGCCGTCAGAGCTCGTCGACCGCGTGCACGCCGAGGGCTTCGACGACGCGCGCGTGATTTCGCTCTAGGTCGCTGCGCGCGGGTTGAGGCGCTGCACGAGCGCGCGGGCCGCGTGGTGCACCTTCTCGACGATGTGGTACCCGCCGCGGTCGTCGACCAGGCGCTCGATCGTGCCGTCGCCGTGGCCGGGTGCGAGCAGGAAGGTCGTGCCGTCCTCGCGCACCTCTTCGTACTCGTCGATCGTCGCCTCGACGCGATACGTGCACTGGGGGTCCCCGCATTCGCAGATGAACTCCGTCGAGCCCGCGTCGAACCGCTGGGCGTTCTCGGCTATGCGCTCGTTCACCTCGCGGAAAGCGGACTCCGTACGCGCTTTCCGGATCTCCGACGCGTCCATTCCTCTCCATCCGATCGTGTTCGCTGGTAGGACGACAACGGGCATGGCCTCGAATCGGTTTCGTCGTATACGTTCACCCGCATGAAACCGTGGCCGGAGCCGGTCGAGCGCGTCGCATCGGCGCTCCGGCAGGCCGCGGTCGACGCGCGGCTCGAGGAGTTCCCGGAGGGTACGCCGACCGCTGCCGCGGCGGCGCGCGCGGTCGGCTGCGAGCGGTCGCAGATCGTCAAGTCGCTCGTGTTCGTGTGCGACGAGCTGCCCGTCCTCGCGCTCCTTCCGGGCGACCGCCGTGCGGACGCGGCGAAGGTGTCGGCGGCCGCAGGGGCCCGCTACGCGCGGGTCGCCCGGCCGGAGGAGGTCGTGGCCGCGACCGGCTTCGAGCCGGGCGCCGTGGCGCCGTTCCCCGCACCCAAGGTCTCGCGGGTCCTCATGGACCGAAGCCTCCTCCGGCACGAGCTCGTCTGGGTCGGCGCCGGCTCCACGAGCCACATGGCGGGGATCGTGCCGCAGGATCTCGTGCGTGTCGCCCATGCCGAGATCGGTGATCTCGCGGAAGCTTGACCGCGGGTCGCGCGGGTACGATCTGAGCGGTTTCGGTCGCTCTGCCCACCGAGGGGAGACATCCCACATGCGCGAGACGAACAAGATCTGGATGAACGGCGAGCTGGTCGACTGGGCGGACGCCACCGTTCACGTCGGCACGCACGGGCTGCACTACGGCTCCGGCGTGTTCGAGGGGATTCGCGCATACGAGACCGACCGCGGCACCGCGATCTTCCGCCTCCGCGAGCACCTCCACCGGTTCGAGAACTCGGCCAGGCTCCTGTACATGGACCTGCCGTTCTCGGTCGAGGAGCTCCGGACGGCGTGCTGGGACCTCGTCGGCGCGAACGGCATTCCCGAGGCGTACCTGCGCCCGGTCGCGTTCTTCGGCTACGGCGAGCTCGGCGTCGCGTCGAAGGACAACCCCGTCGACGTCGCGATCATGTCGTGGCCGTGGGGCACGTACCTCGGCGAGGAGGGCCTGACGAAGGGCATCCGCGCGAAGGTGTCCTCCTGGCAGCGCGTCGGCGCGAACGTGATTCCGCACGTCGCGAAGGCGACGGGCGTCTACCTCAACTCGATGCTGGCGGTCACCGAGGCGCAGCGCGCAGGCTACGACGAGGCGATCCTGCTGACCCACGACGGCTACGTCGCGGACGGCTCGGGCGAGAACATCTTCATCGTCAAGGACGGCGTGATCGCGACGCCCGACCTGTCGGCGTCGATCCTGCCGGGCATCACGCGCGACACGATCATCCAGATCGCGCAGGACCTCGGCTACCCGGTCGTTCAGAAGCAGCTCATCCGCACGGATCTCTATCTCGCGGACGAGGTGTTCATGTGCGGCACGGCGGCGGAAGTGACGCCGATCCGCGAGATCGACGACCACCTGATCGGGCCGCCCGGGCCGGTGACGCTCGAGCTGCAGAAGGAGTACCTCGACCTCGTGCACGGTCGCAGCGAGCGCTGGGTGCACTGGCTCGAGTACGCATCGAGCCGAACACAGGCGTGAAGCAGGAAGTCCGTCCGGTCCCGCTCTCGGGGCCGTACGTCGACGAGCGCGAGGAAGAGCTCGTGCTCGAGGTCCTGCGCTCCGGGAGGCTGTCCCTCGGGCCGACGACCGACCGCTTCGAGGAGCTGTTCGCGGCGAAGGTGGGAGCGCCGTACGCGGCCGCGGTCTCGTCGGGGACGGCAGGCCTCCATCTCCTGTGCATCTCCGCCGGCATCGGGCCCGGCGACGAGGTGGTGACGACGCCGTACTCGTTCGCGGCCACCGCGAACTGCTTCGTCTACGAGGGCGGCGTGCCCGTGTTCGCGGACGTCGACGCCCGCACGCTCAACGTCGACCCGGCCGCCGTGGAAGCGGCGATCACACCGCGGACGAAGGCGATCGTCGCGGTCGACATCTACGGCTATCCGTGCGAGCTGGACGAGCTGCGCGCGATCGCCGAACGGCACGGCCTCGCGATCATCGACGACTCGTGCGAGGCGCTCGGAGCCCGGTACAAGGGCGCGCCCCTCGGCTCGCAGGGCGTGAGCGCGGTCTTCGCGTTCTACCCGAACAAGCAGATGACGACCGGCGAGGGCGGGATGGTGACGACGCACTCGGAGGATGAGTGGCGGCTGCTTCGCTCGCTCCGCAACCAGGGGCGCGGCGACGAGGGCGGCTGGCTCGAGCACGTGCGGCTCGGCTTCAACTACCGCCTCGACGACATCGGCGCGGCGATCGGCATCGGCCAGCTCGAGAAGCTCGACGAGATCCTTGCGACGCGCGCCGAGGTCGCGCGTCGCTATGGAGAGCTCCTCGCCGGCCTGCCCGGCGTCGAGCTGCCGTGCTCCGACGACGGTGAGCACGAGAGGTCGTGGTTCGTCTACGTCGTGAGGCTTCCCGACAACGAGACGCGCGAGCGCGTGATCGCCCACTTCGAGCGCGAGCGCATCGGCTACAACCGGTACCTGCCCTCCATCCACCTGCAGCCGTACATGCGCGAGCGCTACGGCTTCCGAGAGGGGATGTGCCCGGTCTCTGAGGATGCGAGCTCGCGGACGCTCGCGCTCCCGTTCTTCACCGCGCTCCAGCGGGATGCGCAAGAGCGGGTCGCCGAGGCGCTCGCCTCCGTCCTGTAGTGGACGTCACCTCTCCCAACCGGGCCGAGGCCTACGTCACGAAGGACGGCTCGACCATCCGCGAGCTCCACCACACGACGCAGCAGAGCCTCGCCGAGGCGACGCTCGAGCCGGGCCAGGCGACCGAGCGCCACTACCACGCCGTCTCCGAGGAGATCTACGTCGTCACGAAAGGCTCCGGCTCGATGGAGATCGAAGGCGAGGTCCGGAGGGTCGCGAAGGGCGACGCCGTCCTCATCCCGCCGGGCGCATGGCACACGCTGGAGAACGACGGCACGAGCGAGCTGATCTTCCTCTGCTGCTGCGCGCCGCCGTACTCGCACGACGACACGCATATGGAGTAGGTTCAGCGCATGGCGGACGGCAGGGTCCCGCGGATGATCTTCCTCGGGTTCGGTAAGTGGGCCCGGTCGGACCGCATCTATGCGCTCGAGCCGCTCCCGGCCGGCGAGCGCGGCCACGGCCGCCGCACCCGTGTGTGGGTGGAGGGCGTCCCGGAGCCGATCGTCGCGTCGCGCACGGAGCGCACGATCCTCGCCGACATGGGCGAGGACTCCTCGGAAGGGACGACCGTCATCCTCGACGACGCGCTCGACCTCGCCGAGCGGCTCGCCGCCGCCGCCGAGGAGGGCCGGGTCGACCTCGCCGACCTCGGCCGCCGCGCGCGCCGGGTGCTCGAGAAGACGTCGCGTCCGCCCGAGGCCGCCCAGCTCTTTTGACCTCTGCGTTCCGCGGCCTCGCGGTGGACGTGACGCCGCTGCGGCAGTCCGCGGGCTTCCGCCGCCTGTGGATCGGCCAGTCGATCGCGTACGTCGCGTGGCGGATGATGCTCGTGCTCGTCCCGGTGCAGGTCTACCGGCTCACCGGCTCGACGCTCGACGTCGGCCTCGTCGCGCTCGTGCAGTTCGTTCCGCTCGTCGTGTTCACGATCATCGGCGGCGCGCTCGCCGACACGCACGACCGGCGGCGCCTTCTCGTCCTCTCGACCGGCGGGATCGCCGTCGCGACCGCTGCGTTCGTCGCGGTCTCGGCCGCGGGCCGCCCGAACGTCGGCGTCGTCTTCGCGCTCGGCTTCGTCGCCTGGTCGTCGTTCTCGCTCGGGGCGGGGGCGATCCGGTCGATCACGCCGCGTCTCGTCCCGCTCGAGCACCTTCCTGCCGCGGCGGCGCTGAACGGGCTGTACAACAACCTCGGGCTCGTCCTCGGCCCGGCGATCGCCGGCGTCCTCATCAGCGCGATCGGCTTCGCCGCGACGTACGCCGTCTCGCTCGCCGGCATGCTCCTCTCGCTCGCGATGGTCGTCCGGCTGCCGCCGGTGCCGCCGCAGGAGGACGCGCCGACGCTGACCCGGCGGACGATCGGCGAGGGGTTCCGCTACCTCGCGACGCAGCACCTGGTGCTGTCGTTCTTCCTCATCGACACGCTGGCGATGCTGCTCGGCATGCCGAGCTCGCTCTTCCCGGCGCTCGCGCAGCACGTCTTCGGCGACCCGGCGTCCGTGGGCTACCTGTTCGCCGCGCCGGCGGTCGGCGCGTTCCTCATCTCGCTCTTCTCCGGTTGGGCGATGCGCGTGCGCCGGCAGGGCCTCGCCATCGTGCTGTCGGCCTCCGGCTGGGGCGTTGCGATCGCCGGGTTCGGCTTCACGCGCACGCTGTGGCTCGCGCTGGCGATGCTCGCAGCGGCAGGGGCCGCGGACCAGGTGAGCGCGATCTTCCGGTCGACGATCGTGCTGACCGTGACGCCCGACCACATGCGCGGGCGCCTCGGCGGGATCGAGTTCGCGCAGGTGGCCAGCACCCCGTCGCTCGGCAACCTCGAGGCCGGCGTCGTCGCGCAGCTGACGAGCCTTCGCTTCTCGGTCGTCTCCGGCGGCATCGGCTGCGTCATCGGCACGCTGCTCGTCGCCGCCGTCTTCCCGGCCCTGCTTCGCTACGACGCCCGTGCTGGGACGTGACTTCTTCGCACGCTCGGTTCACGAGGTCGCGCCAGACCTGATCGGCGTGACCCTCCTCGTCGACGGCGTGGGCGGCCCGATCGTCGAGGTGGAGGCGTACGACCAGGAGGATCCGGCGAGTCACGCGTTCCGTGGGCGGACGGCGCGCAACGCCGTGATGTTCGGGCCGCCCGGGCACGCGTACGTGTACCGCTCGTACGGCATCCACTGGTGCCTCAACTTCGTGTGCGATGTCGATGGCCGAGCGGAGGCGGTGCTGATCCGCGCCTTGGAGCCGGCGCGTGGGGTGGAGGCGATGCGCGCGCGACGCGGCGTCGTTGCGGAGCGTGCATTGTGCTCTGGTCCCGGGAAGCTCTGCCAGGCGCTCGGCGTCGACCGGTCGCACGACGGCCTTGCGCTGGACGAGCCGCCGTTCGCCCTGCTCGAGCGGGAGTCGACACCGGAGATCGTCACCGGCCCGCGCATCGGCATCACGCGCGCGGTCGAGCATTCGTGGCGCTACGGCCTCGCGGGCTCGCCGTTTCTCAGCCGGCGTTTCCCGTGAGATAGTCGCCGCGTGCGCTTCCTGCTCGCGGCCCTCCTCGCAGCGATCACGCCGCAGCAGATCGTCGGCAAGCTCAACGCCCAGCGCGTCGCCAACGGCATTCCCGGCGGCATCGTGCTGACCGCCGCGGGGACGCGCGGCTGCAAGCACCACATCCGCTACGAGGAGCTGAACGGGATCACGTGGACGCACGTGGAGACAGCCGGCAAGCCCGGCTATACGCAGGACGGCATGCTCGCAGGCATCGGCGGCGACCAGTCGTACACGTCGGGCTGGGAGTACGGGAATCCATTCGAGAACCTGCCGCTGCACATGGCCACGCTGATGGCGCCGGGGCTCGGGCAGATCGGGACCTTCGAGCGCGGCCGCCGCGTGTGCATGGACGTCTCGACCGGCGGCGGGCGCCAGTTCGCGGACGACAAGCTGTTCACGTATCCGGGACCGGGGCGGTCCGGGGTCGTCACGAGCCAGACGGTGCACGGCGAGTGGCCGCACTCGCCGGGCGACGTCGTCGGCCTGCCGCAGGGGCGGACGGCGGGGCCGACGATCTACGTGTTCTCCGTCGGGCCGTGGCAGTACGCGGGACCGATGAAGCTCGCGAGCGCGAAGCTGCGGAGCGCGCGCGGGCCGGTTGCGATCCGCGTCGTCGACCCGACGAAGCATCCGGCGATCAAGCCGTACGTCGCCGCGGGCGTCTTCTTCCTCATCCCGGTCGCGCCGCTCGCGCCGCACACGCGCTACACGGCGACGGTCACGGTCGCCGGGCACGGCGACACGCAGACCAAGACCTGGTCGTTCACGACCGCCTAGCCTCTCGCGACGACGAGGCGGATCTTCATGCCCGGCATGGCGGCCGTGCCCGCCGACGGCCGCTGCGCGACGACGTGCCCGGCGCGCCCACGGCCGAAGGTCACCGCCGGAACGAGCTTCACGTGCGCGAGCCGCTTCCGGGCCGCGGTCAGCGTCAGACCGACGGTCTGCGGGACGAGGCCGTGCAGCGGCTTCGCGAGCACGAGCATCACCTTGTCGAACGACGACAGCGTTCCGCTGCTCGGGAACTCGCGCAGCACGACGCCCACGCGCTGCCCCGCGCCGGCAGGCTTGTAGACGAGCTGCGGGGTGAGCGGCTGGGCCTCGAGCCGGGAGCGCGCGGACGCGACCGTCAAGCCGACGACGTTCGGCACGTCCACCTCGTTGCGCTTGCAGTCGGCCGTCCGCTCCGGGCCGCGGCCGGCGAAGTAGACGATCGTCGACACCGTGCGGCAGAGCCCGTTGTCGAGCTCGATCCGCCCGTCGCGGTACGTCACGCGCCGCGCGACCGCCGAGGGATACGGCGCCGACGGGAAGGACTTCGGCTGCGCGTGCATCGCCGCGAGCGCGGACTCCATGAACGTCTTCCAGATCAGCGCCGGGTACGTGCCGCCGACGACCGGCCCGCCGTGGAAGTCGTGCAGCATCGGCACGAGCTTGTCGGGATACCCGACCCAGACGCACGTCACGAGCTGAGGCGTGTAGCCGCAGAACCACGCGTCGCCGTAGTTCTCGGTGGTGCCGGTCTTGCCGGCGACGACGCGGCCGGGGATGGCCGCGGCGGTGCCCGTGCCGCCGGTGACGACGCCCTCGAGCAGCTGCGTGAGCGTCGCGTCGATCTCCGGTGAGAGCACCGGCACGGTCTTCGGCACGTTCGCGTAAACGACCTTGTTGTCCGTGTTCTCGATCTGGGTCACGACGCGCGGCTCGTCGCCGAAGACCGTGCCGTCGACGCGGACGCCGCCGTTCGCGAAGGTCGCGTACGCACGCGCCATCTCGAGAACGCTCACGGGCTCGACGCCGAGCCCAATGGCGAAGTAGCTCTGCAGCGGGCCGGTGATGCCGACCATGTGCGCCGTCTGCACGACGTTCGACGGCCCGACGTCGCGCGTGAGCTGCGAGAAGACCGAGT
>Ga0075272_1000334_pt1 | contig 10318 bp, 8 predicted proteins | sample SF_Rice_5C_0N_40_FD_69776 | JGI IMG/M metagenome (GOLD analysis project Ga0075272, IMG submission 69776) | Rice paddy soil microbial communities from Twitchell Island, California, USA - SF_Rice_5C_0N_404 | ecosystem: Environmental > Terrestrial > Soil > Paddy field/soil | place: USA: Twitchell... | reverse complement strand
TTCTTCCTTCTTCCGCTCGCCTGGGTGCTCCTCGAGGTGCTCGGGTTCCGAGGCGCGAGGATCATCGGGGCGATCCTCGGACTCGCCGTGACGCTCTTCGCGGCGCGGCTGGTCGAGCTCCCCGTCCGGTTCCGCCGCCGCCTCGCGGCCGTGTTCGCCGGCGCCTTGCTGCTCTCTCTCGCCGCCGCTTTCGTTCCGGCGCCCCTCTCGTTCGACGTCCCGCAGCGCGCGACGATCGTCGCGCTCGAGGACGCCGGCTCCGGCTCGGCGCGGTGGATCGTCGAGACCGACGCGGACCGGCTCCCGCGCGGGCTGCGCGCGGCCGCGCCGTTCCGCCCGGAGGCGGTCTATCCCTGGGCACCGAAGGAAAAGGTCTTCGCCGCGAAAGCGCCGACGCCCGCGCTCCCGGCCCCCGAGCTCCGCATCGAGAGCGACGCGACGGCCGGCGGCGCTCGCCGGATCCTGGGCCGCCTCGTCTCCCCGCGGGGCGCCGGCATCGTGCGGATCGCGTTCGCGCCGGGGACGGCGCTCCGCGCGATCGCGATCGGCGGCGTCGCGACCCCTCCCCTCTCCCCCGCCGCGCTCGCGCGGGGCGGCGGATGGAGAAGCTACGCCTGCGTGACCGTTCCGCCGGAAGGAATTCCGGTCGAGATCTCGGCCGCGCCCGGGCCGATCTCGTTCGTTCTCTCCGATCGGTCGCCGGGGCTTCCCGCGTCGGCGGCTCCCCTCGCCGCCCGCCGCGGCCCGTTCGCGGTGCCGAGCCAGTCGGGGGACGGGACGATCGTGATGAAGACGTTCACTTTGTAAAGGGCGCCACCGGACGTATGCCCGTTGCGCTGGCATTGGGCGATTGACCGCTCCGCGGGTCGCGGCGCACGCGCCCGCCCGGCTCGATGCATCCGCCTTCGCCCTCCTTCGCCAAGGCTTCGGAGGGCTTCGGCGCGACAGGTCGCCGCGCCTGCCCACCCTCGATGCAAGCAGGGGCGGCACTCGGTTCAGAATCACCCGAAAGCGCGGCGAGGCGCGAGCCCGGCGGGATGCGGGCGTCCGGCCCGCGGCCGCGGCGTACCGATAAGCGTACGGTAAGGCCGCGGGTTGCGGCGCACGCGCCCGCCCGGCTCGATGCATCCGCCTTCGCCCTCCTTCGCCAAGGCTTCGGAGGGCTTCGGCGCGACAGGTCGCCGCGCCTGCTACGAGAAGGAGATGCCGTGGGCCTCCGGCCCCACGGCGACCACGACGGCGCCGAGGAACAACACGGTTCCCGCGAGCAGCCCCATCGACTGCGAGTAGGTGAGGTGCTCGGCGAGCAGCGCCTCGACGTAACCGATCGACGACGCGCACAGCACGCCCAGCTGATACGCGAATCCCGGGAAGAACCCGCGGAGCGCCGGCGGGGAGAGCTCGTTGATGTGCGCCGGAATGATCCCCCAGGCGCCCTGCACCATGAACTGCATCCCGAAGGCTCCGGCGAGGACCAGCGCCGGCGCGGGCGCCGCGATCCAGAGGGGGATGAGCACGATCGCTCCGCCGATGGCCGCCACCATCGCCCGCCGCCGGCCCCACCGGTCGGAGAAGTGGCCGAAGAGCAGACCGCCGGCGATCGCCCCGATCATTGAAATCGCCGTCACGACCGCGGTCCACCGGGGATCGTAGTGCCGCTGCTTCTGAAGGAAGGTGGGATAGAGGTCCTGGGTTCCGTGCGAAATGAAGTTCATCATCGCCATGAGCAGCACGAGATATCCGAAGAGCTTTCCGTTCTTCACGACGGCCCGGCGATAGGAGGGCCAGTCGGTGCGCATGGCGCGCCAGGCCTCCGGCTCGACGACCTTCGCCCGGATGAAGAGCGACAGGAGCGCGGGAACCCCTCCGAGGAAGAAAAGCGCCCGCCACCCGAACCGCGGGAACACCGTCCCGTACGCCACGGCCGCGAGGAGGAACCCGCACGCGTACCCCTCCTGCAGGACGCCGGAGAGGAGACCGCGCCACCGCGCCGGAACGGATTCCATCGCGAGCGACGCCCCGACTCCCCACTCCCCACCCATCCCGATGCCGTAGAGGAGTCGCAGGACGAAGAACACCGTGTACGTCGGCGCGAAACCGGAGAGGACCTCGACGACCGAGTAGAAGACCACGTCGATCATCAACGGGAGCCGCCGTCCCCAGCGGTCGGCCATCAGGCCGAACACGACCGCCCCCAGGGGACGCATCGCGAGACTCGCCGTGAGCGTGAGAGCGACCGCGGGGATCGACTTGCCGAACTCCTTCGCGACGGGCGCCAGGACGAACGTGAGGACGAAGAAGTCGAACGCGTCGAGCGTCCAGCCGAGGAAGCCGGCGATCAGCGCGTTGCGGGCATTCGCGCGAGAGAGCGCGGGCGCCGGCGACGTCGTCACGCTCGGGTCCGTGGGGCGGCGGAAACGGAACGCATGCGCGGCGGAATTCTAATGCGCGCGCTCGCCCGCGCGGCGGCGGATCGAATTTCGTCCTGGCGACGTATACTGGCGCGCTTGAGCCGCGGAACGACGATCCTTGCGATCCTTGCCGCCGGGCTCGCGACGGTGCTCGGCGGAGCCGCGGGACGGCGCGGCGGCGAGGTACCTCCCTCGGCCCTCGCCGAATACGCCCAGCTCGTCTCGACCGCGGAGTCGTGGAACGCGACGAAGGTGCCCGCCGAGAAGCTCGTGTATGCCTCGATCCACGGCATGCTCTCCTCGCTCGATCCGCACACGGCGTTCCTGGAGCCGGCCGATTTCTCGTCTCTGGAAGAGCGGCACCACGGCTCGTACTTCGGGATCGGCATCTCGATGCAGCGCCGGCAGGGGCGGGTGACCGTCATGTCCGTCGCTCAGGGGACGCCGGCCTGGAAGATCGGACTGCGCACGGGCGACGTCATCACGGCGATCGACGGCGAGAGCCTCGACGATTCGTGGGACACTCGCCGGGTTTCGGATCACGTCCGCGGCGCGAAGGGCACGTCGGTCCGCCTGACGATCCACCGGCCGGGCCTCGAGGAGCCGATCACGCTCACGGTCACGCGCGACGAGATCCCGCAGAATTCGGTGCGCCACGCCTTCCTCCTCGCCGACGGGGTGGGGTACATCCAGCTCGCCGAGTTCACGCAGACCTCGGCGGAGGAAACGTCCCGGGCGATCGAGCGCCTCCAGCGCGACGGGATGAAGAGCCTCGTCTTCGACCTTCGCGGCAACCCCGGCGGCGTCCTCGAGCCCGCGCTCGCGATCGCCGACATCTTCCTGAAGAAGGGGCAGATGATCGTCACGACGCGCGGCCGCATCCCGTCGTCGGTGCGCGACTACCCCGCGGCGGGCCGCGCCCGCCGGTTCGGCGGACCGCTCGTCGTCCTGATCAACCGCGGGTCCGCCTCCGCGTCGGAAATCGTGGCGGGAGCGGTGCAGGACCACGACCGGGGGCTGATCCTGGGCACCACGTCCTGGGGCAAGGGACTCGTGCAGGGCGTCTACCCGGTCTCCTACGGGGCGGGCCTCGCTCTCACGACGGCCAAGTACTTCACCCCGTCGGGCCGGTGGATCCAGCGCGACTACTCGGACCTCTCGGCTTATCTCCTTCCGGACATCCACGACGACTCGGCCCCCGACACCTCGAAGCGGACGGGGAAGCTCTTCGCGACCGACGCGGGGAGGCCCGTGTATGCCGCGGGAGGGATCACTCCCGACGAGATCGTTCCCGCGCCGAAGCCCTCCAATTTCGCCCGCCGCCTGCAGGCGCACGGCGTCTTCTTCAACTTCGCGGTCGACTACCTGACGCGCCACCCCGACGTCCCCCGAAGCTTCGCGGTCGACGCGGCGGTCCAGGCCGAGCTCTTCCGGTTCCTCGAGGCCCAGGGGATCGAGAAGGCGGACGCCGCGCGGGCCGAGTACTTGCGCGACGAGACGCGAAGCCGGATCGATTCCGAGATCGCGCAGGACGTGCTCTCCTCGAAATACGGCCCCGACGAGGGGTGGAAGAGCTGGCTCCGCTCCGATGTCCAGCTCCAGCGCGCGCTCGACTCATTCCCGGAAGCCGAGAAGCTCGCGAGCCTCAAACCGCGGCCGGTCTCCGCCAGCTGATTCGACTTTCGGGCTCAGGCCCTCGGCGCCAGCCCGCTCCGCGCAAATTCAGCGTTACTCATCGAGTCCACAGCGTTCAGACGCGCCGAGACGCGAGCGAGACGGGATGCGGGCGCCCGGCCCGCGGCCGCTACCCGCTCTTCCCGATTGCGGAAGCGATGAGACGCGGCCAGACGTGCTGGAAGACGCGCCCGGCGGGCCTGACCGGCGGCGAAGGCGTACTGAGAACGTACGTCTAGCCGGCGGCAGGCCCGCCGGACGCGTATAACGGCGCGTAGGGTCCGCGTCAGCTCTCCCTGACCAGCTTGAAGATCTGATAGAGATGATGCGCCTCGTGCACCAGGAAGAACTCCAGCCACTCCGAGAGCGCGAGCGGTCCCAGCGCCGCGTGGACGCCGATCCGGGCGAGGTCCGGCTCCGACAGCGAACGCACGGCCTCGATCAGCCCGACCCGCCGGCCGGCTGCCGTGCCGAGGAGATCCGGCGCCGTCATGGCCCGCCATTGCCGCCAGGTCGGGTCTTTCTCGGCGCGGTACGGAGGCAGGAGCGGCGATTCGCGCGCGAGGATGACGCGGACGCGCGCCGCGCAGACCCCGTGCATCCGCGTGACGTGGGCCAGGTGTTCGCGGGCGCACCACTTGTCCGGAGCCGGCGCGCGATCGAGGCGCGGCGACGCCGGATCGCCGAGAACGGTCGTCCACGAGGAGAACTGGGCGTCGAGGCGGCGCGCGATCTCTTCCGAGCCGCTCACCGCGACTCGAAACGGCGGAAGAAGCTCCCGGGCTTCCAGTGCGGGCGCTCGTCCCGGTCGGCCACCTCGCGCGCGGCGCCGAACATGAGCTTCTCGTAGGCCGCCGCCGCGGCGAGGTCGACGGGCTGCCCGGGATCGTCCGACGGCGCGTGATACCGCTCGGCGAGCCACCGCTTGAGACGATCGGCGTCGGGACTTCCGGCGGGAGCGGCGACGTCCACCATCACGGAGGGGATCCCGTCGCGCACGAAGTTGTACTGATCGCTCCGGATGAAGACGTGCCGCTCGGGCTCCGGATCGCGCTGCACCGCGATGCCGAGCGAGCGGGCCGACGCCCGGACGGCGTCTCCGACGTCCGACTCGTCGAGCCCGAGCACGGTGACGAGCCGGAGCGGAAAGAGCGGCAGGAACATGTCGATGTTGAGGTCGGCGACCATCGCGTCGCGCGGGACGGTTGGGTGGAGCGCGAACCAGCGCGATCCGAGAAGGCCCTTCTCCTCCCCCGTGACGAACACGAGCAGCACGCTCCGGCGGAGCGGCCGGCGCGACTCGCGGACCGTCTCGGCGAAATCGAGGAGCGCGGCGCAGCCCGACGCGTTGTCCATCGCCCCGTTGTAGATCGCGTCGCCCGATACCGGCACGCCGACACCGAGGTGGTCGAGATGGGCCGAGAGCACCACGAACTCCTTCGAGAGCTTCGGGTCCGAGCCCCGGAGCACGCCGACGACGTTGAAGGATTCGACGCTCCGCGTCTCCTCGCGCAGAGTCGCCCGCACCGACACGGCGAGAGGGAACCGCGGCAGCGGCTTTCCCGCCTCGACGAGATCGACGAGCTCGGCGAACGTGTGCGGCGCGCCCGCGAAGAACTTCTCCGCCCGCGCGGGATTGACCGCCATCCCCAGCCGCTCTCCCGCGAGCTCGTCGAGCGCGGGATCGGCCAGCGACATCGACGGCATGACGCGAGCGCGGGCATGGCGCTCCCACGGGCTTTCCATGTGCCGCGGGTTGAAAACGACGATCTCTCCGACCGCGCCCGCGGCGCGGAGCGCCTTCCAGCGCACTCCCGAAGATTGGGCGTGCGCGGAGACCTCGGGCGAGAGCCCCGGCGGGCTGCCGGAGAGGAACATGGCGAGCTTGCCGCGGAGATCGATTCCCGCGAAATCGTCGTGTCCCTGCCCGGGCGCCGACACCCCGTAGCCGACGAAGACGACCGGCGCGTCGAGCTCGGGCGCGGGGTCCGTCCGAACGCTCACGATGACGTCGTCGCCGAAGGCGAGCGGCTCCTCGGCCCCGCCCCGAACCAGCGCGACGCGGGAACGGTCCTCGAGGAGGCGCCGGGAACGCAAGCGCACCGGCTGCTCCCAGCCGGCGGCCCCGGCCGGCGCCACGCCCGCGCTCGACAGGACCTTCTCGACGTACCGGGCGGCCCGGCGGTATCCCGGCGTGCCCGTGCCGCGGCCTTCCATCTCGTCGGAGGCCAGGCGCCGGACGTGGGCCCACCAGCGCGACCCCTCGGGCAAAGCGGCGGCGGCGGCGGCCCCGAACGAGCCGGCGAGAAGGAACCAGACGGCGATCCGGCGCATCAGCGGCCTCCTTCGACCAGGGTCTCGTGCGCCGCAACCGCCTTCCAGAGGTCTCCACGGCGCACGAAGACGTCGGTGAACCGGACGCGCACGGAAAACGACCCGTCGCGCGCGGTCACGGTGTTGATCCCGGTCACGACCCCGGCGGCGCCCCAGATCCGAACCCGCAGGTCCGACAGACGCTGGGTCGTCTCGGCGCGGGCCGGCGACCGGAGCGCCGCGAGGGCCTCGCTCTTCGTGTGGAGCTCCCCCTTGTACGTGGAGTCGAGGAAGTCCTCCGCGAGGATCTCCCCGACGGCGGCCGCGTCGCGGGCAACGAGCGCGCCGACCCACCGCTCCTCGAGGCGCACGAGCGCGTCGGCGTCGCGCCGGCTTCGCGGAGAAGCCGCGCGGGAGAGCGCGGGGATCAGGAGGACGACTGCCGCGGCCGCCGCGAGCCGGATTCTCACGCGACGATGATATCTCCCGGTAGGATTGTGCCGTGAAGATCGCGACGTGGAACGTCAACGGCATCCGGGCCCGCGAGCGGCAGCTCGCGGATTGGATCGAGCGCGACCGGCCCGACGTGGTCTGCCTGCAGGAGATCAAGGCCCCGCCCGACAAGATCCCCCTGCTCCTCTGCGAGATCGAGGGCTACTGGTGCTACTGGCACGGCGAGCGCGCCTATTCCGGAGTCGGCCTGCATCTGCGCCGGGAGACGTTCCCGGAGAAGCCGGCGTTCTCGCATCCTTCGTTCGACCACGAGACGCGCATCGTGACCGCCCGCGCCGGCGATCTCCTCGTCGCCTCGATCTACGTCCCGAACGGGGGGAAAGACTTCGCCGCGAAGATCCGCTTCCTCGAGGCGCTCGACGACTTCGCCGCCGAGCGTCAGCGAGCGGGCGACACGGTCGTGCTCTGCGGCGACTTCAACGTCGCGCGCACCGACCGGGACGTGCATCCGAAGGAGCGTCGCCCGGTCATCGGCCAGCTCCCCGAGGAGCGCGCGCTCTTGGAGCGTCTCCTCGCCCGGGGGCTCGTCGACGTGGGACGCGCGCTCGACCCGGACAACGAGAACCTCTTCACGTGGTGGGCGCCGTGGAGGAACATGCGCCAGCGCAACATCGGCTGGAGACTCGACTACCTCCTCGCGAGCGAGCGTCTCGCCACGCGGGCGCGGAGCTCCGCCGTCCTCGCCGACGTCGGGACGAGCGACCACGCGCCCGTGGTGGCGGTCTTCGATTGACCGTCCCCGAGGCCGGGGAGCGAGCGCCGGGGAAACGTCGCCGGGTTCTCTATCTCCACGGCTTCGCTTCCTCGCCCCGGGGGCGGAAGGTCGAGGCGCTCGAGCGAATCTTCGCCCCGGAAGGGATCGAGATCGTGGCTCCGGACCTGAACGCCCCCGATTTCGCGCATCTCGATTTCGACGCGATGGCGGGCCGCGCGCGCGAAGCGGCGGCGGGCCGTCCCCCCGATGCGATCACGGGGAGCTCTCTCGGCGCGCTCGTCGCGCTCGCGGTCGCGCCCGCGTTTCCCGGCGTCCCCCTCGTCCTCGTCGCGCCCGCGCTGGGGTTCGGCCGCCGCTGGATCGAAAAGCTCCCTGAGGAAAACCCGCCCCGCTTCTTCCACCACGGCGAGAATCGGGAGATGCCGGTGCACCGGCCGTTCTTCGAGCGCATGGCCGTCCTCGACGTGGACGCCTCTCCTCCCGAGGCCCCCGTAACCGTCGTCATGGGGCGCCGGGACGAGAGCGTCCCCTTCGACGTCGTGGAGGCCGTCTGGAGGCGCTGGCGGGACTCCGGCCGACTCGCCCCGGGGTCGCGCTTCGTGGTGATCGAGGAAGGGGACCACGGCCTGACCGCCTTCGTCCCGGCGATCGCGCGGGAGATCCGCGCGGCGCTCGAATAGCCGCCGCGCCCTCGGGGAGGCGCGAAACTTCGATCTCCGAAAGTCGAAGGCGACGGCGAAATCCGCGCGCGGGAGTAGAATGGCCCGAAAAACCGTGGAATCTCTCCGGAAGGTCGTCCTCGGGATCGCCCTCGCCGCCGCCGCGTGCGGGCGCGCCCGCCCTCCGTTCGGGGACGCCGTCCGGATCTCGGTGCCGCACGACGTCGTCGAGCTCGACCCGCACGCGCGGAACCAGCTCGCTTCGTTCGCCATCGTCTCGCAGATCTACGAGCCTCTCGTGACGACCGACGCGAGCATGCAGATCCAGCCGTGCCTGGCGAGCCGGTGGGAGAACCCGGACCCGTCGACCTGGGTCTTCCATCTCCGGGAGAACGTGCGGTTCCACGACGGAAAGCTCTTCGACGCAAGCGACGTCGTCTACACGATCGACCGCCTGCTCCGGACCCCCGGTCTCGAGATGACGGGTTACCTCCTCTACATCGACTCGGTCGTCGCGGTCGATCGCCACACGGTGCGAATCCGCACGACGAAGCCGCTCGCGGTCCTGCTCAACAAGCTGCGGTTCATCCCGATCGTCCCGAAGGGAGCCACGCGCGAGGTCCTGGACCGGCATCCGGACGGAACCGGCGCCTACCGCCTCGCCGAGTGGTCCCCGGGCAAGCTTCTGCGAGTCGTCCGCAACGACGCGTACTGGGGACCCCGGCCGCCGATCCGTGAGGCGACGTTCCGGCTCGACCGCTCGCCCGACCAGGCGCTCTCGGACCTCCTCGCGGGACGGGCGGACATGGTCCAGTGCAACTCGAAGAGGCTCGCCGCGGCCCTCGCCGGCTCTTCCCGCTACCGGACCTTCCGCCGGACGAGCATCTTCGTGAAATACCTCGGCTACGATCTCGCGCACGACGACCCCGGCGGGGTCGAGCCGCGGCCGAACCCGTTCAAGAACCGCCTGGTCCGGGAAGCGATGAACGTGGCGATCGACCGGCGCCGGCTGATCGCCGCGCTCCCCTACGACGCCGTCCCCGCGACCCAGCTCGTTCCTCCCTTCATCTTCGGCTTCAATCCCCGGATCGGAGAGGCCGCGTTCGATCCGGCGCGCGCCCGGGCGCTGCTGGCGCAGGCCGGCCTCGCGGATGGAATCACCGCGCCCTTCCTCACGCGCAAGCTCTTCGCGGAGCCGGCGGCCATCGTCGCGGCGCAGCTTCGCGACGTCGGGATCCGCGTCGACGTCCGTGTCGTCTCCGACCCCGACTTCTTCGCGATCGCCAACGCCGGCCGCTCTCCTCTGCACCTTTCGCGGTTCGGCTGTCTGACGGGGGACATCAGCGACATTCTCGACAACGTCCTTCATTCGCTCGACTCGGAGCGCCATTTCGGGATCCACAATTACGTCGGGTACAGCAACCCCGACGTCGACCGCGCGATCGAGGCGAGCGCCGAGATGCAGGGAATCAACGCGCGCCGCGACGCGCTCCAGAATGTCGAGAAGACGCTGATGGACGACCTGGTCTGGATCCCGCTCTACGTCGACGACGACGACTACGCCGTCGACCGGCGGCTCTCCTGGCAGCCGCGCAACGACGGCCTGATCCTCGCTCCCGAGATCACGCCGAAGAACGATTGACGCTCGTTGCAGCGGACAGCGATCCGGGATCGCTGCCGCTGAACTCGCTTCGTCGGTCGACCCGAGCCGTGATCGGAAGTCAAAAGTCGAATGTCGGCCGGAGTCGGGAGTCGAAAGTCTAAGGGCTAACCCGGAGGATCCCGCGATCGCCAGACTTGAAAGTTACAGCCGGAGCCGGGTAACGGGCTCTTTTTTCCACCTCTGCCTTTTGACTTTCGACTTTCGACTTTCCCCTTATCCCGCTGGCTGCGCGACCAAGACAATCCCGCCACGGCGCGCAGCGCCACCTCCTCCAATCACCCCGAAGAGATCCTGCGGGATACCCTCACCGGCTCGCATTCGCGGCCATCCTCTCCCCCGGGGAGAGGTCATTCGGCGGCGCGGCTGAGCC
>Ga0075272_1000332_pt1 | contig 10342 bp, 11 predicted proteins | sample SF_Rice_5C_0N_40_FD_69776 | JGI IMG/M metagenome (GOLD analysis project Ga0075272, IMG submission 69776) | Rice paddy soil microbial communities from Twitchell Island, California, USA - SF_Rice_5C_0N_404 | ecosystem: Environmental > Terrestrial > Soil > Paddy field/soil | place: USA: Twitchell... | reverse complement strand
GCTCGCCGCGGCGAACCGAGAGTTCGACCACGAACCCGCCCGCGCGGCTCTCGCGAACCGGGCCGACGCGCTGATGGCCGTCGACCTGCCCTCGCTCCCGCTGTACGCGTATCCGTCACTGCTCGCGTACCGGACGACGCTGGACGGTCTCGTCAACAAGACGAGCGCGAAGGGGCCGTTCTGGAACGCCGCGGACTGGCGCCTCCGGCGCTCGGCGTGAACGAGCTCCGGCGCGCCGGTACGCGCGGCCGCCGCCGGAGCTCGTGGCATCACCTGACGGCGGTCAGCCGACCTGGCCGACGCCGCCGACCCTGATGTCGATGTACATGCCGGCGGCCTCGTGGACGACGGGCTTGACCGCGTCGCAGAAGAGCCGGTACGTGCCGGGCTTCAGCTCCATCTTCACCGTCGTGACGATGTGGTTCAGCGCCGTCTCCGGAGCCGGGCTCGTTGCGCTGCACTTGAACACGTCGGGGGCCGAGGGATCGTCGTTGCAGACGGGTGTGAGCGCCTGCTCCGTCCCGCCGCTCGCGGCATCGCACGGCGTCGTCGAGCCGGGACAGCTCCTGAGCTCGAAGTTGTGCGAGTTGAGCGGGTCGTCGAGCGTGATCCAGTACGTCCCCGGCCTGATCGAGAGGTTGCCCGTGCCGCTCGGGACGCAGTGCTGGGGGTCGCCGACCGGCGATCCGGGCTTCGCGCACGTCCCGCCGTTGCCGTCCACGGCGTAGCCCTCGACCGCCGGCTGGCCGTCGACCGCGGCGCTGATGCAGAACAGGTGCTCGCCGAGGCAGAAGTTGCCCTGGATCGAGCGCCCCTGATCGGCCGCCGCCGTTCCGGTGGCGGACGCGGTGATCGCTCCGGCCACGGCGAGCGTCGACGCCAGGAGCGCGACGCTTCGTCTCTGGAAGATGACCTTGCTCATCCGAGTCTCCTCTTCTGTCGAGTTGTCGCAGGGTCGACTGTCGACGCTAGGAGGCGGACCCGCGTCTCTCCACGGTGCGGCCAGGCGGATGCGCGGGGTGGTACCCGGCGCTTCTGCGGTGTGCTGGCCGGGTGGCACTCTGCGCCGGAATCGGAGTAGAACATGGGTGTGCCGATCCGGGTCGTGCTCGCAGAGGATCACTACCTCCTGCGGGAGGGCATGCGGCGGCTGCTCGAAACCGAGGCCGACGTCGAGGTGGTCGCGGTCTGCGGCGACCTCGACTCGCTGCTCGCGGCAGCGGCGGCGGAGCGCCCCGACGTGGTCGTGACCGACATCCGGATGCCGCCCGGGAACCGCGACGAGGGGATCCGCGCCGCGCACGACCTTCGCGCGAGCGCGCCCGAGATCGGGGTCGTCGTGCTCAGCCAGTACCTCGACCCGGCCTACGCGCTCGCCCTCTTCGAGGGCGGCACCGAGCGCCGCGCGTACCTCCTCAAGGAGCGCATCCACGACCTGGACGAACTCGCGGCGGCGATCCGGGCCGTCGCCGCCGGCGGGTCGCTGGTCGATCCGAAGGTCGTCGAGACGCTCGTCGGAGCGAAGGCAGGGGGCGAGCCCTCCCCGCTCGGCGAGCTGACGCCGCGCGAGCGGGACGTCCTTCGCGAGATGGCGGAGGGCAAGAACAACGCCGCGATCGCGGCCTCGCTCTTCCTGACCGAGCGCTCGGTGGAGAAGGTGATCCACTCGATCTTCCGGAAGCTCGGGCTCGCCTGGGAGGCATCCGCGCACAAGCGCGTGAAGGCAGTGATCCTCTACCTGGCGGAGGCGACGGCCACCGCCGCGGCGAGGTCCTCGCGGCCTGCCGACACCGTCAGCTGACCGCCGACGGCGGCGAGGCGACCGCGCGCGCGCTCGAGCGCCGTCTCCTCGACGGCTCCCGACACCTCGAAGCGCACGAGCCCGTCGTCCTCCCAGACGCGGGCCTGCGCCGTCTCGGTCAGCAGCTCGTCCAACGCGAAGTACACCGCCTCCTCCACCTCGAGCGGGTACCGCCCGAGCGCCCCCAGCGCCGCCCGGCCGGCGAGGGCGCCCGCGAGGCCGCGCGCGGCCAGGCTCGACGGGTAGATCGTCTGCGCGAGCGCGCGCAGTCGCTCGAGCGCCGCCTCGACCTCCGCCTCGAGCTCCTCGAGCTGTCTCCGCGCGGCGGCGGCATCGCCGGCGTCGATCGCGCGCACGGCGAGCTGCAGCGCGACTGCGGTCGCTGCGAGGTCCTGCTGCGCGCCGTCGTGGAGCGCGGCCTCGATCCGGCGGCGCTCGCGGTGGAGCTCCGGGAACACGAGAGGGATTAGGTCGCAGCGCGGCGCCGCCGTCAAGGGATGCCAGCACCTCGGCGATTCGCCTGCGAGCCGGGTGTCCGACGCGACCGCCGATTCGTAGCGTGGCATGGACACCGGAGCCGGAGGACGTGAACATGGAGGCGGTGATGACGATCGGGTCGCACGCGATGGAGGAGCCCCGCGTCGCCGCGCGGAGGTCCCTCCTCTCGCGCGCCCGCACGCCGCTCGTGGACGCAGTGGCCCGCGCGCCGCTGAGCGTCCGGACGAAGCTGCTCGTCGGCTTCGCCGCCATCGCCGTCCTGCTCCTCGTCGTGGGCGTTCTCGGCATCGTCGCGCTCCGCCAGTCGAACGCCCGCGTCCGGCGGCTGAGCGACCTGCAGGCGCGAGCGGCGACCTACCACGGGCTGCAGAGCGACGTCGCGCAGATCGAGGGGCAGCTGCTCCAGCGGGCGGACGTCACCCCGGACGCGGGCACGCCGCTCGGGCGGGGGACGAGGCTCGCGCCGACGAGCTTCTTCGTGCTCGACTCGACGATCAGCCAGACGCTGTCGTCGTTTCTCGACGACGCGAGCGTGCTCGAGGACACGGCGCCCGGGTTCTTCCAGCAGATCTATACGACCTACGCGCGGCTGTTCTCGATGACGCACTCGGCCCTCCTCGAGGACGGGAGCAACCGCGGCGACCGCGTCGGTCCGCTCGTGCGCCGGGAACGCGCGCTCGCGGCGACGCTCGAGCCGCTCGTCGGTGCGCAGGCGACGCGGATGCGGCGCCAGGCGGACGAGCTCGTGGCGGCGAACCGCCGCTCGTTCGACCACGCACGCACCCTGTTCATCGGCGCCGCCTCGGGCAGCGTCCTCCTCGCGCTGCTGCTCGGATTCGTCCTCTCGTGGTCGCTGATCGAGCCGCTGCGCCGGACCGAGGCGCGGCTCGCGGCGATCGCGGAGGGCGACTTCGCTGGGCACGTCGACGTCCCCAACCGCGACGAGGTCGGCGTCCTCGCCGCGAACGTGAACCGGATGAGCGACGAGCTCGGCCGCCTCTACCGCGAGCTCGAGACGGTGAGCCGCCACAAGTCGGACTTCCTCGCGACGATGTCGCACGAGCTCCGGACGCCGTTGAACGCGATCATCGGCTTCTCCGAGGTGCTGCGAGAGCAGATGTTCGGCGACCTGAACGAGCAGCAGCTCTCGTACGTCGACGACGTCCTCGCCGCCGGGCAACACCTGCTCTCGCTCATCAACGACGTCCTCGACCTCGCGAAGATCGAGGCCGGCCGGATGGAGCTCGACCTGGCGCCGGTCTCGATCCCGGACGTCCTCCAGGCGGGCATGACGATGCACGGCGAGCGCGCGAGCCGTGCCGGCATCGCACTCGGCCTGCGCGTCGACCCGGACGAGATCGTCGTCGTCGCGGACGAGCGCCGCGTGCGCCAGGTGCTCTTCAACCTCCTCTCGAACGCGATCAAGTTCACGCCGCGCGACGGCTGCATCGAGATGTCCGCGACGCGACGCGACGGCGTGGTCGAGATCGCGGTCGCCGACACGGGCCCGGGCATCGCCCCCGACGACCTCGAGCGGATCTTCGAGGAGTTCGACCAGGGGAGCGGCGCGTCGGCCCGGAGGACCGACGGGACCGGCCTCGGGCTGCCGCTCTCGCGCAAGTACGTCGAGCTGCACGGCGGCCGGCTGTGGGCGGAGAGCACGCCCGGCACCGGCAGCACGTTCCGGTTCACGCTGCCCGTCGAGCAGGAGGAGGCAGCGTGGCCGAAGCGCTGATCCTCATCGTCGACGACAACGGCAAGAACCGGAAGCTGGCACGCGACGTGCTGCGGTTCGCCGGCTTTCGCACGCTCGAGGCGGAGGGCGGCGGCGAAGGCATCTCGCTCGCCACCGAGCACCGGCCCGACCTCGTGCTGATGGACATCCGGATGCCCGACATGAACGGGACGCACGCGCTCCGGCTGCTGCGCGCCGACGAGCGGACCGCGGGCATCCCGGTCGTCGCCCTCACGTCGTCGACGATGAAGGGCGAGCGCGAGCAGTTCCTCTCCGAGGGCTTCGACGGGTATCTCCAGAAGCCGATCAGCGTCCGCGAGTTCCCGGAGCAGGTGCGGAGCCACCTGCGCACGCCGTGAGCACGATCCTCGTGGTCGACGACCAGCCGCAGAACGCGCGGCTGCTCGAAACGCTGCTGGGCCCATGCGGCTACGCGCTGCTCCACGCCTCGTCGGGCACGGAGGCGCTCGAGCTCGCGTGGGAGCGGGAGCCCGACCTCGTCCTGCTCGACGTCGAGATGCCCGGCATGAACGGCTACGAGGTGTGCCGCCGCCTCCGCGCCGACGAGCGGACGGCCTTCCTGCCGGTCGTGATGCTGACCTCGCACCCCGGCGAGGTCCGCGCGGACGCGCTCGACGCCGGCGCCGACGACTTCGTCACGAAGCCGTTCGACCGCCAGGAGCTGCTCGCGCGCGTCCGGTCGCTGCTCCGCATCAAGCGCTACCACGACACGGTCGAGGCGCAGGCCGGCGAGCTCGCCGAATGGAACCGGACGCTCGAGGCGCGCGTCGCGGCCCAGGTTGACGAGCTCGAGCAGATGCGGCGTCTGCGCCGCTTCCTCTCCCCGACGCTCGCCGACCTGATCCTGGCGGAGGGAGAGAGCGTCCTCGAGACGCACCGCCGCGAGATCGCCGTTCTCTTCGCCGACCTGCGCGGCTGGACGGACTTCAGCGCGACCACCGAGCCCGAAGAGGTGATGTCGGTGATCAAGTCGTTCCACACGGCGATGGGAGAGGTGATCACGGCGTTCGAGGCGACCGTCGGCTGGTTCGCGGGCGACGGCCTGATGGTCTGGTTCAACGACCCCGTCGCCTGCGAGGACCCCGCGGCGCGCGCCGTCCGGACGGCCGTTCGCATGCGGGAGACAATGGACGGGCTGCGATCGACGTGGTTACGGCGAGGCCACGCGCTCGACTTCTCCGTCGGCATCGCTCTCGGCTACGCGACGCTCGGACGGATCGGCTTCGAGGGCCGCTACGACTACGGCGCCGTGGGCAGCGTCCTCAACCTGGCGGCGCGACTGTGCGACGAGGCGCCGCCCGGCCAGATCGTCGTCAGCCGCCGCGTGCTCGCCGAGATCGAGGGCGTCGCCGAGGTGGAGCCGGTCGGTGCGCTCAGGCTGAAGGGCTTCGGGCGGCCGATCGAGGCGTTCTCGGTGGTCGAGCTCGCGGGTGTGACGGCATGAGGACGCTCGCCGCCGTCGTCGCCGTGGCCTGCGCCCTCCTCGCGGCGGACGGCGCAGCGGCGCAGACCCACGCGGCGGCCGACAAGGTCGTCTTCGGCTTGACCGGCGACATCAACGGCGGCTTCAACACCACCCTCAACTGCTGCGGCGGCCTGCCCGGCGCCTACATGACCCTGCCCGTGCTGCACGGCGCTTTCGTCCAGGACGCCAGGGGGCGCTGGTTGAAGGATCTCGTGAGCGCCGCCCGTGCCGATGCGCGCGGCATCTCGTACACGATCCGGCCCGACGCCTTCTGGTACTGGGGCGGACGCAAGATCCCCGTCACCTATCGCGACTTCGTCTACACGCTGCGGCACGTCGACGACCCCCGGATCGATGCCGTCCGCACGGGCTACGCCAACCTCGACCCGACGAGGATCACGCACCACGGGCTGCGCCGTTTCACGCTCTTCTGGCGGCGGACGGGCTGCTCCACCGACTATCCCTGCGGCCCGCTCGCCGACTGGCCCAGCCTCTTCCCGCTGCTCTTCCCGTCGTTCGCGCTCGCGGGTGAGGACTTCAGCAAGATCTGGACGTCCTGCATCTGCGGCTCGGACGGCAAGCCGGTGGCGGACGGCCCCTTCTACCTCGCGCGCTACGTGCCCGGGCAGCTCGCCGTGCTCAGAGCGAACCCGTACTACCACGACAGGGCCAGGCTGGCCGAGCTCGACTTCAAGATCATCGGGGGTGACCCGGGCGCGCTGACGGAGGCGATCCAGAACGGGCAGGTCGACGCGATCTTCCCCTCGTTCGCCCCCGACTTCCTGACGCTGCGCGCGACGCCGGGCTTGACGTATCAGATCGGTCCGTCGTACGCGCTCGAGCGCATGGACTTCCGCGAGGGCGGCGCGCGCGGCGGCCCCGGGGTCACGAAGAGCAGCTCGAACGTCCTCCTTCGGGCGCCGTGGATGAGGCAGGCGATCGCCCTCGCGCTCGACCGCCAGGCCATGATCGACGCGGTCTACGGGCCGGACAGCGGCCTGAAGCCGGCGAACAACCTCCTCTTCTACCCGGGCGAAGCCGGCTACCGCGCGGACTTCTCCCGCTGGAGCACCGACCCGTCGAAGGCGATCGCGCTCCTCCGACGCCACTGCACCGGCGGCCCGGCGACGCCCGACCCGCAGACGGCGAAGGTCTGGCAATGCTCCGGCCTGCCCGCGGTCGTCCAGTACACATGGCCGTCGCAGGCTCCGGCGCGCACCCTCATCGAGCAGGTCGCCCGGGCCGACCTGAAGGCGGTCGGGATCCACGTGGTCGACCGGCCGTCGCCGAACGCGTTCGACGCGATCACGATCGGCAGCTTCGACATCGCGCAGTACGCCAATTTCACGAGCGGCGACCCCGGCGACTGGTACGACTCGTACCGATGCTTCGGCGCGGCGAACTACACGGGTTACTGCAGCCGGACGGTCGACCGGCTGCTCCGGGCCGCGAACGCGCAACTCGACCCGAGCAAGCGGTCGGCGCTCTTCCGGCGGGCCGACGCGATCATGGCCGCGCAGCTGCCGACGATCCCGCTCTTCCAGAAGCCCGGCACCCTGATCCGCAAGTCGTCGCTGCTCGGGGTCGGGCCGAGCCCCAGCTCGTTCGGCCCGTTCTGGAACGTCCAGGGCTGGCACTGGCGGCCGTAGCGGCCGCCGCGCCGCTCAGCCGAAGCCGAGGATGAACTTCGCGTCGTCGGACATGCGGTCGGGCGTCCACGGCGGGTCGAAGGTCAGCTCGAGCTCGACGTCGTCGATCCCTTCCACCTGGCGGACGGCGCTGTCCATGTCCTGCGCGATCAGCGGGCCGGCCGGGCAGCCCATCGACGTGAGGCTGTACAGCACCTTCGCCTTCGCGTCCTCGACCTCGACCTCGTAGACGAGCCCGAGATCGACGACGTCCATCCCGAGCTCCGGATCCTCGACCTGCCGGAGCACCTCGAGCACCTCGTCCTTGCTGGCCATGCAACCAGTCTACGTACGATGCGGTCGTGCTCGCGGTGGACGGCAACACGGTCATGAACGGTGTCCTGCTCGCGTCCGCCGTCGTGCCGGTCGTCGTCGTGATTCTGCTCGCCTGGCTCTTCCTGCGCGCCGGCCGCCGCAACGACGAGCGCGAGCGCGCCGCCGCGCGGCGGCCTCAGTAGCCGAGCAGGCGGACCTCCTCGCGCCGCTCGCGGGCGAAGAAGTGGACGCCGTCGACGAATCGCACCCAGTTGCAGCGGGTGCACATCACGAGCGAGTGCGTGCGTGCGCTGTCGGCGAGGAAGCGGACGCCCCGCAGCAGGTCGCCGTTCGAGACGCCCGTGGCGGCGACGATGACCTCGCCGGGCGCGAGGTCCTCGGTGCCGAAGACGCGGTCGTAGTCCTCGATCCCGAGCTCCCGCAGCTCGTCGATCTCGCGCCGCGAGGTCGGCCAGAACTGCGCCTGCAGCTCCCCGCCGAGGCAGCGCAGGGCGGCGGCCGAGAGCACCGCCTGCCGCGTGCCGCCGATCCCGATCGAGAGGTGGTCGTTGGTACCGCGGATCGACGCCGAGATCGCGGCCGTGACGTCGCCGTCCTGGATCAGCTTGATCCGGGCGCCGGCGTTGCGGATCTCCTCGATCAGGTCGTGGTGCCGCGGCCGGTCGAGCACGATCGTCGTCACGTCGTTGACGCGGCGGCCGAACGCCTCGGCGATCGCCTCGACGTTCTCGCCGACCGGTCGCTGAAGGTCGATCGCGCCGCGCGCGCGCGGGCCGACGGCCATCTTCCTCATATAGATGTCGGGCAGCGTCCGGAACTTGCCGGGCTCGCCGACCGCGATCATCGACATCGCCCCGTTGCCGCCGCGCGCGACGACGCCTCGCCCCTCGAGCGGGTCGAGGGCGAGGTCGACCTCCTCCCCGCCGGCGCCGACGCTCGCTCCGGGCGTCAGGCCCGCCGAGTCGTCGAACGAGCCGAGGACGACCCGGCCGCGGATCGGGAGCAGGTCCAGGGTGGCGCGCATCCCGGTGGCCGCCGCCTCCTCGGCCGCATCCTCGTCCGCACGGCCGAGCCAGCGCGCCGAGACGAGCGCCGCCCGCTCGGTCGCCCGCAGGTACGACTGGCAGCGGCAGGGGGTCTCGACGGCCTGCGGCTCCGGCCCCTCGCTCACACACGCTCCTGGATGCGCTCCGCGGCGTCGAGGACGAGATCGGCGATCGTCGACGCCGCCCTGTCCGCGTCCTCGTTCTCGATCACGGGCACGCCGTCGCGCTCTGCCCGCCCGACGAGCAGGTGCTGAAGAGCGCGGATGTCCTCGAAGCGCTCGAGGTAGCGCGAGAGCGGCCGCTCCGAGCCGGCGTCGCGGGAGAAGAAGTGCTGCTCGTGCTCGACCTCGTCGGAGATCGTGAGGACGCACGAGACGACGACCGCCTCGCCGGGCCGCGGCGGCTCGAGCATGCCGGGCACGAGGTGCACGCCCTCGAGCACGAGCGACCAGCCCTCCTCGAGCGCGCGCTCCATCGAGGCGCGGACGCCGACGAGCACGTTGCGGGACTGCTGCAGGAAGCCGAACTCGAGCGGGTCGACCGCATCCGGGAACGCGTCGCCGGCCTCGAAGCTCGAGTAGTGGAGCGAGGGCATGAACGCGCTCGAGAAGAACGCGCGCATCGTCTGGCGAACGAAGTCGGTCGACGTGACGCGGGTGATCCCGAAGCGGTACGCGAGCTCGCTCGCGACCGTCGACTTGCCGGTGCCCGTGGCGCCGCCGATCAGGATGAGGATCGGCAGGTCGAGCTTGCGCAGCTCCTGGTAGCGCCGGAGCCTGAGCATCGCCAGGCCGCCCTCCTCCTCGCCGAGGATCTCGACGGCGAGCTCCTCGAGGCGCTCGAGCTCGATGCTGCCGCGGCCCCGGTCGGCGAGGTCGTCGCCGACGCGGCTCGCGAGGGTGTAGGAGCGGTAGGCGGAGACGCCGGCGGCCATGAGGGCGCGCGCCATCAGGCCGCGCGAGTACGGGAGGCCGAGCTCGCCGCCGCCGAGCGGCAGGGGCATGATCCGCCGCGGCTCCGTCACGGCGTCGCCCCCACCGCGACGAGATCGCGCACGCGCTCGTCGAGGCCCTCGGCGACGACGTCGTTGGCGGCGAGGACGACCTCCGCCCCGCGCTCGAGCGCGACCTCGGCGACGACGTCCACCGCGGCGGCCTTCAGCTCCACGAGATAGACCTCCGCGTCCACGTCCGCGAGATCCTCGCGCAAGGCGTCCCGCCGCGCCAGGTTGCGGGAGACGTGGACGACGTCCGCGTCGAGGTGCGCGGTCGGCGCAGGCCCGGTCGTGAAGACCGCGGTGCGGCGGCCCGCGAGCGGCTGCTGCGGCCGCAGCCGCAGCTCCGCGCGCACGATCGGGACGTCCGCGATCCGCCGGATCGCGTCGTGGTCGGCGCCGCCCGTGTCGACCACGAGGTCGGAGACGAGCACCCGGTAGGCGTTGAGACCCTCGCCGATGTCCTGGGCGCCGCTCGTGACGAGGATGCGGGCGTCCGCGGCGACCGGAGGCAGCGCGGCGCCGCTGCCGTCGAAGACGAGCAGGTCGGGATCGAGCTCGAGCGCGGCGCGTGCGCCCTCGAGCACGTTCGAGTCGAACGTCGCGCCCGCGAGCCCTCCGCCGGCGCGCCTGCAGCCGACCGTCGGGACGCCCGCGAGCGCGGCCGTCTCGAGGTGGTCCGAGGCCGCGTGCCGGCCGCTACGCGCGAGGACGACGAGCTCGGCGAGCCCCGGCGGGCTCTCGACCACCTCCGGCTCGGCCGGGCCGCCGCGGCCCATCGCGACGACGACGACGCGGCGGTCCTGCGCGAGCAGGCG
>Ga0075272_1000331_pt1 | contig 10342 bp, 7 predicted proteins | sample SF_Rice_5C_0N_40_FD_69776 | JGI IMG/M metagenome (GOLD analysis project Ga0075272, IMG submission 69776) | Rice paddy soil microbial communities from Twitchell Island, California, USA - SF_Rice_5C_0N_404 | ecosystem: Environmental > Terrestrial > Soil > Paddy field/soil | place: USA: Twitchell... | reverse complement strand
AGGCAAAGCAGCAGTACTGTACCTGCAAATAAGTTCCTCCCGGTGACACAATTTGTCCGTAAATGTGAAGCTTGCACTACGGACTGGCCGGTTCCGTCTACAGCATCTCCTGTAGTTTCAGCGCGGCTTTGTGATCGCTGTCACGGCAAGACGATTGCACTGTTGCGGCCAAGGTTTGTCTCCTGGCGAACCGTGTGTTCTTAATCCAAACGACATGCATTCTTGACCGACGGTCGGCGTAAGGGGTCTGCCGGCCTACGGAGCGGACGATCGATGCAGGCGCTGGAATGTGCTTGGGCGCATACGGCATGCGAGCGGCGTGCGTATTTGTAGACGCCTGGAAGCAACGATTTGTAGACAGCGATTTTTAGATGCTCAGGGGCAAAACAGTTCGGTGCGAGTTGGGCCAGCAGGCGCGGGCTGGGAAGGATTGGGGATCCGGTCATCATAGAGAGTCATTGGGGCCATGGCATTAAACCCAGCCTCAGGGCGGGTTTCAGGGTTTGCTTGCAGATCCTGAGCCCAAAGTTCGCATAGCTCAGCCCGGGGGAGGGAAAAAGGGGACCAGGGCCACTGAGGGTCGCACGCCGGCACTGCAGAGCCAGTCGGCGACTAGCACAGTAGCCGTGTGCCCCGACGAAAAAGGGGGAAAGAAACGCATGCGAACTATGATCGACTGTATCACCAGCAGGCGTTGTTGGCTGATTCTCGGCGTCCTGGCCCTCATCGCCACGATGATGGCCCTGACCCCAGGCACAGCCCTCGCGCAGAACAACTGCTTGCAGGACGAATACAACTTGGTGAACAAACAAACGCTGAACTGCACGGCCAACGACGTGCGCGTAGCCAAGGTCATCAACATCAGAGGCTTGGACGGTAAACCGTTCCCGACCTGCGACGCGGGCAGCAATATCAACTTCATCGCGGATTACCTGATCACCACGACCTCGAATGCAAAGCGGTCGAATATCGGCCTCTACTTTGATACGGGGAACGTGAACACTCAGACCAACGCGCTATCAGGGTCTTGCTCTGACAACATTATCTGGCCAGTAAAGAACCCTCCCGGATCGGCTTGTGGCAGTGACACGAGCGTTGTGTGCGGGACGACCACCACGGACGAGTTCGACGCCTCGCCGGACAATTGCGGCGACACCAGCAGCACGGATCCCACCGTGTGCTTGGATGCGAACAACAACGTGGTGTCCTGCACAGGAGGAGCGGCCACACAAACCTTCACGTCAACCCAGATTGTAACTGTCGAGATCCACAATTTCCCGTGCGTGGCTCCTACGGGTGGCGCGACCTGCACCGTTGACGGTTTCACCGGACCCTGCCTAGTACTGCCAAACTGCACTAGCTGGCAGATCCCGGGAAAGACACTGCTGTGCGAAAGCTCTGCATCGTACTATCCGTATCCGTTCAACGGCCCGGGTGGCACGCCGACGGCGATACCGGGCTCGCCTTCGAAGTGCAACTGCGAAACCATCCCTCTGGGCATCGTGGTGCAGAACCCAAGCGTCGACGTAGGAAAGGCGTGCAATACCTCGATAACGAACACTCCGAGCACGCCGACGTTTGACTTCACTACAAACCCGGCGACGGCCAGTCCGGATAACTGCGACGCAGGCATCGAGGGCGCCAGCGGGCCGGTGACCTACACCGTCGCCGTCCACAACTCCTCGAACACCGGCGGCGTCACAGTCAACCAGATCTGCGATAACGTCTACGGCACCGTTTACAGGTCCGCATCCGCCCCGTCCGGTCTCGCGACTTGCTCAGCCGGGAGCCGAACCATCACGACGAATAATTGCAGCAGCGGCGTGAACTGGGATATTGGGCAGGGTGCTACGCAGACATGTACTTTCGTGGCTAGCACGACGGGTCTTGAGCCGCCCAATACGATCCAAGACGTCGTCAGCGTGACTGGCGCGGGGGACAACTCGGGCACAGCGTTTGGGCCATCCAACTCTGCCCAAGTGACCGTCTATGCCGAAGAGGCGCCAAGCACCGCCAATGTGAACAAGAGCTTCATCGCTACAGAGGCTGCTTGCGCAACCGTGCGGTACAAGGTCGACGTTTCAAATACGACCAGCGCCACGTACGACGAGACCCTGTCACTCACGGCCCTAAACGATACGTCCTTCGGGAACATCACGGCGCTTGGTACTGGAAGCGCACCGGTAGTTCTCGGAACAACCTGCGGCGTCGCAGCGGGCGCACCGGGTCTCGGAACACTCAACACCTACGCAGTTGTGGGACCTGGCACGGCAGTGACGACGGGTCACCTGCCGGGCGGGGTGCTACCGGACACGCTGACCTCGGGCGGCGCAGACTATGTGTGCTATTTTGAAGCCCAGTTCTGCGGCTCCGTGGCCTCGATCAGCACGACCGGCGGTGGGACCTGCAGCGGGATCACAAACAGCGACACGGTCAATCCCACAATCACCAGTGACGAGAGCGAGAGCCTGAGCGGAGCCTGCAGTACCGGGAACACCGGAACACCGGGAGTCTGCACTGCAGGGAACGTGGGTGCGAGCTGCACGAGCAACTCCGCGTGTAACTCCATCACGACTAATACAGTTACAGTCAACGAGTGCATCACGAGTCCCAACTAAACCGCTGAACGAGCCAGAGTCATGCCACCCAGGGGGCGGCTCCCAAGCTCAAAAAATAAGGGCCGGCCGAACTTGGCCGGCCCTTGTTTTTTTGAAAATGGTCCTGCGGCTTATTGCACGGTGAAGCTGGTGTTGGCGGACGCAGTGGTAGCTGCCGCCGTGGTGATGGTGCCGCCGCTGCTGGTGCGGTACTGCACCTGGTACGTGCCGGCGGGCGCGCTCTTTGCCAGCTTGTAATAGAGGAAGACGATGCCATTGCTGGCGGTTGTGCCAGTGAGTGTTGTGCTCCTTCCTTTCGGGGACGTCACCGTAAGAGTCACGCTGGCGCCCACATCGGGCAAGGTGCCGTACATCAGCGTCGCAGTGATCCCTACTGTCTGACCTGGCAGATAGCTGGTCTGATTGGTGGTCAAGCTGACGGTGAGGGGCGAAGTATTGATGACGTACGCCGCTGCCGCAGACGCGCTATAGGAGGTTGCCGATGCGTTTGTAGCGTTGACGGTCAGGCCATAAGAGCCATCGGCGGTACCGACGGGCGAAGTGACGGTCAGAGTTGCGGAGCCGCTCTTACCCGGAGACAGCGACAGAGAGCCGGTACTCCACACGCCGGACCAGCCCGAGGGCAAGGCGTCAGCGAAATTGAAGGTTGTGGCCGCGCATGCGGAGGTGTCGTTATCGGTCACGGTTGCAGTGAAATTCACAGCCGTTCCCGAACTCACATACTGGCTCTGGGACGGGGAAATAGCGACGGTCGGATTCGCCGCGGCGCAAACTGCTCCAAACGCGATCTGAACGGTCGCGCCGCTGCTGCCCACTGCCGTGGTCGTGAAAGTCACGCCAGCCGTGGCATCCGTGTAGGTTTGGCCGACTGCAAGTGACATATCCCACCAGTTGCCCGAAGTTGGCGTGGCGGGTGTCATGTCAATCAACTCACTGCTGTTGCCATTACCATCGGTGCCCAGATGGAAGAGCACGCCGGTCGTCTCGTTCTGGGTTGTGTCGTATGGCCAAGTCGTAAGGAAGGCATCGAAACCGATCGCTTGGCGGGCCTCGACGTAGTACCAGGTCTTTGCACCCGTCGTCGGATTAGTGGACTGCAAAACCTTCAGCGCGTTAGGGCCCGTGCCGTCCTCGTAGGGCGTGATCGTGTACGTGCCGCTGGCAGTTACGGTCTGGATTTTCGGCGACGAGCCGTAGTTCAGCCAGCCCAGCCGCTCTTTCTGGAAAGCGTTGTAATCGGGGTATGCCGTTTGCGGGGCACCCATGGTGTCCATGAGGTCTCCATACTCATACACAGTACCGCCGGAGCAGATGGTCGCGGACGTGCCGCAATCGAGTGAATGAGAATGCCAGAGCCCAAAGGCATGGCCCAACTCATGACTGATCGTGTGGACATCCAGGCTGCCATTGATCCAGCTCTGGGACGGGTTGCCTCCAACGTAAGAAGCACCCGCCCAGCCGCAAGCAGTGTTACTCGGAAACGCGTACACGTATCGCGTGTAGGCCGAGAGATTGACACCTGCCGCTGTAGCGGCATTGTTCGCGTCGGTAGCAATTTGTGCGATATCGCAAGTCGTAACGCTGACTGGGATGGTGTACCAGCCAACGACATCGCCGGTTAGCCACGTTTGGTTGTAAGAGTTTTCGAGGAAGAAATTGCTGGCGGAACTAAAGAAGGCGTTCTGCACGGCGGCAGCCGTGAAGGGCTGAACAACGTCGTCCTGGAAATTAACGAGCATCACCAGCGTATATTGCGCCCCGAAAGTGTAAGGCACCGGGATCGAAGAACTCGTACTGCCCGTCGCATCGCCTGACGTTGTCGTGGTCGTGCCCCCGCCCCCACCTCCACTCGTTTTCGTGTTGCCCGAGTACAGGACTAAAGTGCCGCCCGACATCTGCCCGCTGACGGTGACGTGGTCTCCTGTAAGAAAACGTGTTGGGCCGTGGTCGGCGTACTTGAGGGGAACGCGAGTGCCGTCGGACTTCTTCAAGGTATAGGAAAGCTTGTGGCGGCCGTCCTTGAAATCCTGATACATGATTTCGATCTGGCCTTGGAGTTGGACTTGAGGGCCGCGCGCGGCGGCCGATTGAAGGGCGGCTGCGGGGTTGCTGGTTGGGTTCTGCGCCCACGTGGCGTGCGGCAAAGACAACAGACTCAGGAAAGCAAAGGCAGCAATCGCAACAACTTGGCAGCGGCCCGTCCCCCAGGAAAGGCGACGCTTGAGCATGAATCCTCCTTTGGGCCTTGCCACGAGGTTAGGCGGGTGAGGAGGGTGATTCCTACTGGACGGGAGGATAGTTTGGGGACAGTGTACTGGAGATTCGAAGTTAGAGGCTGGAGGTTAGAAGGAAAAGGCAGAAAGCAGAAGTAACGGCGGTTTGAGGTTAGGACTTGAGGTTAGAAGGCAAGAATGCAGTGACAAGTAGCCCTTCGTCCGCTGCGAGCGGACTCAGGGTAAACGAGTGGTTAGCGGCTGGAGGGGGACGCGAGGGGGGAGGGGCAAGCGCAAAGAGAGAGCCTTCGCCCAAAAAGCGAGGCTCAGGGCGACAGAGCGCGCGGGTGAAAGGACGAGTAAAAAGAGCCGTCGTCGCGCGTACAGAAGAAAGGGCAAACACGCCGGCGCGATCCGGCGCCAGCCTCAATTGCCGGCGGGCTTGTTCTGGCTCTGTGCCAGAGCCAGCGCGTCGTTGATGGTGTCCTCGAAGACAGACTGAGGCAGGGCGCCATTGAGAAAAACGCCGTTGACGAAAAATCCCGGTGTGCCGTTGACACCGGCGTTCCTTCCGGCCAACTCATCCGCGTCGATCTGGGCCTTGTACTTGTGAGCGGCGAGACACGACTGGAACTGCGGCATTTCCAGTTTGAGCGAATTCGCTTGCTGGATCAGGCCGTCGTGATCGAGTTTGTCCTGATCGGCAAACAGCAGGTCGTGATACTGCCAGAATTTTCCCTGCTCCTCGGCGCAACGCGCCGCCTCGGCCGCCTCTTGCGCATGCGGATGGATCGATGACAGCGGGAAATCCCGATAGGAGATGGCGACCTGACCCTTGTACTTGGCAAAAACATTGTCGAGCGTGGATTCGGCGGCCTTGCAGTAGGGGCACTGAAAATCGGCAAATTCGACGATCATCACGGGCGCTTTGGGATTGCCGCGCACGCGCGCGGGATCGTAGGCAACCTGAACTCGAGGCGGCTCGAGGAGGACGGCAACTTGGGCCTGCTTGCGGAGTTGCGCATAAAAATCCTGGCGGGCCTGCTGAGTCTTCGCATATTTCAGAGATGCCGCTGCCTGCACCTTGACTTCGTCGAACGGCCGGTTGCCGAATTGGCTCTTCGCGCCTAGATAGAACGCGTAGACTTCGGCGTCAGTGGGCTGAGGAACCTTGGCATCGACTTCCTGTTCCAGGAGCTTGTCCGTAGAGACACCCTTCTTCTTGGCGGCGGCTTCCAGGAGTTTTTGATCGATCAAGCTTTCGAGCGCCTGCTTCTTTACCTGGTACTCCTGAGTGCGCTCTTGCGTGCGCAGCGGCATCAGTCGGGGATCGACCGAGGACGCCAGGTCGCTCTCATAGATTGGCTGGCCATCGACGGTGGCGACCGTAGCGCCGCGGCCGGCGTCCGCGGAGGTTGTTCGCGTCCGCCCTACCGGGGTCGCCGTGATCGAAATGGTCGCGGTTTTCTTCACTTTGTTCGCGTTGGATTGCGCAACGCAAACGGGCGCGGAAAACGACAAGGCGAGGACCGCCGCGAGGGCGAAGCGATATTGAGACATGGCTGGGCCTCCTGGGAACCCTGCTGAGATCGGCGGATTATGCCATCAGCCGGAGGCCACGTCCACACCTTTTAGTGAGAGGGCCCCCGCAGACTGGCCCTGGTAGAGGGCCAATCGGAGGGGTGGAGCAGCGATGCGGGGCAGCGACGGCAACTCGAAAAATCCGGGTCCTGAAAGCCTAAGATCGATGCGTCCGGGCAAACCGCGCGATCCAGAGCTGGCTCGCCTGAGCCAGCTCGTCACGCGTGGGGCCATGTGTTAAGCCGGACCGGATGCGGCAGGCGCTAGGCCGGGCGCGGCGGGCCGGCCAAGCGATGGCGCAGGCGTCCCAGAGTGCGATTGAGGGGATGGCTGCGGTGCAGGAAGGTGAAAAACGGAGCGCGGCGCACGCCCAGGCGTTCGAGGGCGCGGCGAATGCGGAAATCGCGTCCGGAGGAGACGAGTCCCTTCTCGAGCGTGGCGATCGCTTCGGAGGTGCGTCCGGCCTGGATGTAGACGTCCGCCAGATTCAGATAAAGCTGGGCGTGATTGTGCTTCATGCCGACCGCTTCGCGGCACAGGCTTTCCGCGTCGCCGAAGCGTCTCTCGGCCATGGCGGCAAGCAGGCCGGTGTAGGAAAGATAGAACGGATTCTTGGGAGCGACGCCCAGGGCGCGGCGCGCATGCTGCAGCGCTTCGTCCGGGTGGCCATCGCGAAGGTTTTTCAGGCATTCTTTGAAGTCAGACATTCCCGCATCGGTGGCGGAGGTGGTTCCGATCCAGTGGGACATAGGCTCCTTCCTAAGATCGTGGCTTGCGAGCGCAAACGGAAGCCGGGAGCGGGGGGCTCGGACTCGCTCCGGCCGGCTAAAACGAAGGTAACGTCCTCGACAGGGGAAAGAAATAGGACGGGGGGCCAGATTTCGTTCCAGTGAGGGACCTGTACGAAGTGACAGGCGAAGGGAGGCCTGACTTGGTTTGAACGGCGACTGGCGGCACTGCGAGCGTGATTGCCATCACCGTAATACCCCGGCCGGGAGCGCAAGAATGCTGGCAATATGGCCGCGAATAGCTCGGCGCTTGCTTCCGGGAAACCGGGACTGATCACCGGCAGGTCAGCCGGCGGCCGGCGGACTTTGCTGGCGCTGATCCTGCTCGCTTCGGGCGACGTCCTTCTGCACACCATTTTCAACAATCAGTACGGCTTCCATCGCGATGAACTGCTTTCGCTGGACAACGCGCGGCACCTGGCGTGGGGCTACGTGGTCTATCCCCCTGTTACCGCCGTGCTCGCGCGCGTCGAACTGATTTTATTCGGCACTTCCCTGCGAGGTTTCCGCTTCCTGGCAGCAGTGGCGCAAGGGCTGATCGTGCTGCTCACCGGGCTGTCTGCGCGCGAACTGGGCGGCAAACGCGAAGCGCAGCTTCTGGGGGCCGTGGCCATCGGCATCTCCGGCTATTCCCTGTTTTCCGGTTCTTTTCTTTCCTATTCGTCCTTCGACTACCTGTGGTGGGTTGTGGCGGCGTATTTTGTCATCCGGCTTCTGAGGTCCAACGATCCGCGCTGGTGGATCGGGATCGGGGCAAGCGCGGGCGTTGGCTTGATGACCAAGTACACGATGGGCTTCTTCATTCTGGGCATCGCGGGCGGCATCGTGCTGACGCCGGCGCGGCGCTGGCTGAAAAGCGGATGGCTGTGGCTGGGTGTCGCGGTCGCGCTAGCGATCGTAACGCCAAACCTTCTCTGGCAAGCGCAGCACCATTTCATCACGCTCGATTTTCTGAAGAGCATTCACGCACGCGACATTCGCTGGGGCTGGACCGATCATTTCCTAACGGGCCAGCTTACGGGCAACATCAACGTCGTCACGGCGCCCCTGTTCTTCGCGGGGCTGTGGCACGTTTTCGCCGATTCGGAAGGGAAGCGCTACCGCCTGCTGGGGTGGATGTATCTCATCCCGCTGGCGGCCTTTCTGCTGGCTAAAGGGCGCGACTACTACCTCGCCCCTGCGTACCCGATGCTGCTTGCGGCGGGTTCGGTGTGGGCCGAGAACCGGCTCAATTCACTCTCTGAGAGTGCGGCCCATTCGATTCGAACGACGATCTGGACGACCTTCGCGATCGCCGGGATGTGCGCCGCCGCCGTCACCATACCGATGGCGCCGGTGAACTCGCGCTGGTGGCGCTTCGCCAATCACGCCAACGGCAACTTCCACTACGAGATCGGCTGGCCCGAAATGGTGGAACGCGTGGCCAAAATCCGCGATCGCTTGCCGGCCGAGGACCAACTCCATCTCGGGATTCTTGCCGGCGATGACGGTCAGGCCGGCGCGATCAATCTCTACGGACCCGCATACCATCTGCCTCGCGCCATCAGCGGCATGAATTCCAACTGGATGCGCGGCTATGGCGACCCCGCGCCTGAGACTCTGATTGTTGTGGGCATGGATTCGAGTTTTGTGAAGGGCAACTTTGCTTCCTGTGTCCTCGCGGGGCGCATCAGCAACCGCTACGGCATCGATAACAAGGCCATCGACGGCTACGCCGATGTTTTCGTCTGCCGGCATCTCCTCGAGCCCTGGCCCGTTTTCTGGCAACACTTCCAGTATTTCGGCTGAGGCGTTGAGAGCAACGCGCGAATGCGCGCGGGCAATTCCTGAGACGAGAGCCTTTGCCAACAAGATGGCGAGGCGAACGCAGCGGGGCTAGACGCGGGACATGCTCATGCAGAGATTGAAGAGCGATCGGTGCTGAAAGATGGTGGTGTTGATCAACGCCGAAAGAGCGGCTTTGGCGTCGAGCGCATCATCGAAGCGGCTCTCCGGCCCTCCTGTCCAGACGCGCTTCAGGTCGGCCGCAGCTTCTTCTTCGATGTCTCTTGGATGAGGGCTCACCAACTCTTTTTTCAAATAGTCCGTAATGGCTTGGAACTCGCCTCGATCGAGCCACATTCCATGGCATTGTGGGCACCAGTCGATGAGGACCGATGATTTCCCGAAGTTGACACAAACCAATTTCGTGGTCTTGCACCTGACGCAAGGGCGCTTGGTGGAGATCACGCTTGTCTTTTCGATGTTCTCGATTTCAGTATTCAGCCAGCGGAGCGAGCCGCCGTCGACTTTGTTCTTCAACTTCCGCAGTTCGTCCTCAATGAGCCACATGCCTTTGCACTTGGGGCAGCCCTCAAACTGCATGGAGAATACGTTGTAATCGTTCAGCCGCGCACCGCAGGCGGGGCACAGGTCGCTGGTGGGCCTCTCCAGCACGGCGCCTTCGATGGGAGGCACTTCCACGTGAAAGTCCGTCTGGCTGCTCCTGGTCTTGACTCGCTTGAACCAATAGGGAACATGGACGTTGTTGACAAAATCGGAGAACCCTCTGCCGCGGACCGGCATAATCCGTGCGAGCTCTTTATCAATCAGATTGAGTTCACCGCCGTCGAGCCAGAACCCTCCGCAATTCCGGCAGTAATGCAGGAAGAAATCGGACTCAAGGAAACGCACTTTATCCAGCGCGGAATCATCGCAGCGGGGGCACTTCATCACCTTCTGTTCAGGCTCCGTTTTCTTCTCCTGCTCGCAGTATTCAATGCTGCCAGCAACCTTGAAGGCCAGCTTGTCCAGCTCGCCAGCATCCAGCCAGAGACTGCCGCACTTTTCGCACATGTCGTAGGAGACCTGGTCTTTTTCGGTGACCACTCGATAGGTCGTCAACTCGGTACCGCAATTGAGACAAAGCATGCGCGAGAGCCTCAGGACAGCCGTGTGGCCAGACTGTCAAACGCGAAGAAATTATTTTCCGCGAAAGAACCATACGCGTGCGCTGCTTCGCGGTCAAGTTCGCGTAAGCGCGTTGTCGGTAGCACATGATATGTCCGGTTGAGATAGCGAGTGAAATGTCCGCTTTTCGGCCTGCGGGGATAGGAGACCATGCCTGGCATGGACTCCTACACACAAGCCGCCATGGAGCGGG
>Ga0075272_1000330_pt1 | contig 10344 bp, 8 predicted proteins | sample SF_Rice_5C_0N_40_FD_69776 | JGI IMG/M metagenome (GOLD analysis project Ga0075272, IMG submission 69776) | Rice paddy soil microbial communities from Twitchell Island, California, USA - SF_Rice_5C_0N_404 | ecosystem: Environmental > Terrestrial > Soil > Paddy field/soil | place: USA: Twitchell... | reverse complement strand
CGAGCCATTCATGGCGTAGCCGGCCAGCGGGGTTTCGTTGTAGCGCGCGAGGTTTTCGCGCAGGCGCTCGGGCGCCAGGCTGCCGTCCGGCGCGAATGGCGTGGTCAGCGGCGCGAATACTCCCTGCAGGTTCATCCTGCGATTCTATAACACAATCCATCCGGCGGCCTCTGCCCGAACCTCGGGCACCGGTTCGCAAAAGGGGTGTCGGTTTTTCCCCGGAGAAGCAGCAAGGGAGCCGCGCCATGCCGGCTCGCAAAACGTCGTACGAGAGATACGGGAGGCTGCAAAACAAAAAGCAGAGCCCAGGCTGTTATCTCTCCTTCTAAGTGCTACGCAATGTATTTGCCGATGATCGGCGCGAGGCGCCGTTTCGTTGCCGCGGGGATCAGCTTGCGGTCCGTCAGTATGGCGTGCGCGAGCGCGCCGCCGCACTTGCATTTGCGCTCGGCGTCCATGACGCGAACCGCTTCGCGAATCGCGCGCTGCGCATTCTCGGCGTTCTTGTTCAGATTGCCGATGATTTCCTTCACCGTGACCGCGTCGTGCATGGGATGCCAGCAATCGTAATCGGTGATCATGGCCAGCGTGGCGTAGCAGATTTCCGCCTCGCGCGCCAATTTGGCCTCGGTCAGATTGGTCATGCCGATGATGTCGAAACGCAATTGGCGATAGGTGTGCGATTCGGCGAGCGTCGAGAACTGCGGGCCCTCCATGCACACGTACGTCCCGCCGCGGTGCGCTTTCACCTCGACGCGCGTGCAGGCGTCGGCCAGATGCGCGGAAAGATCGCCGCAAGTAGGCTTGTCGAAGCCGACGTGGGCCACGATGCCGTCTCCAAAAAACGTCGAGGCGCGCAGGCGCGTGCGGTCGAAGAATTGGTCGGGGATCAGGAAATCGAGCGGCGGAAGATCGTCGCGCAGCGAGCCCACCGCGCTCACCGAGATAATCCTCTCCACGCCCAGCATTTTCATGGCGCAGATGTTCGCGCGATAGTTGATCTCGGTTGGCGAAAAACGATGGCCGCGCCCGTGCCGCGCCAGAAAAGCGACGCGGCGCCCTTCGAGCGTGCCCACCACAAAGGCGTCAGACGGGTCGCCGAACGGCGTTTTCACGCGGATCTCGCGCGCGCCGGTCAGCCCGGCCATGGCGTACAACCCGCTCCCGCCGATGATGCCAATCTTGACTTGGTCTCGCTCCTGCCCCTGCTTCTTACGTTTCGCCATCCCGGCTTCCCCTCTTCTATCTCGCGCACGCTAAACCGCAATCGCCCTGCCGCCGTCGTGGTTTGTAGGGGCGCTGCATTGACCTGAACGCATTCGGTGAAGGCTGGCTCGCCTGTTTCCTGAATTGCTGTCTGCTTCGCTGCGGCGAAGGAATCAGCCCACCGTGACCGGCTCGACTTCCCACTTACCCTCGCGCTCGCGAATGTAGCCAGCGGGGATCGCGGGATCGTGGACGAACAGCGCGAGCCATTCCTCGCGCGCCACCTGCGTGATCCACCTCTTTTTGTTTTCCAGCGTCGTCATCGGATACAGGTCGTAGCCCATGATCCACGGCAACGGCAAATGTGCGGTGGTTGGGACCAAATCGGCAAAGGCGAAAGCCGTCTTGCCGCCGCCCGTAAGCTTCACGCACTGCATGTCGGCGGTGTGCCCGGGAACGCGAATCAGTTCGACGCCGGCAGCAATGGCGCGATCCCCTTCCAAAAGGGACAGCTTGCTCGCCTCCTTCAGCGGCGCGTAGTTATCGCTGAAATAGCTGGCGCGGTCGCGTTCTGTTGGATTCATCGCATGCTCAAATTCGCCGCGTTGCACGACGTAGCGCGCGTGCGGGAACGTGGCCACCACGCGATCCTTCTCGATGCGCGTGTTTCCCCCGCAATGATCGAAATGCAGATGCGTGTTGATGACCACATCGATGTCGTCGGGTCCCAGGCCGTGATGCCGCAAGCCGTTCAACAGGCGCGAGCCCTCAAAGCCGTAAATCTCGCGCAGCTTGGCCGACCATTTGGTTCCCGCGCCCGTCTCAACCAGAATGCGCTTGTTGCCTGCGTGAATCAGCAGGCAGTTCATGGCCAGCTGGATGCGGTTGCGCGCGTCCGCCGGAGCTTTTTTCTCCCACAGCGGCTTCGGAACGACGCCAAACATGGCGCCGCCGTCCAGGTAGCAGTGGCCGTCGGAGATGATGTGGAATTCGAGATTGCCGAGTTTCATGAATGCGCGTCGATTATACGGGCAATGCGACCGCCGATGCACGCGCGAACGCTTCGCGGCTGACATTCCGCGCCGGTCATTATTCCAGCCCCGCGCGCGACAGGATTTCGCTCGCTGCCGCGTACGGATCCTTTTCTCGCGCTGCCACCGCAGCGGCCACTTGATCGAATTGCGCTTCCGAAACATGGTCGCTGATGCGCGTCGTGATGCGCGCCTGCAGCAGGCGCAACAGCCATTCCTTCCAGTAGGTGACCTGGCGCGCCGAACGCTTTCCGGGCTCGGCGGAGCGCTTGCGGAAATTCGCAATCTCCGTTTCTGTATCCGCGACCCCTTTGTTTTCCGTCGCAATCGTGCGCACGACAGGCGGCCGCCAGCCGTCGCGCTCCGGAACGAGCTGCAGAATCGCGCGCAGCTGTTGCTCGAAGCGGTCCGCGCCTTCGCGATCGCATTTATTCAGCACGAACAGATCCCCGATTTCCATCAGCCCGGCCTTCAGGCTCTGCACGTCGTCGCCCATCCCCGGCATGAGTACCACAACCGTGCAATCGGCCAGGCGCATGATTTCGATCTCGCCCTGCCCTACCCCGACTGTCTCGATCAGAATGATTTCTTTTCCCGCCGCGTCGAGAAGTAGCGACACGTCTCCCGCGGCCTGCGCCAGCCCGCCGAGATATCCGCGCGTCGCCATCGAGCGGATGAACACGCCCGAATCTCCCGCGTGACCCTGCATGCGAATGCGATCGCCCAGAATCGCGCCGCCGGTGAACGGGCTTGATGGATCGACGGCGACGATGCCCACGGTCTTGCCTTCCTTGCGGTAGCGCGCCGCGAGGCGGTCGACTAAGGTGCTCTTGCCGGTTCCCGGCGCGCCTGTGATCCCTATGCGGTACGCGCGGCCCGTGTGCGAAAACAGCTGGCGCAGCAGCGACTCCGTCTCGCTAGAGCGATTTTCAATCGCCGAGACCGCGCGCGAGATTGCGCGGACGTCGCCCGCACGAATCTGCGCAGCCCAGTTGTCGATGGAAGTGGCCATCCGGCTCAAAATCTTAAACCACAGATAAACACAGATGAACTCAGATCAGAAATGATATTCAGCTCGGGCGCACTTCACCCGCGTGCCAGCTAGGAAGCCACGCGCAGCCTCGAGGTAGCTAGGCTTAACAAGACGGCGGAGGCTGCAAAACAAAATGTCTCTGCAAATCGACCTTCGGCTTACGACACGTTTCCTATTGCTACATCTGCCCGAGAAGCTGGCGGGCGATCACCAGACGCTGGATTTCGCTGGTGCCCTCGCCGATGGTGCACAATTTCACGTCGCGATAATATTTTTCGGCGGGATAGTCCTTGATAAAGCCGTAGCCGCCGTGAATCTGCACCGCTTCGTTGGCCACGCGCACCGCGACTTCTCCCGCGTACAGCTTGGCCATGCTGGACTCGAGCGTAAATCGCCCGTCCGCGCCGCCCGAAGCGATGGCGCGGTCGGCCAGCCACGCAGCGCGGTACGTGAGCAGGCGCGCGGCGTCGATTTGCAGCGCCATGTCCGCCAGCTTGAATTGAATGGCCTGAAAATCGGCAATGGGCTTGCCGAATTGTTTGCGCTGCTTGGCGTAACGCAGCGCCGCTTCGTACGCGCCTTGCGCCATCCCCAGCCCCAGCGCCGCAATCGAAATGCGCCCGCCGTCCAGAATTTGCAGGCTGTTGACGAATCCTTCCCCTTCTCTCCCCAGAAGATTCTCTTCCGGCACGCGGCAATCGCTGAACACCACTTCGCTCGTGTCGCTCGCGCGCAACCCCAGCTTGTTTTCTTTCTTGCCGGGACGAAACCCCGCCGTCCCTTTCTCGATGATAAACGCGGAGATTCCGTGACGCCTCTTGCTCGCGTCGGTCACCGCCATGCCCACGCACACATCCGCGTAGTGCCCGTTGGTGGTGAACGTTTTCGACCCGTTGATGATCCAACCGCCGCCCTTTTTCACTGCCGCCGTGCGCGTGCCGCCCGCGTCGGAGCCCGCTTCCGGCTCGGTCAGCGACCAGCAGCCCAGTTTTTGCCCCTGCGCCAGCGGCACGACGTATTTCTTTTTTTGCGCCTCGCTGCCGAACTTGTAGATGTGGTTCGTGCAGAGCGAATTGTGCGCGGCCACGATAATGCCCACCGAACCGTCCACGCGCGACAATTCCTCAATAATGACGGCATACTCGGCGTAACCCATGCCCGCGCCGCCGTATTGTTCGGGGAAAATCACGCCGAGATAACCCATTTCGGCGAGTTTCGGGATCACCTCGGACGGAAAGCGCGACAGCTCATCCCATTCCATCACGTGCGGCGCGATTTCGCCTTCCGCGAATTCGCGGACCGTACGCCGGAGCTGTTCCTGCTCGTCAGTGAGCGCAAATTCCATAGATCGTCACATCATCCTCAGCGGCGACGTCGTCCTGAACGGTGATGCCCTACTCCATCTGTGGTTTCCCAACTTCCTCTACCGCGAGAACCGCGCGGCCACAGGAGCACGCCCGCGAATCGAGCTGACCACGTCCTGCATAGCCGAAATGGCCCGCTCGATGCCCGCGCGGTCGACGTCGTAGTGCGTGACCATGCGTACCGCGAATTTCCGCGTCGGTTCGCACAGGATGCCACGCCGTCCCAGGTCCTCGCAGATTTCGGCCGCGGTCCGGCCCGTGCCGTTCACCTCGAAGATCACGATATTCGTGACCACGTTCTTTGGATCGATCGTGATGCCCTCGATTCGCGCCAACCCTTCGGCCAAGTGGCGCGCGTTTTCGTGATCGCGATGCAGGATCTTCGGCGTCTCTTCCAACGCGACCAGCCCCGCCGCCGCCAGCACGCCCGCCTGCCGCATTCCCCCGCCAAGCAGTTTGCGCCCGATGCGCGCGCGTTCAATGAAATCGCGCGACCCCACAAGCATCGATCCCACCGGCGCGCCCAGGCCCTTCGACAAGCAGAACATCACCGAATCGAATTCGCGCGTCAGGCTCGCCACATCGCGTCCCAGCGCCACCGCCGCATTGAAAATCCGCGCGCCGTCGAGGTGAACCGGAATGCCCGCGGCGTGCGCACGATCGCAAATGTCCTCCACAATCGCCGGCGGAGAAACGACGCCGCCGTGCATATTGTGCGTGTTTTCCAGCTCGATCAGGCCCGTCTGCGAATGATCGTAGGTTTTCTCCTGAATTTGCGGCTCGATCAAATCCCAGGTCAGAATCCCGTCTGGCGCCGGAATCACGCGCGGCATGCATCCCGCAATCGCCGACATCGATGCCAGCTCGTACAGGTTGACGTGCGCGCGCTCCTCGCAGATCACTTCCATCCCCGGGCGCGTCTGCGTCATGATCCCCAGCAGGTTCCCCATCGACCCGCTGGGCACGAACAGCGCCGCCTCGCGCTCGAAGATTTCCGCCGCGCGCGCCTGCAGCCGGTTCATGGTGGGATCTTCGCCGTAAACGTCGTCGCCCACTTCCGCTTCGGCCATGGCCCGGCGCATCGCAGGCGTCGGTTTCGTGAACGTATCGCTGCGCAATTCAACCGCGGATTGAGTTTCAGGCTCGATTGTCATCGTGCGTAGATTTTCTTCGATGCCGCCGCCCAAATGCAAACGCAATCGCGCGCGTTAGTCGAGCAGCGCAACAAACACTTCGTTCGACACGGTCAGCCGGTCTCGCGCAAGCCGCAGCCGCGTGCCGTCCAGCTCAACCAAACCCTGCTCCCGCAAATCCTCAATCCGCCCGCGCAGCGACGCGACTCGCTCGCCAAGCCCGTTGCTCCCGTAGGTGGACTCAATTCGCGCAAGATCGATCCCGTCGAGCTGCCGCAACCCGGTGAAGAACTCCTCTTCCAGCGCCTGCTCCGGCGTAATCGCGTCGATCTGCTCGCGCTGGCTGGTTCCCTGCTCGATGCATGCAACGTAGCGCGCCGCATCGTGCACGTTGGCCCAGCGCGTCTGCCCGTCGAACGAATGTGCGCCCGCGCCAAATCCGAAATACGCCTCGCGCCGCCAGTATTTCAGGTTGTGCCGCGAGCGAAACCCCGGCAGCGCCCAATTCGAGATCTCGTAGTGCTCGTAGCCCGCCGCGGAAAGCCGTTCGCAGCCCGTTTCGTAGAACGCGGCAATGTCATCGTCCGCCGGAATTGTGCCGGCGCTGTAGCGCGTTCCGCCCGCCAGCGCTTCCCTGCCCAGCCGGCTGCCCTCATCAATTTCCAGCATGTAGATGGAGACATGTTCGGGGCGCAGCCCGAGCAACTCATCCACGGACTCTTCCCACGAATCGCGTGTCTGGTGCGGCAGCCCCGCGATCAGGTCCACGCTGATGTTCGCAAGACCCGCAGCGCGAAGGGCAGCTATCGCACCATAAATATCCTCGCGGCGATGCATGCGGCCTGCCGCGCGCAATTCCATATCATGGAACGACTGCGCCCCCAGGCTGATGCGATTGAATCCAGCCGCGCGCCACGCCGCCGCCTTTTCCGCTGTGATCGTCTCCGGATCAGCCTCCAGCGTCACTTCCGGTTCCGCCGCGACCGGGAAAACCTCTCGCAGCGTCGCAAGTATTCCCACCAGAGCGGCAGGCTCCAGCAAACTCGGCGTCCCTCCCCCAAAGTAAACGGTGTCGACCGGTCCTCTCCGTGCTGTGGGTGTTCTCTGCGTCCTCAGCGCCTCTCCGGCATCTTCTCCGCCCCGCCACTGACCCGCCTCAACAATCTCCCGGCACACGGCGTTCGCATACGGGGCATACCGCCCGCGCGACACCACTCCCGTATGGAAATTGCAGTACGTGCATTTCGTCTGGCAGAACGGAACCTGGATGTAGACGCCGAGACTCATCGCTGGCCTGCGAACCTGAATCTATAGGTTAGCACTGCGACACAAGGTTGGTAGCGGCCGCCGGTTGTCCTGAGCGAGGCCGAAAGGGCGTCTCGCCGGCGTTCAGGGTTTGCATGGCGAGAAGCGCAAGCGCCGGGCGACCTCGTCGCGGCTACTTCTGAACGGCTTTTTGGATCTCCGCTTCGCTGATCGCGCCCTCGCGCGCGACGCCCCAATCTTCCCCATCGATCCGCACGATGGTCGATGCCAGCGCGTTCCCGGTGTCTCCTCCGTCCAAAATTAACGGAAGCCGGTTGCCCAGCTGCTTCACGATCTGCTGCGCGTTGGTGCACGACGGAAAGCCGGACAGGTTCGCGCTGGTTCCGGTGACCGGGCCGTTCAACGCGTCGATCAGCGCCGTGGCGATCGGCGAGTTCGGCCAACGCAACGCCACGTGCCCCGTGTTCCCGGTGACCTTCAGGGGCAGCCGGTGAGTCGCCTCGACCACCAGTGTGAGCGCGCCAGGCCAGAATCGATGCGCCAGCACTAGAAACGTGTCGGGGACGTCACGCACCAGCGTGACCGCCTGCTCGATCGAGCTGACCAGTATGGGCAGCGCTCGTGATTCGGGGCGCCCCTTGATTTGAAACACCTGCTCGATGGCCGCCAGGTTGAACGGATCGGCCGACAACCCGTAAACGGTGTCGGTGGGAACGCCAACCACAAGCCCGCGCTGAATGAAATCGGCGGCGTACTTGATGGCGTGGCGCTCGGGCGCGGTGGATGAGACTTTCAGAACTTCAACGGGCAAAGTTTTGACTCGCGGCGGGTTGCGCCGTGGTTCGATGGCAAATTACCACATTGGGCAAAGGTCTCGCAAGGCCGCCCAGCGCCGCGACCTCGTGATCGGTCACCTTAAATTTTTTTTTGATCCCGATACAAGCAGTCAAAATTCAAACTGGCCCACTGCCAAATCACGGGTCCTAAAGATTTACGCCGGATTCGGCGGGTGTTACGCTTTGCTCATGGCCCGCATAGCTTCTCCCACCGCCAATCCGGCAGCCCTCTCCAGCAGCCCTGCTCTCCGGCGAGATTCCGATTCCGCGACGGAAATGATCCGTAGCCGCGACAATAAGCGACTGAAAGCGTTCCGGGCCGCGCTGCGCGGAGGCGGACCCGCGTCCGGCGAGCCGGTTGCCGTCGAAGGATTTAAGCTCGTCGAGGAGGGCCTGCGCGCCGGGCTGCAACTCGAGGCGCTGCTCGTCAGCGAAACCGGCGAAAAACACCTCCAACGCATTTTCCTGGCCGCACGCGAAACGGAAGAAGGCATTCCTCGCTCCCGCATTCTCCGCACCACCGACAAGCTTTTTGCCGGTGTCGCCGGTACCGAAACTCCTCAGGGAGTCGCTGCGCTCTTCCGCCAACGCGCGTGGACCTTCGAGGACGTCATTCGCGGCGCGGCCTTCCCCGACGGCTCTCTTCCCGGCGCACCGGCGCTGGTTCTCGTGCTGGCGGGCGTGCAGGACCCCGGAAACGTAGGCACCATCGCACGCTCCGCCGAAGCGTTTGAAGCAACGGGACTCATTGCCGCGCGCGGCTCGGCCGATCCCTGGTCGCCCAAGGCGGTGCGCGCCTCCGCAGGATCAGCGCTGCGCTTCCCTCTGCTGCGAGGCATCGGGGCGGCCGTCGCGCTGGCGCAGCTGCGCGTGGCGGGCGTCCGGCTGTACGCCGCCGTTTCCGCAAGCAAGAACCCGCCGCCGCGCACAGCTCTGCAAGACGAGCGCGCCCGCGACCCAATCGACGCCGGAAATCTCGGCGCGAATTTGGCCGAGCCCTGCGCCATCCTGATCGGCAGCGAGGGCCACGGCCTGTCTCCGGAAGTGCAACGCGCCGCCGATGCGCTCATCTCCGTTCCCATCAGCGAAGACGTTGACTCCCTGAATGCGGCCATCGCCGCGTCGGTGCTGCTCTACGAAGCCGCCCGCCAGCGCCGATCGGCCACGGGCGAGAGTTGATATGGGACTGTTTCGAGCCATTGAGCCCGAAGACGAGCCCCGCGCCGGGCGTCCCCTGGCCGACCGCATGCGCCCGCGCACTCTCGATGACTTCATCGGCCAGGAAGAGCTGCTCTCACCCGGCAAGCCCCTGCGTATTCAGATCGAGCGCGATGAACTCGGCTCCATGCTTCTCTGGGGCCCGCCCGGATGCGGCAAGACCACGCTGGCGCGCATCATCGCCAAACGCACTCGCTCGGAATTCATTCCCTTCAGCGCCGTGCTGTCCGGAATCAAGGAAATCAAGGACGTGATGGCCAAGGCCGAGCGCGCTCGCCACTACGGCCAGCGCACCATCGTCTTCGTCGACGAAGTCCATCGTTTCAATCGCGCGCAGCAGGACGCCTTCCTGCCCCACGTCGAGGCCGGAAACATCCTGCTGATTGGCGCTACCACGGAGAATCCGTCCTTCGAGGTGATCGCGCCGCTCCTCTCGCGCATGAAGGTGTACATCCTGAAGGCGCTCAGCGCCGAGCAGATCGTTCTGCTGCTCAAGCGCGCGCTGGCCGACCGCGAGAATGGCCTCGGCAACGAAAACATCGAGGCCGGCGACGACATCTTCCAGCGCATCGCCATCGTCGCCAACGGCGACGCCCGCGCCGCCTACAACACGCTCGAGGCCCTCGTCCTCGGCACGGAAGGCGTCGATGGACGCCGCATTCTTTCGCATACCCTGCTGGAAGACGTCCTGCAGAAGAAAATCCTGCCCTACGACAAATCGGGCGAAGAGCACTTCAATTTGATCTCCGCCCTGCACAAGTCCGTGCGCAACTCCGATGCGGACGCCGCGCTCTACTGGCTGGCGCGCATGCTCGAATCCGGCGAGGACCCGCTCTATCTCGCCCGCCGCATGGTGCGCATGGCCAGCGAGGACATTGGCATGGCCGACCCCAACGCCCTCGCCGTCACCATGGCCGCCAAAGAGGCCTTCGATTTCATCGGACCGCCGGAAGGCTATCTCGCGCTGGCCGAAGCTGCTGTTTATCTCTCGCTCGCGCCCAAGTCCAACGCGCTCTACACCGCCTATGGCGAGGTTCACGACGACTTGCAGCGGACCATCGCGGAGCCCGTTCCCCTGCATCTAAGAAATGCGGTGACTGGTTTGATGAAGCACGTCGGCTACGGCAAGGGCTATCAATACGCGCACGATGCCGAAGAGAAGGTGACCGACATGACCTGTCTGCCCGACAGCCTGCTCGGCCGCGTCTATTATCAGCCGACCGATCAGGGGCTCGAAGCGCGCCTTCGCCAGCGCCT
>Ga0075272_1000329_pt1 | contig 10392 bp, 7 predicted proteins | sample SF_Rice_5C_0N_40_FD_69776 | JGI IMG/M metagenome (GOLD analysis project Ga0075272, IMG submission 69776) | Rice paddy soil microbial communities from Twitchell Island, California, USA - SF_Rice_5C_0N_404 | ecosystem: Environmental > Terrestrial > Soil > Paddy field/soil | place: USA: Twitchell... | reverse complement strand
GTCCGAGGAACGCGCGCTCTCCCGTCGCGAGCTCGTAAAGCACGCACCCGAGCGCGAACACGTCGGCGCGGCCGTCGCACGGGAGGCCGCGCAGCTGTTCGGGGGCCATGTATCCGACCGTGCCGAGAACCGTGCCGGGCTCGGTCGCGGCGGCAGCGGTCTCGGCCCGCGTCCCGATCTCCGAAGGATCGGGTTCCGACCGGGCGATGCCGAAGTCGAGCACCTTCACCCGGCCGTCCGGCCCGAGGACGATGTTCTCCGGCTTGACGTCGCGATGGACGATCCCTCGGGCGTGCGCGGCCGCCAGGCCGTCGGCGACCTCCGCGCCGATCGCCGCCGCCCGTTTCCAGCCGGCTCCGCCCGGCGGGATGGCCTCCCGGAGAGACGCGCCCGCGAGGAGCTCGGTGACGAGGAAAAGGCGGCCCTGGGCCTCCCCGACGTCGTGGATCGCGAGGACGTTGGGATGATCGATTGCCGCGACCGCCCGCGCCTCGCGCTCGAACCGGCTCCGCAGGTCGGGGTTCGTCCCGGCGCGCTCGGCGAGGAGCTTGACGGCGACGTCGCGTCCGAGCCTTCGGTCGCGCGCCCGGTAGACCTCTCCCATTCCTCCCTCGCCGAGAAGCGACAGGATCTCGTACGGGCCGAGGAGCGTACCGGTCGGCAGAGCCATGGGGTGGACGACGATTATCCCTCACTCGGAGCGCCGTACGCTCGCCGCCCTGATCCATTCTCGTCATGCGAGCCTCGAGGTGCGGGCGGAAACTCGATTCGGGGGAGGCGCGCATGGAGCTGATGACCGCCATCTTCGAAAGACGCGCGATCCGCGCTTACGCCGCGGATCCCGTCGATCGCTCGCGGATCGAGGGGCTGATCGAGGCGGCGATCCAGGCGCCGAGCGCGCGCGACCTCGAGCCATGGGCGTTCGCCGTCTTCGAGGGAAAGGAGCGGCTGCGCGGATTATCCGAGGAGGTTCGACAGTTCCTCCTTGCGGGTCCCGCGGCGCGCGGGAATGCGGAGCTGCGGGAGAAGTGGAGCGATCCGGCCTTCGAGGTCTTCTACGGCGCGCCCGTTCTCGTTTTGATCTGCGCGACCTCCGCGGAGTCCCAGGCCGCGGAGGACTGCTGCCTCGCGGCACAGAACTTCATGCTCGCCGCGCGCGCGGCCGGGCTCGGGACCTGTCCGATCGGCCTCGCCCGGCCGTGGCTCGCGCAGGCGTCGACGAAGGAGAAGCTCGGCATCCCGGCCGGGCAGTTCCCGGTTTTTCCGATCATTCTGGGACGGGCCGGGGAGCATCCCGGACGGCGCCCCCGTCGGGCTCCCACCGTGCTCTGGCTCTGACCGTCCCCGGAAAGGTACGCCGCTTGCAGGATTCTCCCGGTTTCGTTCGGGAGGGAATGGCCATGTCTTCGACCGGTCCGGTGCCCAGGACGATCCTCATCGTGGAAGACGATCCGGACTCCCGCGAGATGTTCGTCGAGCTGCTGCGCGGAGGAGGCTACTCGGTGATCGCCACGCGGAATGGAAAGGACGCGATGACCTTCCTCGCGGTCAACGCCCCTCCCGACGTCATCCTCCTCGACATGTTCATGCCGGAGATGGACGGATGGCAGTTCCGCCGGGCGCAGGAGGCGGATGCTCGCCTCGCGGCCATCCCCGTGGTCGTGGTCTCCGCCGTCCGCGCCGCCGCCAACAGTGCGGTTCGGTCGGGAGCGGCCGCGTTCCTTCAGAAGCCGGTAGCCGCGGGCGAACTGCTCGACGCCCTCGAGAAGCTCTGGAGGGCGCCGGACGCGCCGGCGGAGAAGCCGGAAGCCGCCGGGGGCGACGCCGCGTCTCCGGCGGAAGAAGGGCTCTCTCCGACGCGTCCGGTCTAGATAATCGGCGGGTCGCGAGGGAAACTTTCCGGCTCGCGACCCGGACGTTCGACTCGAGACCTCGCCCTACGTCGCCTGCTGCTTCTCCCATTGCTCGCGCGTTGGCGCCTGGATCGGCGGGAGCGACTTCTTCCCGAGGTCGCGGTTGATGTCGGGAAGCGGGAGGATGATCTTCTCGTAGTCCCGGCGCGCCGTCTCGAGACGTCCGTCGAGCACGGGAATCTGAGCGAGCTGCCCGGCGGAAGGTTTCCCGCCGAAGCCGTTGATCGCGCCGAAGAGGTCGGTGATCCATTCACGGAGCTGCCGATCGGCGTCGGCCGGCATGCCCTCGAGCGGAGGATGCGACGTGGCGAGCGTCTTCGAAAGAGCGTCGAGGCGGTGCGAGAGATCCCCGAGACGGCGCCCCAGAGCCGATTTCCCGGCGTTGCCGGCGCGCGCCGCGGCCTGGTCGCGCACCGCGGAGACCGAGTCGGAGAGGAACGCGAGGTCTTCCTGCATGCGGTAGAGGCGCATCAGAGCGTCCTGGCGCGCGTCGATCTCTTCCCGGGAGTGCGGCAGGAGCGGATCGGCCGCGAGCACGAGCTTGCCGGCGTATGTCTTCTCGCCGTCGATCACCTTGACCGTGTAGGTGCCGACCGGGGCGGTCGGTCCGAACAGCGCGCCGACGGCGATCCCCGTGCCGGACGCGGTCCGGGGCGCCTTCAGCCTCGGGCTCCACATCACGCGGTTGATTCCCTTTCGGTTGCTTCCGGGCACCGTCGCGATCTTCTTCCCCGACGCGTCGTCGATCTCGATCCGGGATTCGCCCATGAGGCGGCGCTTGCCGCGCCAGAAATAGATCGCCGCGGCGTCCGGCGGGTTCTCTCCGACGTAGTCGCCGTCGCCGTTCCACGCCTGCTCCTGCTCCGGGATCCGGAGCCAGGTCGGGCGCGCTTCGAGGACCGTGACGTCGCTCGCGAGCACTTCCGGCGTGAGCTGGCGGAGCGGCGACACGTCGTCGACGACCCAGAAGCCGCGGCCGTGCGTCGCGAGCACGAGGTCGGAGTCGCGGGGGTGGATCGCGATGTCGCGCACCGGCACGCGGGGAAGGCCGCCGGTGAACTGCGCCCATTCCTTGCCGCCGTCGATCGAGAGGAAGAGACCCTGCTCGGTGCCGAGGTAGAGGATCGACGCGGATTTCGGGTCCTCCCGGATCACGTGCGCGTAACCGGCGACGTCCGGCGTGGCGAGCGCGGCCCAGGTGCGGCCGAAATCCGTCGACCGGTAGACGTAGGTCGCGAAATCGCCGCGCGCGTGTCCGTCGAACGTCGCGTACACCGTGCCCTTCGCGAAGCGGCTCGGCTCGAGCCCGGAGACCCAGGTTCCCTTCGGGAGCCCCGGGACGCGCGAGACGACGTTCTCCCAGTGCGCGCCGTCGTCGCGGGTGACCTGGAGGTTCCCGTCGTCGGTCCCGACCCAGATGACGGCGCGGTCGAGCGGCGACGGCCCGATTGCGTAGATCGTGCAATGGTTCTCGGCGGAGCTGTCGTCGGGGGTCAGGCCCCCCGACTCGACCTGCCGCTGGAGCTGCGGGTTGTCGGTCGTCAGGTCGCCGGAGATCTGCCGCCACGACTCGCCCTGGTCGGTCGACGCGAAGAGGTACTGCGCGCCGATCAGGAGGAGGTGCGGATCGGCCGGCGACAGGACGAGCGGCGCCTCCCAGTTGAAACGGAGCGTCTCGTCGCCGGGGCCGGGGTACGGCCGGATCTGCTTGGTCTCGCGCGTCTTCTTGAAATACTTGTAGAGCTCGCCTCCCTGGTATTCCCAGTAAAGGAGATCGGGATCGTTCGGGTCGGGAAACGCGTACATCCCGTCGCCGAAGCCGAAGTTCTTCCACGCGCCATTGCCGACCCCGCCCGCGCCGGCGGAGGGGCCGTACCAGCAGCCGTTGTCCTGGAACCCGCCGTACACATTGAAGGGGCGCGCGTCGTCGAGGGCGACGCGGTACGGCTGGGAAACGGGGAGCGTGCGCTGGAATAGCCACCGGCCGCCGCGGTCCCGGGAGACGTAGACGCCGCCGTCGGTCCCGAGCATCAGGTGGTCCGGGTTGGCGGGATCGATCCAGAGAGCGTGCGTGTCGGAGTGGTAGCTCCCGAAATCGAAGCCGGCCCCTCCCGAGAACGACTTTCCGCCGTCGTCCGAAACGGTCAGCACGAATCCCGGCTTGTAGACGCGATCGGGATTCTTCGGGTCGACGGCGAGATGCGAGAAGTAGAAGGGACGGACGCCGATGTTGAACGACGTGCTCACCATCGTCCAGGTTTCGCCCGCGTCGTCGGAGCGGTAGAGCGCGGTCTTCTTCGACTCGACCGTCGCGTAGACCCTCTCGGGGCGCGAAGGAGCGACCGCGATCGCGATCCGGCCGAGCTCGCCTCCGGGGAGACCGGCCGAGAGGCGCGTCCAGTGGGTTCCGCCGTCGAGCGAGCGCCAGAGGCCCGATCCCGGCCCGCCCGACCGGAAGAAATCGGGACTGCGGCGGAAGTCCCACGTCGCGGCATAGACCCGCTTCGGGTTCTTCGGGTCGATCGCGACGTCGGAGCAGCCGGTCGACGCGCTGACGAACAGCACCTTCTGCCAGCTCTTTCCGCCGTCGCTCGTCCGGTAGAGCCCGCGCTCGACGCTGTCGTTCCAGAGATGGCCGACGACGGCGGCGAAGACCGTGTTCGAGTCGGACGGATCGATCGCGATGCGCGCGATCCGCTCGGAATCGGGGAGCCCGGCGAGCTTCCAGTCGTCCCCTCCGTCGTCGGTGCGGTAGATCCCGCTCCCGACCGAGACGCTGTTGCGGGTGTCGCCTTCGCCGGTCCCCACCCAGACCGTGTCGGGGTGCGCCTGGTCGATCGCGACCGCCCCGATCGACTGCGTGTACTTGTCGAAGACCGGCTTGTACGTCACGCCCCCGTCGATCGACTTCCAGACGCCGCCCCCGGCGGCGCCGACCCAGATCACCTTCGGGTCCTTCACCGAGGCGTCGATCGCCTCGATGCGGCCGCCGAACGCCGCGGGGCCGATCGCGCGGGCGCGCAGCCCCGAGAGCGACCCGGAATCGAGCTTCGCGGCGGCCGCCGGAAAGGCCGAGGCGGCGCCGAGCGCCGCGGCGAGGAGCGCCCGGCGAACGTTCACTTCTTCTCCTCGCCGGCCGCGGGCCTGGCCGGCGCCGGCTTTTCGGCCGCGGGCTTGGCCGCGGGCGCCGGCATCGCAAACGCCGCGTCGTCGATCGCGACGTTGGGCTTGACGTCTTCGATCGTGAACTGCCCGACCGACTTCCCCTGCACCTTGTTCTCGATCGCGAACGGGAAGAGCACCCCTTCGATCGGCTTGAAGTTGGTCATGTAGCTGTCGATCTCGACCTCGGAGCCGTGCTGCTTGCGCTTGGACGTCTCCTTGACCGCGAGCCCCGTCTCGGCGTCGATGTAGACGTACGAAACGTCGCCGTTCTTCAGCGTGACCTTGAGCTTCTCGGCGGGGGAGCCCTCGACGTCTTCCTTGCCGACGAGCTCGACCGAGTTCCCCTTGGCCTTGTAGTCGACGATCGGGCCGTCCATGTCCGCCTGCTCGATCACGTCCTTCGCGTCGTCGGCCGACATGACCTGGGGATCCGGAGATCCGAGAAACGGCATGACGGCCCAGGCGGTCTTGCCGTCGTACGCCTGGACCATGGTCTTCCCCTGGATCGTCATCTCGAGGCGCATCTTGTCGGGACGCTTCCATTCGAGCCGCCCCGGGAACTCCAGCCCCTGCTGGTTCGCCTTGATCGACATGTCGACGCTCCGGATGGCCTTGATCTTTTCCATCCCGCCGCGTGCGGCGATGTTCCGCGCGATGACGTCGTCGGCGGTTTCGGCGCCGGCCGAAGCGGCGGCCAGAAGCGCCGCGGCCGCCAGGATCTTCTTAGCGGACAACCTGATCTTCATCGGACCTCCTCGTCTGTGGGCCGGACGGTCGCCGGCCGGTCTCTCATACGGGAATTATGGAAAAACGTTCTTGTGAGGACATGGCGAGACATTCTCGCCCAATATCGCATCGTCGCGCATGATATTGGACTGCGCCGGGTGATCTTCCCGTCGCCGGAGGAGTACGAATCTTGCTCTCTCGAGCCTTCGTGAAGACCCTGATCCCTCCGCGCGGAAAACGCCGCGGAATTCGAGCGGCGGCGGTCCTCGCGCTCCTGCCGGGCGCCGCGTGCGCCTTCTTCGTCCGGGAGGGAAAGCGCGGGTTCTTCTTCATCCAGTCCGAGCTCCGTCGTTCCGACGTGCGGATCACGCTCGACAAGAAGTTCGTCGAGGAATACAAGAACCGCGCGACGATCGGGACGACGTTCACGGTCGATCGCGCCGGACGCTATGCGCACGCGGGCTACCTCGACGGCGACCTCCACGTCGCGGGCCGGGCGGAGGAGATCGGCCTTCCGATCGTCGCGGAAGTCGAGAACGCGGCATCGAAGCCCGCGGCGGTCGAGATGGTGCACCGCCTCGCCGGCACGGGCGAGCCGGTCCGGCTGACGGGGGTCTGGCGACTGTGGAGCGAGCATTTCGGCAAGGGGGGACAGACGCAGGGCGACACACTCGCGCCTTTCGAGAAGACGAACCCGCCCCACGTGTTCGAAGTGCACCCGGTGACGCGGCTGGGCGGCCTGGAGCTCGATGACACGTTCCATCCGGTCCCCGGATTCCGGCCGGAGCCCGCGGGCGCCGTCCTCGAGAGCCTGAAGGACGCGAAGCTCCGGATCGTTCCCGAGGAGAAGACGATCACGCTGTACACGCGCCGGGAGGAGTTGAACGACGCCGATTTCACGATCGAGATCGGGAGCGAGACGCCGCTCGTCGTTTCCGACGGGCGCTTCGTCACCGCGGCCGTGGTCGGACCGCGCGGAAACCGACTCGCCGATCGGGTGCGGTTGGTGTTCGTTCGGGACACGGCGCCCGAGAAGATCGCTCGCTCTCTCGCCTCGGGCGATCGCCTGCATGTCTTCGGCATTCCCCGGATCGATCTCTCGGCCGTCTCGTATCGGGTCGAGCACGCGGCCGAAGAGCCGGGCGCGCTCGACGGGAAGCTTCCCTACGAGATCGTGGTCGTCGGGATCTTTCCGAAGCGCGCGGCGAGGAGGAGCCGCGCGGGCGCGGGGGAGACCGAGCACTGAGCGAGGTCGTCTGGTTTGGGGGCGAGGGCGGCGAGACGCGAGCGAGGCGGGGTGCGGGTCACCCGCGGCGACCGCAGGCGTACTGAAGGCCGTACGTCGGAGGAAGATGCGGGCGGCACGCGCCCGCCTCGCTCGATGTATCGGCGCGCCCGCCGACTAGCAGGCTGCTGAAAAACGAATCCGGGCGGCGTGTCACGAGTCTTGCCGATCGCTCGCAGGACGGCGCGGCGCTCCAGCTCGACGAGGCTTGGCGCCGGATCTTTACAACGCGCGAACGGCAAGACTCGCGCCACCAGAAGGTTGCGGCGGCGCAGGCCCGACTGCTTCGTTGCCGCGCCTAGACGATGCGGCCGGACACGCCCGAGGCGCGGCGTCTTGCATTCGAGCCCCCGGCGCTCGCAACCCCGCCGCGGACCCTTTTTCAGCAACCTGCTAGGCGAGGCGAACCGCCGCTGCCGTGCAGCGGCGCCGAACGCCGAGGGATCTCTCCCTTCCGCCCCTGTCATCCTGAGCGCAGCGAAGGATCTGCCCTCGGCACCCCGGGGCAGATTCTTCGTCGCTTCGCTCCTCAGAATGAGAGGCGCATCCTCGTCTCGTTTCACCCGGTCTGTGAGCCTGAGCGCAGCGGCCTGCCGCGCCGCCGAGCTCCTCCGAACCTTCAGCGAAGGCGGAAGCCTTGGCGAAGGCGGGAAGGACGTGCTCACGGGGATTGCTCCGTCGCTTCGCGCCTCGAGAGGTAGACCGCATTACCGGCCGGCGCCTCCTGCGTTACCATCGCCCCGATGTCCACGGCCGAGAAACCGAAGACCGGCGCCGCCGCCGGACTCATCTCCCGCTTCGCGGCGTTGGCGATCGAGCAGTTCCCGGAGGGCTTCGAGACGCTGCGCTCCGCCTTCGAGAGCGTTTTTCGCGCGGCGGGCGCGCCCGAATCCGCCGAAGGGCTCGAGGCGCTGCGCGGACCACTCGCCGACGCGCTCCGCCGTGCGCTCCCGTCGCGCGCGCCGCGCGGCACCCCGGAAACGACGCCCGGCGTGGCGCCCTCCGATCGTCTCGCGTCGGGCGCCTCCCGCGTCGTCGACGCCTGCGACGGCTTCCTCGCGCGCGAGGCGATCGCCGCGTCGCTGACGGAGGGCGAGAAGCTCGAGATCCTTCGCGGCATGATCCTCACGCGCGCCGTGGACAATCGCCTCAAGGCGTTCTTCACCGGCGGCGAGGTTCGCTGGAAGAACGCGTCGTTCCAGGGGAAGGGCTTCCGGTCGCTCGGTCAGGAGGCGATCTACGCGGCGGGGATCCGCCTGCGCCGCGGCTCGTGCTATGCGGGCGAGGGCCCCTGGCGCGGCGACGTCGTCGCTCCGCTGATCCGCGATCTCGGGCTCGCGCTCGCGATGCGGCCGGATCGGGACACCGTGCGGATGGTGCTCTCGGCGCAGATGGGGAAGGCGGGCCCGCCGATGGACGGCAAGGACCTCCACGTCGGCGACTTCGGCCGCGGAATCCTCCCCGCCTCGGCGCCGCTCGCGAGCTCGTCGCTGACGATCGCCGGCCTCGCGCTCGCCTTCGCGATGGACCGAACCGGTCAGGTCGCCGTCTCGCTCATCGGCGAGGGAGGCACGTCGCTCGGCGAGTGGCACGAAGCGATCAACCTGTGCGCGGCGAGGAAGCTCCCGGCCCTCTTCTGCGTCCAGAACAACCAGACCGCGCTCTCGACGCCGGTATCCGAGCAGTGCGCGGCGCGCGTCTTCGCCGAGAAGGCGGCGGGATACGGAATCCCCGGCGTCACGGTCGACGGGACCGATCCGGAAGCGGTCGCGGCGGCCTTCGCGTGGGCGGCGGGACGCGCCCGCGAAGGAAAGGGCCCGGCGCTCATCGAGCTCGTCGCGATGCGGATGTGCGGCCACGCTCATCACGACGACATGCTCTACCTCGGCCGCGACCCGCAGCCGTCGTGGGAGTATCCCGAGCCCTCGGAGTCCGGGTACGCGGACCGGGAGCGCTACGCGTTCTGGGCGCGGCGCGATCCGATCGCGCGGTGGGCGGAAAAGCTCTCCGCGGAGGGCGTCCTCGCCTCCGGCGATCTCGAGCGGTTCCGGGAGGAGGCGGCGCGGCTCGTCGAGGAGGAGGCGCGCAACGTCGTCGCGGCGCCGTGGCCCGCGCCCGAGAGCGCGGGCGAAGGGGTTTTCGCCGGAGAGCCGCCCCGCCGGCGCCTCGAGCCCCTCGAAGGCCGAGCCGAAAGGACGAACGCCGCCCCCGCGATGCCTCCGGCCGAGCCGGGACTCCCCTTCGACCCGAAGGGAAAGACCTTCCTCGAGGCGGTCATGCTCGGCGTCGGCGACGCGCTGCGCGCGGACCCGCGCGTCTTCGTGTTCGGCGAGGACGTCGGCGGGAAGTACGGCAACGCCTTCCTGCTGCTGCGTCCGCTGCTCGCCGAGTTCGGCGAACGGATCCTCGACTCCCCTCTTTCGGAAGGCGCCGTCATCGGCGCCTGCGTGGGCGCCGCGCTCGCCGGGAAGCGGCCGATCGGCGAGATGCAGTTCAACGACTTCGTCGCCACGGGATTCAACGGGCTCGTCAACAACGCCGCGAAGGACCGGTACCGCTGGGGCGGCGGCGTTCCCATGGTCCTCCGGATGCCGTGGGGAGGGCTCCGTCACGCCGGCCCGTACCACAGCCAGAACACGGAGCCGTGGTTCTACCGCACGCCGGGGCTGAAGATCGTCGTGCCGTCGACTCCCGAGGACGCCCGCGCGTTCATGGCCGCCGCCGTCCTCGACCCCGACCCGGTCCTCTATTACGAGCACATCGCGCTCTACCGGGACCCGAGGATCAAGCAGACGATTCCCGAGGCGGCCCCCGCGCCGCTGCCGATCGGTAAGGCCGCGCTGCGCCGCGCGGGCAACGACGTCGCGATCGTTTCGTACGGCGCTTACGTGCACGTCGCGCGTCGGGTCGCGGACACGCTCGCCGCCGACGGCATCGACTGCGCCGTCCTGGACCTTCGGAGCCTCGCTCCCCTCGACCGCGATGCGCTGCTCGCCGCCGCCCGCCACTGCGGGCGGGTCCTGATCGTGCACGAAGATTCGCGCACGGGGGGAATCGGCGAGAGCCTCGCGGCGATCGTTCAGGAAGAGTGCTTCGAGTATCTCGACGCGCCGATCCGGATCCTCGGCGCGCTCGACACCCCCGTTCCCTACTCCCCGCCGCTCGAGGAATTCTTCCTGCCGTCGGAGACGGAGATCGAGACTGCTGTCCGGCTCCTCGCCGCTTACTGATGGGCGGCGCGGCCATCGACCCGATGCGGCGCCCTCACCCGGCGGGCGGCTGCGATCGCGCGCCGACCTCTCC
>Ga0075272_1000328_pt1 | contig 10417 bp, 9 predicted proteins | sample SF_Rice_5C_0N_40_FD_69776 | JGI IMG/M metagenome (GOLD analysis project Ga0075272, IMG submission 69776) | Rice paddy soil microbial communities from Twitchell Island, California, USA - SF_Rice_5C_0N_404 | ecosystem: Environmental > Terrestrial > Soil > Paddy field/soil | place: USA: Twitchell... | reverse complement strand
CGCCGGCCATGCGCGTCGTCGAGGTGGCGGCGTCGCTGGAGCCGCTGGAGGAAGAGAACCGGCAGGTGCTCTTCTTTCTGATCGGCACGGTGCTGCTCAGCACGATCGCCACCGCGTTCGGCGCCGTGTGGCTCGCCAGCTCCGCAGTCCAGCCGGTCAGCGAGATCGCTGACCAGGCGCGCTCCATCAAGGCCGGGGTCACGGGCCAGCGCATCACCGCCCACGCGGACGTGTCCGAGTTCGAGGGTCTGGTCCGCGTGCTCAACTCCATGCTCGACCGCGTGGACCATGCCTATCTGGCGCAGCGCCGCATCATCGCGGACGTGGCGCACGACCTGCGCACGCCGATCACCGCCGTGCGCGGCGAGATCGAGGTCGCGCTCCGCAGCCCGCGCACGGCGGAGCGATACCGTGAGACGCTGACCAGCGTGCTCGAGAGCGTCGACCACCTGAGCGGGATCAACGAGGCTCTCCTGCTGCTGGCGCGCATCGAGGCCGGCGAGCTGGCGCCGCAGCCGGCCGTGGTGGATCTCGGCACCCTCACCGCGGCCGCCATCCAGCGTGTGCACCCGCGCGCCGGCAACCACACGCTGCGGTTCCAGCAGGCCGGGCCGGGTACCGCGACCGTGCTGGCCGACGCGGCGATGCTCGACGTGCTGCTCGATCAGCTGCTGGACAACGCGATCCGCCACACGCCGCCGGGCACACACATCGAGGCCCTCGTCGCCCCCAACGCCGGCCACATCACCGTGGCCGTGCGGGACGACGGCCCGGGGATCGCCACCGAGGCGCTGCCGCATCTGTTCGACCGCTTCTACCGGGGGGACGCCGCCCGCTCGCGCACCGCCGGCGCCGGCCTCGGACTCACCGTCGCCGCCGCAATCGCCGAAGCGCACCAGGGCGCGATCCGCGCCGCGAATGTGCCCGGCGGCGGCCTGGAAGTGAGCCTCACGCTGCCCATCACGCTCGACGCATCCTGAGTGGAGCTTCACGGACCGTTCCGGCGACCTTCACCCGGAGCGGGCGATGTTCCCGTCGTACCGTCGGAGTGTCGGATGCCGGGCACCATGTATGCGAATGTCGGAGCAACTGACGCCAGGGTGCGCTGGGCGCTCGCGGCCGTGTTGTTCGCGGTCGCCATCGCGTTCAACGCGTCCCCGGTCATCACCCTGGTGGCCGCGCTGGCGGCCTTGGTGATGGCGGGCACGGCGCTCACGCGCTCCTGCCCGCTGTACCGGCTGCTGCGCATCCACGCCGAACCTCCCAAGATCCCGGCGCCGCACAGCTGAGTTCGCCGACGCGGCGGCCCGCCCACGGGCCGACGGCTGGGGTATCTTTCATACCGCGTTGGCAGCATCGGGGCGTTACCGCCATCTTTGGTGGCGTCGCCGGGGGCCGGCGCACGCGTTCGCACGAGCTCACACACGCTGAGGGGGGAGGCAGGCATGGCCGGTCGAGTGCTTGGCACAATGCTGGTGACGTTGTTCGCGACCGCGGTGTCCGCGCAGGCGCAACAGCAAACCACGTGTCCTCCGCCGGGTGTCACGCCCGCGGCCATCAAGGAGGGGGACGGCATCTTCCACGGGCCCGGACTGTGCATGGCGTGCCATGGGCAGGACGCGAAGGGCATGCCCAACATGGGGGCCGATCTCACCGACCAGAAATGGCTGCACAGCAAGGGGACCTACGACGACATCGTCCAGCAGATCATGACGGGCGTGAGCGCCAAGGAATCCACCAGCGGCACGGTGATGCCGCCGAAGGGTGGTAGTGGCATCTCGGACGCGCAGGTGAAGGCCGTGGCCGCCTACGTCTGGAGTCTGAGCCACAAGTGTAAGTAGAGGCAGAAGGGGCAGGAGAGGCACAAGGGGCAGAAAGCCGCTCCAACCGGCTTCTCTGCCCCTTGTGCCCCTCCTGCCCCTTCTGCGTCTCCCGCGTCAGCGCCCCGGTCCCCGGGGCGATGCGGGCGGCCGCATCATGCGCATCCGGCCCGTTGCTCCGGGGCCCATTCTGCGATTCATCCGCATGCCACGGTTCATGCGCTGGCGGAGGGCATCCGCCCAGCCCGCCACGCGACCCCGTTGCTCGGGGGTGAGCACGGCCTTCGCCTGGGCCGCGGCGGTCAACTGCGCGAGATGCGCGGCCTCCATCGCCTGCATCGCCGCCTGAGCCTGCTGCGTGATCTGCGCGACGTCCGGCGTGGCCTGCTTCCACAAGTCGGCCAGCTGATCCCAGTGCGGCTTGGCGTCCGCCTGGGCCTTGTCACGCGCCTGCTTCGCGTCCTGCGCCAGCGCGTCGAGCCGTGAAACCTGATCGGGCGTCAGGCCCAGCACGTCCCGCCGGTTTACCAATCGGTCCGGCGCGTACAGCCCCATCCCCATGCCCGCGCCCATGAACGGGAACATGCCACGCGGCCCGCGCATCGCCGCCATCGCTCCCCGCCCGCCGGGAGGGGCGCCCTGCGCCGGCGGCGTTTGCGCCGGCGGTTGCTGCGCCGCCAGCGTGCCGGCCAACGTCAGCGCCAGTCCCAGAACTGCCATCCGTGTCTTCATCACTGCCTCCACCGCCATCGTTCATTGTCCGCGCAAAGCGTGCTTGCTCGGAGGTAGACGCCCGGCCGAGCCCGACGTTAGCCCCCCGGGGATTGCCTGGAGCGGCGCCGGCCGGCACATTGCGCGCGGCCGAAGACTCCCACCATTCCACGTCACGGAGCGACACACCCCACTATGCGCACACGGTTCGCGGTTCTGGCCGTGGCCGTCACCGGTCTCGGCGTCACCTTCCGGGCCGGCCCGGCGGTGGCCCAGACGACCGTCCACACGCAGGCGATGGAGATCACCCTGACCGGCAGGCTGCAGACGCAGCTCAACACCACCTCGGTGCCGGCCGAGCCGGGCGACCAGATCCTGATCCGGCGGGCGCGCTTCAGCGCCGCGGTCAAGATCAACGACTTCGTGAGCGGACTCGTCGTGCCGGAATTCGCGGGCGCCGGGGCGCAACTGAAGGTCGCCTACCTGCGGCTCGCGTTCGGGCCGGCGCTCAACGCCACCATCGGGCAGTACAAGCGCCCGTTCGACGTGTTCACCCTCACCAGCTCGACCGACATCCTCGTGATCGAGCGCACCGGCGATATCCGCGGCGTCGACACGTGCGCCGGCGTCGGCGGCGTCTGCTCCTTCAACCGGTTTCTGGAACAACTGGAATACTCGGCCACCGACATCGGGATCATTCTCGATGGCCACGACCGGGCGGGGCGCGTGAGCTATGCCGTCGCCGTGATGAACGGCCCCGGGCCCAACGTCGCCGACGAGAACGGCACCAAGTCCTACACGGGGCGCCTCGCCGTCGCCGCGACACCCAACGTCCACGTGGGCGGCAACGTCGCGGTCCACGACTACGTCAATCCCCTGCGCGGGAACGCGTACGCGTCCGCCTTCGAGGGCGACGTGGAGATCGGCAACTTTCACCGCGGGTTTCACCTGCAGGCGGGCGCGGTGGGCGGCGACAACTGGCGCGCGCTCGTGGCCGGACAGCCGCGGCGCTTCCTCGCGCTCCAGGCCATCGCCACCTACAAGGTGCCCGTGCACCGCCCGCCCTACGCGGAGGCCATCGAGCCCATCGCGCGCGTGAGCTGGGGCAACCCGGACACGGCGACGCCGAACGACGGCGGCGTGCTGCTGACGCCCGGGCTCATGTGGTATATCGCGGGCCGGAACAAGATCGGGGCGAACGTGGACGTGTGGCGCCCGCAGCAAGGTGCCACGGAGTGGGGCCTCAAGGTCCAGTCATACCTTTTCTTCTGACCGCGCGGCCCGTCGTGGCCGAGCGAGCGACAAACCGGTTGCGTGGAGCGCACCCGCGACAGTCCCGCCCACAGACCGGCACCGCATCGTTTCGCGCTGTGGCACCGGCGCAGCCCGGCGCGACACGGTTTGCGAGTGCCCCACCGGCCCCCGAGAGGCCGCCAACTCCTTGCTCGACGCGCGCTTGCCACCACGCCCCGCGGAATCCTCCAATGGCGTGGAACTTGCGGTGCGCGAGACAGTGCGCTCTAGTCTCGCGCGGGGTGCGGCGCCTTGGGTGAGTCGGCTGGCACCATGTCCATTCCGTCACACCGGCGTCCGCCCCGCGCCACGGGCGGGGGGGATTCTGCATGGCCAAGAAGACATTCACGGTGTGGCTGATGAGCGTGGCGGCGCTGACCACCGCGATGCTCGTGATGCGGTGGCAGGCGTCCCCCCGCGGCGAGTCGCCCGCGGGCGCGGAGCGCGTGCGATACGATGCCGGACTCTAGCAGTGGGGAGTGGTTTGGCATGAGGCATCCGCCAGAGCAGGGAGCGTTTCGGCGCCGGACCTTTCGGCGCGAGACGGAACGGCGCGTCGCCGAGGATCGGCGGGCCCTGGACGATCGGCGCAAAGCCGAGCGCCGCGTGCAGGTGATCGCGCGGAGCATCGAGCGGCGCGGCGGAACCGACCGCCGCGCCCAGGCCGACCGCCGCACGGGCGCCCTCCGCCGCAGCGGCGAGGATCGTCGGGTCCTCGCCGACCGTCGGCAGGCCGCCGCTTTCTAGCGGCGCGGCGCGGCGCGGTGTTTTCACCCTGGCACCGGGAGGGATGGCAATGAGCTGGTGCCAACGCTGTTTGACCGACCACGCGGGACTCTGCCTCGACGAGCGCAGGCGCCTGGAGTTCGGCAGCACGCTCGGCGCCTCGCGGGCCGCAGCCTCACACCGCTGCCCCTACTGCGGTGTAGACGGCCGGCAATGCCCGGTCCGGCAGGTCGGGCGTGACCGCTGCAATATGTTCGGGTTGACCCGGAGCTTCGCGGGCCGGGTCGCGCGCGGAGGGCCGTGAGGCCGCATTGCGCACCACAGAGGGGACCGCGTGGATCCAGATGGCACGAACCCCGGGGCGATCGCCCCGGGGTTCGTGCTTCTACCACTACCGCCGCCCCTCCGCGGGAGGGGAGGAGAGGGACGGCGTCTTACACATCGTAATACAGGAAGAACTCGTACGGGTGCGGCCGCAGCTTGATCGGATCCACTTCCTTCTGGCGCTTGTAGTTGATCCAGGTCCGCACCAAGTCCTCGGTGAACACGCCGCCGTCGAGCAGGAACTTGTGGTCTTGCTCCAGCGCGCCCAGCACCTCCTCCAGGGAGCCCGGCGTGTTCTGCACCATGATCCGCTCCTGCGGCTCCAGCTCGTAGAGATCCTTGTCGATCGGCGCCGGCGGCTCGATCCGGTTCCTGACCCCATCGAGGCCCGCCATCAGCAGCGCCGCGAACGTGAGGTACGGGTTGCTCGAGGCGTCCGGGGCGCGGAATTCGATCCGCTTCGCCTTGGGCGACTTCGAGTACATCGGGATGCGGCAGATGGCGCTGCGGTTGCGCTGCGAGTAGATGAGGTTGATCGGCGCCTCGTAGCCCGGCACCAGGCGGCGATACGAGTTGGTCGTGGGCGCCGCGAACGCCAGCAGCGCCGGCGCGTGCTTAATCAGCCCGCCGATGTAGTGCCGCGCCGTCTCCGAGATCAGCCCGTAGCCGTCGGCCGCGAAGAACAGGTTCTGGTCGCCCTTCCACAAGCTCTGGTGCACGTGCATGCCGGACCCATTGTCGCCGAACAACGGCTTCGGCATGAACGTGGCCGTGTAGCCGTGCTGGTCGCACACGTTCTTCACGATGTACTTGTACATCATGATCTGGTCCGCCATGCGGACCAGCGTGCCGAACCGCATGTCGATTTCCGTCTGGCCCGCCGTGCCCACCTCGTGGTGGTGCACCTCGACCTCGATGCCCGCCGCCTCGAGCGCCAGCATGATGTTGGAACGCAGATCCTGCAGCTTGTCCACCGGCGGGACCGGGAAATAGCCCTCCTTGTGGCGCGGCCGGTGCCCCATGTTGGGCTCCCCGCCGTTGCGGCCGGAGTTCCAGATGCCTTCCTCGGCGTCAATGTGGTAGTAGCCCTCGTGCGCGCTCTGGTCGAACCGCACGGAATTGAAGATGTAGAACTCCGCCTCGGGGCCCCAGTACGACGTCGTCGCGACGCCACTCTTGACCAGATACTGCTCCGCCTTCTGCGCCACGAACCGCGGATCCCGCGAGTACGCCTGGCCCGTGATCGGGTCGGAGATGTCGCACACCATGGCGAGCGTCGGGACCTTGAGGCAGGGATCCACAAACGCCGACGCAGGATCCGGCAACAGCAGCATGTCGCTTTCGTTGATCGCCTGGAAACCCCGAATGCTCGAGCCGTCAAAACCCAGCCCGTCCTTGAACATGTCCGGCTTCAGCTCGCGGATCGGCAGGGAGAAATGCTGCCACTGGCCCGGCAGATCGCAGAATCGCACGTCGAGGACCTGCACCCCGGCGTCCCGGGCCTGGCGCATCACGTCATCAGGAGTAACGGCGGCTCTGGCCCCCGGCGCGGACGTCTTCGCGGCAGAGGAAGGCATCGTGGCGGTCATCAAACGGCTCCTTCGGCGGTTGAGGTACGCAAAAGGCAACAGGGCCGGCTCATCGGTCCCGGGTGAGTCGGCCCTGCAAATGGCGTGCGCGTCGTCCTAGGCACGGAGTACGGTAACCGGCGACACGCCTACCGTCAAGAGAACCGTGCTTATCGTGCAATGATGCCAGCTTACAATGCCCGAATAGATGCCGAATTTCCGTTGAAGCGTTCCTGCCCTAGTGCATGTCGTGCATCATCGACGCAACAAAGCGTGCGTTGCTACAACGCGATCATGCCCGCCAGGTCCTCCCACTTGAGCCACTGCGCGGGATACTGTCGCACGAGCCTTTCCAGCGCGCCGTATGCCTCCAGCACCACCGTCTCGGCGCCCGCTGAGCCACTGGCGCCAGGGTCGCCGGCAATCGCGGGGCCCATATGCAGATGGTGCCCGCGGCGCCCTTCCCATAGCAGCACGGCGGGCAGCACGGTCGCACCGGTCCGGGCGTGCAGCCACCCGAGTCCGCGCGCGCTCCACACGTGCGCGCCCAGGAAGGGAACCCTGATCCGCCCGCCGGTCTCGTGCGCGGCACGTTCGTCCTCGCCAGGGGCCCGGTCGCAGTAGAGCAGCACGGTCTCCCCCCGCGCCAGGCCGCGCACGAGCGCGCGCAGGCCCATCGGGCCTCCCGTGATGCCGACCGGGTAGCCGTCGCCGCGACGCGCCCGCTCGGCCAGCCACGTAGCGACGTCGGCGCGCGCCTCCGCGCCAAACCCGGCGTACATCGTCACGGCTACCCCTCTGGCGCCGAGCGCGAAGGGCAGCAGGCCGTAGGACCCCATGTGATAGGAGCAGAGGATCGTGCCCTTCCCCCGTGCGACGGAGCGCGCCAAATGCTCGAGCCCCGAGACCCGGATCTCGCTGCCGAGCCAGCGGCGTGCCCGGCGCGGCGGCAGCGTTCCCAGCAGCAGCCGGTCGCAAAACTGCTTGCGCAGTGCTTGGGCGTTCCCGGCCACGATCCGCGCGACCGCGCCGGGCGGGAGGCCCAGACCGGGGGCCCGCCGCACGCCCGCCGCCACCCGCGCCTCGAGACCGGCGTCGGGAGCTCGAGCGAACCACCGGTACGTGAACGGCACGGCGAGGCGCAGCGGGAGGTACTTGAGCGCCAGCTCGAGCAGCGGACTCCAGACGAGCAGCGTGAGGCAGACCCGCAGGCGATGCCGCGCCGGCTCGTGGCTCGCGGCGACGGGCCGGCCGTCCAGTGTGCGCACGAAGCCGGAGGCGAACAGCGTGTCGAGCAGCGGCGTCAGATCGACCTCGCCGGCGGGAACGCCGTAGCGCTCGCCGAGCAGGTCGCGCGTCTGCCCGATCGTCCGCCCCGCGGCGAGGAGCCCGACGGCCTCCACGCCCGCCCTGCCCGTGCTGATGCCCTGGCGGCCTTCCCGACGGATGACGCTGTAGTGCTCGCCCCGCCCTTTCACGACGAAGGGACACAGGCCGAGGGTGCTGGCATCGGCCAGCGGCGGATGGGTCATGGGCCTGGCCCGTGGAACGGCCTGCCGACCCGGAGCGCGAGTCGCGTGACGTCGAGCGTGGCCGGGCCGGCGCCCGTGCCGGCCCAGAAGGGCAGATCGAGTTGCACGCCGAAGCTGGCGTTGTCGAACAGCCGCAGCCCCACGCCCGCCTCACGTTGCAGTCCCGGCGGCGCCTGGGGCCCCGCACCCCAGTACCGCGCGACGTGCGCGAAGGCCGCCACGCTCAACAGGGTGCCCGTGCCCAGGGGCACACGAATCTCCGCGTTGAGGGCCGTCAGGCGCGCGCCCACCACCGTGTCGAAGGCGGCCGCGCGGAAATTCCCCTCGCGCGCGAGCCGCAGCAGCATCTGCCGCGGCGCCGTTCCGGCCACGATGCCGCCCGCGAACAGGTTGGCCACGAGCTTGGTACCACCCAGCGCGCGGCGGTACACGGCGGCGCGGCCGCCGGCGCGGAGGAACGTCCAATCCGAGCCCAGCGCCTTCCACCCACCCGCGACGTCCGCGGCCACGACGCCGCCGTGGAGGGGATAGAAATCCGTGACGAGCGCCCGCAGGCTGTAGGACAGCTCGAGGCTGGTGACCGTGCCCGAATCCGCCCACGGGTTCGCGACGAAGCGGCGCTCGTGCTGGAGGGCTACGCGCACCGCGTGGAACGGGCCGCGGTAGAAGTGCGGACCGAACAGCGCCCGGGCGGTGACGCTCGCCTCCTCGCGCGTGCGGTCGCGCGTGGCGCGCACACCCCAGAACGCGCGGCGCCCCACCAGCCCCAGCGAGCTCGAATAGGCCAGCCCCACGACCGGAGTCCGAGTGCCGAGGTTGTACCCGGCTGCAGCCACGGCAAGGTGTTGCGGGACCACCCACGTGGGCGGAACAATCCCCGGTGCGCGGCCCCCGGCGAGCAGCAGGCCCAGCTCCACGCCGCCGTCATAGAAGACGAACGGCAGGTGGACAATGTCGTATGCGTCATCTTCCGACAGGCGGGGCAGGAACCCGACGCGTACCCGCCGCGGGTAGTAGTTGTTGTAGCGCACGGTCTCCAACAGGCGCGCGTCGGGGTCCAGCACCGCCGCGCGCACCGGCGCGGCCGAGTCGATCACGATCTCGTGGACACGCCCGTGCCCCCTATCTGGCCCCGCCCCCGCCCCCGTTGCCGGCTCCGCCACCGTCTCCGCCCACGTGCGGTGCAGCACGGTTCCGTCTTCCAGCGTGATGGCGAGCTCCACTGGCATCACGATTCCGCCGTTCCGGCGCAGCGTGATCACCGAGCGGTAGCCTCCGCCCGGCCGCCGCGTCACGGTGATCGCGTCAATGCCGTAGTCGCACGTCGCCGTGCCTTCCAGCCACTCGTCGAAGAACCACGTCAGGTCCCGTCGCGCCACCGAGTCGGCCACGGCGATGAAGTCCGCCGTCCGGGCAGTACGGTAACGGTAGCGCGCCGCGTAGGCGCGCAGCGCGTCGTCCAGCGTGTTGCGACCCACGAGATCCTGCAGCATCTCGAGCACAAACGACGCCTTGGCATACACGGCGACTTCCTGCGTGACGAGGCCGTCGAACGCCGAGTCGGGCTGCAGGATCTTCCGATCGAAGCCGAAGCCCGCCTGGTTGACGTATTCCGCGCGGCGCATGCGCATCGCGCCGTGCGCCGCCGGCGCGGCTCCGCCGTGCGCCGCCCGGTCCCGCTCCAGGTCCCCGGCCGCGAATTCCGCGAAGCCCTCGTTCAGCCAGGTGTCCGCCCCCTTCCGGATGCCGACCGTCATGCCCCACCACTGGTGCGCGATCTCGTGCGCCAGGGCGCCGTCGTACAGCGGGGCGCGCAGCGGTGCATGGCGCATACCGGCGGGCAGCATCACGAGCTGGGAGTACGCCACCCCGGCGATGCCGCTGCCGAGCGCCGGCGTCTCCGCCACGACCAGCGAGCGGTGGGGATACGGACCGTAGCGGGCGCCGTAGAACGCCAGCGCCGCGCGGATCGTGGCCACGCCGCGCTCCAGCGAGCGGTCGTCGGCATCGACGTGCAGGTACTCCACGGTGACGCCGTTCCAGGTGAAGCGCCGGACGCGGTAGCGCCGATCGGCCACCCAGGCGAAGTAGCGCACGTGCTCGCCCCGCCAGCGATGCGTCGTAGTCCCGTCGCCGTTGTCGGTGGCGCCCGCGGGCTCGCCGCTCGCGGCCACGACGACGTCGCTCGGCACGGTGAGGCGCACGTCGTAGCTGCTGCAGTCGGCGTAGAACGCGTCGTCGGTGGGCCGCCCCCGGCCCCGCCAGCCAGCCGTGTCGGGGACGGCGAGTTTGGGATACCACAACCCCATGGCGTAATTCGAGCCGCGGAACCCGAGCACCTGCTGCAACAGGGGCAGCTTGATGTCGAAGGCGATCTCGATGGTCAGCGCCGCGTCCCGCGCGCGCCGGCTCGCCAGCGGGACGCGCATCACGGTCCCGTGCA
>Ga0075272_1000327_pt1 | contig 10422 bp, 8 predicted proteins | sample SF_Rice_5C_0N_40_FD_69776 | JGI IMG/M metagenome (GOLD analysis project Ga0075272, IMG submission 69776) | Rice paddy soil microbial communities from Twitchell Island, California, USA - SF_Rice_5C_0N_404 | ecosystem: Environmental > Terrestrial > Soil > Paddy field/soil | place: USA: Twitchell... | reverse complement strand
GAGTATTTTTAAAGATAAGTTTAAGTACTTTCATACCATCTCCGGAATTAAATCACCTTTATCGAGATTTCTTATGAGATGAGCTTTTGATGCTGCATGGGGATCGTGTGTAACCATTACTATCGTTTTATTAAATTCTTTATTCAATCTTTCCATCAGATTAAGAATTTCATCAGCCGAATTCCTATCCAGATCGCCTGTAGGTTCATCGGCAACAAGTATTGCCGGATCTGTAACTATCGCCCTGGCAATAGCAACTCTTTGTTCCTGCCCGCCGGATAATTGTTTAGGATAATGATATATTCTGTCACCAAGGCCGACTATCTCAAGGGAAGTCTGCACATGTTTTTTTCTTTCAGACTTAGAAAGATTTGTCAGAAGAAGAGGCAGTTCAACATTTTCAAAAGCTGTAAGTACCGGTATTAAATTATAAAACTGAAATACAAACCCTATATTAGCGGAGCGCCATTTGGCAAGTGCCGATTCACCTAATGCGGCGATATCAATTCCGCCTACGGTTATACTTCCTTTAGTAGGCCTGTCTATTCCTGAAAGCAGATTCAGCAAAGTTGTTTTTCCCGAGCCAGAGGGTCCCATCAAAGCAATAAACTCGCCTTCTTTTATATTAAGTGAAATATTATGGAGAACAGGAATCTCCATACTATCCCGCCAATATGATTTGGTAACATTCGAAACATTAATTATTTCTGCCATTTTAACTCCGGTATAATTTACGTTTTAGTTTACATCACTATCCGAATTATTTATCAGTCACAGAATTTTAATTTTAGTACCATCTTTGATTTCTTCACTCACTCCATCAATCACTTTATCACCTTCAGTAAGACCCGATTTTATTTCAATATATGAATCAAGGTCTCTCCCCTTCACCACCGGAACTTCAACGGCCTTATCATCCTTAACCATAAAAACAACATCGTGTCCATCCCTGGTCACTACCGATTTAACCGGAACAACCAGCACGGGCGGCTCATTTTTCTCTTCATTGGTTGACTCTCTTGATAAGAACAGCACCTTGGCGCTCATTTCAGGAAGTACTTTGCTGTCATAATTCTTAAATCCTACTTTTACAAGGACTGTAGCTTTAGATCGATCAGCTGTAGGAACAATTTTATCAACAAATCCTTCATATGAAACCTGGGGGTAGGCATCAAGGATTATCTCGCAGCCCTGACCTGTTTTTATCCTTTCAATGTATGACTCAGAAACATCGGCCTCCACCTGTAAAGATTTCATATCAGCCATGGTGACAATTGCTCCTCTTGAAGTAGAACTTGCACCAAGGGGAGCCACTATTTCTCCAACCTCAGCATTCTTGGTCAGCACAGTACCATCGAATGGTGCGCGGATCAGTGTATTCTCAAGAGCCACCTGAGCTGAGTTCAGGTTTGCTTTGGCAACTTCAATAGAAGCAAGAACCCGGTTGTATTGTGCTTCAGCCGCATCAACCTCCATCTGGGTGGTGGCGCCTGATTTTAAAAGTGCTGTCTGGCGATTGTAATTATTCTTTGCATCATTTAAATCTGCTTCAGCCAATTTAAGGTTAGCCTTCGCCTCTTCAAGCTGTGCCCTGATATCATTATCTTCCAGTCTGCCGAGTACCTGATCTTTTTTTACCCTGTCTCCTTCAACTGCCCCAAGGAATTCAAGCCTGCCGGTACCTTTCGAAGCGACTGAAGCTTTCCGCTGCGCTACCACATATCCGCTGGCTGTAAGACTTGTACTGGTTTGCGATGGTGATTGAATTACAGCTGACGTAAGTTTTACTTCTATAGCAGAGTTAAATAATGAGCCTGCAATGGAATATCCGAGAAACAACAAAATTGCAGCAGCAATAATAACAACTATAATAATTATTTTTTTTCTGGACGAATCAGGATTATGATTACCAGACCTATCTATCCTTAAAGACGATAAATCGGCTTTACTTGTTTCCATATCATTTCCGGGAATTTTGAGCTGGAAAATTAAGGAACTATAAGTTTAAAGGAAAGAAATTTAGAATTACCTTCAAGAAAAAAGTGAACGGCGGCTGCGTGGATGCATGGATGCATGGTTGAATGGTTGCATGATTGGGTGGCTGGGTGATTGGCTGGTTGGGCAGCTGCTACGCAAATGTAAAAATTGTGTTGAATTTAACATCAGAATACACTAATCTTCAGGTGTGACTAATTATGTCACAGTATGACATTTAAGATTACCTATCTGTGAAATATGATTAATTCGTTTTTTTCATTCAATCATTAGACAGATTATTTTGAGATCAAAGCATTCAACCATTATACGGGGAAATATTATCCGCTAAATGAAGAGAAGTCTAAAGAAATACCTGATAGCTGCAACTATTCTGTTACTTGTAGTCATATTCTTATTTCTGGTTAACAGAATATATTCCAGTACCCTAGAGGATGCGAAACACAACCATCAGATGCAGCAGCTGGAAATGGCTAAATCTGTTTCACAGGGAATCAATTTCTTTATCGAACATCTCGTACGGGACATGAAGCTGCTTACCCACAACCCCGATGTCCTCAATCCTCCTGTTAAAAATGAATATGCTTCTCTGAAGTTTTTTAAGGAAAACTACGATAGTACAATCATCCGCACCATATTTCTCTCAGACTCTACGGGAGGGATCATTTATTCAACCGGAAATAACCTTCCAAAATGGTCTATGGAAAAGGTACCTGTTTTAACCGCACAAATTAATCAAACGGATTCCGAATATGTATTTTCAGATGTAATGCCCGATTTTCAAAGAGACAGCAACAGCCGTAAATCTTTTTTAATGATTATCCGGTTAGCGGGAGGTAAAGGAGTTAAAACCAATCATTTCATTGGATATATGGTGGATTTCGATATTCTAATCAGGCGCTTCATACAGCCTCTGAAATTAAGCAGTGATGATTTTGCCTGGGTACTTGATGGAGAGGGAAGATTAATATATCATCCGCGGCACAAGGAGATGCTATTCAAATCAATACTTAAAACAACAGGCGAATGCCGTAACTGCCATGTAAATTTCAATACCCAGCACAGGATGATAAAAGCAAATCTTCCTTCAATTGACGAATATTATGTACTGGGAAACGAACCGGACAAGATTATGGCTTATGTCCCGGTTAAACTTCAGAACCAGACCTGGATAATTGCAATCAGCACCCTGCTTCCAAAAGTAACTACAGGACTAAGAAGCAGGTTTCAGCTTTTCTTCATACTTGGTCTGGTTATCCTTGCAGTTATTCTGATACTCGGATTCCTGATATATTTTCTCAACCTGCGGCGGATCCGTGCAGAAGAAGCCAACCGAAACCTCGAAGAGATCCATCAGTACAGGGAACAATTGAACCAGGCTTCAAAGCTTGCCTCTATAGGGGAGCTGGTAGACAGTGTGGCACATGAGATAAACACACCGGCGGGTATTATTGCTGCTCATGCCGATGCAATTCTACTTGAGAATAATACGGATGATAGTCTCAAAGAGGAATTAAATATCATTCGAAACCAGACCCGCAGAATAAGCGATTACACCAGAACTCTTCTTACCTATTCAAGACTGATGCCCTTTAAACCCGAAGCCATCCGTATTGAGGATTTAATTGATGAGTGTGTTTACCTGATAGGTCACAGACTTAAATCCCGGAAGATACGGTTATCAAAGTCATACGACACATCACTCCCGCTGATCCTTGCAGATAAAAGACAAATGGAACAGGTAATGATGAATATTTTGAATAATGCGATCGACGCGATACAGGACACCGGTGAAATAAAGATAACAACCGGCAGAAATATCCTTGGAAAGGACCCGATTGGATTAAAAAAAGTGAGCGGAATTTTTATAGCGATTGAAGATAATGGCACAGGGATTAAAAAAGAAAATCTGATAAAAGTCTTCAATCCCTTCTTTTCAACCAAGCTTGATAAACAGGGAACCGGACTGGGATTGTCTATTTCACGCACAATCGTTCAGCGCAGCCGGGGAAAGCTCGAAGTGGAAAGTGAAGAAGGCAAATACACGAAATTTATTATTACTCTGCCCTACACCAGTGAAGGGATCAAATTATGACTGCAAAACCTAAAATACTGATAATCGATGATGAGCCTGATATGCTGAGAGGCTGTTCTAAAATTCTAGCTGCTCTTGGCAATAATCCATTTCCTGTACCCGATGGAAACCAGGCAATCAAGCTGCTTCAGGATGAAGAATTTGATCTTGTATTTTGTGACTTGCTAATGCCCGATTTTGACGGAATGCAGGTACTTGATGCAGTTCAGAAAGTTGCTCCAAATACACCTGTAATTATATTTTCAGCTTACGGAACAATTGACAGGGCTGTATCAGCAATGAAGGCAGGAGCCTTTGATTTTATAGAAAAACCTTTTGAAACAGACAACCTGAAAATACTGGTTGAAAAAGGATTGAGACAGAGAAATTTATACAAAGAAAGAGTCAGTCTGCTTAAACAGCTTGAAGATAAATTCAGGTTCGATAATATAATCGGAAAGAGTGAATCTATCAGGAAAGTATTTGAGATGATTGAAAGCGTTGCAGATTCTGAAGCCAATGTCCTGATCACCGGAGAAAGCGGCACAGGAAAGGAACTTATAGCACGAAGCATTCATGCTCACAGCGGCCGGAAGCTTAAACCATTTGTTCCTGTAAACTGCGGGGCATTTCCTGAAAACCTATTCGAAGCAGAGTTATTCGGATATGAAAAAGGGGCATTCACGGGCGCCACTCACAGGAAGATTGGGCTTTTGGAGTATGCTAACGGAGGTTCTTTTTTCATGGATGAAGTCTGTGAACTGCCTGTCAATCTTCAGATCAAACTATTAAGAACATTACAGGATCAGCAGCTGAGACGTCTTGGCGGAAATGAATTATTGCAGGCAGATTTAAGGCTGATATCTGCAACCAACCAGGATATTAATAAGGCTCTTGAAAAAGAGACTATGCGCAAGGATTTCTATTACAGGCTGAACGTCATAAATATCCAGGTACCATCTTTAAGAGAACGGGAAGGTGATATCCGTCTTCTCGCAGAACATTTCCTTATTAAAACCGTTAAGTCATCCCCAAAAAACATAAAAGGATTCGATGATTCTGTACTTGATTTATTTGAAACCTATGACTGGCCCGGAAATGTCAGGGAGATGGAGAACATTGTTGAAAGGGCAGTTGCGCTGGTTAAAGGAGAAAAGATAACTATCAATGAGCTCCCGCCGCAACTGACTTCAAACCGAAGAACAGTAAGCCAGTTCCCTAAAAGTTCCTTATCCGAAGTCAGAAATAAGGCCGTCGAAGAAGTCGAGAAAAAATATTTTCTCTTTTTACTTACCAAACACAAGGGAAACATCACCCGCATCTCAGAGGAAGCCGGGATGACCCGCCGACATATACACAGGATACTCAAAAAGTACAACCTTGATCCCCAGTTATACAGGAGGGGTGATTAGCAATTAGTAATTGATAATCAACAATTATTGATCAGAAATTAACATTTTACAATTAGTGGGACATCCGGGATACACTTTTATAGACTCTGCTTCTTCCATGTTTTAATTCCTTTCTGAAATTTACGTGCAATTCCTTTGATTTTAACTTATTAACGAAACATTCGCACCTGGATATATTTGTGGTATAATAAATGTCATTCAGGAGCACAGACAAAAAGGTATCGCTTATGAAGTTCAGAGGGATAATACTTAGCAGCGATGAAAAGACAATATCACAATGCTTCGAAATTTGTTCAGAGATTGGCATTGCACTCGTGAGGAAAAAAGAATTCGCAGGTTTCATTCTTGATTTACAGGAAAATGATTATGATATGATCATCTGCGACTGCAATGAAAGTTTCACCATCTGTCACGACTGGGTGAAGATTATAAAGCGAATAAATCCTAAGATCCCTTTGATCATCTTAAATGAAAAAACCAGCGCCCGGGAAGGCGGAATTCTTTACCAGGAGGGAATATTTAATCTAACCGAGAAGCCGATTGACATCAACATCATAAAAGAAATTATAACAGCGACTATTCCATTTTACAAACAACAGTAACAAAACAGTATTCTTATTATGGAAAAAACCGATCTACTAAACAAACAATCCAATCGCAGAGGTTTCCTGAAATTTCTTGCGATGACAGGAGCAACAGCTTTTTCTGCTTCTGTTCTCTACCCTGTATTTTCTTTTCTGCGGCCGCCGAAACAAAGGGAGGTAGAAGTTTCAAGTGTAAATGCCGGAAAAATAGAAGAACTGAAGAAAGCAGATTACAAGATTATAAGATTTGGAAACGAACCCGTAATTGTGATACCCGAAGGGGATAAGTTCCTAGCATTTTCTGCCAGATGCACCCATCTCGACTGCACGGTACAGTACGCCAAAGACAAGCATGTTATATGGTGCGCGTGCCACAATGGTAAATACGATTTAACCGGACGCAATATATCCGGGCCTCCTCCAAGGCCCCTTGCCGCGTTCAAAACAATTATTAAGGGGGATGAATTAATGATTACAAAAACTGCGTAGAACCAAAATGAAAAAACAATTCCTAAAATTATATTCCTGGGTTGACGACCGCGTACAGTTTGAAGACTTAATAAAATTTTTCAGCAAGAAGTACGTACCTGTTCACAGGCATTCTATCTGGTATTACTTTGGAGGCGTTTCAGTATTCCTCTTCATAATACAGGTTGTCACCGGTATCCTTCTCCTTTTTTACTACAAAGGAAGTGCAGATCTTGCTTATGAAAGTATTCAATTTATAATGTCAAAAGTACAGTTCGGCTGGCTTGTAAGATCAATCCATGCCTGGTCTGCGAACCTGTTCATTTTCTCTCTGTTCATACATATGTTCAGCGTATATTTTGAAAAATCATACCGTAAACCGAGAGAAATGACATGGTTTTCAGGTATGCTGATGCTATTCCTTGCATTATTCTTCGGATTCAGCGGGTACCTGCTTCCATGGAACCAGCTGGCATTCTTTGCAACAAAAGTAGGCACAGATATCGCAGGCGCGATCCCTGTTATCGGAGAACCGATCAAGATTTTCCTGAGAGGAGGCGATGATGTAACAGGTGCAACGCTCTCAAGATTTTTTGGTTTCCACGTAGCATTGCTGCCCGGTATTTTCACAATACTCCTTGGACTCCATCTGATACTTGTTCAGCGACAGGGAATGAGCGAGCCGCTTGAAACAAAAGAGTCAAAAATGGTTCCTCTTAAAAAGATGCCTTTCTTCCCGAATTTTTTCCTTCGTGATCTGCTATTATGGTTATTGGTACTGAATCTCCTTGCAGTGCTTGCCGTTTTTTTCCCGGCTGAGCTCGGACTAAAAGCTGATCTCTTTGGTGTTGCCCCTGCAGGAATTAAACCCGAATGGTATTTCCTCTTTATGTTTCAGACCCTTAAATACTTCCCCTCACATATTGTACTGTTTGAAGGCGAGATAGTAGGTATTCTTCTCTTCAGTATCGCAGGAATCCTCTGGCTTCTGGTTCCATTCTGGGATCGTAAGAGTTCAAGAGGTCAGCGAAATTTAAAGATCAATTATCTGGGAATCTTTGCTGTCATTTTTATCATTGTCCTAACAACTCTCGGGTGGCTGTCGTGAAAAATATATTTAGAATATGCATAATATTTTTATTCCTTTACTTCTTCTCTGCCTCAGAGGGATATGCAGCCGGGGATATGTGTTTCTCGTGCCATTCCGATATGGGAAGCGCTCCTGCCGGATTATTCAAAAATGATATACACCATCTGGCCGGTTTAAGCTGTTCTGATTGTCATGGCGGAGATAATAAAAGTGAAGATATGGATGAAGCCATGGATAAGAAGAAAGGCTTTATCGGAATTCCTAAAGGAAACCAGATATCTGATATATGTTCCCGGTGTCATTCAGATGCTTCATTCATTTCAAAATATAATAAACATCTTTCCACGGATCAGCTGACATTACTTAAAAACAGCGTCCATGGTAAACTTAGTCTGAACGGAACCGATAGAATAGTGCAGTGCATAACCTGTCATAATGCACACGGAATTGTATCTGTAAAAAATCCTCAATCACCGGTATATCCGACCAACATTCCCCAGACCTGCAATAAATGTCACGGCAATGCAGCATTTATGAAATCATACAATCCTGAAATAGCCGTTGACCAGCTGCAGAAATACCGGACGAGTGAACATGGCATTCTTAATGCAAAAGGAGATCCGAAACCTGCACAATGTGTAAGTTGTCATGGAAGCCACAATATACTATCGGCGAAAGATGTCAGGTCTTCCGTCTATGCAACAAATATTCCGAAGACATGCTCAACCTGCCACAGCAATAAGCAGTATATGGAACAGTACGGCATCCCGACTGATCAATATGATAAGTACATTGCAAGCGCTCACGGAAAAGCTCTGCTGGAAAAAGACGACCTGAGTGCACCGACATGCAACAACTGTCATGGCAATCATGGTGCAGTCCCCCCCGGAATTACTTCCATTTCCAAAGTATGCGGAACGTGCCATGTGCTGAACGCAGATTTATTTTCAGGGAGTCCTCATAAACAAGTATTTGACGAAAAGAATTATCCTGAATGTGTAACCTGCCACGGCAAGCATGATATCGCTTCAGTTACAGACAACCTGCTGGGCACGGGTGCCGGCGCAGTATGTTCAAAGTGTCACTCCCAATCGGAGAATGTTAAAGGTTACCTGGTTGCCGCCCAGATGAAGCAATGGCTTGACAGTCTTACTAACAGGGAAAATCTTGCCAGCTCCCTTATCTTTGAAGCTGAGCAGAAGGGAATGGAAGTAGAGGAAGAAAAATTCGAATTGAGAAGCATCCATCAGGCAAAGATAGAAACAAGGACCATAGTTCATTCCTTCAATAAGGACAAATTCAAAGAGGTTGTCGATAAAGGTTTTGCTTCTTCAAAAGATGTAATTGCATCTGCACAAGGAGCAATTGATGAATATTATTTCAGGAGGATCGGGTTAGGAGTGTCGGTACTGATTATAAGCTTTCTGATAGTCATACTTTTCTTCTACATCAGGAAAATCGAAAAACAAAATCCCCTTAAGGATTAAAAAACCGGAGGAATTATGAACAGTGAGATTTCCAATTCTCTGATAGAAGAACTCATAAATACAATGAACAGGATTGATAAAAGATTGACTGATGTGGAGACTGCTTTAAATTCCGGCAGAGAAAACACGGTGACTGAAAGTACGGTAAAACCGGTTCAACGCTCCGAGGATGAGGATGATGCACTTGAACTGGCAATAGGAGAATTCTGGTTTGCAAAAATAGGAATATCGGCATTTCTTCTTGGTATGTTTTTCCTTATCACACAGCCGCTGGATAAATATCCTCCAATGCTTCCTATTTTAATCGGATATCTGCTGAGTCTTACTCTCATACTTGTTCCCGAAATATGGCTTAAATCATTCAAATATATTTCCGGATTTTTAGTCGGAGGCGGCACTGCCCTGTTATATCTCACTACTTTACGGCTTCATTTCTTCGGAATGGAACCTATCGTTACTAGCAGGGTTCTCCTGGTCATTCTTTTAGCAGTAGTCGGCGGACTTGCATACTGGATTGCATCACGGCGCAAGTCAGTCTACCTGATTGCCCTGTCGGAATTATTATTTATGATGACAGCACTTGTTACGGAGATACCATTACTGATATTTATTTTGCTGACATTAATAAGTATCTCAATAGTTATGATTTCACTCAGGTTCAATTCACCCAATCTGATGGTATTCGGGATAATCTTTACCTGTATGGCGCATTGTTTCTGGTTTGTAAATAATCCCCTGCTTGGTCACTCCCTGCTGATCACTACCGGATTTCATTACAACCTTATATTCCTGCTTGCTTACCTTGCAATCTATGGCGGAGGGAGTTTAATGCTCATAAAAAGCAAGAAACAGGAACTGGATGAGTTATTTATGACGATAATGAATGCTTCTCTCGGCTATGGGTTATTTCTTCTAATATCTATCCTTAGCGGTGTTAAGAACCTGGGAATTGTTCACACTGGTGCCTTCGCCGTTTTAATTACATTAGCTGTCTTATTCTGGACAAAAGAAAAAAGCAAATATGGCTCATTTATTTATGCAATGTCTGCATATGCCGCATTAAGTGCAGCTATTATAGCCTCCTACAGTGAGCCGGCTTACTTTATTCTGTTATGCTGGCAAAGCATTGTTGTTATTTCAACAGCATTATGGTTCAGATCCAAATTCATTATAGTAGCCAATACATTTATATTCGGAGGCATCCTGATTTCATACCTGATAAACGTAAGCGCAGCAGGGATTGAAGGTATAAGTTTTGGCCTGGCAGCTTTAATAAGTGCCCGCATACTTAACTGGCAGAAAACGAGACTCG